>FUFK010041768.1_pt1 | contig 67227 bp, 51 predicted proteins | sample 1021851 | NCBI WGS metagenome assembly FUFK01 (sample SAMEA51879418, study PRJEB19060) | metagenome | reverse complement strand
TAGTCATGAATGACACCGGTGACGGTCTTATGCTTGTTGTTCCTGTAGGTGACGAGGCAGTACTACAACCAGTCAAGTTTAAAAAAGGAGATAAACTAGAAATAATAGAATTTAATTTTGATTACTTCATGTCGTCATTTAAATAATGCCAGGACTCACNTTTCAAAATAAGACTAAAGGCAGTCAATTTTTTGACAACTACGGCCTAGACTTCTTGTCACCAACAGGAGAGCAGGTTACAGACGCTGCGTTGACAAGAGGTTGGCGTTGGACAGGTACTAGTGCCATCAATCGAATGGCTGAGATAGAGCGCATTCGACGGTACACAGANGAGTCTAGAGAGGGTCGNNAGAGTATCAAGGAAAATTTATCTTTAAGAGGAACTAGGGTTGCNAGTAAGGTTCCTTTTATAGATCTTGATGATTATCCTGATTTTNAAGAGTCAGATGTCGAGAANATACCTGCAGAGCAAGCAAACCTAAAATACGGNATNAAGGGCCACCTTCAGTTTCACGAGCCAGTCAGTAACCTAGAGGCNCACGTCTTACATCAAAGAAANCAAGAAGAGCTTCGCTACAACTATATCTTAGAACGTGCTAAGGGANNNCAGTGGTGGNNNGGATTTGGNATTGAGNTGGCNNNNGGTATCCTAGATCCTGTAGGTTTGCCACTGATGCTGATACCACCCTTAGGTGCATCTAAGGTTCTTGCTAAGTTAGGATGGCAAGGCAGTCGTTACGGTAGACGAGCAGTCACCGGCGCGTTAGGAGGTCTGTATGGATCTACTGCCTTAGAACCACTTGTCTATGCTGCTCACAAACAAGAGCAAGCAGATTACTCAGGATTTAATTCACTGACAAACATTGCCTTTGGTACAATTGGCGGCTCTATCTTACATCTCGGTGGCGGAGCAGTTGCTGATGGTGTGAGATACGTCAGAAAGAAAAGACACGTAGCTTCGGTAGATACTGCAGTCAAGCAGATGGCAGCAGGCAGGTCAGTTGAGGTAGAGCCCATTGCAAGAGGTTCAGAGGAACCTGATGCTGGAGTCACGTACTTAGATGACCTGTCAGAAGACATTCCAGCAGTACGTCCTGACGAGGCAGTCAAAGAGGCAGAAATCGTAAGGAGAGTGATAAGTGAACTGACTCCTCAGCAACGAGCACAGTTGCCAGGCGGTGCTACTACTGAAGACTTCATGCAGGCATTTGCCACGTACCTAGAGACAAAAGCCAAGACCGTAGATCACTCGGCCGTAGAGACAGAGGCACCGCTACTCCTGGTCTATCAAAAAGCAAGGCGTGGGGCAGAGATTACCCCAGAGGAACGAGTAAAAGCAGAAGAACAAGTTCAAGAAATTACTTCAGAAGTGCCACCGGAAAGACTGAAAAAGATCCGGGAAGAAATTGCAGCAATTGAAAAGACTGCTGACGAGGTGGCCGACCTTGAAGATTTTAAACCGCCTCCTGATGCTGACCTAATGATCGTCATGAAAATGGGAGATAATTTAGGCAGTCCTGTCAAACAAGATTTTCAAAAAAAATTTAATGAGCTGCTTCAAAAAAATGAGATTACTGACATCGAGTGGGGAGACAAGACACTTGAACTTGCTGATCTAGGCGAAGGTGTGCCTGTTGACCTTGGTAAAAAAGAAGCAGTAGACGCAGTCGAAAGTTTAGGTACAGCAGCTAGACAGTTAGACGAGCCAGTAGGAACCCCTGAGCCAGACATAAACTACAACGAGGGTGACTTTGTCAACACTGATCCAGCACAGATAGAGCTGCCAGAAGCGTTGCTGATTGATAACTTAGAACAGATTGGAGAACAAGCTGGCACGCAAAAGGGAGGAGTCTACAGAGACAAGGCAACAAACATCGAGTACTACGTCAAATTTCCATCTAATGCAGACCAGGCAGTAAGCGAGTTTGTTGCTGCACAGCTTTACCGCTTGTTTAACGTACCTTTTCCTACTACCACGTTAGTGGCTAACAAGGAAGGTAAATTTATCGGAGTGGCCTCACAGATGATACCAGGAGCAAAGATGATTACTCCTGATCAATTTAGGGCCCTTCCTGATGACATCAGACAGGATTTTTTAAAACATGGAATTATTGACATGTATCTTGGAAATAGGGATGTGGTTGGAAATGCTCCTAATTTCAATCTCGTACTTCATCCTAGCGGTAAAGTTATGAGGATAGATCCTGGAGGCGCGTTGTTATATCGTGCTCAGGGTGGTTACAAACAACTAGACAGTGAGTTTAGTGAAATATCTAGTATGGTAGATCCTACGATAGCTCCTACTACACACCAGGTGTTTGAGACATTTAATCCTGGGTATCTTGTTGAATCAGAGTCTTTCAACCTTAATCAGTTTTATCGAGGAAACGAGGATGCTGCCATAGAGCTGTTTTCTACGCCACAAAAGATGATCGATGACATTGTTGATTCTGCTGGCATAAGAAATGCCTCGATTATAAAGAGACAGCTTTATGAGAGGCGCATCAAGCTTACTACCAACGATGCCTTTACAGAGGCTGCACAAAAGGCTACTGAAAAGAGGGGCGTCCCCATACAAGCATTTTCAGCCAGCAAAGCTGAAAAAATTTTGCAAGAAGATTTAACTGCAGATCCTAAGACTTTTACAAAAAAAGAAAAAGACGCGATTGCTGCCTATACAAATCATAGCGACAATTTTAATCAATACATGCGTCTTGGCCCAAAAAAGGCGTCAGAAGCTTTTAGTGCTGCTGCTCTAGACATGTACTATCAAATGAAGGTACATCTTACAAAAGCCATGAAAAAGCTCCAGACTCCTCAAAAAATCGTGGTGTACCGAGGGGGTACACCTTACACCTTGTTTAATAAGATAAAAGGGGTCAAGGGCGTCAAGCTAAAAGACGAGACAGATCTTAAAAATGCTAGAAAATTAGTTGGTGGCGTCGTAAGCTGGCGTCAATTTGCATCCACGTCTTTGTACGTCAACAAAGCAAACCAGTTTAATGGCTCAGGAGACGTGTTGCTAAGAATTGACTTACCAAAGGGCGTCAATTTTATGTATGCTCAAAAGCAGCCCTTCTGGTCATACGGTATAAAAGAATTTGAAATATTGCTAGCACCTAATCAAAAGTATGTAGTCAAGCATGCCGGCAGATTTAAGGGCCAGATGGTCATTACTCTAGAAGCCTTGCCTCCTGGTAAAGAGGTACCGGCTACAGTCACTAAAGAGACTGCCATAAAAATTGCCCAGAAGCACCGAGAATCACCTGATAACGGTGTAGCTGATTCCCAGGATGCGCTGCCCTACGAAGATGTAGCTACGGTACAAGAGACATTAAAACAGCACACTCCTGAAAAAGACTTGACCGCCCTACAAGACGACATTGCTGAGATGGAGACACAGCTGAATGCGGAACTTGAAAACCTAGACGAGACCGTAGCAGCAGGCATAAGAAAAGAACTTGAGAATGTCGCTGCTGAGGGAGATCAAGCCGTTGCCTTTGCACAAGAACTACACGATGCAGCCAAGGCTGGAGCCGTGTGCCTCAGAGCGAGTGCTGCATGAGTGTAAAAGCCTGTGTCGAGATCATCCAAAAAGCTGCTGGTGAAAATAAGATCACCAAGGAGCACGCACAAGAGATCCTGAAAGATATCGACAACTTTCTTAAGAGTAAGAAGGCGCTGAATGATCCTGAGAATCTAGACTCGATGCTGCAGCAGCATCTGAAAGAGAAGCTAGATGACACGATCTTTGCAGCAATGATCGAAAAGAGAAACAGGTACATCAACGCGACAGTCGAGGCAAAAGCAACACAGTATCTTAAAAACTTTGACGATGCGTCTGAGGGACTAGCTGCCCTGATGGGTGGCATTGTGAAGTCAAAAGCAGGCAGTAAGAAAAGCATCGACGCGCAGGGCAAGTCACTGGCAAACAAGTACATNGGCAGNCTNNTAGACAGGATTGACAANGACGGAGACCTTGCCTTGTTTAACACTGGCAAGATAGACACTGACATTGCAAGAGAGCTGTGGGAGATNAGGCCTGGTGGTAATCCTGGTGTGACAAAAAACAAGACAGCAGAACGGATTGCCAGAAACATCCATGAGATGCAAGAGACGTCTATCAAGAATGCCAACTTTGCAGGTGCTTACGTCAAGTCACGTCCTGGTTATATATTTAGGCAGTCGCANGACATGGCCAAGATTAGAAAGACCGGGTTTGATGAGTGGTATGACTACATTGTTGACAAACTAGACGAGAGCACGTTCAAGGGACAATCAGCCCGTGACTTTTTAGAAGGTGCGTATAAGGGTCTAGCGTCAGGGGTACACAAGCGATTTAAGGGTGCTGAGGAAAGCAACATTGGCCAAGGTTTCACAGGACCTGCTAACCTAGCAAAAAAGATAAGCCAAGAACGGGTACTGCACTTTAAGGACGCAGACTCATTTATGGAGTACAATGCCACGTTTGGCACAGGAGATTTACGAGAATCAGTAGTCCATGGTCTTGAGCACATGGCAAGGAACACTGCCTTGATGAGAGGTCTGGGTACAAACCCAGTGGCCATGATGGAAAAACTGCAGAAAAAATACATGATGCAGGCACAAGATGAAATGGACTTTACGCTTTCAGATAAGTTTAGAGCCAGGAATCTTGACAGCCTCATGAAAGAGATTGACGGCACCACAAGAATACCAGTAAAAATATCGACGGCCAGAGTCAATGCTGGCATCAGAGCCATTCAAAATATGGCCAGACTGGGAGGTGCCACGATCTCTTCTATCACGGACCTGCCTAACCAAGTAGCAGAACTAAGACACCACGGGATTCCACTCTTAAAAGGATATGGCAACTCAGTCCTAAACTTGTTTCGTGGCAGAGGCACTGCCGAGCAAAAGACTATTGCCAGGACCATTGGCATTGGCTTTGACGGCATCACCGGTGACTTGCTCTCTAGGTTTAGTTCGACTGACCACGTGCCTGGTATGTTTGCCAAGATGCAGCAAAAGTTCTTTAAATTTAATCTAATGAGTTGGTGGAACGATGCTCATAGGACAGGCGTAGGATTAATGATGTCTCATAACTTAGGAGACAGTCAAAGACTTACTTTTGATAAATTAGGGACTGAATTAACTAACCTTCTGAGACAATATGGAATAGAAGACTTAGAGTGGAATATCTATAGAAAACACCTAGTGTCAAAAGACAGTCGTAATTACAAATTTATGACGACTGAGAACATCGACAAGATCCCTGATGAGGAGCTAGCCCTGTATCTCAAGCGTAAGAGCTGGCATTGACAAGCCAAACAAGAGAGAACTACAAGACGCTAGGTTTGACCTTGAGATGATGCTAGACACGTTTTATCTAGACAGAGCAGACCACGGGATACCTATGCCAGGAGCTGCTGAACGTGCCATNATGAANCAGGGCACNCAGGCAGGNACNGCTGTGGGTGAGGTGTTTAGACACGTCATGCAGTTTAAGTCATTTCCTATCACCATGATCAGACGCGGTCTTGGTCGAGAAGTGAGAGGCACGGCAAACGGTAAGGCAGACATGAGAGGACTAGCGCAGCTGATGGTGTCAACGACTGTGTTTGGCTATGGTGCTATGGTCATGAAAGATGTCCTCAAGGGACGTGAACCCAGAGAGTTTACCGGGGACTTTGAGAATGACTCTAGGTTGCTGATGGCTGCCATGGCACAAGGTGGTGGCATGGGGATCTACGGTGACTTTATGTTTGGTGAATTTAGCCGCTATGGCAGGTCTGCGGTGTCTACAGCCGTGGGTCCTACACTAGGCCAAGTCGATGACCTAGCAGAGCTTTGGACAAGAATCAGGACTGGTGGAGATGTTGGGGCAAATGCGTTTCGTATAGTAATGAACAACACACCCTTCATAAATTTATTTTACACAAGGGCCGCTTTAGACTATATTATCTTATACGAACTACAGGAAATGATAAATCCGGGGTATCTTTCTCGGATGGAGCAGCGTATAATGCGTGAAAATAACCAGAAATTTTTCATACCTCCAACGTCGGTAGTGAGATGACAGTAGGTGTCGTATTAGGAAAATCTGTTGCAACCGGAACAGGAAGTGTAGCCGCCTTTCCTTTTAATGCTCCTGTTGCTGCAGTTGANGAGCTAGCAGTCTACACGGTAGTCATTGCAACTGGGGNCCAGACTAAACAGACCAGAGGCGGTTCAGGGACGTACGACTTTANTGTGACAATAAATGCCAGTACGAGATTTGCTACAGTTACCCTGAACAACAATTTGCCTGACACACACCAGGTTATTATCCTCAGGGAAGTTGCAATTAAGCAAGAGACTGACTACGTAGCAGGCGACGCGTTTCCTGCTGAGACCCACGAGGCAGCTCTTGATAAGCTAACCTTTATCACTACTCAGCTTTCAGAAAGAATCGACCGCACAGTAAAATTTCAAGAGGCCCTGGCTAGTGACCTACCTGGTGACATCACTGCCTCAAGTACACTGAGAGCTAACAAGGCAATCAAGTTTAAATCTGATGGTTCGATAGGACTGTCGACAAATGACCCTGACGAACAAGTAGATAACGCTACAACACAGGCACAAACTGCTACGACTCAAGCAAGCACTGCTACAACCCAGGCCGGANTAGCCTCGGACCACAGGGCAGATGCTGCAAAGTACGCAGTCACTGCCCATGATACAACTTTTTCACTAACAGCAACTAACGGCGGAACATCAGGACTTTATTCCGCTAAACATTACGCTACTGAATCTGCTAATTCAGCAGCAGCTTCTCAATCAAACTCAATCGTGTTTGCAATCGCTCTGGGGTGATCTATGGCAAAATTTGTAAATTTAAAAAGAAACCTTAAAAACGACACTTTTGCGGCTCACAACACGGCAAACACGCTTGTCGGCACTTTGACCGCGTTAGAGTCAAACAAGGGTCATGTCATTATTGGATGCAACATAGCAAATATACACACCGCTACAGTGACCGTAGATTTTGCTTTTATTAAAAACTCTGACAACACAACAACCTATATTGCCAAAGATGTTTCTATCCCTGTTGGGGGTAATATTGATTTGGTAGATGGTAAGATTGTTATTGATGCTGACACAACAACGCTTCACGCTAGGTGTAGCGTGGACACTAAAGCAGATATTATCGTTTCAGTATTGGAGAACGCATGAAAAGACAAGGAGCTGGCTCTATCAACCAAGGTGATTTTACTACAGTTAATCATGATTCATCTGGCATCACTGGTCATGTTTCTAGTACTTTGTCAGGAATACTTAGGAATCCTGCAACCATTAATTCAGCAGTAGAAATAACCTCAGATGAAAATGCGGTCATGGCAGGTCCAGTAACCATAGGAAGTTCTGGATCTTTAACTGTTAATGGGACTCTGGTCATTGTTTAGAAAGGAATTATGAATTTCTTAAAAGCTTTATTCTCTAGTTACATCGTTGTGGATAGTAATGCCATACAAGCAAAAACTGGTGGCATCCACGACAAGCAATCCTTTGCTCAAAAGGCACTTCACCGATCATTAATAATGAGTTGATATGGCTATACCAAGCGGATCTGGTACAGAGGTTTTAAACAGAACAACAATAAAATCACAATCAACTTCTCAAACAGCATTTAGATGGGATGGGACTAATGCAACACTCGGAACCAATACTTACACTGTTCCTGCTAATCATATAATTACAGTTATAAGCATTGTTTTTACTGAACAAGGTGGTGGTTCAAAAACTTTTGAATTAGATGCCTACGATGGTTCAAACTCAATTGCATTATTACAATCCCAAACCATTTCTGGTTTTGGTACTTTTGTTTGGAATGATAAAATAGTTTTACGCCCTAGTGATAAATTATTATTTACTGCATCTGGTTCAGGCATAGATGGTTACTGCACTTTTATAGACCAAGATTGGAGCTAATATGAGCGGATTAGTTGAATCAAGTGCAGATGCACGATCTAAAACGATAGGTGGCAATTTTAGGTGTAGGGCTTGGGCGTGTTTTAATAGTAGTGGAATTAGGGCAAGCAATGGTATTGCAAGTATTTCTCATGATGAAGGTGGTCATTACACTGTTACTATGGCAACAGCAATGCCTCATGATGATTATGCAGTCGCAGGAGTGGTTGATGGTTATAACACTAACTTTGCTTTAAATAATGCACACACNCCAACAACAACTGTTTTTAAAATCCAAACTAGAGATACAGTTGGGGGTTCTTGGGCTAATACAGGATATGTAAGTTTAGCTGTTTTCGCATAAAAAATATTATGAATCAACGAATTATTTACCCAAACCAAACAGGAATTGCAGTTATTTTGCCAACTGGCGAATTATCAATTGAGGAAACTGCACTTATGTGTGTCCCTGCTGGCGTGAAATACAAAATCATTGATGCCTCTGATTTACCGAAAGACCAAACTTTTAGAAATGCTTGGGANTNTGANTTCGATAAAAACGGACATGACGGAGTTGGTGCATGATTGCAATAAACATGGACAAGGCCAAAGACATAACTAAAGAACGTCTTAGGGTTGAAAGAAAACCTTTACTAGAAGCAGAAGATATTAAATTTATGCAAGCACAAGAATCAGGAAGTGATACAAAGGCAATCGTAGCAGAAAAGCAAAGGCTTAGAGATATAACAAAACAAGTGGATTCTTGTAAAACTACTGATGAACTTAAAGCTCTTAAATGTGAGGCATCATGAGTTCTGAAATAAAGAGTACGACAGTACAAACTAATTCATTAAAAGATAAAACAGGAACTCGTACTTTAGCTTCTGATTCTGGGAGTGCTTGGTCTTGGGGTGCAAACGTACCAAAAGGGTCAGTAATTGAACAGTTTGCATCACAATGTGACGGAAGCAGTATTACAGTACAGAGTGGAACTTATACAGTTGCAAATGTAACAGGAGTTCAAAATTTAGATAGCACTTTTACAACCATAACTGGTTCTAATATTACATATACGCCACCTTCAGGAACCCAAACTGTAATTTACCAATTCCAATTTATTGTTCGCCCTGATGATTCTAATGCTATTGCTCATTATAAATTATATATAGGTGGGACAGAATTGTCAGACCAAGCATTTACTACTGGTGCAGAACTTTATTTAGCTACAACAGTATCATTTTCTCATGCTTTTCATATTGGTGGATCAACAAATAATGCTACGGGCAGACAGGCAACATGGACGAGTGGTAAAGAAATTCTAATGAAGGCAAGAGAATTTGGAAGTAGTAACCAAGCCAAGTTACACCAAACTAATACATTTGATGGTACTGGCACAGAACGATTTAATCGCCCATTTATATCAATAACAGCATTAGCATAACTAAACCAGAATAATAATCATGCCTAGCGATCTACAAGTATCGAATTTAAAAGCATTAGATGGGACGGCAGGGATAAGCATTGCTGATTCTACTGGTAACATCACTTTGAATAATCCAATTACTTCTGGCACGTTCAACGGAACGATTGGGACATCTGCATCGGGTTTTGGCCTTATCACCGAAGCGGATCAATATAGAATAAACACAAATTTAACTGGGACTAGTGGTACTATTACATCTGGCTGGGAAAGGGTGGATGATCCATCATTTGCAAAAATAGGGACAGGTGTTTCAGAATCAAGTGGGGTTTTTACATTTTCACAAACAGGGATATTTTTAATTTTAGTAGAAGCAGAATTTCAAGGATTAAGTGGGTCAGATTTATATGGTGGACTTAGAATCCGAATTGATCAAGGTAGTGGATATACTGACAGAGCGGAAGGCAAGGCAGGTATAGTTACGACCAACGCTACTGGAGNGGCGTCGTGTAATTACATTTTTGACGTAACAAATACAACAAACGATAAAGTTATATTTGAAAGAATTGTTTCTGACACAACTAACGTAAGACTTAATGGATCAACTACTCACAACCAAAATTCATTTACATTTATTAGATTAGGTGACACATGATTAAAGATTTTCTGCAAGATGCTTTGACCCTTTTAGCCCCTGATCATCCTAATTGGTACGGGTGGGCGCAGACTGATTCTGATGGGAACAAAATTCCTAATGATCAACGGATGCAAACACAATATGTTATCGTAAATTTAGAACATGAAGGCATTGTTACAAGACCAACAGATCAAGCAATAAACGATAAAGTTGCTGAACTCCAAGCCAAATACGATGCTAACCAATACCAACGAGATCGAGCAGAGCAATACCCAAGTATTCAAGATCAGTTAGATAAGATTTATCACTCAGGATTAACTGCGTGGAAAGCTGATATAAAAGCAGTAAAAGATAAGTTCCCAAAGCCTTAAATGGATCATTACTTTCCTTCTTACCAAGAACCACAAGGTATTATGGAAATAGAACAGATAATGCAGATTGTGGAACGGATTGGGTCTGCCTGCGGTGATTATTGGAATCATGTGTTGGTACATCTTTAAAACCCAACAATCTCACAAAGAAGAAATCATTCGCTGGGAAGAAAAAGATACTAGAGGTGACGAAAGATTAATCGATGTAATAAAGGAGCAAAACAAACAGAACAGTATAACATCGGATGCAGTCAATGGATTGAGCGTAGCATTCAAAGATGTGGCAAAAACGAACGAACGTCTTTCCATGGAAATCAAAGGAATGGCAGAAGCGTTAATATCANCTAAACGATAATGGCNAAAGAGATAACNACTACTACTGTAGAAAAGCCTGATCCTCCGAAACCTGTCAAGCAGCAAATGACGGTGAACGAGAGAATACAGGTTAGTAGGTTTATAGCAAGGTTTGCCATTGCCCTGTCGGCACTTGGTATCTTTGCTTACGTAGTACACATCATGCTTGGTGCTTCTGCAGAACTGCCATCCTCATCCAAGGATCTTCTTAATATCCTGATCGGAGCGTTTATTCCTATCATCGCGGGTATAGCAAAATTCTATTTTGAGTCAGGAGGTGATTTAGCACAGGAACCAGAGAAACACGAAATCCCACCCCATGGCCCAAAGGAAAACGGTGATTCAGAAACTACTTGATTATTTGCATGCATATTTTAAACCTCAAACAGACGAAAGGACTGATAGTATGCTTAACCTCGTATTGCCATTCGTGGCTAACATGTTGCGCGACATGGTCGTAGATAAAGCGCAGAGCCTAGCAGCCGAACATCTTGAAGAGCACATTGATAAGCTTCCTAAGGAAGTTAAACAAGCGCTTGACGACGCTGTTGACGGTGACAACTCTCACGGCCATAAGTCCGTCCTCGACCTTATCAAAGGATAGACTCATTGCCATGCAGATCAGCAAAAACTTTAGTCTACAAGAGCTGGTCTACTCGCCAACTGCAATTCACGCAGGAATAGATCAAGAAAAATATCTTGACACGAACGCTGTAGCACGGATCACGGCCCTAGTGCTGAAGGTGCTGCAGCCCGTTCGAGATCAATTTGGTGCTACCAAGGTCAACAGCTGTTTTAGGTCAGAGGCCCTCAATGAACTAGTCAATGGCTCTAGTAAGAGCCAGCACTGTTGTCAGAGTACGGCAGCCGCTGCTGACATTGAGATTGCCAGTGAATCAATCAGCAACTTAGAGCTAGCAGAGTGGATCAGGGATAACCTGGAGTTTGACCAGCTGATATTAGAGAACTATGCACCTAATCGTATCAGCAAGATTACTGGTAAACCTGAGGGTCCTAACTCAGGCTGGGTGCACGTGTCTTACAGTAGCACTGGTGACAACAGAAAGCAAGTGCTACGAATGATCAAGAAAAATGGAAAAGCAAAGTACTACGAGGGTTTGACCGAGTGAAGTTTAACATACTTGTTTCCTCGGATACGTGGCCTGATGTCTCTTACTTTTCGCTGTGGCGCTTTTATTGCTCGCAAGGTCTCGACACTGACTCCAAGAAAGTCTGCCTCTAGTTCCTCACTGGTCCAAGCCAGTCTCTCCACTGCTCGTTCATCACAGTGCTTGCAACCTGTTTCTTTGACCTCAGGGCCTTGATGATCTTCTCGTCTATTGTTCCTGGACATACTAGATCTACATAGTTGACGTTTTTAGTTTGACCNATGCGNTGTGCACGGTCCTCTGACTGCAGCCGATGCTCTAGGTTGTGGCTGTTAGAATAGTATACTACCGTATTTGCAGCAGTTAGTGTAATACCCATCCCACCTGTCTGCGGATTGCCTACAAAAAAACGGCAGTCAGGATCCTCCTGAAACCTTTTGATATTCTCTGGTCTTTCCTTGGGATTGATACCGCCGTAGTACATGACCATAGACTCAGCACCATACTTCTTGACAATAGCTTCTTTGATGTGCATCAGGTCATTGATGTACGTGGCCCAGATAATTACCTTAGATGGTGCCTCGTCTAGTACGTCAAGCAGTTCCTGTATGCGGTTGTTTGGCAGACTGACATACTCGCCACTGTCAGAGGTATAGTTGCCGCAGGTAATCTGGTGCAGCCTAAGCAGTTGTACCAGGGCATTGCTGGCACTGATGACCTCTCCTTCAAACTCACCGATTGCAAAGTCTGACACTTGGTTGTATAGCTTTTTCTGTTCAGGAGTCAAGGTCACATAGCGATACTGATAGGTCTTGGCAGGCAGATCAAGGCACTGGTCCTTGAGACAGCGGTAGCTGTAGTCACCGATGGCACCCGATAATTCTGTCTAATCTTTGATAACCTACGATCTTCTTAAAACTTCGCATGCCAAGCCTCTGGTCTATCATGACTGCATACCTGTTCCTGAAACTGTAGTAGCTGCTGAAACCAAGGATGGCAGAGTTGAGAAACTGCAGTTGCGTGTAGAGGTCTAACGGGCTCCTGGTCACAGGCTCACCGGTCAGGATCCGTCGGTACCTAGTCATGTTGCCAAGCTTGATGAGGTTCTTAGTCCTCCTGGCACTAGGATTTTTGATCGTAGTTGACTCATCTACAATCATCATGGTTGACATGCAAGACGTGAGAAACTTGTCAACAAACTTGTAGCCCTTGGCAGTGCTGAATGCCTCGACATTGATGATCAAGATCCTGAGATCTAAGGACGACTGTCTGAGCTTGTCAAGTGCCTCCTTGTCCTTCTTACGAGGCTGAGCGGCCCACACTGCCACATGAGCAAGCACGTGTTCTGGCATGTGCTCAGGAATCTCTTTTGTAGACCAATTAAGATACGCACCCTTCGGAGCAACAATCACGACAGAGTCAATCTTGCCCTTGTCATATAGCCAGGCAATATTGTCAATGATCACCTTAGATTTGCCGGTGCCCATCTCCATAAACAAGGCATATTCGTCTTTGTCTTTACACGTGTCCCAGGCTTCTTGCTGGTGTGCGTATGGTTTAGTCTTGAATCGATACATGTCAGATGTCATAGAATAATCTCGATTGAGGTTGTATGATGTTCAGTCCCTTCTTAGCCCTGGTCACTGCAACGTAGAACACGCGATGCTCGTCATCTAAATTGTTCTGCATGTGGTAGTATGACCTAGCTGCAAGGTCCGTGATCACTGCAACGTGATCTGCTTCTGCACCTTTCACACCATGGATAGTATTAATCTTGATCCGTGGCTTTAGAAGGCTCTCACCTTGTCTGCGTGCAGCCAGAAAGTACTCACGCAACGTGGGACTGATGTTGTCAAAGCAATCAAACCAGTGATGGTAGTTGACAGGCAGATCATCAATAGTGTAGATGTTTTCATTGTCTATAAGTTTCATTTTAAACCCATGGAAACGCCTGACAATCCTGAGTCTCTTGCCTGAGATNGACTGNCCCTTGCCTANCTCAGTCCANGCTCTGATTGCCTCTAANGCAGAGGACTGCAGTGGTTTACGGCTAGGACTCTCGTATGGGAAGCCAGACTCTTCACAAATTCTCTCGTACTCTTTTAGCAGGTAGCTGTTGCGTGCTAGCAGCAGCCAGTCACCTTGACTGAGGTCTAGGTCTGCAGGTCTGAAGTACCAGTCAACATAGCCTTGGTCGCCGTTGTGTATAAACTCTTTGGTCTTCCTGTAGGAGATCTCATCTAGGATGCCAAGTGCCTGTTGCCAAACATTCTGAGGCAGTCGGTAAGAGTGAGACAGCACTGTCTTTTGACCAGGGAGAGTGAGGAAGTCCTCGACAGAAGCACCTGCCCAGCGATAGATAGCCTGGTCATCGTCTCCTGCGACATACTTCTCAGGCACACGTTCGCCTATCTTCTTGACCACTTCCCACTGCANACGTGACAGGTCCTGTGCNTCGTCTACAAACAACGCGTCAAGCGGTGGCACNANACCNTCCTGTAAATATTTTTCGAGCAGGTCTGTGAAATCGATTAATTTATGTTTTTGTTTATACCTGGCCAGGGCTTTAGAAAGCAAGACAAGCTGGTCATAGCTCAGGTCATCATCAATCGTTTCCTCGTAGACGTCTCTAAGACTTTTCTGGGTTATTCTAGACAGGTTATCTAGGAAGAACATGCGGTCACCGACCGGTGATGCAGCGTAGAGCTCCTCATTCATTTCTGAACCTTGGGTCTCGATGCCAAGGTAGTCACCTAGTTGTGCGTAATGATCTTTCTGCATCATCATGCTAGGTTCCATGAGCAGCTGGACAAAGCAAAAACTGTGGATAGTCCTGAACCAGAACAGATCGTCTTTGCTGAAGTCAAACTTTTCTTGTGCCCTGCTTCTAGCTTCTAANGCTGCCTTTCTGGTAAAGGCGATGTAAGCTATCTTGCCAGGGATGGCACCAGCGTCTAGCTGGGCCTCCACAAAGTTCATGCCAAAGGTCGTCTTGCCAGTACCTGGCGGACCAAAGACAAGTTTCCAATCAGAAGAGGTCCTCATCTTCCTCTCTTTCTAACTCTGTTGGACCTTCAAAGTCTTCTTCATGTTGTTCGAACTCAGGGATCGACCAGCAGTTGACACCCTTGCCTTTGCAATTGAAGAAGTGGTGTTCTGCCTGATTGTTCTTTAGTATTGCAGTGATCTGATGAACCTTATAATCTCTAAAGTGTACTCTCTCAAAGTATGCCATCAAGTCTGCGATCCTAAAATAGTGCCGGTTGTTGTCTGTCCATGGTTTACCTAGCAACAGCTCGTCTCTGTTCTTAGCTCTGACNCTGCCTGTACAGAATCGTTCGATGTGCTCGAACATNTGGCCAATGGGACTGGCATCNACAGGAGCCTCNACNATNGTCAGATTCTCAAACAGATTATTAATCAACTGATTCCAAGAGGTTTCATTCATCTTGGCTGGCATGGTGTTTAGCTTCTCCATGCACTTACGCTGAAACCTGCGTTGATTCTGTAGGTCGTCAGTCTCAAGCTCTAGTCTACCGCCACCCTCTACGTCAAGAAACCAGAGTGGTGGGTTGCTGTCAAACTTAGTCAGCGAGTGAATCATCGGTGTGTTCGCATCATCGTCAATACCGTACTTGCGCAGCTTACATACAGCGGCATTACAGAAGGCAGCGATTGGCGGACGACTGCAAGTGTAGTGATATTCTTTTCTCTTGGCACTCTTGACAACTCCTTGTACCTCGTTGCTGCCTAACGGTGGTGTCATGCACTGCACGTTNTANCTCTCTAGTTCNTGTTGCCAGTTGTCAGGATTTTTCTTACGACAGTANACNGCTACGTTAAACAAGCCATTGTTCCTGGTACCTTGTGGAAACCCTTGTTGTGCCAGATGCTGCAAGCACGGAGGACCATCGTCAAACAACTCAGCGCCTCTAGGTATGACAAGACCGTCAAACTCGTGTGGTGCCAGCTGTGCCTCTTGTGCACGCTGCATGAATGTCTTAGGCGGCATGTTGTTGCACCAGCGTTCCTGACCAAAGTATGGCATGTTGATCCACTGACCGACGTCACCGCGTTCTGCAAGGATGTGAGTTTGTTTAGGAAAAATCTCAGAGCCGCCAAAGCCTAGCAGTGAGGCAATGTCATTCAGCTTCTGTTGCATATCTACCGCGGGAACCCAGTCACGAACGAATAAATACAGATGCACACCTCCTGATTTACTCTTGCAAGGAAACAGAGGAAGGTGATACTTGTTAAGCTTCTGGTTGATGTCTGAAAAGTCTAGGCCGTCATAGGTGTCAATGTCGATGGCACCAAACCTGCACATAGAGGCATCATTGATAGGTACAATGCCTAGGCCCCGTTCGCCTTCTAAATGTTTTTTCCACTTATCAAGGGTGACCTCTTCTCTGACAGTCCTAGCAGCCCCTTGCTTCTTACCATCAGCCCGTTGGCCCTTGATCTCGTATTCTCCATGAGCTCTGACAAGGCCCATGAATAAGTCAAAAAATTCTTGTTCCATGTTGTAGGGCCCGAAGGCCCTTTGATTAGAATTGTGGGATGTCGTCTGCCTGCTCAGGAGGGAGGGGCCCCTGCTGATTTGCAAACGCGGTGTGGCCAAAGTCTTTTGCTGTAGCATACAGATGAGCATTNTCGACNGGGCCTATGAGTTCAATGTTCCAACCATACCAGCTGCCTTTCTCGTTCTTTTCTAACGTGCTTGACAGCTTGTACTTGTGGCTGAATCGTGCTGGNGTGTACATGGCACCTGCCTTAGTCTGCATCTTGATGCCTGCAATTAGACTGTTCCAGCGTCTGTTCTTCTTNAACTGAGTGCTTGTCATCACGATCAAGGCACGTTCAGTGTTGACCTCGTCATCCATTGGATGAGCGAGAACAAAGTGGTTTGCAGTCTCAACAAGCTGATTTCCATTCATGCTCATGAGCTTACCTTCGACACGGCTTGCTCCTGCGACCGTTGGACTGTCAATCTCGTGTACACCTACGAGACCACCACCNTGTTCNCGTGGAATCCATTCCACAAAGTTTCTCTTGTACGCACATGGTATGACAGTGATCTCATCATATCCAACCTCAGAGACTGTGTTGAATATCTGACCGGCTTTCATGTCATGCGTGTCTATCTGCGGTGACATCTTTTGCAAGAGTGTCAGGTACGGAATAGCGTAATCTTGACTAGTAAGATCACCTAAACCATCATCGGCATCTGCTGAGAAATCAATGTTTGTCAGCGCTTGCTCTTTTTGTTTTGCTATATCACGAGCCATGATATTACCCTTTCTTGATGGTTGTTTTCTGCCCAATGAATACACCTAGCAGGTCAAGGGGCAGTGACTTGCCTGCTTCTACTTGCTCACGCACAAAGGCGCGCAACGTAGATGAGTGAACACCAGTCTTGTCAGTGTATGATAGACCTGTGCTTTGTAAGCTTTCACGCAGCGTGTCAGCACGGTCGTCTTCGCCACGACCAAAGTCAACTGACACTGTGTTCTTGATAAGGTCCCCATGGTTGTTGTCACGCAACCAATCAAGTGCCTCGTTGATCCTGTCTTTAGGAATGCTGGCACTATAGTATGGTTGTACAGTGACTTTGTCACCATCCTGAAGCTTGAACTCTGACATACCGACCTCGGCCATTGCCTCTGGTATGTCGGTCTGACTGACCTGCTTGTGTTCTTGCTTCAGCATCTTCAGTTGTTCTTCTATCAGAGCAATCTCATGCTCTAGCTCAAGCTGCTGGTTAGCAAGCTTGCTGATCTTTGACAGCTGACTGTCGTCTACCTCTACAATTTCTTCTTTCATTATTTATTCTCAAATGGGTCGTCATCTAGACCTATTAAAATTTCAAGAGGAACATTGACCCTTGGTCTAAACCTGTCAACGTCATCTTCGTGCGTGTCAGTGATTTTTTGTATCACACCTCCTTTCTCAAAAAATTTTTTCATAGCAATTTGTATTTCTTCCCTAGTTATATTTTGAGTCTTGTACCTGCTCTCAGCAAAGTACTTGCCTAATGATAGCTTACCGTAGTTCATGTCATCTTCGTGTATAAGTCAACCTCAATAGGAAAGTATTGTCTCTCCTGACGGTCCCATTTTAACAATCGCATCTTGCCATTGTTTCTCTCACAAGCAACAGCGCCTGCGATTGCAATGGCTGCAGGGTCTCCCATCAGGAGCAGAAAGTCGTCATCATTAAAGTGACTTAGCTTTTCTCGCAAACGCCTTACAGTAGGAGCAGGCGAATATGCTACCTGACCCGGTGGCAGCAATATCTTGATGTCACCAAACTTGGCAGCTGGCAAGAGGTTCTTGCCTATTGCTTCTTGTACAACAAAGACAGTCATGGTGCAAAGATGGCTTTACGAACTAGTTTCCAGTCGTATGGTTTAGAAAAGCAATATGAGTCCTCAGTAAAAAACTCACTGACTAAGACTCTGATTGATTTATTCTTCATCGGTACCCAGTGCTCCTGTGCGTCAAGAAACGTGTGNCCATGGACAANCAACANATGAGGCACNCGCTNNCCTTTNTNNTANTAGTTCCACTGTATGACNAACTTNGCNTTGCCTTGTTCTTTCATACGCTNCTGAAACCAGGCAACCTGTGATGNNTTAAAATANACAAAGTTGCCTTTACACACTTTCATCTCAAGCCAGACCTCGTTGCCCTTGTAACAAGCATTGACGTCTGGACACCCGACACCTACGACGTTTTCAATACGACAGAGGTGTCCGGGCAGATTATTCTTGACCAATCTCCACAGGGAAGACTCCGGGCTCATCTCCGTTCTCCAGAAAAGCTGCTGCATAGTAGACTTCCTCATACGCACGGTATGTGTTCATGTCTACACGTTTCTCATTCAGCAGATGGTTTTTAAAATTAGGATAGTCAATCTGATTGATCTGACGTATCATCACCTCCCAGAAGCCGTCACGGTCGACCAGAGCACGATAGCGATAGTCAGCGTTAGGAAGCTTATGGATGCGAGTTTCTGTACCCTTGAAAAGCTCACGAAGCACGTTTGGCTCGCGTGAACGTACAAGAAGCATGTTAGGGTCTTCTCTGTGCTGTACGACAGAGACCATACCATGTTGAGTAAATAACCACATATATTCTCCTTTCTTATAAAATACGTTTTATTGTATTATATTATTGACACAATGTAAATCACTTTATTTCTCCCCAGTTAGGTCCTATCTCAACGTCGACCTTGAGCGGGAGAACAAGTGGTACACAAGACTCCATGACTTCCTTGTAGACCGCAGCTTCTTTCTCAGTATGCACCGAAAAGTCTAGCTCGTCATGCACGGTCACGTGTGGCACGACTCCAATATCATGCAGATCGATCATTGCCTTCTTGATCATGTCAGCAGATGATCCTTGNATCAAGGCGTTGAGTGCCTTGTAGTTAAAATCACGAGGCANGTGTCGGTGTCTGCCCAGNAGTGTCCTGATGTGGCCCTTGTGATTGATGGCCATCGTACACTCGTGCGCGAGCTGACGAACGAAAGGCACACGCTGATGATATTGCTCAAACAGTGGTTTTGCATCATCTAGGGACATGTCTAAGGTCTGAGAGAGCTTATATGGGCCCATGCCATAGAACATACCTAAGTTGATTGTCTTTGCCTGCTTGCGTTTGATCTTGGCCATGTCAGCAACCATCTGATGAAAGTCAGTGTCTGGGTCGTCAAGGTACATCTGCACGGCGTCCTGTGATCCCTTGAGCTTTCTCAAGTAAGCATAGTGCATCAGCACCTTTGGTTCCTGTTGGCTGTAGTCGAGACAAGCCCACTTCATACCCTCTTCTGGTAAGAATAAGGACCTGATTAGTGGACCCCAGTGCTCGTCACGCGCAGGTATCTGCTGCAGGTTAGGTGTGGAGCTGCTGAACCTGCCTGACCTGGTACCGTCAGAGTCTTTGCGCAGCGAGTGAAACTGAGCATATATACGACCCTTGTGTGACATCTTGAGGCACAGACCCTCGATAAAGTCACGCCGCATCTTGTTGATCTTGCGATAGTGTGCAATTTTCTTAGCAAACGGGTGCGTGTGGTTGTTTAACCAGTATGAAGTAAAGGACGGATTGCCCTTTTCAGTCTTTGGATACCAGATCTTGAGTCGATTAAAGGCTTCTGCTAGTTCCAGGGCTGACCATGGCGATACCTTGAACTCTGCCTCCTGATAGATGGCAGACAGAGTCTGATCCTCTTCCTTTGACGTCTCGATTGCTAGTCTCTGCGCCTTGTCGAGGTCAATTGGCACACCCTTGAACCTCATGTCTAATATTACCCGCAAAAGTTTAGACTCAAGCTCAAAAATCTTCCACAGACCCTTGTCAGAGATAATTTTTTCTTGCTTCTGCCATATCTCCAGTGGCAGTTGTGCATCTGCCTCGGCGTAGGGTCCCACAAACCTGGCAGGCATCTTCCACAGGCCTGACTTAGGATCTACACCATGTGCCTGGGCTGCCTCGTTCAACAGAGTCTCATCTTTTTGCTTGCCTAGATAGTAACCGGACAAAGCACCAAGACTGAAGCTGCCTTGCCTCTCTTCATTTATCAGGGGTTCAGCAACTTGGATGTCGATGAGGCTGCCACCAACTTCAATGCCAGTGGCGCGGAGCCATTCAAGATCGTAGAGCAAATTTGCTCCAACCTTTGTTTGTGTTCCTCCAAGTAAAGCTCTGGCCCATGCGAGGACAGCGTCACGGTCAAGGTTATCTCCTCCTTCGTGCCCGATGGGGAAATAGCCTTTAAAACCAGTGTCCGTTGCCACTGAGATTCCAACGAGTCTTCCGTCATTTCGTACACCTCCTGGTCCTTGTTGTAGTAAGTTTGGGTCGCATGTCTCGACGTCTAATCCAATCAGCTCTGCACTACTGAGATCAGGAAGTTCTCTGGGCGGCAGCCACTTACTTCTTGGCTGGAACAAACTGAATTGTTGTGTCATATTGTATTGCTGTGTTGTGAAGTTGCCATCTTCGGTTTCCTGCCTTGCTTCCTGTCCACAGGTTGTATGGTCTGAGCCAATCAGAATATTCCTCTGCAAACACGATGCCCTTACAGCCGGTGTTGAGCAGCAGTTTGACACAGGTCCAGCAGGGACTGGTGGTAATGTACGCAGTCTCAATTGCCTGCGTGTCCTTGCACTGCAGCAAGGCGTTCTGTTCTGCATGAATTGCTTGACAGTGCTCGAGGCCCTCGCCTGACTTATACTTGGCACCAGGACAAGGGTTGTCGATACAATGCTCAAGGCCAGAGGCCACGCCGTTGTAGCCTGTTGCTAGCACGTGCCTGAACTTGTCAACCAAGACACAACCTACCCGGCGCCTGGCACAGGTAGACCTGAGACTGACAAGCTTGGCCATGCTGATGAAGTAAGTATCTAGGTCAGGTCGCATGGTATTTTAAACTCTCTACAAAGTCATCAGGATCTGCAACCTCAGTACCTGGCAGAATGTCAAATGGTTCTATCAGCTTGTTCTGAAGTGCAGGTTCGGTGATAATCTCAAATGCCTTCTTGACATTTTTCTCGTATAGGTGCAGGCTGCCGGCAGTCAAGTACAGTTTGCCAAGCTCGATGTCGTCTTCGACTGCTGACATGTCAATGCTCTTGAGGTACAGCAGCACGTAGCGGCTGATCATACTCATGTTGAACACGTCATACGGCCAGCCAAGCCAGATGTCTGAGGAACGCATNGTGTCAAAGCAGTGCAGCCGGTTGTTTCTGATCATGAACTGCAANGACACCGTACATGGCACGTCTAATGTGTCCTCAGGNCGCTCACGCCAGATGTTGATCACTGCCTGTCTTGAATCCCTGTCCTTTGCCAGAGTCTTGGCGACATACGAGATCTGATCTACNACCTTAGGACCATACGCNCCNTGAAAGGTGATCCCGTCATCTGAGTANTCTGCNATCTTAGGCGCATTCTTTTTGATNGTACTGACCCGGTTGTCTCCTGACAGGATCCACGCAGCCTCTGCAGCCATAAACTTGTAGCTTAGTTTTCTTGCAGCAATCGACATGACTGGAATGTTCATGTCTACGATGGTCTGAAAACCTANCAGTTCCCGNCAAGCCATGGACCTGGGTGCAGCCAGTTGGCCGTCCTTGATCAGATGGCGAAGNGTGTTGACCCAGGTNTTATTCACTAAATGCATTTTTGATAAGCTCCTTNTAGACGATAGTGTGACCGAACCGCTTAGCCCAGGAGGGATGTGGCAGCTCGTAGTGGATAGGCACGTCAAACCGCTTAAGGATTGAAGCAGCTTTCTTGCCCATGGGAACAACCTTTAAGGTTGGTTTGATCTCTAGCAACTCTACCAGAGAGGGATCGATAGTACCGTGGTGNTCTTGGATGTTGGTCCACATGAAGTCACACTCCTCAAAGTTGTGCTCATGCATGATCTGTGTCAGATACAAACTAGAGTTGCGGTACTCGTAGAACGGCCAGAATAACTCACGATGCTTAGGATTGACCTGCTCTCCCACGACCAGATATTTAGCAGTCTTGATGTGACCAGCAACGTTCCAGTAGTGATAACAGAGGGCCCTGAACCACTGATGTCTCTGCCAGTCTGCTGCTGTGTCTGCCAGCTGGGTGACAAAGTGCTTGAGATTAGCCCAGTCGTTAGTGCCATACCTGACTGTGTCAGGACGCCACCTGATGCCNCCGTTGGCAATCAACTGATCGATGTACTGNCCTGAACCTTGCCACGACGTGCCACCCCACCAGAGGTCGACATAGAGCTGAGCAACCTTGCTGATGTCATCGTACATCTCTTCCCTGACACCTTTCAGCTTCTCGTGTCTGGCAACGACCTCCTCAGCATTGTCAGGNGTACAGTAGACATAGATTGCACCNAACTTACGAGCAATCCTGTCTGCCATCCTGCCTTGCAGAGGCCACGAGGAACCACCACGGTAGGCATGAGCGTACACAGCCTCTGTTGGCCACCAGCGATCAATGACAAATGGTTTACCTGTCAGCCACACTTGCCTGGCAGCATGTCTGATGGCTGCTGTGTGATAGTCAAAGATACGAGGTTTCCAGCGNTACGTCAGGTGAGTGTAGCCAGCGTCTAACTGACTGCAGATCTCACGTGCAAGNGTNGTCTTGCCAGTGCCGTCTGGACCTTCTAGAATATAGATCATAGTCTTCTTTCTTTGTTAGCACTGCTGCCACCTCGTCTTAGCCTGTACGGAGCTCAGAGGTTAAACACCTGGTCTTTCCCTGCTGATTCAGGCCAGCAGGAGGATTAAGCTACGCCGCCACAGAGGAGTGTGCGACGTGCCAAGCGAATCTGGACAGCAGTGCAGATTTCAAGTGAATGGTGCCAAGTCAGGCGGCTTCCAGCCATCTGGCTTGACAATCCCCAGCTTGCGCTGGTCTGGATTGTACCCGCGAACTTTCTCCATGTTGGCCTTGTGGACCTCTTTCCATGCGCCATCAAAGTCAAACCCATGAAGGAGAGCAGTGCCGACCGCGAGGTACACCAGATCAATCAAGGCGTCAAGCTTCTCCTCTTTGCTAGAAGCAGTGATATACTCCTCTAGTTCCTCAGTCATGTGAGCAATCCGGTGAGTGCTCAATGATGGAGGCAGCATGCGCCTTGGGCCCTTGTAACTCAGGCCAAATTTCTGCAAAAACTCGTCTACGTCTCTGTCAACCGTCATAGCTTGGATCCAATCTCTGCCAGTGTTCACTGCTGCCCCAGGGTTGTTCTTGATCTCTCAATGGATCAAACTTTCTGACATTGTTGCTTCCTTGAAACGTGCAGCGCCACAGACAGTTGCGACTGTGCTGCGGATACAGTGGTGCAAAGATTGTAGACAGATAGTTCGTATCATAATATGCTCGCAGCTCATCGAACACTGTTCTCTGTTCGTGTGTCAGAGCGTCACGATAGTCCTTGATACTGGCAAACGTGCCATGCTGAGATTCGATCGTGTAGCCAATGTCCTCTAACGTAGCACCAAAGGCCTCATACTTCATCTCGTTNACGTGGTTGCCAGCAGCACCGACNGCNGGATCCCAGCAAGGTGTACTGACAAACAAGACGCCCTCGTCGTCTAGCAGCTCACTGAACTTGGTCAGCATGCGACGGCAGTGGTCTGCCTCGACATGTTCGACAACCTCAAAGCAGACGATCACATCTAGCTTTGATGGCAAGTCTTTCAAGGACAGGTCACAGACGTCTGTCTTGCTGTACAGCTCGTCTGGCTTCCAGGTTGCATTGGCAAACTGAGCTGGTGTCGTGAGGGGTGTGACGTCTACGGCACCATACCACGCAGGAGCCATGCGGCTCGAGTGCAGCAGCTTTGCCAGTGGCATCTCTTTGCCACAACCGACGTCTAGGATCCTAGATTCTTTGTAACGCATTGACGTGCCCAGGAACTTGACCACGTGGGTCCACCTGAGACAATGTGCAATGTANTCTCGATGCAGAAAACCTCTGTTCTCTGCGTTGTCGACTGACAGAAAAGTCTTGTCGACTGCCTTGCCTGAACGATTAGCCATGTCTGGTCTCTTCGATTAAGCCCTTGTTGATCAAGGGACCTTTATAGTAAGTCAGGAGACGCTTGGCCTCCTGTTTGGATTTGACATCTAACTGGATCTGCTGAATAAGATCAGCCTCAGTGATAGGTGACTTTGCCTCTACAATATTGAGGATAGTCCTCGCCTGCTTGGGAAGACTATCCTCTGAGGCTTTCACAAAAGTGAAAGTCCGGTTCATCATGCAGCGTACTCCATGGCAAGTTGAAGAGCAGCACGCTTGGTCACAGCACGTCCGCCAAACCAGGCAGCCTGCAAGGAACTGTCACGATCTCTGCCAGCTTTGTGGTCGACATAGTATGTCACTGCGTTGAGTGCAGACCACCAGGTGCCCTCTGACAACTCAGCCCCTGGCTGAGTACGAATGCACGTGTACACGTTGTCCATTGTACGATTAAACTGTGTCCGGTCAAACTCCCACTCCAAGGGTGAATATTGCAGATTCTTGTTGGCATCTTTGATGGCCACCGGATTAAAGATCCTGGCAAGGTAAGCATTGAGCTGCTTCTCAGTGTACTCGGTCTTTGTGAGGATCTCTGCCTGCTGACGGAAGTCGTCAAGCTGGTTCGATGCCAGACCCAAGGCCTGTTCAGCCGCTTCCATGACGTCACCGTCCCATGCCTTGACATGAGGAAATCTGAATCGGTCTCCAGAACCACCGAGAGCAGCGACCAGAGTGTTGTTGCAGACCACCCGGATCGGTGTGAACATGATCGTCATGGCCTTCCCCCAAATGTGAGGATGAGCAATCAGCAGATGTCCTTGGACCTCATCGCCGCCTGGCAAGGTGAAACCCTTGCGAATGTTGGCTAGACCCCAGACCTGCCTTCCACCATTCAAGGATCCGGCAGTCTCTAGTGTCATGTCGCCTGCTTTGACGAACTTATCGAAGAACTCGAACACCTCAGCATTCTGCACTGGCACGTATGACTTGCCAGCAGGACCAAGCACCTGGTCGTCTGAGTCTCTGACCAACATGAAATAATCGTCAGTCGTCAGCATGTCTGTCGAGTTGGCAGACTGCACGTGTACACGTCTCTTAGAGACAGTCCAATCTAACTGAGCTGCCATGAGCATCTCAGCAGGTGTCAGATTATCATCGACCTTCTGACCGAGGCCGTGCCATGGGGTCTGTCCCGCATAGGCCATTGTTTCTACTGCATCAGGCATGGATTCTCCTTTCTGATGGGTTGTGTGCAAATGCACGATAAATTACATCCTAAACAGATATTGTCCGGATGTACACAAAAAAATCACACATTCAGAGCCCCTGCGAAGGGGCCCCTGATGAATGATCTCAGCTGCTAGCGTTAGCTGACTGACAGGAAACCAAGCTTGATCATGCGTGGCCGATAGTACTGGAATATCCGCCATGGTGGCTGCTTGGTGGTCAGGATACCATCGTCAGCTATCTGCTGAATGATGGCCTGCAGGGCAACCTCAGTGTGTGCGTCAGTGTCATCCATGAACTCACGCAGGATAGCTGTCATCTGACCTGGGATCTTGGCGTTGACAAGATCTGCCTCGTCTGCCACACTGAACGTGTACGTGCGATCCTTAGCCTTAAGCTTGACAGGAGGAGGATCAGAGATATACTCGTCGGTGCAGGGCGGTGGCACGTCAGCCATGTCGTCACCGTCATTGAACAGGACCTTGCCGGTTGGCTGCTCTGGGATCTCTGCCACATGTGTCACGACAGGCTCAGGAACCGGATGCTTGGGCGCCTTGGCGTACTCCTTAAAGATACGCTTGGCAGCAGCTAGCTTGTCTGCCCACTTGGGAGCTGAGCTGGCCCCTGTGATGTCGATGAACAGAGCTGTAAGCTCTGCCATGCTGTTGGTCTTGGCCAGGTTGGCTGGCGCTTGATGGACTGCGATTACGTCAATCATAATTTCTTCTTTCTTGCTCCCCGCGATGATGATGATCNGCCACGCTGCAGGGACCGTGGCGCAGCTGATCAATAATGTATGGGATAATTGTGCCATAAAAAATCCGTAATGTAAACAGTAAAAATGAAAAAACTGCATAAACAACTGATTTTATTGACAAAAATAATTAGTTTAGGAAGTCAGAGAACTCTGTCAGACTGATCTTGTGGCCAAGGATTTTCTCTGCCACTCGCTTCAGATTCCACTCATCTCTGCTGTAAAACTCGATCACCGGATTGCCGCCTCCTGGACCGGATTTATCGATCAATTTAAACTTGATTGGATGATCATCGATCGACTGTTCGCACTCATCGAGGATGTCGATCAAATCGTCGAGTGTCGTGGTGGCCATGATGTCTAGCTGGATCCTGTACATGGGTCTCCTTTATAATAAGAATTCATTCTTCTTTCTATCACGACAGATGGATTTCTGTGTGACTGAAGTACAGTTGCATAATCTCTGTCAAATGTAAACAAAAATATATTGGATACAAAATCTGCACACTGAAAATCGATCAGTCAAGAATGTGTCAACCTCAATCGATTATTGGTCTATTAGATTTATTAGACACTACGGTTCGAAAAAAAAGTTTTTTTTGAAAAGTTCCTATATATAAATAAGCTTAATAACTGACCACTGCGGTCTCACCGGAGAACCATATGGTTCGTCGATTCATAAAAAACTACCATTTATCCCTGTTGCTGCGGCCATGATCACCGACTTTTTTCGCTCGCACCAGTGATAACAGAGCTCGCGCGCGTGCACGGGAATCGCGGTCCGTGTGCCTAGGAACACAACAAAAAGCTTCTGACCAGGGACCCCGAAGGGCGCCCCGGGGGCCAAAAATCGCCCGGCTGGCCCAAAAAGCGCCTAGCAACTCGATCTGCGGGACAAGATTCTTAAAACGGATAAAATAGGTCGACAATTATTAGTATATATAAGAGAATTCTTAAAATTGTCAAAAAATCCAAAATGAGGCGTCTAATCAATACAATACTCCAATATAGTTCCACAATTATTTTTCGTTGTTTACAAATTATTGGTCAACTGTTATATTTATACCGAAAGGAGGTGCTATGCCAGCAAAAAAGGGCTTATATGCCAACATTCACGCAAAAAGGAAAAGAATCAAGGCAGGTTCTGGTGAGAAGATGCGCAAACCAGGGTCCAANGGGGCTCCGTCTGCTGCTGACTTTCGTAGGTCTGCTAAGACTGCTAAGAAAAAATGAGGAAGAAACCAAAACCGTACGGTAAACCACCAAGGAGATAATGGCCAGGCCAAAAGGCGCAAAGAACAAGAGGACCCAAGAGATAATGGACCGGCTAGCCGAGCTAGACTGCGATCCTATCGAGGGCATGGTCACGATTGCCAACGATCCGACGTCAAGTCAGGAGTTGAAGCTTCAGGCTTACAAGGAGTTGGCACAGTACGTGGCACCTAAGAGAAAAGCCGTGGACATGACAGCTTCTGTTGACGGCAACATCTCGATTGACATCGTCAAGTTTTCAGATATAGAAGAGGATGAAGCTCAGGGTTCCAGTTGACTGGAGACCCAGGCCATATCAGTTGCCGCTTTGGAAGTTTTTAGAGGGCGGAGGTAAGAGAGCAGTCTGTGTCTGGCACCGTCGTGCCGGCAAAGACTTGTGCAGTATCAACTGGGCCGTGGTCTCAGCATTGCAGCGTCCGGGCCTGTATTGGCACTTGTTTCCTACCTACAACCAAGGTCGCAAGATTGCTTGGGACGGCATGACCAAGGACGGTCGTGCTTTTCTCAATCACTTTCCAGAAGAGTTAGTCGAAGCCAAGAACAACACCGAGATGCGGTTGACACTGAAGAACGGGTCAATCTTCCAGGTGGTAGGCACTGACAACGTAGACCGGCTGATTGGAGCAAACCCAGTCGGTGTCATNTTTTCTGAGTACTCCGTCCAAGATCCCAGAGCCTGGGACTACATCAGACCAATCCTTGCAGAGAACGACGGCTGGGCATTATTTATCTTTACAGCCAGGGGTCGCAATCATGGTTATGATCTTCTGAACATTGCCAAGAGGAATGAGACGTGGTTTCAGCAAGTCTTATCGGTGGAGGACACTCGAGCCATTCCCATGTCAGCAGTTGACGAGGAACGCGCGGCGGGAATGCCAGAGGAGATGATCGAGCAAGAGTTCTTTTGTTCGTTTGATGCTCCGTTAGTAGGGGCATACTATGGTAACGCAATGGCACGGCTGTTAGCAGACAAGCATATTACTAAGGTTCCTTACGAACCCTTGTTAGACGTACACACGTCCTGGGACCTAGGTGTCGGTGACTCGACAGTCATCTTGTTCTTTCAGTTGCAAGGCAACGAGATNAGGATCATTGATTATTATGAAAATCAAGGCGAGGGCCTAGCACATTATATCAAGGTGCTGCGGGAGAAAGAATATGTATATGGCGACCACTACGCCCCACACGACATCCAGGTCAGAGACTTCAGTACTGGCAGATCTAGGTTAGAGATTGCCAGGGAGCTCGGGGTCAGGTTCAGGGTCGCAGCTAACCTCAGGATTGACGACGGNATCGAGGCAGTCAGGTCCATCTTGCCAAGGTGCTACTTTGACGAGGACAAGTGCAGCCACTTGATCGAGGCCCTGAGGCAGTATAGAAAAGATTATGATGAGAAGCTAAAGGCCTACAAGGACAGACCCTTGCACGACTGGACCAGCCACCCGGCAGATGCCATGCGGTACCTGGCACTGAGTGTGAGAGACCGGATTAACAAAAAGATTTCTAACTTGCCAAGACAAGCAGAACTTGAATACGGGATCTTTGACGCATATTAGACACTTAGAGAAGTCAGATGTCAAGTTAGTTGTTGATTTAATACACAAGCTTCATGCTGAGTCAAACTTTTCAGAAGTCTTGTTTGACAAGGCACACTGTGCGGTCAACGTAGAGCAGTGGATAAATCACGACGNTTATTACGTCCAAGGTGCCTTNGATTCGAATAAAAACATTTTTGCTGTTTACGCCGGTTATATCACGCAGTACTATTTCTCAAAAGACGTTGTCGCACATGATTTTTTGATGTACGTGGAACCCGAGAGACGCGGTGGTTACACAATTGTAAGGTTAGTCAAGAATTTTGAGTCGTGGGCAAAGTCTATGGGAGCCAAGGAGATAAGGCCAGGCACGTCAACAGGTATAAAGTCTGAGATGAGCAAGAAACTTTATGAAGCACTTGGCTATAAATTTACAGGACACAACTTTATGAAAAGGAGTTGATATGTGTGGAGGCGGCGGAGGAATCTCGTTTACTGTACCAAAACCGAGAATTGTGCAGGATGTAGGTGAATTTTTAACTAATCCTAAGAAGAAGACCAAAGAAATATCTAAAAAGGTCTTGGGAGATCAGGAAGAGAGTGGTAAACAGGCCGCTGCAGCAATTATTGCAAAGACCGTACCTACGCCTACCCCCGAGGCAGATCCCAAGGAAGACGATGGTGCTGGTACTGCAGCAACTCAGGTCACTAAGAAGTACGCCAGGCGAGGTAGAAAAGCAAACGTACTTGCAGGTGCCATGGGAGGCATGAACATGGAACGCATACGCCGACGCCGGATGCTTGGGTCATTTTCTGAACCAATGGGTCAATATTGATAAACGACAAAGTCTCCAAACTGCTGCAACGGTCTGAGCAGCTAGAGGACCGCAGGTCCATCTGGGAACAGCTCTGGCAAGACTGCACGGATTACGTCAACCCCCGGCGAGGTGACTTTTCTGCAGTCAAGTCTAGGGGATCAAACCAGAGATTTGACAAGGTCTTTGACTCGACTGCTCCGTTAGCCAACGAGCAGTTAGCCTCTGGGCTGCATGGTCACTTGACNAATGCTGCTGAGAGGTGGTTTAGTCTCCGTGTCCCTGGGTCTCCTGAGTCAGAACCATTGAGAGCCTGGCTGCAAGGTACAGTTGACCTGATGTTTGACGAGGTGTTTTCTTCTCCTGAGACCAACTTTGTCACTGCAATCCACGAGCTGTACTTAGACCTTGGTGCTTACGGTACAGCAGTCTTATATATAGAAGACAAACCTGGGAAAGCAATAAACTTCAGAAGCTTTCACTTGGCCGAGTGCTACGTCTCAGAGAACGCTGAGGGTGTGATTGACACCTTATATCGTAAGTATAAGCACACGGCAAGACAGCTAGTAGAGCTTTATGGAGAAGTCTTACCTGAAAAGATAGTCGAGCAAGCAGAAAAGCAGCCGTTTAAAGAGTTCACGTGCTTGCACGCAGTTGAACCACGAGAGACAGCAGTCAACCCAGACAAGCGAAACGCACTTGAGATGCCATTTAAGTCTTGCTANGTCTTGGTAGAAGAGAAGCTCATGCTGCAAGAGAGCGGCTTCATGGAGTTTCCTTACATGGTACCACGTTGGAGTAAGACCTCCGGTGAAGTCTATGGCAGGTCTCCGGCAATGATGTGCTTGCCAGACATCAAGATGGTCAACGAGATGATGAAGACGACTATCCGGGCTGCACAAAAGGCAACTGACCCACCCTTGCTTGTACCAGATGATGGTTTTATCTTGCCACTCAGGACCATCCCGGGAGGTCTTAACTACTACAGGTCTGGTACAAATGACCGGGTAGAGCCTCTGACCACTGGTTCAAGGCCTGATATTGGTCTTGATTACATAGAATCACGCCGGGAACATATCACTAAGACATTCCACACTGACTGGCTGCAGCTCAGAGAGGGTCCACAGATGACTGCAACTGAGGTACTGCAGCGCCAGGAAGAGAAGATGAGGTTAATGGGCCCGATGGTAGGACGCCTGCAGTCAGAGCTTCTTGGTCCCATGATAGATCGTGTCTTTAATATACTCACGAGGCGTGGCCAGTTACCGATGGCACCCACTGAGTTTGAAGGCCAGCAGCTTGCCGTAGACTACGTGACGCCGGTTGCAAGGGCACAAAAAGCACAGCTTGTGTTTAACTTGTCTAGATTCCTAGAGCAGATGGTACCTCTGGCAAACTTGAAGCCTGAGATGCTAGACAACCTAGACTTTGATGCAACTTTCAGGTGGGCACACAGTACGTTAGATGCACCGATGATGACCTTGACTAACATGGAAAGCATGGCACAGCAACGTCAACAGCGAGCACAGCAAGAGCAAGCCATGATGGAACAAGAACAAGCAAACGCACAGGCCGCACAGATTAAAGACCTGGGTGCTGCAAACCAATCGCTAAGTAATGCCGCAGGATAGTTACACACTGACAGAGCTTCATGACTCGTACAAAGCAGTCTTTAGCAACAAAGATGGCGAGCGAGTCTTGGAACATCTGTGCAANATTGGCCATGTAAATGAGTCAACCTACGTCACAGGTGACCCTGGAGAGTCTGCACATCGNGAAGGTATGCGTAGACTCGTCTTGAGTATCTTACGGTTTGTCAACCGAGACGCTCAAGAGATTTATCAACTCACACAGCAATCACAGTATGACTGAAGAAACTGGGTCCGTAGATGCACCGGTCGATGCACCGGTAGAGACGGGCAGCTCAGATTGGTTAGATTCAATTGAAGAGAGTCTTAAGACTGAGCCAAGCCTGTCAGATATAAAAGATGTCAACTCTTTGGCAAAGTCTTACGTACACGCACAAAAGATGATTGGTGCTGACAAGATTGTCATGCCAAACGACAAGTCAACCGAAGACGAGTGGAATGATTTTTACGCTAAGCTAGGTCGCCCTGAAAAATATGAGCTTAAGCAGCCTGAACTAAGAGAAGGTGTAGACTTTGATCCGGCAGCAGCGGCTGGTATAGAAGAGATCATGCACAAGGCAGGACTTTCTCAGACACAGGCGCAGTCAATCATTGACGGCTACTGGGACATGATTGGCGATCAATACGACTCGCTAGTAGAGCAAGCTGAAGCAGATCAAGAGGCATCTCAAGAAGAACTTAGAAAAGAGTTTGGCCGGGCATTTGATCAAAAGGTAGCACTGGCAAAGAGAGCTGCTGANGAGTTNGGTGGTAAACCTTTCTTAGAGTGGTTAGAAAAATCAGGGCAAGGCGACAATGCAGCCATTGTCAGGATGCTGGCTAACGCAGGAGCACAGATGTCAGAATCAGGAGCAATGACCGGTGAGGGTTCTCAAGGATTTGCCTTGACACCTAACTCAGCAAAACAGGAGATTGGCCGTTTGACCGGTGACTCAAATTTCATGAATCAGTACCACGATAGTGAGGAACCAGGGCACGAGCAAGCAGTACTAAAGATGCAGGAATTGTATCAATTTGCTTATCCTGAGGAAGTAGCGTCATAAAAATGTTTTAAAAAAATATATTTTTAGCTATATTGAACTGGGGAGCGGACTTTTGTCCGTCCGAGTCTTATGCCGCTCGACTATAAACGTGGCAGTCAGGTCCGTAAGGGTAGCCTATAATTTAAACTAAACTAACGGAGATTTTTTCTATGTCTACGCAAATAACAACGGCATTTGTACAACAGTACCGTGCCAACGTAGAACATCTCCTGCAGCAAAAAGGGTCGCGGCTTCGCCCGTTTGTCAGATCAGAAACTCAAAGTGCTGAATTTGACTTTTACGATCGAATCGGATCTACTGCTGCCCAGGAGGTGACGGGGCGTCATCAAGACACTCCACTCGTTACAGTACCACACGATCGCAGACGCGTCTCGCTTCGCGATTTTGATTGGGCTGAGTTGATTGACAGAACAGACCGGATTCGACTTCTCATGGATCCCACTTCACCTTACGCGCAAAATGCTGCTTTTGCACTTGGCCGTAAGATGGACGAGATCATCATTGAGGCAGCCACCGGAACTGCTTCTACCGGTAAGACAGGCTCTGGCAGTGCTACGTTTTTAGCTGCAAATCAAATTGCTGTGAATTACGTAGAATCTGGCGGTGCTACAAACTCAGGTCTTACTATTGGTAAGTTGCGCAAGGCGAAGGAACTCTTGGATGCCGCTGAAAACGATCCAAGTGAAGCTCGCTATTGCCTTGTGACTGCTAAGCAAGTCAATGATCTTCTGCAGACAACTGACGTGACAAGTGCTGACTTTAATACAGTACGAGCCTTGGTTCAGGGAGAGATTAACTCTTTTCTTGGCTTTCAGTTTGTCAGGACAGAACTTGTTGGTACGGACACCAGTTCATACCGCCGTGTATTAGCTTATACTAAGTCTGGACTGCTGCTTGCAGTTGGTCAAGANATCAACGTGGACATTGGTCCTCGTCGAGATAAGCGTAATGCAACACAGGTCTACTGCTCCGCTTCATTTGGCGCTGTCCGGATGGAGGAGAAGAAGATCGTCGAAATCAAATGCGATGAATCTTAATAAGGAGACAATATGGCCGTAACAACGCAAAATAGTACCGAGTACGCAAATACTGTTGCAACTCCTCCTGTGATGAATCAGCCTACTGAAGATCACGGTCGGATGCGCATTCAGTATTTCAAACACACGCAATCCGGTGCGGGAGACGCAGGGTCTTCTGTAGCTCTTTGCAAACTCCCTGGCGGGAAGGTAAGAATGATCTTGGCTCTCTCAAGAGTCTATGTAAACTGGACTACTAGTTCAGCAAACTTAGACCTTGGCTGGGATGCTTACACTTCCGGCGCATCAGGGACTGAAGGTGATACAATCGCCGCTGATCCTGACGGATTGGTTGATAACCTAGACGTAGATACGGTAGGTTATTTTACTTTTGAAGGCGCTCTTGCTGCTACCAAGGCACTTGGTGGTACATACGTCTTTGAAAGCCAAGACGGAGTTGTAATTCGAGCAACCTCACAGGCTGCTGCTATGGCAGACGGTGACGTGATTGCCGGCTACATTGTTTATGTAGTCGATTGATCCTCAACAGGGGATCTTCGGATCCCCTTCACACAAGGAAAATATGTCAACAGTGATTCTCGTAAAAGAAGAAGGCAATGAGCAAGAAGTTGTCAAAGATTCTGCACAGCATAAAGACCTGGTTAAAAAAGGTTGGAAAGATAAGAACGCTCCTAAAAAAGCTGCTAAGAAAAGTGAGTAATGGCAACAGCCACAGCTAATATAGACCTGGTCAACAGGTCATTAGCACTTCTGGGTGTCGAGTCAATTACATCTTTGTCTGACACCTCGAAGCCTGCTTCTACAGCAAACTTGTTGTATGACAATACTAGGGCAGCTGTATTTAGGGCACATCCCTGGAACTGTCTTACTAAGAGAGCAGGTCTTGCACAAGATGCTACGGCACCCGTGTATGAGTACACGTATCGCTATATCTTGCCAGCAGACTTTCTGCGACTACTGACGTTAGAGGAACCAGTCGACGAGTACCAGCTTGAAAATGGTTTTATCTTATCTAACGACAGTACCTTAAATATCAAGTACACGGCTCTTGAGACAGATGTCACTAAGTATGACACACTTCTCGTAGAAGCCCTTACTGCAAGACTAGCTGCTGATCTAGCACAGCCCTTGCTTCAGAGCATGTCGGCAATGGAAGCCATGCAGCGTATGTATGAGCTTAAGATCAGAGAAGCTAAGTTTGTAGATGCACAAGAAAACTCACAAGACATCTTAGACACAGACTACTGGCTCGAATCAAGGCTAGGTGTTTATAGAGAAAATATAAGTACTCCTCCGAGGTTCTAGTCATGGCCACGCCCATTCAAGCTAATTTTACCGGTGGTGAAATTAGTCCACGCCTTCTTGGACGTGTCGACCTCACTAAGTACCAGAACAGTTTAGCTCTCTGTGATAACTTCCTGTGCTTTCCACACGGTGGAATTACAAAGAGATCTGGCACTAGGTTTGTAGCAGAGGTCAAGGACTCATCTAAAAATACTAGGCTCATACCATTTGTCTTTAGTACTACGCAAGCATATATCATAGAGTTTGGCCATCAGTACTGCAGGTTCTACCGAGACGAAGGACAGATACTGACGGGAGGTGGCGCTATATATGAGATCAGTAGTCCATACGAGTCTACTGACCTAGATCAACTGGGCTACGTACAAAGTGCTGATGTCTTGTACTTGTGTCATCCTAGCTACATTACAAAGAAACTTAGTCGTACTGCACACACCTCGTTCAGCTTTTCAGATCTAGACCCGTATGACGGACCATATCTAGATCTAAATACAGGTATAACTTCCACGACTATGTATCCTAGCGCTGCTCCTACGGGAGCAAGTTGCTCTACTAACGTCACAGTTACAGCAAGTGCCACGACAGGAATCAACGGAGGTTCTGGCTTTGTGTCATCTGATGTAGGCAGGCCATTAAGAATTTTTCATAGTGATAAATATGGAGCCTCTTACATCACTGCAGTAAATAGCACGACTCAAGTGACAGTCAGGATGTTTTGTCAAGCTGATGAGATAACACATCCGTTTGGTGCAAGTGGCTCTAGTAACGCAACGGTTGAGTGGCAGCTAGGCGCTTGGAGTGACACAACTGGTTGGCCTAGTCACGCAGTATTCTTTCAAGACCGTCTTTTCTTTGCCAACACGTCTACACAGCCAAACACGGTCTGGGCCTCACATTCCGGAGATTACGAAAATTTTAGTCCAACCACGACTAACGGCACAGTCACCGACTCGCATGCGCTTAATTTTACACTTGCGACTGACCAGGTAAATGCTATCCGGTGGTTGTTCAGTAGTAAAAATTTACAGCTTGGCACGTCAAACGGTCCTTTTGTCATGAGCTCCGGAGAAGACAATATTGCCATCACACCAACAAACGTGGTTGTAAACCGCGAGACTACTGACGGCGTAGGTGCAGTAAAGCCGGTAGGTTCAGGAAAGTCGACACTTTATGTAGATCGCAGTAAGAGACGGATCAGAGAATTTGCGTACACAGCTGCTGCTCAAGGCTACATCTCACCTGACATGACTTTGATTGCAGAGCACATTGCTGCAGGTACCAGTATAGAAGAGTTGGCGTTAGCAAAGTTTCCTGATAATTTGATCTACGTAAGATTGGCAAATGGCGGCTTGCGCAGTATGACTTACGAAAGAGACCAAGACGTGGTTGCTTGGGCTAGGCATACCATTGGTGGTAGTAACGTAGCAGTCAAGTCGCTTGCTACAATTCCAAATATTGACGAGACCCACGACCAAGTGTATATGATTGTGTCAAGAGCCATCGACAAGGGCACAGTGACAGCCGACGCCTCCACAGATAAGTTAACTTTGAGTGGCCATGGTATGGCAGACACTACTAAAGTGCAATTTACTACTACCGGAACGTTGCCAGCAGGTCTAAGTCTTGCCACCACGTATTTTGTTAGAGACAGTGCCACTAACGATTTTAAGGTAGCACTGACATCCGGGGGATCAGCAATTGACATTACAAATACAGGCTCAGGCACGCATACTGTCAAGATGATGGAGCGGCAGTACGTAGAATTCTTAGAACAAAACTTTGACACAAACGCAGGAGATACCTCGGTTGACTCGTTTTTTGTAGACTCAGGTCTTAATTACTCCGGAGGCGCTGTCACGTCACTCACAGGACTAGGCCACCTTGAGGGAGAGACTGTGTCAGTGCTTGCTAACGGAGCAGCTCATCCTGACAAAGTAGTGTCTGGTGGTTCTATAAGTCTTGATGTGTCTGCAACCAGCGCCGCTGTGGGTCTACCGTACACTGCTAGGGTACAGACCCTAGATCCTGAGGTTGCAACAGATTTAGGACCGTCACAAGGTAAGACAAGACGAGTTGAAAGATTGACATTTAGGGTCGTTGACACGTACAACCTTAAGTTTGGCACTAGTGAATCTGACCTTGAGCTGATTCCGTTTAGACTGCCGGCACATGCTATGGACTCAATTACTTTGTTTACCGGTGACAAGAGGGTCTTGCTTAAAAATAATCCTGATCGCAGGTTTGATTTTTTTATACATCATGATGACCCACTACCGTGTACAATATTAGCAATCATGTACTCTATTAATATGTCGGAGAGATAATGCCAGGTCCTTTATTGATTGGAGCAGCAGTTGCAATGGGGGTAGGAGCACTTCTTAGTGCCAAGGGACAACTAGATGCTGGAGACGCTGCAAGAGAAGCAGGCGACGCTGAAGGTGATCTTTTAGAAAAGAATGCTAACAGAGTCGAAGAGATGGGCGAGTATGCTGCTTTTCGACACAACATGAAAGTCAAAAAAGTCTTAGGTGCCGGCAGAGCTGCGTATGCTGCCTCAGGAGTTACCATGTCCGGATCAGCAATGAATGTCATGCGGGAGTCTGCAGTAGAAGGCGAACGTGACAGACTTGCAATCTTATATAATGCAGAGGTCAAAGCAGATACAATGCGAGACCAGGCAAGTATTGCCCGGTATAGTGGTAGAGCAGCTCAACGAGCAGCACAATACAGNGCAGCAGGCTCCTTACTAGGNGGNGCTGGGCGAACAATGGGATTATTTNNTCCGTNNNAAANTANCATGGCAAGAATACCAACATACNAAGGAAGAATTGGTTTAGACCCTTCTGCTTTGTCAGGAGCGTCACTAGAAGGTGGAAAGCGTCGGGCAGATGTTTCCGTATTTAAAGCACAGGCAGAAGCTGCGCAGAGTCTTTTTAGCGCCGCTGGATCTCTTGCTAGTAAGCTTAGCCAGGAAGAAGAACGCCAAGAAAGAAATGATGCAAGACTGTGGTTGTACGAAAATGCATCTAAGTTTGAAGCAGCTTCTGCAAGGCACAGAGGAGATCTTGAAATTGAGCAAAATGCGGATGACTATGCTTCTGACGCTGATACTCATAATTTAGGAGAAAAAAGTTTTTCCCGGCAAAGACTCAATTGGTTTTCAAACCATCAAAATGAAAAAGATACTGCCGGAAAAGCAATCTACAATCCGCCTAACAAGTATGCCCAGCAGATGTGGTCTGAGTATCTTGCAAAACAGCGCGGCAGCATTGAACTAGAAGGAATACAGTTTGAAGCAGAGCTAAGAGTCCAGTCAAGATATAATCAGGCAGAGAGAATACTAGACGGTTGGATAGCTGAAGTAGCCGAGGACCACACAAAGCTAGATAAAAAAATTGGAGACTTACAGCGTTTTATTGGAGAAAATGAATTAGATGCAAAAGAGGCAGAAAAGTACGGAGACCGTGTTTATTTAGATTCTGACACACTGCAAAAGCTTAGCAAAGAGAAAAAACAAGAGATGCTTCGTGCTCACCTTGATGCTCGTCTAGCAGAAAATCCGTTTGATGTCTATCTACACATTGAGGGTAAGGGCAAGTATAAGAATGCGCCATTTGGTTCTACGAAAGGTTTAGATCCTAATCTTATCTCTCAGTATCGGGATGAGGCACTTAGAAGATCTGCTGGCAGGCTTGAGCAAGACGTAGCGACTGTACAAAATAATGCTACAGCCTACCTGACAAACATTGCAGCAGGGGGAGACGGCGGCGACTATAAGCAGTCATTTGCAGCCGGGGCAGCTCGTCAAACCTTTGCGATGGGCTACGGTGGTGCCTTAGGAAACGAGAGGCTAGCACTATTTCCTGGAGTAAAAAAGAGGCATGACGCAGCTTTTGCTGACTTTCAATCACGAGAAAGAGTTGCGATGACCACGGCTGGTCTAGTAAAATTCTTTGAGTCTGAGATTGCTACTAAGGATGTTNCTNNANNAATGACCTTNCTTCGNGANGCTGTCAAAAATACNANCNTACGNGANGNNTTTATNAANNNNTTAGANATANAGCAAGAAGGTAAAAANGCAAAGNTAGACAGCGCTGAGATGCAGGCAGCAATTGAGAGAGCACAGGCTCGGATTAATGCTACCTTAAAACTTAGATCAGAGGATCCTGTACAGCATGCAGTNGAGGTTGANGANGGTGACGGTGGTTTTGCAAACGTGTTTCACAACAATGACATTGCCTTTGAAGAAAAGGTTGAAATCCTAGATAGCCACTACGACAAGATTAAGCAGCCAAAGTACAACAGGCCNTTGTTGACAAACGCACAGGCAGAGACCATTGTTGACACAGTACAGAGGGCAAGCTCAGGAGATGACTTGATTGCTCAGATGAAAGGCATGAGAGAAAAATATGGCGAGCATTACCCTAGAGTCTGGAAGCAGCTGACCAGCATGAAAAATGGTCTTGATGCAAATTATGGTTTTCTGGGATCAATCCCTAACTCTATGTTTATGACTGAGTTTGCTGAGGCAATGAGGGTCGATGAAAAAAATCTCAAGGAATTTTTTTCAAGCACCACAAGTGCTGGAACTACCTACAATCAGGTTGCTGGTAAATCAGTAGAAAAGCTGACNCCNTACTTTGAAGCATTTCATGGTAACATGACTCATCGACTAAACGAAGTTGCTCCCTTGGTAGATACATTCACAAAGATGGTAGCAATACAAGTTAAGAAAGGCCTTGACGTTGACGCAGCAACTAACAGGGTTGCCAGTATGATGACAAGTTCAGTGACTCTTGTCAACGATAGTTATTTTTCTTTTAGTGCTATCCGAGGCAAAAATGACGATCATTTTAATTTTTACATCACGCCCGATATGCAGACAGAGGACGGGGACCCGATAGATCCTGACATTGTAGCGCAAAATGCCTCTGAGTGGTTTGACGATATTGAAAAATTTTTTGAAATGAATCCTAGCATTCACGTGCCAGAAGGTTCATCTTATGCTCTGCAAAACTCAGAGGAGATGGGCCGTGAGACTTTTATTGAAGCCGTTAAAAATGATGGTAAGCTAGTCATGAATGACACCGGTGACGGTCTTATGCTTGTTGTTCCTGTAGGTGACGAGGCAGTACTACAACCAGTCAAGTTTAAAAAAGGAGATAAACTAGAAATAATAGAATTTAAATTTGATTACTTCATGTCGTCATTTAAATAATGCCAGGACTCACTTTTCAAAATAAGACTAAAGGCAGTCAATTTTTTGACAACTACGGCCTAGACTTCTTGTCACCAACAGGAGAGCAGGTTACAGACGCTGCGTTGACAAGAGGTTGGCGTTGGACAGGTACTAGTGCCATCAATCGAATGGCTGAGATAGAGCGCATTCGACGGTACACAGACGAGTCTAGAGAGGGTCGCGAGAGTATCAAGGAAAATTTATCTTTAAGAGGAACTAGGGTTGCTAGTAAGGTTCCTTTTATAGATCTTGATGATTATCCTGATTTTAAAGAGTCAGATGTCGAGAACATACCTGCAGAGCAAGCAAACCTAAAATACGGTATTAAGGGCCACCTTCAGTTTCACGAGCCAGTCAGTAACCTAGAGGCACACGTCTTACATCAAAGAAAGCAAGAAGAGCTTCGCTACAACTATATCTTAGAACGTGCTAAGGGATCGCAGTGGTGGAAGGGATTTGGTATTGAGATGGCTACTGGTATCCTAGATCCTGTAGGTTTGCCACTGATGCTGATACCACCCTTAGGTGCATCTAAGGTTCTTGCTAAGTTAGGATGGCAAGGCAGTCGTTACGGTAGACGAGCAGTCACCGGCGCGTTAGGAGGTCTGTATGGATCTACTGCCTTAGAACCACTTGTCTATGCTGCTCACAAACAAGAGCAAGCAGATTACTCAGGATTTAATTCACTGACAAACATTGCCTTTGGTACAATTGGCGGCTCTATCTTACATCTCGGTGGCGGAGCAGTTGCTGATGGTGTGAGATACGTCAGAAAGAAAAGACACGTAGCTTCGGTAGATACTGCAGTCAAGCAGATGGCAGCAGGCAGGTCAGTTGAGGTAGAGCCCATTGCAAGAGGTTCAGAGGAACCTGATGCTGGAGTCACGTACTTAGATGACCTGTCAGAAGACATTCCAGCAGTACGTCCTGACGAGGCAGTCAAAGAGGCAGAAATCGTAAGGAGAGTGATAAGTGAACTGACTCCTCAGCAACGAGCACAGTTGCCAGGCGGTGCTACTACTGAAGACTTCATGCAGGCATTTGCCACGTACCTAGAGACAAAAGCCAAGACCGTAGATCACTCGGCCGTAGAGACAGAGGCACCGCTACTCCTGGTCTATCAAAAAGCAAGGCGTGGGGCAGAGATTACCCCAGAGGAACGAGTAAAAGCAGAAGAACAAGTTCAAGAAATTACTTCAGAAGTGCCACCGGAAAGACTGAAAAAGATCCGGGAAGAAATTGCAGCAATTGAAAAGACTGCTGACGAGGTGGCCGACCTTGAAGATTTTAAACCGCCTCCTGATGCTGACCTAATGATCGTCATGAAAATGGGAGATAATTTAGGCAGTCCTGTCAAACAAGATTTTCAAAAAAAATTTAATGAGCTGCTTCAAAAAAATGAGATTACTGACATCGAGTGGGGAGACAAGACACTTGAACTTGCTGATCTAGGCGAAGGTGTGCCTGTTGACCTTGGTAAAAAAGAAGCAGTAGACGCAGTCGAAAGTTTAGGTACAGCAGCTAGACAGTTAGACGAGCCAGTAGGAACCCCTGAGCCAGACATAAACTACAACGAGGGTGACTTTGTCAACACTGATCCAGCACAGATAGAGCTGCCAGAAGCGTTGCTGATTGATAACTTAGAACAGATTGGAGAACAAGCTGGCACGCAAAAGGGAGGAGTCTACAGAGACAAGGCAACAAACATCGAGTACTACGTCAAATTTCCATCTAATGCAGACCAGGCAGTAAGCGAGTTTGTTGCTGCACAGCTTTACCGCTTGTTTAACGTACCTTTTCCTACTACCACGTTAGTGGCTAACAAGGAAGGTAAATTTATCGGAGTGGCCTCACAGATGATACCAGGAGCAAAGATGATTACTCCTGATCAATTTAGGGCCCTTCCTGATGACATCAGACAGGATTTTTTAAAACATGGAATTATTGACATGTATCTTGGAAATAGGGATGTGGTTGGAAATGCTCCTAATTTCAATCTCGTACTTCATCCTAGCGGTAAAGTTATGAGGATAGATCCTGGAGGCGCGTTGTTATATCGTGCTCAGGGTGGTTACAAACAACTAGACAGTGAGTTTAGTGAAATATCTAGTATGGTAGATCCTACGATAGCTCCTACTACACACCAGGTGTTTGAGACATTTAATCCTGGGTATCTTGTTGAATCAGAGTCTTTCAACCTTAATCAGTTTTATCGAGGAAACGAGGATGCTGCCATAGAGCTGTTTTCTACGCCACAAAAGATGATCGATGACATTGTTGATTCTGCTGGCATAAGAAATGCCTCGATTATAAAGAGACAGCTTTATGAGAGGCGCATCAAGCTTACTACCAACGATGCCTTTACAGAGGCTGCACAAAAGGCTACTGAAAAGAGGGGCGTCCCCATACAAGCATTTTCAGCCAGCAAAGCTGAAAAAATTTTGCAAGAAGATTTAACTGCAGATCCTAAGACTTTTACAAAAAAAGAAAAAGACGCGATTGCTGCCTATACAAATCATAGCGACAATTTTAATCAATACATGCGTCTTGGCCCAAAAAAGGCGTCAGAAGCTTTTAGTGCTGCTGCTCTAGACATGTACTATCAAATGAAGGTACATCTTACAAAAGCCATGAAAAAGCTCCAGACTCCTCAAAAAATCGTGGTGTACCGAGGGGGTACACCTTACACCTTGTTTAATAAGATAAAAGGGGTCAAGGGCGTCAAGCTAAAAGACGAGACAGATCTTAAAAATGCTAGAAAATTAGTTGGNGGCGTCGTAAGCTGGCGTCAATTTGCATCCACGTCTTTGTACGTCAACAAAGCAAACCAGTTTAATGGCTCAGGAGACGTGTTGCTAAGAATTGACTTACCAAAGGGCGTCAATTTTATGTATGCTCAAAAGCAGCCCTTCTGGTCATACGGTATAAAAGAATTTGAAATATTGCTAGCACCTAATCAAAAGTATGTAGTCAAGCATGCCGGCAGATTTAAGGGCCAGATGGTCATTACTCTAGAAGCCTTGCCTCCTGGTAAAGAGGTACCGGCTACAGTCACTAAAGAGACTGCCATAAAAATTGCCCAGAAGCACCGAGAATCACCTGATAACGGTGTAGCTGATTCCCAGGATGCGCTGCCCTACGAAGATGTAGCTACGGTACAAGAGACATTAAAACAGCACACTCCTGAAAAAGACTTGACCGCCCTACAAGACGACATTGCTGAGATGGAGACACAGCTGAATGCGGAACTTGAAAACCTAGACGAGACCGTAGCAGCAGGCATAAGAAAAGAACTTGAGAATGTCGCTGCTGAGGGAGATCAAGCCGTTGCCTTTGCACAAGAACTACACGATGCAGCCAAGGCTGGAGCCGTGTGCCTCAGAGCGAGTGCTGCATGAGTGTAAAAGCCTGNGTCGAGATCATNCAAAAAGCTGCTGGTGAAAATAAGATCACNAAGGAGCACGCACAAGAGATCCTGAAAGATATCGACAACTTTCTTAAGAGTAAGAAGGCGCTGAATGATCCTGAGAATCTAGACTCGATGCTGCAGCAGCATCTGAAAGAGAAGCTAGATGACACGATCTTTGCAGCAATGATCGAAAAGAGAAACAGGTACATCAACGCGACAGTCGAGGCAAAAGCAACACAGTATCTTAAAAACTTTGACGATGCGTCTGAGGGACTAGCTGCCCTGATGGGTGGCATTGTGAAGTCAAAAGCAGGCAGTAAGAAAAGCATCGACGCGCAGGGCAAGTCACTGGCAAACAAGTACATTGGCAGGCTGCTAGACAGGATTGACAAGGACGGAGACCTTGCCTTGTTTAACACTGGCAAGATAGACACTGACATTGCAAGAGAGCTGTGGGAGATCAGGCCTGGTGGTAATCCTGGTGTGACAAAAAACAAGACAGCAGAACGGATTGCCAGAAACATCCATGAGATGCAAGAGACGTCTATCAAGAATGCCAACTTTGCAGGTGCTTACGTCAAGTCACGTCCTGGTTATATATTTAGGCAGTCGCACGACATGGCCAAGATTAGAAAGACCGGGTTTGATGAGTGGTATGACTACATTGTTGACAAACTAGACGAGAGCACGTTCAAGGGACAATCAGCCCGTGACTTTTTAGAAGGTGCGTATAAGGGTCTAGCGTCAGGGGTACACAAGCGATTTAAGGGTGCTGAGGAAAGCAACATTGGCCAAGGTTTCACAGGACCTGCTAACCTAGCAAAAAAGATAAGCCAAGAACGGGTACTGCACTTTAAGGACGCAGACTCATTTATGGAGTACAATGCCACGTTTGGCACAGGAGATTTACGAGAATCAGTAGTCCATGGTCTTGAGCACATGGCAAGGAACACTGCCTTGATGAGAGGTCTGGGTACAAACCCAGTGGCCATGATGGAAAAACTGCAGAAAAAATACATGATGCAGGCACAAGATGAAATGGACTTTACGCTTTCAGATAAGTTTAGAGCCAGGAATCTTGACAGCCTCATGAAAGAGATTGACGGCACCACAAGAATACCAGTAAAAATATCGACGGCCAGAGTCAATGCTGGCATCAGAGCCATTCAAAATATGGCCAGACTGGGAGGTGCCACGATCTCTTCTATCACGGACCTGCCTAACCAAGTAGCAGAACTAAGACACCACGGGATTCCACTCTTAAAAGGATATGGCAACTCAGTCCTAAACTTGTTTCGTGGCAGGGGAACTGCTGAGCAAAAGACTATTGCCAGGACCATTGGCATTGGCTTTGATGGCATCACCGGTGACTTGCTCTCTAGGTTTAGTTCGACTGACCACGTGCCTGGTATGTTTGCCAAGATGCAGCAAAAGTTCTTTAAATTTAATCTAATGAGTTGGTGGAACGATGCTCATAGGACAGGCGTAGGATTAATGATGTCTCATAACTTAGGAGACAGTCAAAGACTTACTTTTGATAAATTAGGGACTGAATTAACTAACCTTCTGAGACAATATGGAATAGAAGACTTAGAGTGGAATATCTATAGAAAACACCTAGTGTCAAAAGACAGTCGTAATTACAAATTTATGACGACTGAGAACATCGACAAGATCCCTGATGAGGAGCTAGCCCTGTATCTCAAGCGTAAGAGCGGCATTGACAAGCCAAACAAGAGAGAACTACAAGACGCTAGGTTTGACCTTGAGATGATGCTAGACACGTTTTATCTAGACAGAGCAGACCACGGGATACCTATGCCAGGAGCTGCTGAACGTGCCATCATGAACCAGGGCACACAGGCAGGTACAGCTGTGGGTGAGGTGTTTAGACACGTCATGCAGTTTAAGTCATTTCCTATCACCATGATCAGACGCGGTCTTGGTCGAGAAGTGAGAGGCACGGCAAACGGTAAGGCAGACATGAGAGGACTAGCGCAGCTGATGGTGTCAACGACTGTGTTTGGCTATGGTGCTATGGTCATGAAAGATGTCCTCAAGGGACGTGAACCCAGAGAGTTTACCGGGGACTTTGAGAATGACTCTAGGTTGCTGATGGCTGCCATGGCACAAGGTGGTGGCATGGGGATCTACGGTGACTTTATGTTTGGTGAATTTAGCCGCTATGGCAGGTCTGCGGTGTCTACAGCCGTGGGTCCTACACTAGGCCAAGTCGATGACCTAGCAGAGCTTTGGACAAGAATCAGGACTGGTGGAGATGTTGGGGCAAATGCGTTTCGTATAGTAATGAACAACACACCCTTCATAAATTTATTTTACACAAGGGCCGCTTTAGACTATATTATCTTATACGAACTACAGGAAATGATAAATCCGGGGTATCTTTCTCGGATGGAGCAGCGTATAATGCGTGAAAATAACCAGAAATTTTTCATACCTCCAACGTCGGTAGTGAGATGACAGTAGGTGTCGTATTAGGAAAATCTGTTGCAACCGGAACAGGAAGTGTAGCCGCCTTTCCTTTTAATGCTCCTGTTGCTGCAGTTGATGAGCTAGCAGTCTACACGGTAGTCATTGCAACTGGGGCCCAGACTAAACAGACCAGAGGCGGTTCAGGGACGTACGACTTTAATGTGACAATAAATGCCAGTACGAGATTTGCTACAGTTACCCTGAACAACAATTTGCCTGACACACACCAGGTTATTATCCTCAGGGAAGTTGCAATTAAGCAAGAGACTGACTACGTAGCAGGCGACGCGTTTCCTGCTGAGACCCACGAGGCAGCTCTTGATAAGCTAACCTTTATCACTACTCAGCTTTCAGAAAGAATCGACCGCACAGTAAAATTTCAAGAGGCCCTGGCTAGTGACCTACCTGGTGACATCACTGCCTCAAGTACACTGAGAGCTAACAAGGCAATCAAGTTTAAATCTGATGGTTCGATAGGACTGTCGACAAATGACCCTGACGAACAAGTAGATAACGCTACAACACAGGCACAAACTGCTACGACTCAAGCAAGCACTGCTACAACCCAGGCCGGACTAGCCTCGGACCACAGGGCAGATGCTGCAAAGTACGCAGTCACTGCCCATGATACAACTTTTTCACTAACAGCAACTAACGGCGGAACATCAGGACTTTATTCCGCTAAACATTACGCTACTGAATCTGCTAATTCAGCAGCAGCTTCTCAATCAAACTCAATCGTGTTTGCAATCGCTCTGGGGTGATCTATGGCAAAATTTGTAAATTTAAAAAGAAACCTTAAAAACGACACTTTTGCGGCTCACAACACGGCAAACACGCTTGTCGGCACTTTGACCGCGTTAGAGTCAAACAAGGGTCATGTCATTATTGGATGCAACATAGCAAATATACACACCGCTACAGTGACCGTAGATTTTGCTTTTATTAAAAACTCTGACAACACAACAACCTATATTGCCAAAGATGTTTCTATCCCTGTTGGGGGTAATATTGATTTGGTAGATGGTAAGATTGTTATTGATGCTGACACAACAACGCTTCACGCTAGGTGTAGCGTGGACACTAAAGCAGATATTATCGTTTCAGTATTGGAGAACGCATGAAAAGACAAGGAGCTGGCTCTATCAACCAAGGTGATTTTACTACAGTTAATCATGATTCATCTGGCATCACTGGTCATGTTTCTAGTACTTTGTCAGGAATACTTAGGAATCCTGCAACCATTAATTCAGCAGTAGAAATAACCTCAGATGAAAATGCGGTCATGGCAGGTCCAGTAACCATAGGAAGTTCTGGATCTTTAACTGTTAATGGGACTCTGGTCATTGTTTAGAAAGGAATTATGAATTTCTTAAAAGCTTTATTCTCTAGTTACATCGTTGTGGATAGTAATGCCATACAAGCAAAAACTGGTGGCATCCACGACAAGCAATCCTTTGCTCAAAAGGCACTTCACCGATCATTAATAATGAGTTGATATGGCTATACCAAGCGGATCTGGTACAGAGGTTTTAAACAGAACAACAATAAAATCACAATCAACTTCTCAAACAGCATTTAGATGGGATGGGACTAATGCAACACTCGGAACCAATACTTACACTGTTCCTGCTAATCATATAATTACAGTTATAAGCATTGTTTTTACTGAACAAGGTGGTGGTTCAAAAACTTTTGAATTAGATGCCTACGATGGTTCAAACTCAATTGCATTATTACAATCCCAAACCATTTCTGGTTTTGGTACTTTTGTTTGGAATGATAAAATAGTTTTACGCCCTAGTGATAAATTATTATTTACTGCATCTGGTTCAGGCATAGATGGTTACTGCACTTTTATAGACCAAGATTGGAGCTAATATGAGCGGATTAGTTGAATCAAGTGCAGATGCACGATCTAAAACGATAGGTGGCAATTTTAGGTGTAGGGCTTGGGCGTGTTTTAATAGTAGTGGAATTAGGGCAAGCAATGGTATTGCAAGTATTTCTCATGATGAAGGTGGTCATTACACTGTTACTATGGCAACAGCAATGCCTCATGATGATTATGCAGTCGCAGGAGTGGTTGATGGTTATAACACTAACTTTGCTTTAAATAATGCACACACCCCAACAACAACTGTTTTTAAAATCCAAACTAGAGATACAGTTGGGGGTTCTTGGGCTAATACAGGATATGTAAGTTTAGCTGTTTTCGCATAAAAAATATTATGAATCAACGAATTATTTACCCAAACCAAACAGGAATTGCAGTTATTTTGCCAACTGGCGAATTATCAATTGAGGAAACTGCACTTATGTGTGTCCCTGCTGGCGTGAAATACAAAATCATTGATGCCTCTGATTTACCGAAAGACCAAACTTTTAGAAATGCTTGGGAATATGACTTCGATAAAAACGGACATGACGGAGTTGGTGCATGATTGCAATAAACATGGACAAGGCCAAAGACATTACAAAAGAACGTCTTAGGGTTGAAAGAAAACCTTTACTAGAAGCAGAAGATATTAAATTTATGCAAGCACAAGAATCAGGAAGTGATACAAAGGCAATCGTAGCAGAAAAGCAAAGGCTTAGAGATATAACAAAACAAGTGGATTCTTGTAAAACTACTGATGAACTTAAAGCTCTTAAATGTGAGGCATCATGAGTTCTGAAATAAAGAGTACGACAGTACAAACTAATTCATTAAAAGATAAAACAGGAACTCGTACTTTAGCTTCTGATTCTGGGAGTGCTTGGTCTTGGGGTGCAAACGTACCAAAAGGGTCAGTAATTGAACAGTTTGCATCACAATGTGACGGAAGCAGTATTACAGTACAGAGTGGAACTTATACAGTTGCAAATGTAACAGGAGTTCAAAATTTAGATAGCACTTTTACAACCATAACTGGTTCTAATATTACATATACGCCACCTTCAGGAACCCAAACTGTAATTTACCAATTCCAATTTATTGTTCGCCCTGATGATTCTAATGCTATTGCTCATTATAAATTATATATAGGTGGGACAGAATTGTCAGACCAAGCATTTACTACTGGTGCAGAACTTTATTTAGCTACAACAGTATCATTTTCTCATGCTTTTCATATTGGTGGATCAACAAATAATGCTACGGGCAGACAGGCAACATGGACGAGTGGTAAAGAAATTCTAATGAAGGCAAGAGAATTTGGAAGTAGTAACCAAGCCAAGTTACACCAAACTAATACATTTGATGGTACTGGCACAGAACGATTTAATCGCCCATTTATATCAATAACAGCATTAGCATAACTAAACCAGAATAATAATCATGCCTAGCGATCTACAAGTATCGAATTTAAAAGCATTAGATGGGACGGCAGGGATAAGCATTGCTGATTCTACTGGTAACATCACTTTGAATAATCCAATTACTTCTGGCACGTTCAACGGAACGATTGGGACATCTGCATCGGGTTTTGGCCTTATCACCGAAGCGGATCAATATAGAATAAACACAAATTTAACTGGGACTAGTGGTACTATTACATCTGGCTGGGAAAGGGTGGATGATCCATCATTTGCAAAAATAGGGACAGGTGTTTCAGAATCAAGTGGGGTTTTTACATTTTCACAAACAGGGATATTTTTAATTTTAGTAGAAGCAGAATTTCAAGGATTAAGTGGGTCAGATTTATATGGTGGACTTAGAATCCGAATTGATCAAGGTAGTGGATATACTGACAGAGCGGAAGGCAAGGCAGGTATAGTTACGACCAACGCTACTGGAGTGGCGTCGTGTAATTACATTTTTGACGTAACAAATACAACAAACGATAAAGTTATATTTGAAAGAATTGTTTCTGACACAACTAACGTAAGACTTAATGGATCAACTACTCACAACCAAAATTCATTTACATTTATTAGATTAGGTGACACATGATTAAAGATTTTCTGCAAGATGCTTTGACCCTTTTAGCCCCTGATCATCCTAATTGGTACGGGTGGGCGCAGACTGATTCTGATGGGAACAAAATTCCTAATGATCAACGGATGCAAACACAATATGTTATCGTAAATTTAGAACATGAAGGCATTGTTACAAGACCAACAGATCAAGCAATAAACGATAAAGTTGCTGAACTCCAAGCCAAATACGATGCTAACCAATACCAACGAGATCGAGCAGAGCAATACCCAAGTATTCAAGATCAGTTAGATAAGATTTATCACTCAGGATTAACTGCGTGGAAAGCTGATATAAAAGCAGTAAAAGATAAGTTCCCAAAGCCTTAAATGGATCATTACTTTCCTTCTTACCAAGAACCACAAGGTATTATGGAAATAGAACAGATAATGCAGATTGTGGAACGGATTGGGTTGCCTGCGGTGATTATTGGAATCATGTGTTGGTACATCTTTAAAACCCAACAATCTCACAAAGAAGAAATCATTCGCTGGGAAGAAAAAGATACTAGAGGTGACGAAAGATTAATCGATGTAATAAAGGAGCAAAACAAACAGAACAGTATAACATCGGATGCAGTCAATGGATTGAGCGTAGCATTCAAAGATGTGGCAAAAACGAACGAACGTCTTTCCATGGAAATCAAAGGAATGGCAGAAGCGTTAATATCATCTAAACGATAATGGCTAAAGAGATAACGACTACTACTGTAGAAAAGCCTGATCCTCCGAAACCTGTCAAGCAGCAAATGACGGTGAACGAGAGAATACAGGTTAGTAGGTTTATAGCAAGGTTTGCCATTGCCCTGTCGGCACTTGGTATCTTTGCTTACGTAGTACACATCATGCTTGGTGCTTCTGCAGAACTGCCATCCTCATCCAAGGATCTTCTTAATATCCTGATCGGAGCGTTTATTCCTATCATCGCGGGTATAGCAAAATTCTATTTTGAGTCAGGAGGTGATTTAGCACAGGAACCAGAGAAACACGAAATCCCACCNCATGGCNCAAAGGAAAACGGTGATTCAGAAACTACTTGATTATTTGCATGCATATTTTAAACCTCAAACAGACGAAAGGACTGATAGTATGCTTAACCTCGTATTGCCATTCGTGGCTAACATGTTGCGCGACATGGTCGTAGATAAAGCGCAGAGCCTAGCAGCCGAACATCTTGAAGAGCACATTGATAAGCTTCCTAAGGAAGTTAAACAAGCGCTTGACGACGCTGTTGACGGTGACAACTCTCACGGCCATAAGTCCGTCCTCGACCTTATCAAAGGATAGACTCATTGCCATGCAGATCAGCAAAAACTTTAGTCTACAAGAGCTGGTCTACTCGCCAACTGCAATTCACGCAGGAATAGATCAAGAAAAATATCTTGACACGAACGCTGTAGCACGGATCACGGCCCTAGTGCTGAAGGTGCTGCAGCCCGTTCGAGATCAATTTGGTGCTACCAAGGTCAACAGCTGTTTTAGGTCAGAGGCCCTCAATGAACTAGTCAATGGCTCTAGTAAGAGCCAGCACTGTTGTCAGAGTACGGCAGCCGCTGCTGACATTGAGATTGCCAGTGAATCAATCAGCAACTTAGAGCTAGCAGAGTGGATCAGGGATAACCTGGAGTTTGACCAGCTGATATTAGAGAACTATGCACCTAATCGTATCAGCAAGATTACTGGTAAACCTGAGGGTCCTAACTCAGGCTGGGTGCACGTGTCTTACAGTAGCACTGGTGACAACAGAAAGCAAGTGCTACGAATGATCAAGAAAAATGGAAAAGCAAAGTACTACGAGGGTTTGACCGAGTGAAGTTTAACATACTTGTTTCCTCGGATACGTGGCCTGATGTCTCTTACTTTTCGCTGTGGCGCTTTTATTGCTCGCAAGGTCTCGACACTGACTCCAAGAAAGTCTGCCTCTAGTTCCTCACNGGTCCAAGCCAGTCTCTCCACTGCTCGTTCATCACAGTGCTTGCAACCTGTTTCTTTGACCTCAGGGCCTTGATGATCTTCTCGTCTATTGTTCCTGGACATACTAGATCTACATAGTTGACGTTTTTAGTTTGACCGATGCGATGTGCACGGTCCTCTGACTGCAGCCGATGCTCTAGGTTGTGGCTGTTAGAATAGTATACTACCGTNTTTGCAGCAGTTAGTGTAATACCCATCCCACCTGTCTGCGGATTGCCTACAAAGAAACGGCAGTCAGGATCCTCTTGAAACCTCTTGATATTCTCTGGTCTTTCCTTGGGATTGATGCCGCCGTAGTACATGACCATNGACTCAGCACCATACTTCTTGANAATAGCTTCTTTGATNTGCATCAGGTCATTGATGTACGTGGCCCAGATAATTACCTTAGATGGTGCCTCGTCTAGTACGTCAAGCAGTTCCTGTATGCGGTTGTTTGGCAGACTGACATACTCGCCACTGTCAGAGGTATAGTTGCCGCAGGTAATCTGGTGCAGCCTAAGCAGTTGTACCAGGGCATTGCTGGCACTGATGACCTCTCCTTCAAACTCACCGATTGCAAAGTCTGACACTTGGTTGTATAGCTTTTTCTGTTCAGGAGTCAAGGTCACATAGCGATACTGATAGGTCTTGGCAGGCAGATCAAGGCACTGGTCCTTGAGACAGCGGTAGCTGTAGTCACCGATGGCACCCGATAATTCTTCTAATCTTTGATAACCTACGATCTTCTTAAAACTTCGCATGCCAAGCCTCTGGTCTATCATGACTGCATACCTGTTCCTGAAACTGTAGTAGCTGCTGAAACCAAGGATGGCAGAGTTGAGAAACTGCAGTTGCGTGTAGAGGTCTAACGGGCTCCTGGTCACAGGCTCACCGGTCAGGATCCGTCGGTACCTAGTCATGTTGCCAAGCTTGATGAGGTTCTTAGTCCTCCTGGCACTAGGATTTTTGATCGTAGTTGACTCATCTACAATCATCATGGTTGACATGCAAGACGTGAGAAACTTGTCAACAAACTTGTAGCCCTTGGCAGTGCTGAATGCCTCGACATTGATGATCAAGATCCTGAGATCTAAGGACGACTGTCTGAGCTTGTCAAGTGCCTCCTTGTCCTTCTTACGAGGCTGAGCGGCCCACACTGCCACATGAGCAAGCACGTGTTCTGGCATGTGCTCAGGAATCTCTTTTGTAGACCAATTAAGATACGCACCCTTCGGAGCAACAATCACGACAGAGTCAATCTTGCCCTTGTCATATAGCCAGGCAATNTTGTCAATGATNACCTTAGATTTGCCGGTGCCCATCTCCATAAACAAGGCATATTCGTCTTTGTCTTTACACGTGTCCCAGGCTTCTTGCTGGTGTGCGTATGGNTTAGTCTTNAATCGATACATNTCAGANGTCATAGAATAATCTCGATTGAGGTTGTATGATGTTCAGTCCCTTCTTAGCCCTGGTCACTGCNACGTAGAACACGCGATGCTCGTCATCTANNTTGTTCTGCATGTGNTAGTATGACCTAGCTGCAAGGTCCGTGATCACTGCAACGTGATCTGCTTCTGCACCTTTCACACCATGGATAGTATTAATCTTGATCCGTGGCTTTAGAAGGCTCTCACCTTGTCTGCGTGCAGCCAGAAAGTACTCACGCAACGTGGGACTGATGTTGTCAAAGCAATCAAACCAGTGATGGTAGTTGACAGGCAGATCATCAATAGTGTAGATGTTTTCATTGTCTATAAGTTTCATNTTAAANCCATGGAAACGCCTGACAATCCTNAGTCTCTTGCCTGAGATTGACTGGCCCTTGCCTAACTCAGTCCACGCTCTGATTGCCTCTAATGCAGAGGACTGCAGTGGTTTACGGCTAGGACTCTCGTATGGGAAGCCAGACTCTTCACAAATTCTCTCGTACTCTTTTAGCAGGTAGCTGTTGCGTGCTAGCAGCAGCCAGTCACCTTGACTGAGGTCTAGGTCTGCAGGTCTGAAGTACCAGTCAACATAGCCTTGGTCGCCGTTGTGTATAAACTCTTTGGTCTTCCTGTAGGAGATCTCATCTAGGATGCCAAGTGCCTGTTGCCAAACATTCTGAGGCAGTCGGTAAGAGTGAGACAGCACTGTCTTTTGACCAGGGAGAGTGAGGAAGTCCTCGACAGAAGCACCTGCCCAGCGATAGATAGCCTGGTCATCGTCTCCTGCGACATACTTCTCAGGCACACGTTCGCCTATCTTCTTGACCACTTCCCACTGCAAACGTGACAGGTCCTGTGCCTCGTCTACAAACAACGCGTCAAGCGGTGGCACNANACCNTCCTGTAAATATTTTTCGAGCAGGTCTGTGAAATCGATTAATTTATGTTTTTGTTTATACCTGGCCAGGGCTTTAGAAAGCAAGACAAGCTGGTCATAGCTCAGGTCATCATCAATCGTTTCCTCGTAGACGTCTCTAAGACTTTTCTGGGTTATTCTAGACAGGTTATCTAGGAAGAACATGCGGTCACCGACCGGTGATGCAGCGTAGAGCTCCTCATTCATCTCTGAACCTTGGGTCTCGATGCCAAGGTAGTCACCTAGTTGTGCGTAATGATCTTTCTGCATCATCATGCTAGGTTCCATGAGCAGCTGGACAAAGCAAAAACTGTGGATAGTCCTNAACCAGAACAGATCGTCTTTGCTGAAGTCAAACTTTTCTTGTGCCCTGCTTCTAGCNTCTAANGCTGCCTTTCTGGTAAAGGCNATGTAAGCTATCTTGCCAGGGATNGCACCAGCGTCTAGCTGGGCCTCCACAAAGTTCATGCCAAAGGTCGTCTTGCCAGTACCTGGCGGACCAAAGACAAGTTTCCAATCAGAAGAGGTCCTCATCTTCCTCTCTTTCTAACTCTGTTGGACCTTCAAAGTCTTCTTCATGTTGTTCGAACTCAGGGATCGACCAGCAGTTGACACCCTTGCCTTTGCAATTGAAGAAGTGGTGTTCTGCCTGATTGTTCTTTAGTATTGCAGTGATCTGATGAACCTTATAATCTCTAAAGTGTACTCTCTCAAAGTATGCCATCAAGTCTGCGATCCTAAAATAGTGCCGGTTGTTGTCTGTCCATGGTTTACCTAGCAACAGCTCGTCTCTGTTCTTAGCTCTGACCCTGCCTGTACAGAATCGTTCGATGTGCTCGAACATTTGGCCAATGGGACTGGCATCAACAGGAGCCTCAACGATTGTCAGATTCTCAAACAGATTATTAATCAACTGATTCCAAGAGGTTTCATTCATCTTGGCTGGCATGGTGTTTAGCTTCTCCATGCACTTACGCTGAAACCTGCGTTGATTCTGTAGGTCGTCAGTCTCAAGCTCTAGTCTACCGCCACCCTCTACGTCAAGAAACCAGAGTGGTGGGTTGCTGTCAAACTTAGTCANCGAGTGAATCATCGGTGTGTTNGCATCATCGTCAATACCGTACTTGCGCAGCTTACATACAGCAGCATTACAGAAGGCAGCGATTGGCGGACGACTGCAAGTGTAGTGATATTCTTTTCTCTTGGCACTCTTGACAACNCCTTGNACCTCGTTGCTGCCTAACGGTGGTGTCATGCACTGCACGTTNTANCTCTCTAGTTCNTGTTGCCAGTTGTCAGGATTTTTCTTACGACAGTANACNGCTACGTTAAACAAGCCATTGTTCCTGGTACCTTGTGGAAACCCTTGTTGTGCCAGATGCTGCAAGCACGGAGGACCATCGTCAAACAACTCAGCGCCTCTAGGTATGACAAGACCGTCAAACTCGTGTGGTGCCAGCTGTGCCTCTTGTGCACGCTGCATGAATGTCTTAGGCGGCATGTTGTTGCACCAGCGTTCCTGACCAAAGTATGGCATGTTGATCCACTGACCGACGTCACCGCGTTCTGCAAGGATGTGAGTTTGTTTAGGAAAAATCTCAGAGCCGCCAAAGCCTAGCAGTGAGGCAATGTCATTCAGCTTCTGTTGCATATCTACCGCGGGAACCCAGTCACGAACGAATAAATACAGATGCACACCTCCTGATTTACTCTTGCAAGGAAACAGAGGAAGGTGATACTTGTTAAGCTTCTGGTTGATGTCTGAAAAGTCTAGGCCGTCATAGGTGTCAATGTCGATGGCACCAAACCTGCACATAGAGGCATCATTGATAGGTACAATGCCTAGGCCCCGTTCGCCTTCTAAATGTTTTTTCCACTTATCAAGGGTGACCTCTTCTCTGACAGTCCTAGCAGCCCCTTGCTTCTTACCATCAGCCCGTTGGCCCTTGATCTCGTATTCTCCATGAGCTCTGACAAGGCCCATGAATAAGTCAAAAAATTCTTGTTCCATGTTGTAGGGCCCGAAGGCCCTTTGATTAGAATTGTGGGATGTCGTCTGCCTGCTCAGGAGGGAGGGGCCCCTGCTGATTTGCAAACGCGGTGTGGCCAAAGTCTTTTGCTGTAGCATACAGATGAGCATTGTCGACCGGGCCTATGAGTTCAATGTTCCAACCATACCAGCTGCCTTTCTCGTTCTTTTCTAACGTGCTTGACAGCTTGTACTTGTGGCTGAATCGTGCTGGNGTGTACATGGCACCTGCCTTNGTCTGCATCTTGATGCCTGCAATNAGACTGTTCCAGCGTCTGTTCTTCTTNAACTGAGTGCTTGTCATCACGATCAAGGCACGTTCAGTGTTGACCTCGTCATCCATTGGATGAGCGAGAACAAAGTGGTTTGCAGTCTCAACAAGCTGATTTCCATTCATGCTCANNAGCTTACCTTCGACACGGCTTGCTCCTGCGACNGTTGGACTGTCAATCTCGTGTACACCTACGAGACCACCACCNTGTTCNCGTGGAATCCATTCCACAAAGTTTCTCTTGTACGCACATGGTATGACAGTGATCTCATCATATCCAACCTCAGAGACTGTGTTGAATATCTGACCGGCTTTCATGTCATGCGTGTCTATCTGCGGNGACATCTTTTGCAAGAGTGTCAGGTACGGAATAGCGTAATCTTGACTAGTAAGATCACCTAAACCATCATCGGCATCTGCTGAGAAATCAATGTTTGNCAGCGCTTGCTCTTTTTGTTTTGCTATATCACGAGCCATGATATTACCCTTTCTTGATGGTTGTTTTCTGCCCAATGAATACACCTAGCAGGTCAAGGGGCAGTGACTTGCCTGCTTCTACTTGCTCACGCACAAAGGCGCGCAACGTAGATGAGTGAACACCAGTCTTGTCAGTGTATGATAGACCTGTGCTTTGTAAGCTTTCACGCAGCGTGTCAGCACGGTCGTCTTCGCCACGACCAAAGTCGACTGACACTGTGTTCTTGATAAGGTCCCCATGGTTGTTGTCACGCAACCAATCAAGTGCCTCGTTGATCCTGTCTTTAGGAATGCTGGCACTATAGTATGGTTGTACAGTGACTTTGTCACCATCCTGAAGCTTGAACTCTGACATACCGACCTCGGCCATTGCCTCTGGTATGTCGGTCTGACTGACCTGCTTGTGTTCTTGCTTNANCATCTTCAGTTGTTCTTCTATCAGAGCAATCTCATGCTCTAGCTCAAGCTGCTGGTTAGCAAGCTTGCTGATCTTTGACAGCTGNCTGTCGTCTACCTCTACAATTTCTTCTTTCATTATTTATTCTCGAAATGGGTCGTCATCTANACCTATTAAAATTTCAAGAGGAACATTGACCCTTGGTCTAAACCTGTCAACGTCATCTTCGTNNGTGTCAGTNATTTTTTGTATCACACCTCCTTTCTCAAAAAATTTTTTCATAGCAATTTGTATTTCTTCCCTAGTTATATTTTGAGTCTTGTACCTGCTCTCAGCAAAGTACTTGCCTAATGATAGCTTACCGTAGTTCATGTCATCTTCGTGTATAAGTCAACCTCNATAGGAAAGTATTGTCTCTCCTGNCGNTCCCANTTNAANANTCGCATCTTNCCATTGTTTCTCTCACAAGCAACAGCGCCTGCGATTGCAATGGCTGCAGGNTCTCCCATCAGGAGCAGAAAGTCGTCATCATTAAAGTGACTTAGCTTTTCTCGCAAACGCCTTACAGTAGGAGCAGGCGAATATGCTACCTGACCCGGTGGCAGCAATATCTTGATGTCACCAAACTTGGCAGCTGGCAAGAGGTTCTTGCCTATTGCTTCTTGTACAACAAAGACAGTCATGGTGCAAAGATGGCTTTACGAACTAGTTTCCAGTCGTATGGTTTAGAAAAGCAATATGAGTCCTCAGTAAAAAACTCACTGACTAAGACTCTGATTGATTTATTCTTCATCGGTACCCAGTGCTCCTGTGCGTCAAGAAACGTGTGNCCATGGACAANCAACANATGAGGCACNCGCTNNCCTTTNTNNTANTAGTTCCACTGTATGACNAACTTNGCNTTGCCTTGTTCTTTCATACGCTNCTGAAACCAGGCAACCTGTGATGNNTTAAAATANACAAAGTTGCCTTTACACACTTTCATCTCAAGCCAGACCTCGTTGCCCTTGTAACAAGCATTGACGTCTGGACACCCGACACCTACGACGTTTTCAATACGACAGAGGTGTCCGGGCAGATTATTCTTGACCAATCTCCACAGGGAAGACTCCGGGCTCATCTCCGTTCTCCAGNAAAGCTGCTGCATAGTAGACTTCCTCATACGCACGGTATGTGTTCATGTCTACNNNTTTCTCATTCAGCAGATGGTTTTTAAAATTAGGATAGTCGATCTGATTGATCTGACGAATCATTACATCCCAGAAGCCGTCACGGTCAACCATAGCACGATAGCGATAGTCAGCGTTAGGAAGCTTATGGATGCGAGTTTCTGTACCCTTGAAAAGCTCACGAAGCACGTTTGGCTCGCGTGAACGTACGAGAAGCATGTTAGGGTCTTCTCTGTGCTGTACGACAGAGACCATGCCATGTTGAGTAAATAACCACATATATTCTCCTTTCTTATAAAATACGTTTTATTGTATTATATTATTGACACAATGTAAATCACTTTATTTCTCCCCAGTTAGGTCCTATCTCAACGTCGACCTTGAGCGGGAGAACCAGTGGTACACAAGACTCCATGACTTCTTTGTAGACCGCAGCTTCTTTCTCAGTATGCACCGAAAAGTCTAGCTCGTCATGCACGGTCACGTGTGGCACGACTCCAATNTCATGCAGATCGATCATTGCCTTCTTGATCATGTCAGCAGATGATCCTTGGATCAAGGCGTTGAGTGCCTTGTAGTTAAAATCGCGAGGCAGGTGTCGGTGTCTGCCCAGCAGTGTCCTGATGTGGCCCTTGTGATTGATGGCCATCGTACACTCGTGCGCGAGCTGACGAACGAAAGGCACTCGCTGATGATATTGCTCAAACAGTGGTTTTGCATCATCTAAGGACATGTCTAAGGTCTGAGAGAGCTTATATGGGCCCATGCCATAGAACATACCTAAGTTGATTGTCTTTGCCTGCTTGCGTTTGATCTTGGCCATGTCAGCAACCATCTGATGAAAGTCAGTGTCTGGGTCGTCAAGGTACATCTGCACGGCGTCCTGTGATCCCTTGAGCTTTCTCAAGTAAGCATAGTGCATCAGCACCTTTGGTTCCTGTTGGCTGTAGTCGAGACAAGCCCACTTCATACCCTCTTCTGGTAAGAANAAGGACCTGATNAGTGGACCCCAGTGCTCGTCACGNGCAGGNATCTGCTGCAGGTTAGGTGTNGAGCTGCTGAACCTGCCTGACCTGGTACCGTCAGAGTCTTTGCGCAGCGAGTGAAACTGAGCATATATACGACCCTTGTGTGACATCTTGAGGCACAGACCCTCGATAAAGTCACGCCGCATCTTGTTGATCTTGCGATAGTGTGCAATTTTCTTAGCAAACGGGTGCGTGTGGTTGTTTAACCAGTATGAAGTAAAGGACGGATTGCCCTTTTCAGTCTTTGGATACCAGATCTTGAGTCGATTAAAGGCTTCTGCTAGTTCCAGGGCTGACCATGGCGATACCTTGAACTCTGCCTCCTGATAGATGGCAGACAGAGTCTGATCCTCTTCCTTTGACGTCTCGATTGCTAGTCTCTGCGCCTTGTCGAGGTCAATTGGCACACCCTTGAACCTCATGTCTAATATTACCCGCAAAAGTTTAGACTCAAGCTCAAAAATCTTCCACAGACCCTTGTCAGAGATAATTTTTTCTTGCTTCTGCCATATCTCCAGTGGCAGTTGTGCATCTGCCTCGGCGTAGGGTCCCACAAACCTGGCAGGCATCTTCCACAGGCCTGACTTAGGATCTACACCATGTGCCTGGGCTGCCTCGTTCAACAGAGTCTCATCTTTTTGCTTGCCTAGATAGTAACCGGACAAAGCACCAAGACTGAAGCTGCCTTGCCTCTCTTCATTTATCAGGGGTTCAGCAACTTGGATGTCGATGAGGCTGCCACCAACTTCAATGCCAGTGGCGCGGAGCCATTCAAGATCGTAGAGCAAATTTGCTCCAACCTTTGTTTGTGTTCCTCCAAGTAAAGCTCTGGCCCATGCGAGGACAGCGTCACGGTCAAGGTTATCTCCTCCTTCGTGCCCGATGGGGAAATAGCCTTTAAAACCAGTGTCCGTTGCCACTGAGATTCCAACGAGTCTTCCGTCATTTCGTACACCTCCTGGTCCTTGTTGTANTAAGTTTGGGTCGCATGTCTCGACGTCTAATCCAATCAGCTCTGCACTACTGAGATCAGGAAGTTCTCTGGGCGGCAGCCACTTACTTCTTGGCTGGAACAAACTGAATTGTTGTGTCATATTGTATTGCTGTGTTGTGAAGTTGCCATCTTCGGTTTCCTGCCTTGNTTCCTGTCCACAGGTTGTATGGTCTGAGCCAATCAGAATANTCCTCTGCAAACACGATGCCCTTACAGCCGGTGTTGAGCAGCAGTTTGACACAGGTCCAGCAGGGACTGGTGGTAATGTACGCAGTCTCAATTGCCTGCGTGTCCTTGCACTGCAGCAAGGCGTTCTGTTCTGCATGAATTGCTTGACAGTGCTCGAGGCCCTCGCCTGACTTATACTTGGCACCAGGACAAGGGTTGTCGATACAATGCTCAAGGCCAGAGGCCACGCCGTTGTAGCCTGTTGCTAGCACGTGCCTGAACTTGTCAACCAAGACACAACCTACCCGGCGCCTGGCACAGGTAGACCTGAGACTGACAAGCTTGGCCATGCTGATGAAGTAAGTATCTAGGTCAGGTCGCATGGTATTTTAAACTCTCTACAAAGTCATCAGGATCTGCAACCTCAGTACCTGGCAGAATGTCAAATGGTTCTATCAGCTTGTTCTGAAGTGCAGGTTCGGTGATAATCTCAAATGCCTTCTTGACATTTTTCTCGTATAGGTGCAGGCTGCCGGCAGTCAAGTACAGTTTGCCAAGCTCGATGTCGTCTTCGACTGCTGACATGTCAATGCTCTTGAGGTACAGCAGCACGTAGCGGCTGATCATACTCATGTTGAACACGTCATACGGCCAGCCAAGCCAGATGTCTGAGGAACGCATAGTGTCAAAGCAGTGCAGCCGGTTGTTTCTGATCATGAACTGCAAGGACACCGTACATGGCACGTCTAATGTGTCCTCAGGTCGCTCACGCCAGATGTTGATCACTGCCTGTCTTGAATCCCTGTCCTTTGCCAGAGTCTTGGCGACATACGAGATCTGATCTACGACCTTAGGACCATACGCACCGTGAAAGGTGATCCCGTCATCTGAGTAGTCTGCAATCTTAGGTGCATTCTTTTTGATAGTACTGACCCGGTTGTCTCCTGACAGGATCCACGCAGCCTCTGCAGCCATAAACTTGTAGCTTAGTTTTCTTGCAGCAATCGACATGACTGGAATGTTCATGTCTACGATGGTCTGAAAACCTAACAGTTCCCGGCAAGCCATNGACCTGGGTGCAGCCAGTTGGCCGTCCTTGATCAGATGGCGAAGCGTGTTGACCCAGGTATTATTCACTAAATGCATTTTTGATAAGCTCCTTGTAGACGATAGTGTGACCGAACCGCTTAGCCCAGGAGGGATGTGGCAGCTCGTAGTGGATAGGCACGTCAAACCGCTTAAGGATTGAAGCAGCTTTCTTGCCCATGGGAACAACCTTTAAGGTTGGTTTGATCTCTAGCAACTCTACCAGAGAGGGATCGATAGTACCGTGGTGGTCTTGGATGTTGGTCCACATGAAGTCACACTCCTCAAAGTTGTGCTCATGCATGATCTGTGTCAGATACAAACTAGAGTTGCGGTACTCGTAGAACGGCCAGAATAACTCACGATGCTTAGGATTGACCTGCTCTCCCACGACCAGATATTTAGCAGTCTTGATGTGACCAGCAACGTTCCAGTAGTGATAACAGAGGGCCCTGAACCACTGATGTCTCTGCCAGTCTGCTGCTGTGTCTGCCAGCTGGGTGACAAAGTGCTTGAGATTAGCCCAGTCGTTAGTGCCATACCTGACTGTGTCAGGACGCCACCTGATGCCGCCGTTGGCAATCAACTGATCGATGTACTGGCCTGAACCTTGCCACGACGTGCCACCCCACCAGAGGTCGACATAGAGCTGAGCAACCTTGCTGATGTCATCNTACATCTCTTCCCTGACACCTTTCAGCTTCTCGTGTCTGGCAACGACCTCCTCAGCATTGTCAGGTGTACAGTAGACATAGATTGCACCAAACTTACGAGCAATCCTGTCTGCCATCCTGCCTTGCAGAGGCCACGAGGANCCACCACGGTAGGCATGAGCGTACACAGCCTCTGTNGGCCACCAGCGATCAATGACAAATGGTTTACCTGTCAGCCACACNTGCCTGGCNGCATGTCTGATGGCTGCTGTGTGATAGTCAAAGATACGAGGTTTCCAGCGNTACGTCAGGTGAGTGTAGCCAGCGTCTAACTGACTGCAGATCTCACGTGCAAGAGTGGTCTTGCCAGTGCCGTCTGGACCTTCTAGAATATAGATCATAGTCTTCTTTCTTTGTTAGCACTGCTGCCACCTCGTCTTAGCCTGTACGGAGCTCAGAGGTTAAACACCTGGTCTTTCCCTGCTGATTCAGGCCAGCAGGAGGATTAAGCTACGCCGCCACAGAGGAGTGTGCGACGTGCCAAGCGAATCTGGACAGCAGTGCAGATTTCAAGTGAATGGTGCCAAGTCAGGCGGCTTCCAGCCATCTGGCTTGACAATCCCCAGCTTGCGCTGGTCTGGATTGTACCCGCGAACTTTCTCCATGTTGGCCTTGTGGACCTCTTTCCATGCGCCATCAAAGTCAAACCCATGAAGGAGAGCAGTGCCGACCGCGAGGTACACCAGATCAATCAAGGCGTCAAGCTTCTCCTCTTTGCTAGAAGCAGTGATATACTCCTCTAGTTCCTCAGTCATGTGAGCAATCCGGTGAGTGCTCAATGATGGAGGCAGCATGCGCCTTGGGCCCTTGTAACTCAGGCCAAATTTCTGCAAAAACTCGTCTACGTCTCTGTCAACCGTCATAGCTTGGATCCAATCTCTGCCAGTGTTCACTGCTGCCCCAGGGTTGTTCTTGATCTCTCAATGGATCAAACTTTCTGACATTGTTGCTTCCTTGAAACGTGCAGCGCCACAGACAGTTGCGACTGTGCTGCGGATACAGTGGTGCAAAGATTGTAGACAGATAGTTCGTATCATAATATGCTCGCAGCTCATCGAACACTGTTCTCTGTTCGTGTGTCAGAGCGTCACGATAGTCCTTGATACTGGCAAACGTGCCATGCTGAGATTCGATCGTGTAGCCAATGTCCTCTAACGTAGCACCAAAGGCCTCATACTTCATCTCGTTGACGTGGTTGCCAGCAGCACCGACCGCAGGATCCCAGCAAGGTGTACTGACAAACAAGACGCCCTCGTCGTCTAGCAGCTCACTGAACTTGGTCAGCATGCGACGGCAGTGGTCTGCCTCGACATGTTCGACAACCTCAAAGCAGACGATCACATCTAGCTTTGATGGCAAGTCTTTCAAGGACAGGTCACAGACGTCTGTCTTGCTGTACAGCTCGTCTGGCTTCCAGGTTGCATTGGCAAACTGAGCTGGTGTCGTGAGGGGTGTGACGTCTACGGCACCATACCACGCAGGAGCCATGCGGCTCGAGTGCAGCAGCTTTGCCAGTGGCATCTCTTTGCCACAACCGACGTCTAGGATCCTAGATTCTTTGTAACGCATTGACGTGCCCAGGAATTTGACCACGTGGGTCCACCTGAGACAATGTGCAATGTAGTCTCGATGCAGAAAACCTCTGTTCTCTGCGTTGTCGACTGACAGAAAAGTCTTGTCGACTGCCTTGCCTGAACGATTAGCCATGTCTGGTCTCTTCGATTAAGCCCTTGTTGATCAAGGGACCTTTATAGTAAGTCAGGAGACGCTTGGCCTCCTGTTTGGATTTGACATCTAACTGGATCTGCTGAATAAGATCAGCCTCAGTGATAGGTGACTTTGCCTCTACAATATTGAGGATAGTCCTCGCCTGCTTGGGAAGACTATCCTCTGAGGCTTTCACAAAAGTGAAAGTCCGGTTCATCATGCAGCGTACTCCATGGCAAGTTGAAGAGCAGCACGCTTGGTCACAGCACGTCCGCCAAACCAGGCAGCCTGCAAGGAACTGTCACGATCTCTGCCAGCTTTGTGGTCGACATAGTATGTCACTGCGTTGAGTGCAGACCACCAGGTGCCCTCTGACAACTCAGCCCCTGGCTGAGTACGAATGCACGTGTACACGTTGTCCATTGTACGATTAAACTGTGTCCGGTCAAACTCCCACTCCAAGGGTGAATATTGCAGATTCTTGTTGGCATCTTTGATGGCCACCGGATTAAAGATCCTGGCAAGGTAAGCATTGAGCTGCTTCTCAGTGTACTCGGTCTTTGTGAGGATCTCTGCCTGCTGACGNAAGTCGTCAAGCTGGTTNGATGCCAGACCCAAGGCCTGTTCAGCCGCTTCCATGACGTCACCGTCCCATGCCTTGACATGAGGAAATCTGAATCGGTCTCCAGAACCACCGAGAGCAGCGACCAGAGTGTTGTTGCAGACCACCCGGANNGGNGTGAACATGATCGTCATGGCCTTCCCCCAAATGTGAGGATGAGCAATCAGCAAATGTCCTTGGACCTCATCGCCACCTGGCAAAGTGAATCCCTTGCGGATGTTGGCTAGACCCCAGACCTGTCTGCCACCTTGAAGTGAACCAGCAGTGTCTANTGTCATGTCGCCTGCTTTGACGAACTTATCGAAAAACTCGAACACCTCAGCATTCTGCACTGGCACGTATGACTTGCCAGCAGGACCAAGCACCTGGTCGTCTGAGTCTCTGACCAACATGAAATAATCGTCAGTCGTCAGCATGTCTGTCGAGTTGGCAGACTGCACGTGTACACGTCTCTTAGAGACAGTCCAATCTAACTGAGCTGCCATGAGCATCTCAGCAGGTGTCAGATTATCATCGACCTTCTGACCAAGGCCGTGCCATGGGGTCTGTCCCGCATAGGCCATTGTTTCTACTGCATCAGGCATGGATTCTCCTTTCTGATGGGTTGTGTGCAAATGCACGATAAATTACACCCTAAACAGATATTGTCCGGATGTACACAAAAAAATCACACATTCAGAGCCCCTGCGAAGGGGCCCCTGATGAATGATCTCAGCTGGCTAGCGTTAGCTGACTGACAGGAAACCAAGCTTGATCATGCGTGGCCGATAGTACTGGAATATCCGCCATGGTGGCTGCTTGGTGGTCAGGATACCATCGTCAGCAATCTGCTGAATGATGGCCTGCAGGGCAACCTCAGTGTGTGCGTCAGTGTCATCCATGAACTCACNNAGNATANCNNTCATCTGNCCTGGGATCTTGGCGTNGNNAAGATCTGCCNCGTCTGNCACANTGAACGTGTACGTGCGATCCTTAGCCTTAAGCTTGACAGGAGGAGGATCAGAGATATACTCGTCGGTGCAGGGCGGTGGCACGTCAGCCATGTCGTCACCGTCATTGAACAGNACCTTGCCGGTTGGCTGCTCTGGGATCTCTGCCACATGTGTCACGACAGGCTCAGGAACCGGNTGCTTNGGCGCCTTGGCGTACTCCTTAAAGATACGCTTGGCAGCAGCTAGCTTGTCTGNCCACTTGGGAGCNGAGCTGGCNCCTGTGATGTCGANNAACANAGCTGTNAGCTCTGCCATGNTGTTGGTCTTGGCCAGATTGGCTGGCGCTTGATGGACTGCGATTACGTCAATCATAATTTCTTCTTTCTTGTCCCCGCGATGATGATGATCAGCCACGCTGCAGGGACCGTGGCGCAGCTGATCAATAATGTATGGGATAATTGTGCCATAAAAAATCCGTAATGTAAACAGTNAAAGATNAAAAAACTGCATAAACAACTGATTTTATTGACAAAAATAATTAGTTTAGGAAGTCAGAGAACTCTGTCAGACTAATCTTGTGACCAAGGATTTTCTCTGCCACTCGCTTCAGATTCCACTCATCTCTGCTGTAAAACTCGATCACCGGATTGCCGCCTCCTGGACCGGATTTATCGATCAATTTAAACTTGATTGGATGATCATCGATCGACTGTTCGCACTCATCGAGGATGTCGATCAGATCGTCGAGTGTCGTGGTGGCCATGATGTCTAGCTGGATCCTGTACATGGGTCTCCTTTATAATAAGAATTCATTCTTCTTTCTATCACGACAGATGGATTTCTGTGTGACTGAAGTACAGTTGCATAATCTCTGTTAAAAGTAAACAAAAATATATTGGATATATAATCTGCACACTGAAAATCTCTGTCGAGAATGTGTCAACCTCAATCGATTATTGGTCTATTAGATTTATTAGACACTACGGTTCGAAAAAAAAGTTTTTTTTGAAAAGTTCCCTATATACAACACACACAATATCTCCTGTTTTTGATCACCGTTTCTTATCGTGCCTGCCAAATATCCATAAAAAACTACCATTTATCCCTGTTCGATCACCATCGGTCATCGATTTTTTCCGATTTGCACTAGGCACAACGGTACTCGTTCCAATGCACGACAAATCGCGGCCCGTTGCTGCCCGATACAACAAAAAGCTTTTGACCAGGGACCCCGAAGGGCGCCCCGGGGGC
>FUFK010039614.1_pt1 | contig 67295 bp, 64 predicted proteins | sample 1021851 | NCBI WGS metagenome assembly FUFK01 (sample SAMEA51879418, study PRJEB19060) | metagenome | reverse complement strand
CCAGCTGCAGTGCCGGGTAGCTAAGTACGGAAGAGATAACTGCTGAAAGCATCTAAGCGGGAAACTCACCTCAAAACTAGTTCTTCCCATAGAGTCGTGGTAGACCACCACGTTGATAGGCTGGATGTGGAAGTGCGGCAACGCATGTAGCTGANCAGTACTAATAACTCAATTGGCTTAATTTATGCACTGAAAAAAATTTTATTTAAACAATGATATATGTAAATGATTAAAAAAAATCACATTTCCTTAGATTATTTAGTTAATTTTGAAAAAGAAATAAAGACCGCTTACGAAAAAGGCAAAATAAGAGCCTGGATTCGTTTATCAGGAAATAACGAAATACAATTGATAAATATTTTTAAAAAAATTTTTAAAGAAATTGATATAGTAAATGTAACCAAACCAAATCAAATTTTTAAATCTTATAAAAAAGCATTAACACGAAAAGATTCTAAATCTACATTACTAATTGAAAAAAGTTTTTAAAGTTGGTTTATAATGGGTCGAAATAAAATTATTGCGATTATTCCAGCAAGATCTGGTTCAAAGTCTGTGAAAGACAAAAATATAAGAGAGCTTGGAAAAAAACCTCTTATTGCCTGGTCTATTGAATCTTGTTTTAAATCTAAGCATATTTCAAAGGTTTATGTTTCAACAGACTCAATAAAATATGCAAAAATAGCAAAACAGTTTGGTCCTGTAGAAATCTTATTAAGACCAAAAAGAATAAGTGGTGATTTTTCTACAGATTATCAAATGATTGTTCATGCTATAGAGAATATAAAATTTAATTATGATTATATTGCACATATAAGACCTACTACACCATTTAGAAAAAAAAATGATTTAAATAAAGCTATTAAAACTTTTATTAAATCAAAGTATAATTCTTTAAGATCTGTTCATGAAATGTCTGAAACATCGTATAAATCATTAGAGATAAATAATGGATCTTTAAAATCATTAAAAAATTTGAAATTTACCATGGATGAACTAAATGCCCCAAGACAAAAATTTAATAAAACTTATTATCCAAACGGAGTAATAGATATTTTCAAAAAAAATTTTATTATTAGAAATAAGTTGTTATTTGGAAATAAAGTTAAAGCTTTTAAAACTTCTTATACACACGAGATTGATAACAAAGATGATTTTAATTACTTAGAATACTTATGCAAAAAAAAATTATAAAAACAAAAAATATATCAATATCCACAGCTATACCAGCACCCGGTACATCTAAATTGATGAAAAAATTAAGTAAATATGAGTCTAGATCCATGCATGGTCAGCTACCAATTGCATGGTCAAAAGCTAAAAATTTTAATATTTATGACATCGCGGGAAATAAATTTATTGATTTTACCTCAACAATATTTGTCGCAAATGTAGGACACTCTAATAGTAGAATTAAAAAGTATATTAGTAGAACTTTAAAATCTAATTTAATTCATAGTTATGCTTATATTAATAAAATAAGAGCTAAGTATATCGAAGAGTTAATCAAATTTTGTGGTAAAGGGTTTGAAAAAGCATTCTTAATGTCTGCTGGAACAGAAGCAACAGAGGCAGCATTTAAGTTAATGAGAATGTATGGTCAAAAAAGAAAAAAAAGAAAACTAGGAATTATTTGTTTAGAGGGTAATTGGCATGGTAGAACAATGGCCGCTCAAATGATGAGTGGAAGTGTTCAACAAAAGAAATGGATAGGTTACCATGACAAGGATATTCATCATATTCAATTTCCATACCCTTGGTTAATAAAAGATAATAACGAGGAGAAATTTTTAAATCACTCTATTAGTAAATTAAAAAAAAAAATTGATTTAAAAAAAGATGTATGTGGTTTTATGCTTGAAACATTTCAAGGTTGGGGAGCGTTATTTTATCCAAAAAAATATATAAAACTTTTGACTAAAATTTGCAAACAGAATGATATTTTGTTGACCTTTGATGAAATGCAATCTGGATTTGGAAGAACAGGAAAAAATTTTGGATTTCAACATTATGATATAGTGCCTGATTTAATATGTTGTGGAAAAGGAATGGGAGGCGGTGTTGCGTTGTCAGGAGTAATAGGAAAAAAAAAAATTATGGACTTACCAGAAGTAGGCAACATGAGTAGCACCAATTCAGCTAACCCTATAGCTTGTAACGCTGGGCTCGCAGTTTTAGAGGAAATAAAAATTAATAAATTAACTCATAAAGCCAAAATCAATGGACAATTAATGCAAAATGAACTTTTAAAAATTAAAAAAAAACATCCCAATTTATTTGAAGTTTATGGAAAAGGTCTTATTGCTGCAATTATTTTTAATAATAATGAAAAAAATATTCAAATAAAATTAAAAAAATTTGTAGAAAGTTGCATTAAAGATGGGTTGCTACTAGTTTATACTGGAAGAGAGTCAGTCAAAATTGGACCACCATTAATTATAACTAAAGATGCAATTATAGAAGGCGTTAGGATTATTGAAAAAAATATTGATTTAATTTTTAACAAATGATCAAAATTAGACACACAGGACTAGTAACAAATAATCTTAAATCATCATTATTATTTTGGATTAAATATTTAAAATTTAAAATTAAAATAGAAATGAACGAAGATGGTAATTTGATTGATAAAATAATGTTATATCCAAATGCAAAAGTTAAGACTTATAAACTTATAGATAGTAATAAAATGATATTAGAGTTACTATATTTTATAAATCCACCAAAAATAAAAAAAAATAAAATCAAACCATATACCAATGGATTTACCCATATATCAGTAACTGTAAAAGATTTAGATAAGTTGTATAAATTTTTAAGGAAAAAAAAAATTAAATTTAATTCAAAACCACAGTTATCATCCGATGGTAATGTGCTTATGACATATTGTAGAACACCTGAGGGCGCCTTTTTAGAACTAGTTCAGGAGTTGAAAAAATGAAATTTAACTATGGTGTTATGCAAGGAAGGTTGTCAAAAAAAATTGGAAATAAAATACAAGCATTTCCAGAAAAAAATTGGAAAATAGAATTTTCAAAAGCTAAATCGTTAGGTCTTAAGTCAATAGAATGGACACTTGACTATAAAAATCTTAAAAAAAATCCAATCTTAACTAAACAAGGTCAATCTCAAATTAAAAAATTATCCAAAAAAAATTCTATAAAAATAAATTCTATTACTGGTGATTGTTTTATGCAAAATCCATTTTGGAAGAAAAAAAATAATCAAAAACTTCTAAATGATTTAATAAAAATTATTCAAAGTTGTAAAAAACTTGGAATAAAATTTATAGTGGTGCCTTTAGTAGATAATGGTTCTATTAAGAACAAAAATGATGAATATAATTTCATAAAGTCATGCAAACATGTTTTAAAATACTTAAAAAAAACTAATGTAAAATTAATTTTTGAATCTGATTTTAGACCTAAAAGATTAAAAAGATTTATTAATAAATTTGACAAAAAATATTTTGGAATAAATTATGACGTAGGTAATAGTGCTGGACTTAATTATAAAATTGATGATGAGTTTAGATCTTATGGAAAATACATTTGCAATGTTCATATTAAAGATAGATTAAAATATGGAAAAACTGTTAGATTGGGCAACGGAAACGCAAATTTTTTGAAATTGTTTAAAAACTTAAAAAAAATAAAATATGATAGAGAATTAATTTTACAAACTGCAAGATCTAAAAATAATAGACATTTAGAAGAAGTTAAAATTAATCTAAATTATTTAAAAAAAATTCACAATGTATAAAAAAAAAACTATATTCATTTCTGCTTCTTCTTCTGGAATAGGATATCATCTTGCAAAACAATATAAATCAGTGGGATATAATGTAATTATAAACGGAAGAAATATTTCTAAATTGAAAAAAGCATCTGAAAGTTTGGGTAAATGCAAATATTTTTTGGGTGACTTAACTGAAAAAAAAAAAACTAAAACAATTATTAAAATGATAAAAAAGCAATATAAATATGTTGATGTTTTAATTTGTAATCTAGGTAATAGTAATTACAAAAAAAATAATGATAATTTTGAACATGCTTTGAAATACAATTTTTTTTCTACAACTAATTTAATTGATTATTCTAAAGCTATTTTAAAGAAGGATGTTAGCAAAATTATATGCATTTCGTCTATATGTGGTATAGAATATATTGAAGGTGCTCCAATTGGTTACTCGATTGCAAAATCAGCTTTAAATTTTTATATAAAATTAATCTCTAAAGAGTTGGCAAATAAAAATATTACGATAAATGGAATCGTCCCAGGCAATATAATTTTTGAAGGCTCAACATGGGATTTAAAGATAAAACAAAATCCTATAAAGACTAAAAAGTATATTAAAGATAATGTTCCAATGAATAAATTTGGGTCGGCACAAAATATTTTTGAAATCTGTAAAATGCTTACTGAAAATACAGATAATTTTATAACAGGATCATTATTTAAATTAGATGGAGGTCAAACTAAGAGTGTTTGATTTATCCTATGTGTAACTTACAAAAGTTGATAAATGTATTTATTTAAGAAATTAAAATCTTATAAAAATTATTTACAAAAATATTCTTTGCATAATTTGATTGATGTAGATATAAAAAATTACGGACCTATTGATAAAAAAGTTGTTAGATCAGCTTATTACTCAGTCAACCCAAGTTTTCAGGAACCTTACTCGGCAGAATTAGATGATCTAATTAGACTGCATCACCTTGTAATTTCAAGGAAGGTTACAAAAATTTTAGAATTTGGAGTTGGTAAGAGCTCAGTAATATTCGATGATGCTTTGAAAATAAATAAAAAAAAACATGGGGACTTTGTTAAAAAAAATTTAAGAAACTCAAACCCCTTTGAATGCTTTTCTGTCGATAATAATAAAAAATGGATTTCAGTTTGTAAGAAAAATGCTAAAACAAAACTTGTTAAGTATCATTATTCTAAGTGCACTGTTTCAACTTTTAATAATAGAATTTGTACTTATTATGATAAGTTGCCTAATATATGTCCTGATCTAATATATCTAGATGGACCTGATCAATTTTCTCCAAAAGGTAATATTAGAGGAATTAACACACGCGATCCAGATAGACTACCAATGTCTGCAGATATTTTGGCAATTGAGCATTTTTTACTTCCCGGGACGCTAATTGTTGTAGATGGAAGAACTGCCAATGCTAGATTTTTAAAAACTAATTTACAAAGAAATTGGTGTTACAATTATTCCAAAGATTATGATCAACATTTTTTTGAACTTACAGAAAAACCATTAGGTATTTATAATAAAAAGCAAATAGATTATTGTCTTGGAAAAGAGTTTTACTTAAGATTATCTCAAAAAAATATAAATTTTTAAGCAGGCGAAAAAAATAAAATTATTAATTAAAAAATTTTCTAGTACTTATTTTAACACATTTATTTAAAATTTATTAAGAATAAAGTAAATATGATTTATTTAATCTTAAATTTATATTAAAGTATTTATATCTTAAATTATATAAAGTTTGAAATTAAATGATTAAATATTCGTTAATTACAGGTTCAGCTGGATTGTTAGGGAGACAACATGCTACGGCGTTGCTTGAGCTTAATTATAATATCGTAATAACCGATATAGATAAAGCAGGTCTAGAAAAAACATTTATCTATCTTAAAAAATTACATCCTACAAAAAAAATTATAAAATCTTTAATGGATGTATCATCTAGTAATTCAATTAAGAAAAATATTAAAAATTTAAGAAAAAAAAAAATTATTATTAATAATTTGATTAATAATGCAGCTATAGACTCAAAAGTTAGTAAAAAAAATAAAAAAAAAAACAATAAATTTGAAAATTTTGATTTAAATATCTGGAATAAGGAAATTAAAGTCGGATTAACAGGAGCTATGCTATGTAGTAAAATTGTTGGTAGCGATATGGTAAAAAATAAAATAAAAGGAAATATTGTTAATATTGCGTCTGATTTATCTGTAATTTCTCCAAATCAAAATATTTATAAATATAAAAATAATAAATTTACTAAACCGGTCACATATTCAGTTATAAAACATGGGATTGTCGGCTTGACAAAATACCTATCTACATATTGGGCACAAAGCAATATTAAAGTAAACTCTTTATCTCCAGGTTCAGTCCTAAATAATCAACCTAAAGAATTTCAAAAGAGAATTAAAAAATTAATTCCCATGAATAGACTTGCTAATAGTAATGAGTATAAAGGAGCAATAAAATTTTTATGCTGTGATGACTCAAGTTATATGACAGGTCAAAATTTAGTGATTGATGGTGGACGATCGGTTTGGTAAAGAAGAATATGAATATAACTAGAAAACCTTTTTTAATAGCAGAGATAGGCATAAATCATAATGGAAGTGTTGAAATTGCAAAAAAATTAATTGATGTAGCCAAATCAAGGCAAATTTTGATGCAGTTAAATTTCAAAAAAGAGATGTAAATTTGGTATATTCTAAACAGATCTTAGATATACCAAGAGAAAGTCCCTGGGGTACCACAACTAGAGAACAGAAATTTGGTTTAGAGTTTGACGAAAAACAATATGATGAGATTGATAAATATTGTAAAAAAAATAAAATAGAGTGGTTTTGTTCGGCTTGGGATCTAAATAGTTTAAACTTTCTTGATAAATATGAGCTTAATTATCACAAAGTGGCTTCGGCAATGATTATTGACGATGATTTACTTGACGAAATAGCAAAACGAAAAAAGCACACATTTATTTCCACTGGTATGTCAACTAAAGCGAACATTGATAATGCTGTAAAAATTTTTCAAAGAAATAACTGTAGTTACGAACTAATGCATTGTATTTCTACTTACCCTATGAAGGCAGAAGATGCCAATTTATCAACAATTGAGGAATTGAAAAAAGAATACAAGTGTGATGTTGGTTATAGTGGTCACGAAAGTGGTACAGTAATTTCTTTCGCTGCAGTTATGTTTGGAATATCCTCATTAGAAAGGCATATAACTTTAGATAGAACAATGTATGGATCAGATCAAGCTGCTTCATTAGAGCCAAACGGCGTAGAGTTTCTAGCTGAAGGGATTGAAAAAATTATTCATTCAATTGGGAAGCCTAGCTTGGGTAATATTTTAGAAGCTGAGATACCTATTGCAGAAAAATTAAGAGCACATATTAAAAAATAGCAATGAAATTAAGGAAATCTTTTGAAAATCAATTATCTCAAAATATAGATACACATAAAAGGTTGATATAAATTATAAGAACCAGTACTTAATGTTAAAAAAATGTATATTGACTTGTATAAAAAAAATAAATTTTTTACAATTAATGACGCAATCAATTGGGTGGATAAATTTAATCTGAAAAAAAATGAAAAATTTAGATAAAGTAAAAAACAATCTGGCTTTTGATTTGAGAGAGTCTATTGAGGCAAAAAAAAAAATTATTTTTGACGTAAATAAAATACAAAAAATTATTACGTCTATTACAGAAAAAATGAAAAATAATGGAAAATTGCTTATTTGTGGAAATGGTGGTTCAGCTGCAGACGCACAACATTTGGTCGCAGAATTTTTAGTGAGGCTTAATCCAAAAAAAAACAGAAAACCTTTTCCAGCTATATCACTTGCTATGGACACATCGACTATAACTGCTTGTGGAAATGATTATAAATTTGAAAATATTTTTGAAAGAAATTTTAAAGCTCTAGCATTTAAACATGATGTATTGTTAATTATTTCTACCTCTGGTAATTCAAAAAATATAATTAAAGTTTTAAAGGAGGCAAATAAGCAAAAAGTATTATCAATTGGATTCCTTGGGTCTGGAGGTGGTAAAGCCAAGAAATATTGCGATTTATCTATAATAATAAGAAGTAAGAATGTTGCAAGAATTCAAGAATGTCATATTTTTCTTGGCCATTTTATACTTTCTCAAGTTGAAAATCATTTATTGAATTGATGAGATTTAAAGAAGAGGTATTTTTAGAGCTAACGAGTTTAAGTTCTGGAAATAAAAAAAAAAAAAAAAAATTATCTTGGTCCTTGGTGTATGGATTTTGATAAATTTATAGAACATAAAAACAAAATATTAAATTACCCTTACGATGATGTGAATTTAAAAAAAATTCATAATCAGTATATACATGCTTTATATGAAAGAATTGAAAAACCATTATTTTTAAAATTAAATAAGATAAATAAAGTTGATAGAGATATTAAATATTGGAGGCTAATTTTAAAAAGTTATTTAATAAATATATTAAGTGAATTATATGAAAAATGGGTATGTATTCAAAATACAAAAAAATTGAATAAAAAATTTGTTACCAATTCTCTTTATTTAAATTTTGAAGACTTTATTTTTAATGATCATTATGAATACGATGATATAAAAGATAAATATCAGGTAAATATCTGGGATCATTTTTGCTATTCTCTTATACTAAAAGAATTTACACATATAAAAATAAAATCACAAATTTCAAAAAAAATAAATAATAAAGAATTAAAAATTACACGAAGCAAGTATAAGAAATATATTGATTTTTTTTCACAAATAATTTTTTTATTTAAAAAGAACTTTAAAATATTATTTTTAGATATTTATAATATTAGGCATGATATTGTTTTATCTACAAAGTTAAAAAAACCTTACATACATTTAAAGCTTCCCAATATTATTAAAGCTTCTTACAATAAAAGTTTACGTGATTGGAATATAGAATTTAAAAAAAAGAATAAATTTGAAAATTTTATTTCAAAAAATTTACCAAAATTACTACCTTTAATTTTTATTGAAGGATTTAATGAAAATTTGAAAAAAATTCAAAATTTAAACAAGATTAAATCTAAATATTATTTTTATATTCCTTCAATAAATTCATTAAAGAATATTTTTTTAGCTGAAAAATATAGAAGCGGATCTAAGCTAATAACCACACAACATGGTGGCAACTATGGCCAACTTGAAATATATCCAAATGAAAATTTAGAAATTGATAATTCAGACTATTTTTTAACTTTTGGTTGGAATAGTAAATTTCGATTAAATAATTCTGATCATAAAAATAAAATAATACCAACAAGTGCCTTAAATTTGGGGAAAGACAGTTTTTCTAGAAAAAAATCTAGCAATATAATTATAATTGTAAACGGTTTTCGTTATGGCTTTCAACATTATCAGTCTATCCCATCTATCAGTCAAAATTATAAACAATTAAATGAAATATATAATTTAATAAATAATCTTAAACCTGAGTTAAAAAAAAAAGTTATACTAAAATTTAGGCAAAAAGATGAAATTTTATTCAAAAAATTTTCATTTCCTTTTAGGAAAAATTTTAAAGAAATTAAAATTATAAATACTGAAAAATCTGTTTTTGAATTATTTAAAAATGCAAAATTAGTAGTTACAACTTATTCTGGCACAGCTTATTTAGAGGCAATAAAATGTAATATTCCAAGTGTCATTTTCTGGAATAAAAAACATACAGTCTTCAGGAGAGCAACCAATAAATATTTTAATCACTTTAAAAAAAAAAATTTTTTATATTATAATCATTCTTCTCTTTCAAAATTTATTAATTCTAATCATAAATCTATAGATATATGGTGGACAAAAATGCAGAAAGATAAATTATTTAATAAATTTAAATTAAATTTTATATCTGATGATTATGAGAGATATTATAAACAATTTATGAAAATCATAAAAAATTGATACACATTAATAAATACATTTGTTATAAAAAAATATGAACATCAATATAGGCACCCATAAAAATAAAGAATTAGAAATTTTAACAAAAAAAATTGAAATTTATGTAAAAAATATATTCTTAAGTATTGATTTAAAATCAAATTGGGAAAAAAATGAAGCTTTAGATTATGAAATTAAAAAATCTTTTACAAGAGGACTAATTAGATACTCTGAACATACTAATGAATTAGTTGATTTAATCAAAAATGATTTTAAATCAAAGTTTCCCAACAAAAAAAATATTGAATGGATTTCACTTCCCTACCCAATGATACATTTATCTTATGATTATTCTGAAGATGGAGGATTCCATAAAGATGGTCATCAAAATGATTTTTATACATGTTGGCTGCCGGTTACAGATTATAAGTATGATGCACTTTCTATTTATAAATTTCAAAATAAAATAATTGATAAATTCTCGTCTCTAATAATTAAAATTGGTATGCCTAAATTCTTACAAGATAGAATTAAAGCAAGTCAAGGAAATGTATTTTACTGGAATGCTAAGAGAGTACACAAGGGAAATTTAAATATATCTAATCAAATTTCAGTCGCAATTCAATTGAAAATCACTTCTGAAATCTATGAACTTGAACAAACAAGAAATTTTAATAAAAGCCAAAATACAAATCTCAAAAGTCAATTCACAAATTTTGATGACGAGCAAATATATAAAAACTTCAATTTATATAATAATATTGTTAGATTTATATTGGAAAATATTGATCGTTATGACGAATTTCATATTATTAAACATGTTTCAAGCATGCTTGATACTAAATCTATGCCTTTCTCATTTGCACTATCTGTGTTATCGCAAAGAATAATTACTAATAGAAAAATTTTTCAAATAAAAAATAATGAAAAGTTTGTGAATATATTAGATTTGATATCTTTATTAGTTGGATCTGCAAACTTAATATCTTTAAAAAGATTAATAAAAAAAAAATACATGAATACAGATTTATTAGATTTTTTAAAAAAAAATGATGTGTTTAACACAATACCTTTTGATACTTATCAATTCTTAAGTATAACAGAAATTCCTAAAACTTTTAAAATCAATAACAACTTTTCGTATTAATTTGCAAACCTTAGAAAAAATTTGGTCTATTAGTTCGGTCAATCTAAGGTTAAGTTATTTTTATTTTGCTATTATATCAATTTTTAATTCAATAATTGAAATAGCTGCTATTTCTTCAATATTGCCACTATTGGATCTTTTTATCAATCAGAATGGCGTATTTATCACAAAATTAAATGATATCTTAGGTAACTTTATTTCGATTGAAGAAAATAATGTTACTCAAATTTTATACTTCATGATTGGGATATTTGTATTAAAATTTTTTATTAATTATACAACTATTCACTTTTACCAAAAAATTATTTTTGATCTAAGAGTATATTTGGCAAAAAAAAAATTAAATGAATATTTAAATCAAGATTATCAATTCTTTATTAAAAATAATTCTTCAATATTACTCAGAAATATTTCTCAAGAAGTGCCAAGAATAATCATGGGTGTTATTGCTATGATTCTATCTCTTTTTTCAGAACTAGTAATGATTTTATCAATTGTAACTTTACTGATTTTTATCGATTTAAAATCTGCAATTTTCATTTTTGGTCTACTTGTAGTGATTGGTTCCATTTATATGAATCTTTCAAAAAAATATATTAATAGATTAGGAGAATTAAGAATAGATTTTGAGGGGAATAATATGAAAAATCTTCGTGAAATTTTCGATAACATAAAGTTATTAAAATTATATAGTAGAGAAAGTTTCTTTTTCCAAAAATTTAATTTTAATAATAAAATTTCATCGAAATCCCATATGAAATTTAATATAGCTGCTCAAACACCAAGACTATTTTATGAATTTATATTAATTTCAATTTTATTGTTATTCTGTATTTTTTTTTCAGAAAATTTACAAAATTTAATTTATATCTTGGCAATATATGCTGCTGGCACTATTAGGTTAATTCCATCATTAAGTAAATTGTTGAGTGCATTACAAAATATAAGATTTGAAATTCCAGCTCTTGATGAAATTACAAAAAATAGATATGAAATAAAAAAAAATTTAGACATTCCAAAAAATAATATAGATAAAGAAGTTATTTTTAGAGATTCAATAGAGTTTAAAAATATAAATTTTACACATTTTGAAAGCGAGAAAATTATTTTTAATCAACTTAATCTTAAAATTTATAAAAATAGTTTTGTTGGAATATTTGGTAGTTCAGGTCTTGGGAAAAGTACTTTTTTTGATTTGTTTTCAGGTATATTACCACCTACAAATGGAGAAATTATTATAGATAAAAAATATATCTTGAATAAACAAAATACAAAAAGTTGGCAAAATATGATTGGATACATGCCACAAGATGCTATGATTTTGGAAGGATCATTATTAGAAAATATTGCATTTGGTGAAGACTCTAAAAATGTTAATTTTAAAAATTTTGAAACCTCAATAAACGCAGCAAATTTAAACCATTTTGTGTCGAATTTAAAAGATGCAGGAAATTTACAATTGGGTGAACGAGGATTAAAAATTTCTGGAGGTGAGCGTCAGAGAATTTCTTTAGCTAGAACATTGTACATGAAGCCAAAAATTTTGTTATTAGATGAAGTTACAAGTGCACTTGATCTAAAAAATGAAAACGAAATATTAAAAACAATATATAATTTAAAAAATACTACAAAAATTTTGATTTCCCACAATAAAGAAGCATTAAAATATTGTGACATAATATATGAGTTAAGAGATAAAAACTTATTGGAGACAAACATAATTAACAATAAATAAATGTGTGGATTTACAGGAATAGTTGATCATAACAAAAATTATCTTTCTAACATTGGATCTATCGAGCACAGAGGTCCAGATAACACTACGATAAAAGAAGGAGTAAATTGGACAATAAAATTTCATAGATTGTCAATAAATGATCTTTCATCAAACGGAAATCAACCTTTTACATTTAAAAAAATCACAGCATTTATAAATGGTGAAATATATAATCATAAAGATTTAAAGGAAAAGTATTTTAAAAATGAAAATTTTATTTCTAATTCTGACTGTGAAATAGTTCCGAGATTATATCATAAGTTTGGCATTGAATTTGTAAAAAATTTAGATGGCATGTTTTCAATGGCCATAATAGACGACGAGAAAAAGAAAGTTTTCTTAATTAAAGATGCGTTTGGAAAAAAACCACTGTATTATAANAATGAACCATTTTGTTTTTCATCTGAGGCCAGGTTTGTCAATAATTTTGAAATTAGAAAAGAAAATATTCAATTTTTATTAAGTGCACATTACAGATTTTTTGACAGAACAGTTTATAAAAATATTAAGGCATTACCACCAGGCTACTATTTAGAATATTATAATAAATCTATAAAGTTAAAGCAGTGGTATAAACCTAATATAAATTTGATCGAAAAAAAAAATAACCAAATAAATCAGATAAATTCACTACTTCAAAATTCTGTGAAAAAAAGGCTTATGGCTGATGTTGATATAGGCGTTTTTCTTAGTGGTGGCCTAGATTCAAATATAATACTTCAGATATTGAGTAATATTTGTAAAAAAAGAATTAATACATTTACTGCAATATTAAAATTTGACAATAAAAATGAAAATACAACAGATGATAAAGAAAAAATAGTAGAGAATACAAAAAATCTAAATGTCGAAAATAATTTTGTAATTATTGATAAAAAATTTCTGAATAACAATTTAATTAAAATAATTTGTGGAATGGATCAACCAATTTTAGATACTGGATATATAATTGCTTATGCATTGTCTAATGAGGCAAAAAAAAAAAATTGTAAAGTAATTCTCTCTGGAATTGGAGGTGATGAGTGTTTTGGAGGTTATGAATGGCAATCTAGATATATTGGAAAAAATTTTATTAAAAATAGAATTGTTTCATTGTTTAGTAAAACCAATTTCTTTTTTAAAAATTTTGAAAATAAAATAGTTAATTATTTATTCTTTCCATATTATTTACATTTAACCTCCTTAGGTCATCAATTTTTTAAAAAAAAAAAAATTAAAAATTCAACAAAACAGCAAAATTTTAGTAAATGAATCAATGAATAAAATAATAAGAAATTACAAAAAAACTTTTTCCAATGATTTTCGAAACATGTTAGATTTTTTAAATATATTTGGAGTTATGAATCATCAATTAACTATTTTCGATTTAGCTTGTATGAAAAACTCAATAGAAAATAGGTCACCATTTCTTGATAAAAGTTTTTTTGAACACTGCTTATCTATTTCATCAAAGAAAAAAGATATAAATAAAGATCTACTAAGAAAAATTTTAAAAAAACATTACCCAAATTATGTGAGCAGCGACTCACCAAAAAAAGGACCAGTTATTAGATTTAATTATTTATTTGATGACGAAAAAACTTTAATCGGAGCAAAAAATTTTTTAGTAAAAAATAAATATATAATAGAAAAATATATATCGAAAGAGTTAGCATTCGATATAGAGAATAACTTTTTAGACTGTACAAAAGAAAATTATGGACCACTAATTTCCATCATTATTTTAGTGATATGGTTAAGATACAATTCGTCGGGTGACATTAACGAATCAACAAAACTAGAGAGTTTATTTGAATAAATGTACTTGTTTTAAACAAGTGTTAATATATTAATTATTTTAATGATAAGAGTTGGAATTAATGGCTTTGGGCGAATAGGTAGAGCATTAACAAGAATAGCTTCTACTATGGAGGACCTAAAGATTGTAGCTATCAATGATATAGACGAGGACAAAAAAAATTTAGCCTACTTATTAAAATACGATTCAATTTATGGACAATTTGAAAAAGATATCGTTTTAAAAAAAAAAAAATTATCTGTTAACAATAATAGCATTAAGCTTTACACATTAGATAAAATTGAGAAAGTTCCTTGGAGTAAAGACAAAATCGATATCTTGATAGATGCAACTGGTCTTTCTAGAAACATAAAAAAATCAAAATCTATCTTAAGGAGTGGTGTAAAAAAAGTGTTACTAACACACTCACCAAATAGTGGTCCTGATTTCTATATGGTATTAGGTGCTAACGAAAACAAATATAATAGTAAAAAGCATAACATTATAAGCACAAGTATTTGTGATGCTTCAGCACTTTCTCCAATTTTAAAAGAAATTGATGAAAAATATAAAATAGAAAATGGTTTCATAACCACTTTACACTCAATACTTTCTTATCAGAATTTATTAGATGGATCTCTAAAGTCAGTTTCTAATCCTACCCACAAGTGGAAAGATTACTCTTTAGGCAGAAATTCCACATTAAGTCTTATACCAAAAAATACGACCTCAGTGAGTGCTGTAGAAAAAATATTGCCGAATATTAAAAATAAATTATCTGGTATCTCTTTTAGAGTACCCACAAATATTGTTTGTGGATCTGACATTTCAATTAAAGTAAGAAAAAATTTAAATGTAAAAGAACTTAAAACTTTTTTAAAAAATTTGTCAAAAAATAACAAAAACATATACAAATATGAGGAGGAAAAACTAGTTTCAATAGACCATTTAGGAACTACAAAATCGTTAGTTATAGACTCTAATTATTTAAATGTTCTTCAATCAAAATATATAAAAATTATTATTTGGTATGATAATGAATGGGGATACAGTAATAGAGTTTTAGATATAGCAAAAAAAATATTAAAATAATTTAATGAAGAACATTTTTATTACTGATTATTTTAGGGACTCAAAAATTGAGAGTAAAATATTTAAAAACTTTGCCAAAGTTCATATACTAAATTGCCCCATTGAGAAAAATTTGCCTAGAATTATAAATAAAGCAGATGGACTATTAGTCTGGCATACTAATATTTCTGCAAAAACAATTAAAAATCTAAAAAATTGTAAAGCTATAGTAAGGTATGGTGTAGGATATGATAATATAGATCATTTGGCAGCAAGAAAATACGGAATAGATTGTGCTAACACTCCAGACTATGGGACAGAGGAAGTTGCAGATACTGCTGCAGCAATGATTTTATCGTTATCAAGAAAAATTTTTCATTTGAATCAAAGTAGCAAAAACTACAAAAAAGGATGGCAACAAAACGTACTAAACGAAAATTTAGAATTTCCAATTAAAAGATCTAATGAACTTAGAGTTGGTATTATCGGCTTAGGAAGAATTGGATCATCTTTATCTCTAAGACTAAAAAACTTTAATATGGAAATAGGTTTTTATGATCCTTATGTTCAGACTGGAGTAGAAAAAATTCTAGGTATTAAAAAATTTAATAGTTTGAATGAACTAATTTCGAAGACTAATATAATATCTATTAATTGTGTATTAACAAAAGAGACACTAAATTTAATAGATAGAAAATTTATAAATAAATTAAACAGAGGCACAATAATCATTAATACAGCTAGAGGCAAGATCATAAATAGTTTAGATGATATCTACTATGGTATAAAAAATAAAATAATTGCTGGTGTAGGTCTAGATGTGCTTCCTGAAGAACCTCCTTCGTTTAATTCAAAGTTAATTAAATTATGGAAAAACCAAAAATCATCTTTAAATACAAGAATATTAATCAATCCACATTCTGGATATTATTCATCAAGATCTGTAATTGAAATGAGAGAAAAAGCATCAGTCAATTTATTAAATGCTTTAAAAGGAAAAAAAATTTATAACTTAATAAATTAATCGTAAGGTGTTTGAGTTTTACTAAAACCATGCGATTTTAACCAAAACTCAACAATTGGTATTTGCCAATTATAATCAATGTCAAGTCCTCCCCATTGCTTAATTGGATGAATATTTCTACCAAGCCATGTAAAAGGTACATCTCCATTTTTTTTTAACATACATTTTGGTCTTACAACAAACGTAGAGCAATCTGCGTACCAAGTTTGCCCTTGTGAACCTCTATCGCAAGTTACATTATCACCAAAAATTTCAAGAGGTACAAAGGGCACAAGTTTGCCGTTATCGTCAATTTTTTTCGCTCTAAGTGGACTCCACATGTCATAAGAACTTACAGTGCAAGCAGAGTCTAATTTTTCATCTTTTCTTAAAACTTCAACCGCCTCATCTATATGGGCTGATAGAACAGTTGCACCATTACAAAAAAGTAAAATAATAAACTCAGGCTCTTCATTTATTATTTTTTTAATTTCATTATATCCGTGAATATAAGCGTCCTCTGCTAGAGCTTCTTTAGTAGCTAGAAATTCAGGTCTTTTTATTAATTCAACATTATTTTGTTTTCCTATCTCTTTAATTTCTTCGCTGTCAGTAGACAAAAAGATTTTATTACAATATTTACTATTTTTGGCAGCCATTATGGGGTAAGTCATTAATGGTCTACCTAAAATATTCATTGTATTTTTGCCCGGTAACCCTGTACTGCCACCTCTACCTATAATTAAACTTACTATCATATATAATTCTATTTTTTTTGGATATATTTCTTTTCTTTTTTATGTAAGTCAATATAATTTTCAAGAATTCCAAGTTTATTGTTATATATAATGACTTTATCTTTTTTTTTTAATGTAAAATTATGATCTATCACACAAGCTGTTCCAGTATATAGTATTGAACCTGCTGAAACTTTATTGCTTAAATTCATAAAATGACATAATTCCTCAAACTTTCTTTTTAAATCTTTTGTACTTCCTGAACTTTTTAAAACAATTTTTTTATTTCTTATGATTTTACACGATAACTCTAAATCATATGGATCCTTTATGGTTTCAATAGGAATTATCCATGGTCCAAAGGAGCCTGATCCTGACCAAATTTTAGCCTGATTTAAATATAGAGGACACTCCTTTTCAATATCCCAAGCAGTTAGATCATTACCAAGGGTTAAAGCAATAGGTAGACCATTATTACCAATAATCAGTACCAATTCTGGCTCAGGCATAATCAATTTAGAGTCTGATCTTAAGTAAAGTTTTTCATTTGGACCCACAATAGATCTTGGCAAGCCTTTAAAAAAAACTTCTGCTCTATAATTTTTATATACATAATAATATAAATCTACTTTTTTACTTTTTTTACTAAGATCTTTGTCATGCTCTAAAGCTTGTCTTTTGTATGTAACTCCTACAGCCCAAGCTTCTGGCGCATCTACTGGTTTTGTAATTAATTTTTTATTTAAAATGAGACTTCTACTTTTAACTTCTACCAATTTATTATTCTTTATTAGTCTAGTAACCTTTTTTGAAAGATTTTCATCTTTTTTAAGAGAAACAATTAAATCTAAAACGTTAAGTTTATATTTTTTTGAATTCGAATAGAAAGTATCATTTATATTAACTATAATTTTTTTTTGATCTCCATGTTTAATTTGTCCGATTCTCATAATTGTCCACCATTAACATCAAATATAGCACCGTTTACATAAGAGGAATTCTTTGAAGCTAAAAAATATATAACCTCAGCTTGTTCATCTGCTGTACTAAGTCTTTTTAAAGGTATTTTCTCTACTAATTTTTTTTTACCCATTTCAGTTAAAGATTTTTTTAACATTGGTGTTAAGGTTTGACTAGGTGCTACACAATTAACTCTTATTTTATACATCGATAATTCCATTGCTAGATGTCTAGTCATTCCTATAAGAGCAGACTTGGAAGTTGTGTAGTGACAACCTAAGCTTATACTTCTAAGTCTACCAGCAATACTTGAAATATTAATGATCGAAGCATTTTTTGATTTTGTAAGGTTTTTTATTAGCTTTTTAGACATCAAAAAAGGAATTGTTACGTTTACATACATTAAATTATTCCACTCGTTTAAGTTTATTCGCTCAACCTTTGTTTTTGCTGATAATCCAGCAGAGTTTATTAAAGTATCAATTTTTTTTAATTTTTTTAATTTATTTATTAAATTATTTAACTCCTTAGGATTAAAAAAATTACACTTAATTCCTATAAATTTTGATTTTTTTGTCTTTGATACTATTTTATTAATATAATTCAGTCTCATAATACTTCTACCAGTACCAACTATTAAGCAATCATCTTTTATGAATTTTTTTACACAAGCTAAGCCTATACCTGATGTAGCACCTGTAATAACAATAGTTTTCATATTGAAATTACTTTTAATTGTTAATTATTATAATACAATAAATTTATTTTAAGATTTTATAATTTAGAAATTCGAGCTATTTTGATAATAAATAATATTACAAATGAAAGAAAAAAATTAGTAAAATTTTACTCAATTAAGTCTAAATCTAAAAATTTAAATTTAATAAGAAATACTTTGAGTTATCCATGCACATGGTATGATAATCTGGGTTATTACAAAATATTAAATCATCTAAACAAAAGTAGTATAAAATTTTATATTTCATTTCTTAAAGAGATTTCATTAATATCAAATTTACATAATTACGAGGAAATAATAATAGAGAAAAATATAAAAAAAAATTATAAAAATTTAGTACTTTCATGGTCTAATTCTTTTAGCAGCAAAAATTATACTTACAAAGATAGTTATTTACCTAAAATAGATAACTGCATTAATTTTATATTAAATGTTGGGCCCAGTTATAAAAATAAAAATAACTTAAAAAATACGATAATATTCCAAAAAAAAAATCAAAATTTAAATTACATATTTTTAATAAAAAAAATATTTTCCATTTTAATAAATTTTCGATTTAATTTTAAAGATTCACTTTTAAAATTGAATTGGAGTCATCTTTTTAGTGATATGATTTATAATAAAATTCATAAATTGATAAAAGAAAAAAAAATACAGAACTTGTATCTACCGTACGAGGCACAACCATTCCAAAAATATTTGATTATAATGCTTAGAAAAAAATTTCCACATATTAAAATTATTGGTTATTTAAATGCAATTCAACCATTTCCTATTCATCTTTATAACAAGAATATTATTCCAGATTTAAGCTACTCAATGAGTAGAACTCAAATTTATCAACTAACTAAAATATTTAAATGGAGAAAAGAAAAAATAAGATTGACAAAATCTAATAGATTTAAAATTAAAAATAGAAAAAAATATTTAAATAAATTTATTTTACCATACAATATCTCAAACAAATCTAAATTATTAAATCAAATAGATTATTTATTACAAATATTACCTGATCGTATTTTCATAAAACCATCAATACTACCACACCCTGTTGGAAAAACTGATAATAAATACCAAAATTTTTTAAAAAAAATGAAAATTCTGATAGATAAATATGAAACAAAATTCACTAGTAAATCAAAAAAAAATTTTGCTGTTGTAATTGGAAGCACAACAACAGTATTGGAATGTTTAGAACACCATCTAGCAGTATATCATGTTACACCTGTTCCTGTGCTAGAAGCTTTAGATCCTTTGTTCTGGCCAAAAGTTAAAATAAATAGTCTCGATAATGGAATTTTTTTATATTCATACTATTTAAAAAAAAAATTGATAAACTATTAATATGATTGTTTATGCTATTATTCCATCAAGGTCAGGTTCAAAGAGATTTAAAAATAAGAATATTTCTATATTAAATAAGAAATATCTTTTTTCTTATACGATAAATTTTGCAAAAAAATTGAAATTTGTAAAAAAAATTATTTTTACTAGTGATAGTCAAGATTATTTAGACAAAGCAAGTAAATTTGAAAACGTTTTGCTTCATAAAAGATCTATATTTGCCTCAAGAGATAATTCAATGGAAGAACATATTTTAAAAGATTTAAAGAAGTTTTTCTTAAATAATAAGATTAAAATTCCTGATGCTATTTTGTGGCTAAGACCCACTCATCCTCTAAGATGTTTGAATTCGTTTAACAAAGTTTACAGAATTTTTAAAAAAAACAATAAAACAAGCGTTTTAGTTGTCCACAAACAAGATTCTAGATTATTTAGGGTCAAAGGAAAATATATTTATCCAGTAAATAATAATTTAAAAAATAGATCAATGATTAGGGGACAGGATTGTGAGCCGTTTTACAGTATTTTTTCTGGAGAATTGTTTAAGTTTCCAAAAAAAATAAATAAGAACTTTCTTGGCAATAAAAAATTATTTTTAGAGACAACTAAATACACAAATTTTGATATAGACAATTATTATGATCTTAAAATTTTGGAAAATTTGATTAATTCAAATAAGAAAGTTTACAAAAAGTATTTACATGATTAAAAATTTAATTTTTAATAAAATAAAAAAAAACGGAAACATTCATATACTTGGAAGAGGCCCATCGTTAAAATTTTTTCAAAGTAGCAAATCAAAAATAACACTCGGTATAAATGTGCAAAAAGTAAATAACAGAAATGTTGATATATTTTATAATAAAAAAAAATTATTACCTACAAAATTGAGAGTAAAAGTTGGATCTGTATACTTTGTATTATTCGAAATATTATATTATCTAAATAAAAAATTAAGTAATAAAAAAATCAAAGTTTTTCTTTATGGTTTTGATTTTAAAAAAACTAATCTTGATGATGATTACCAAAAAAAAATTATAAAAAAAAAAAAATTACAACAGGAGATTGATGTTCAAAGCCAACTAATAGCTTATAAAAAAATAAAAAAAAGCTTTACTAATCTTAAGATATATAGAGTTGGTTTCGATATAGAGTCTGATCTTAATCCACATCAAAAAAAAATAAATAATATAAAATCAAAACAATCTGAGCCCATAGAGATTGTTGCAGAGCTTACTACAAATCACAGGGGAGATACTAAAACATTGAAAAAGTTAATTGAGGGCTGTATTAAAGCAGATATAAAAGCTATCAAATTTCAGAAGAGAGATATCGAAAAAATATATTCTTTAAAAAAACTTAATTCTGAGCATATTACACCAATAAGTAAAACTTTTAGAGAATATAGAGAAAAGTTAGAATTAACGGATCATCAAATAAATATTATTAAGAAGTATCAGAAAAAATATAATTTAAAAATTATTTTTAGTATTCTTGATATAAAAAGTTACATTTATTTAAAAAAAAAGGGATTTAAATATTTTAAAATACCTTCAACAGTTTCTATGCATAATCAATTACTATCTTATTTATCAAAAGAGCAATTAAGTGAAATCATTATTTCAACTGGTATGACTAATGAAAATTATATAAAAAAAATTCTTAAATTATATTCAAATGTAAAAAAACTTTATCTATTGCATGCAATATCTTCTTATCCAACATTTTATAAAACCATGAACCTCAACATTATAAAAAAATATGCAAATTTGAGTAAAACATATAAAAATATTTTACCAGGATATTCATCACATGATTCAGGCAATATAGGTTGTATGCTTGCTATTGCTGCTGGTGCTAAAATGATAGAAAAACATGTAAAACTCGGAGATAATACCTGGATGCATTATGATGATGTGGCTTTAGATGTGAATGAAGAACTCCCAGAATTTGTAAATTATCTTAAGAAAACTGTGGGTATTATGGGAGGAGAAAAAAAAATTATATATTCCGATGAATTTCATAAATATATACCTAATAAAAAATAAAATAATATATGAAAGTAGGCATTATTATTCCGACTTATCAGGAGCAAGATAATATAAAGAAAATTAAGGAAACTTTTTCAAAAATAAAAAATATAAACTTTTTTTTTTGTTTTATAGATGGAAGTTATTCAAATGATACCTCAAAAGAAATAAAAAAAAACTTTAAAAAAAATTTTAAAATTATTCGTCAAAAACAACAAAAAATAGGATACTTCAAGGTTTCTAGAAGATGTGAAGCATCTTTAATGGGTTTTAAATGGATTATTAAAAATAAAAATGTTGATATTATTACAGATATGGATGCTGATTTATCATCTGATCCAAAGGATATATTAAAAGCAATTAAAATATATAAGAATAATAATTCAGACTTAATTATTGGATCAAAGTATCTATTAAAATCAAGGGTTATTAAAAGGAAGATTATTAGAATTCTATGCAGTAAAATTTATACAAGTGTGTGTAGAGTATTAATTTCAAATACAATAAGCGACTATAGTGCTGGATTTAGATTTTATTCACCAAATTCCCTTAAGTATTTAATATTAAAAAAACCAAGATACAAATCACCAGCACAACATTTGGAAAATTTGTTATTTTATTACGAAAACAATCTAAAAATATCAGAGTTCCCCGCGCGATATACAGATACAGATGAAAATAGTAAAAGTATACCGTTAGTTCATATATTTATATTTGTCTATCAGTTATCTAACATTTTGATAAGGTACTATTTTCGTAAATTAAAATAGTTTTTAAAATAAGAAAATATTATAAGAATAACAAATAAAAGCGAAAAATATATTCCATATTTATAAACAGAATTATCAAAATAAACTTTGACTTTGTAATTACCAGGTTCCATTATAATTCCAGTAAAATAATAATTTGCCTTTATAATATCTAAATCTTTTTCTGATTTTGTCTTCCATCTTTTACTAAAATTGTTAGATATTATTAAAATATTTTCATAATTAGAATCATATTCAATCTCAAAATATGAGTTATCAACTATTTTAGCTTTGTATTTTGCTGGACCAGTATTCAAATTTTCTACTTTAGCTAAATCTTCATCAAAAAAAAAAGAATTTTCTTTAGTTATTTTTTGTTTATGAAATTTTCTTGTAATTTTTGTATAATATTTAGGTATATAGAAATAAGGTAAAGCATCTTTTACTCTATAAATAAACAAATTATTATCATTCCATACAAAATTTAGATTAAATTTCTTTAAATCAATTTCCTTAATCTTAATAAATGAGTATGCATGACTTATTGATAAATTATTTATAAAATTATTATCGTAAATCCCCTCTTGTAGTATTTCAAAGCTAATTTCTGAAGTAAAATTTGATTTTACTTTATCTGGAACTAGTTTAAATATTTCAGTATTATCGTTTAATAAGTTCTTATCCACAAAGCTTGCATTACTCGAGAATGATAAAAATGGTGGAGACATATTTCCATAAAACTTAGTTTTTTTTTTAATTGGATTACCTTTAATCCAATCATTTATATTTTTTTTATTTAAATTCTTAATATCAATTTTATTTGTTTCTTTGTTATATATATAATTTTGTGTTAAAGAAATTAATCTATCTGAACTCTTTAATACTTTTTGATCTAGAGCATTTTCCCATAAATTAATATTATCTTTATCAAGAGGAGTAAAATAAGATGCACTGGTATAATTATTGCCAAAAATTACTATAATAAAAATATATTTTGAAATGTCATTTTTTTTTAAATTATTCCATAAAAATACGAATAAAAGTAAAATTAAAGATGATAAATGTATGAGCAAAAACTTATAATTAATTAAAAAACCTAATCTATTATAAAAATCAGTAATAAATAAATTTAGACTATTTGAGTCAATAAAATTATAAAAGTTTGTAAACGCAAATAAATTTAATAAATATGTTGCTATATTTTTTGAAAAATTTACATCAAAAATAATATCAAATGCAAAAAATATGAGCAAAGTCGTATAAAAAAATAATATAAAAAAGTAATTTCGAATTAGTTTATTTTTTGAACAGTTGAAATCACTATTTATAAAAAAACTTAATAATATTAATTGAAAGATATAAACTTCGATATTAACTTTCGACCAACTCATTGTATTTAAAATGAAAAGGTTAAAAGAATAATAAATTGGACTGACTTCAGACAAAAATATGTGTATTATGTAAAATAAAAGTATGTATTTCGAAAGATAAACCCAAAAATTTTTACTTTTTTCAACCAATAAATAGAAAAAAAATATTAAATTAAAAAAAATAGAGAGTGAATTGTTCCAACTAAAACCAGGTATAACTCCTCTATCAGGAAGATTTATATCTCCGAAATTAATAAATGAACCTAAAAAAGTATTATATATTAATTTAAAAAATGTTAATTCAAACTTAACTAAATCAAATTTTCTGTAATCAGCAGTTCTTTCAAATAATTCGTTTGAAAATAAAACTTCATATAAATATGGAAATATAATCCAACTACTTGTTATTAATAACAGGAATAAACTTAAAAAAATTATTTTTATATATTTAATAAATATTTTTTCTTTAAAAAAAAATGAATAAAAAATAAAAAATAAAAAACTAAAGAATAAACTTTGTTGAATAGGAAAAATCGACCCAAAGTTAAAACCTATGAAAAAAATGATAAATTGATAGAAAATATACTTATTTTTGTTTGTTTTGAAATAGTTATACAAATTTAATATTGATAAAGTAATAGTTGGAAATACTAGAGCCCAAGAAAATACATAATTAAATTCTAATCTTAAAATAGATATAAAAACTATCGATGAAAGTATTGACGCAATTATTTTACTTAAGTTTGGATTTATAAAAGTTAATAAATAAAATAAAGAAAAAGCAGCATAAAAATTAATTAATATAAAAATTATATTATGAAGAAGTATCTTATTTTGTAAGGGAATATTAAATAAAAGGCTCAAAAAAGACCATGCATTGAAACTTGGGTCTCCTATAAGCATATTTGACCCTATAATTTTATCCAATCTCCAACCTGATAGATTTGATCTATAAAGATAATCAAACATGACATGTATATCTAGCTCATAATGATTGAACAAGTTGTATCCAAGAAATAATTGTATGTATGATAAAATAATAATAATAGATATTAGAATATAAAATCTTATATTATAAATTAATATTCTCATAAACTAATAAAAATAAAACATAATATGATTAGAAATTTTTTACCATACTTTATTTATAGAAGGTTATTTGGAGATAGAATAAAATATAAAACAAGAATTAAGACTAATGATAAAGATTGGAAATTATGGATGAAGCATATTGAAAAAATTTATTCTATAAGAGAAACTAGTCTACCTGGGATAATTGTAAATTATTTTTCCTACAATATATTAAAATCAATCAACTTAAAAAATAAAACTATTTTAGAAATAGGTCCAGGGAATTTACTTCATTCTAAATTTTGGCTGAATAAACCAAAAAAGTATTTTCTACTTGACAGTAATTTAAAGTATTTAGAAATTTCAAATAATAAATTGAACAAAAGAGACATAAAAGCAATTAAATTAAAAGTTAATAATAATAATTTTAAAATAAAGCAAAAATCTAATTCTGTAGATATAGTAATATCTTTTTTCTCCCTAGAGCATATTTATAATTTAAATACTTGCATAAAAGAAATTAGTAGAATTTTAAAAAAAAACGGTTTGTTAATATTTGCAATACCAAATGAAGGGTCATTTGCTTGGGGGTTTTCTAGATATCTTATTTCTAGAAGATGGATGAAAAAAAATACAAATATAAATTACGATAAAGTTATTTGCTGGGAACACCCTAATTTTGCAACAAGAATTATACAATCACTGGACAAAAATCTTGTAAGAATAAAAGTTAATAAAGTTCCTAATTTATATTTTGATGATTTTTCATTAATAATAAAAGGTGTTTATAAAAAAAAATCATTTAACTGATAGTATTCCTATACTTGCAGATGTATCTAGAAACATAATAATTTTATTGTTTTTTTTATCATAAATTAAGTCTCTAATCCTCTCTCCTATAGGCAAAATGTCGTAAATTATCAATTCATTATTCACATATTTAAAATGAAACAAATTTATTTTTTCTCCATAATCTTTATTGATTTTCATTGATGCTAAAAATAAAGAATCCTCATCATCATTTAAAAATTGTTTCGGAACTTTTAATATTTGACTTATGGCAATTGCATTTTTAAAATATTTTACAGGGTTTTCAAAATTATTATGAGAGTTTGGAAGAGGATAAAATTTATCCATAAATTTTTGTCCTTTATAATTACTTCCATATGAAGCAATTGGCCAACCGTAATTTTTATCTTCTTTAATTATATTTATTTCATCTCCACCTTTAGGACCATGTTCAGTTTCAAAAATAATATTATCATTGAATATTTCTAATCCTTGTGGATTTCTGTGTCCTTTAGAGTAAATTTTAATTAATTTTCCATTTTTATTTATAAATAAAATTTTTCCAAAGATACTTTTTGAATTTTGTACCTCATCAAATTCGGAATAACTTCCGTGGCTTAAAAGATATCCATCTTTAAACTTAACAATTCTACCACCAGCTTGACCCACAGAGAATGTTTTATATTTTGAACTTTTGGCAGATATACACTCTGTATGGTCAAAAAATCTACTAAATTCAAAAAATTTTTTATCAATTTTTGCCTTTAATATACCTGTATTAAAACATCCATCTTTTATTTCATTATTGAATGAGATAAATATGTTGTCATTATCGATCAGTATATCTTTTAAACCATAGTAAGAATTTAAAAAGAATCTTTTATCATAAATAAAATTTTTAATATTAGATTTTATTAATTTAGGTTTTACTATTGAATTTTGATAATCTCTAATATCTATTTTAAAAAATAATCCGGTAGCTGATGCAATATATAATTCGTATTCTTTAATATCAATATAAGCACTACTTTTACCAATTTGTTTTGAGAAATATAAATTAGTTTCTATTTTATTTAAAAAATAATTAACTTTATTTTTACTAACAATTTCGTTTTTTTTTGTTTTGAAAGTAAATTTTTCATTATTGTGATAATAATAACTTAATATCTCTTCAATATTTTTTATTTCTTTATTTTTACTTGTAAATAGCTCATTGTATTGATTTATTTTTCTTTTCTTATAAAAATCAAAAAACAATAAGGTAAAAACAATTAATAAAACATTCAATATAATTGATAATTTTAAAATTATTTTTTTTTTGTTTTTTAATGCTGAAAACATGATTGATTTAATATATAAAATGTTTAGCAATTAACAATTAATAATTAATTTAATCACAACAGATTATATCTTTTAATTTGATGCTTTTAAGAAATATTAATATTGAACACTTTTTCTTATTTTCATTAATTATTTGGTTTTTTGTTGGATATTCAGGTTTTCTAAATATTTTATTAATTTTACAGTTTGTCTTAATTTTTTTTTTTTTAGATTTTAAAATTAATTACGTAAAATTTATCATCAATTTAGTAATAATTGGATTGTTTATTTTTTTGTCAGGAAATTTGGATGCTATAAAAATTTATTTTATTTTTTTGGTTTTTATTTTTTCATTCGATTTTAAAAACAAAATTAAAAATAATATTAAAAAAGGTGAATATTATTTATTCATAGTTTTGTTTTTGTCAATATTTTTTTTTAAACATTCTCCACATACAATTGCTTATGCAACTAAGTATAAATTAAATATAGAGAATTTTATAGAAAATAAAAAAAAAAATCATGTTGAGTTGATTTCCGAGGAAGACTTGGAAAGCTATATTGATGAATTAAAAAAAACTGAAACTATCCATGGCAGTAGCTTGTTTAGTCCAGTTGTTTGTTTAAATAATGATCATTTATTTGATAAAAATTTATGTTCTAAAAATTACAATTATTTACAAAATAGATTCACAATAAATGGAGTAGACGTAAACTTTGTGTCTATAATTTTATTAAGTTTATTATATTTATCGTTTTTTAGCGCAAATAGTAAAAACAAATTTTTATTAGCCACATATATTATTTTAGGAATTGCAGTTTTATTTTTAACCAAAAGTAGAGCTGGTTTAATTTTTTTATTAATGAGTTTAATAATTTTATTTTTTAATAATTTGAATTTAAAAAAAATATTATTAATATTTATATTACTTCATATAACTATAATTTTTGTTGGTTACGTAATGGTCAATTCCGTTTCTGATCCAATGATGATGTCTGATCCAAAAATTTCAGATAATGGTCTAATTAATTTTCCAATTGCTAAAAGTCATGGTGGTATTGAACTTTTTAGATTATTTACGGCTTTCGACTCTTCAAACTTCATTAGATTCTCATCTTTTTTTCAAGCTTTCTTAATATATATTAATGAACTTAATATTATATTATTTCCCGATCATACAAATTTAGTTTCTGAAATAAATTATAAAACTTATGTAGGAGAAAATTTTATAATTAAAAGTGCAGATTATGATCCTCACAATTTTACAATGGGTATGATTAAGGAATTGGGATTATTGGCAACCATTTACTTATACATTCTTCTTTTTAATTTTTTAAAACATAGTTGCTTTAAAGTTTTAATCTTTCCGTTATTATTTAGCTCAATATTTCTTGGGACAGTTACAATATATATTATACCCACGATACTTATATTCAGTTGTATACCAAAAAATAATTTTATAAATATTGTTAAAAAGTTAAAAACGTGAAATTAAAAAGTCCAATATTATATTGTTGCTATAACAGACTCGATTTAATTAACAAATCCTTAAAGATATTGCAGGATATTTCTTGTAGTAATTTATATATTGCCATTGACGGTTCAAAAAATCAACAGGATAAAATAATTATAGATGAAGTAATTAAAAATATTAAAAAAATTAAATTTAAATCTAATGTAAAATTTTTAATAAGAAATAAAAATCTTGGATGTAAAATGGCAATATCAAGTGCGATAGATTGGTTTTTCTCTAATGAAGAAGAGGGAATTATTCTTGAGGAGGATATACTTCCTTCGCAAAATTTTTTCTATTTCTGTGAATATGCTTTAAACAAATATAGAAATAATGAAAAAATTTTTATGATAAATGGAACAAATTATTTGGGTCTAAATAAATCAAATAAATATTTTTATTCACAACATTTTCTTATTTGGGGGTGGGCTACGTGGAAAAGAGCATGGAAACATTATGATGTAGAGATGAAAGAATGGCATAATGAAGTAGTAAAAAATAAATTAAAAGAGAGATACTCTAAACAGGAATTTGATTTTTTGAATAAAAGATTTAATTCTTTATTCCAAAATTACAAAGATACTTGGGATATACAATGGTATTTTACTTGTGTTTTAAATAATAAATTAGCAATTATGCCAGAGGTAAACCTGGTATCTAATATAGGAATTCAGGGAACACATTCTAATGAATTTTATAAAACACTTTTCTTAAAAATAGGTGAAATACAAATTAAAGAAATTATCCCACCAATTAAAATTGAGAGGAATGAAGAATTTGACTTAAAATTGCATAAAAAATTCAATTTCAAGAAGCCATTTAAAGAATTTTTAAAAAAAATTTACCTATATTTATTAAATTTTAGGAAATAGATTTTCCAAGAGGAATATATTTTACATTCTTCTTTAAATTTAAATATCTAAAAGGGTCAATTATAATAGAATTTTTTGCAAATTTAAATTTTTTAAAATAATTATGCTTAGTACCAACAAAATAAAGAGATGGTTGTTTATTTAATTTAAATTTTGTCTTAAATTGACTTTCGTTACCATCAACATATGGATCCCAAATAACAACTTTTTGACCAAATTCTTCCAAAATATTTTTGAGTAAAATTGCAGGACTACCAACAATCAAATTTGTTTCTGGTTTAAAACATTTACCTAATATAAAAATTTTATCAGACTTTTTCTTTTTATTTTTTATGATTTCTTTTGCTAACCATACAGTATGAAATTCCCTTTGTTTCATAATATTATCATACCAATTGTAAGAAAGATTTAATTTGTTGGCTAACCATGATAATGCAATATTATCCCTTGGGTGACATCCTCCACCATCACCCATTCCGCCAATTAAATATTTATTGCTGATTATTCTATCTTTACACAAGAATAAAGCTTTAGAAATTTCATCAATATTAGTATTTGGCAAATATTGGCAAGTTTCCATAACACTATTAATAAAGGATATTTTTGTCGAAATAAAAGTATTATAGACAACTTTAATCAATTCAGCGTTTTCAATGTTTGTTTTAAATATTGGCGAATTATTAATACTTTTGTAGAACTTTGTTAATTTTTTCCTGCTCTCTTTTTTGTCAGTTCCCATTAATATCATTTCGGATTGTAGGAAATTTTCAATTGTTGTTCCCATTGCTATAAAAAATGGATTATAAGTTAAATTAATATATTTCGAAATTATTGGTTTAATATATTTTTTTATGGTACCTGGTAAAACAGTACTTATAACAATTACATCCTTCTTTTTTTTTTGAAGATCAATACATTTGCTCAATTCGCTTAAACCTTTAATGAGATATCGATAATTAAAGTCTTTTCTTGTCTTGGGTATTCTAGTAATCCCCTCATATTTATTTTCATGTGGTGTTTGTATAGCGACAAATATTAAATCACTATTTTTAGCAACAGATAACAAACTTGTAAATTTGATCTTGCTTTTTTTTAGAAGTACATCGGCACCTTTTTCTTTATATGGAATTTTTTTTTTTTCCAAAATTTTTTTTACATTAGGGTCAATATCATATCCAAGAACTGTATGACCTTTATCTTCAATTGCTAATGCAACAGGTAGCCCTAATTTTCCTAGTCCTACAAATCCAATTTTCATTCTTAAAGTATTATTTTTTCCATCTTTTAGGCACACAATTTATATTCATAAATTTCCTCGATGCAATAATTTTAATTTTTTTTTTGAAATCCGCAAGATAGGCACCCCACCAATAAAAGCTGCTATTTGAGATAATGAAGTTATTGAATTTTGAAAAAAAAATTAAATATTCAATATCTTGAGTGTAATTATTATCTTTTTTTTCAAATGTTATAAATTCTTCGTTTATTTTTTTTTTTAAATAATTTATTTTTTTAAAAGTGGTAAATAATATTAGTTTTAGTCTTGAATTATTTTTTTTAAGTTGTTTTATCGAATTATTATAAAAATTAATTTTTTCTATCCCCCCAAAATTATTTCTTATCAATTCCGGCGCTTCCTCAAACATTCGAACTCCTAATAATACAGAATTTTTATTAATTAATTTCTCATGTTTTTTTAAAAACTTGCTTTTTATTTTATTCTTTAATATTTGATTAATAATTATATTTTTATTTTTCTTAAAATACAATTCGGATTGAAAAAAACCTAGAAGATATATTTTATTAAAATTAATAAATTCTTTTTCTAGACTTTTAACATATCTATTATAGTTACTTTCATCAAATAATACTGATTTTCCAAGAATTAGAAATTTGTTCCGAGTTAAAAAAATTTTTTTTATAATCGTTAAAATATAAAAATTTATCAATTCAATTGTTTTAATTTTTTTATATTTAAAATTTTTTGGTAGACTTTTTTTTCTATTAAATATTTTATCAAAAAAAAAACCAGATCTATCATCAATTATCAATTCAGCATTTAGTTCAATCGACAAACTTTTAGCAAATGAATACTGAAATAATTGATTACCAATCCCACCAATGAGTTTTATATAAATTTTTCTTTTCATAATAAATTATTAGTTTATAAGATAAATTTACTAATTTCATGTAATGAAAAAAATTGCTCTAATTTCAGGAATAACTGGTCAGGATGGTGCATACCTTGCTGAATTCCTTCTTAAAAAAAATTACATAGTACATGGGATAAAACGTCGATCTTCAAGTGTAAATAATTATAGAATAGATGATATCTATGAAAAATTTTATGAAAATTCAAAAAATCCGAGCTTTTATCTTCATTATGGAGATGTTACTGATAGTTTAAATATATCAGAACTCGTAAATAAAATTGGACCAGATGAAATATATAACCTTGCAGCACAAAGTCATGTTAAAGTAAGTTTTGAGACACCAGAATATACTGCTAATGCAGATGGGCTAGGTGTACTCAGGTTCCTTGAGTCTATTAGAAGATACAAAAAAAAGAAAATAAAGTTTTATCAAGCGTCTACCTCGGAAATGTTTGGAGGTAGCAAGCCCCCGCAATCTGAAACAACTGTGTTTGCCCCAAAAAGTCCATACGGCGCTGCAAAGTTGTATGGTCACTGGATTACAAAAATTTATAGAGAAAGTTATAATATTTTTGCCTGCAGTGGAATATTATTTAATCACGAAAGTCCACTGAGGGGGGAAACTTTTGTGACAAAAAAAGTTGTAAGAGCTGCAGTTAAATACTCATTAGATAAAAAAGAAATTTTACAAATTGGGAATCTAAATGCAACAAGGGATTGGGGTCATGCAAAAGATTATGTAAAAAATATGTGGATGATGTTACAAAAAAAAAATGCTGATGATTATGTAATTGCTACTAATACTAGTTATAGTGTAAAAAAATTCATAGAGCTAACTTATAAATATTTAGGTTTTAATATTAAATGGACTGGCAAAGGTTTGAATGAAAAGGGAATAGATTTAAAATCTGGCAAAATAATTGTTAAAGTTAACTCAAAATATTTTAGGCCTAACGAAGTCGATAACTTAAGGGGAAATTCAAATAAGGCAAAAAACAGTTTAAAATGGAAACCTAAAATAAATTTTAAACATTTAGTTAAAGAAATGATCAAATATGAGCTTGAATTACAAACCAAGAAAAATAGATAAAGTTGTAATTTTTGGCCACAAAGGATTAATTGGATCAGCTCTTATTAATGAATTGGAAAATAGAAGTTACAAAAATATAATTTCTGTAACAAAAAAAAAATTAAATCTTTTAAATCACAGAAAAGTAAACGAATTTTTTTTAAAAAAAAAACCAGATATAGTAATTATCGCAGCAGCACGTGTTGGTGGAATATATGCAAACAAAACTTTTCCTTTTAATTTTCTTTATGAAAACTTAATGATCCAAAATAATATAATTGGAGCAAGTATTAAGCATAATTGTAAAAAACTCATTTTCTTAGGTTCTAGTTGTATTTACCCAAAAAGTTGGAAACGACCATTTACTGAGAGTGATTTAAATTTGTCAAATCTAGAAAAGACTAATGAACCATATGCAATAGCAAAAATCTCAGGATTAAAACTTTGTGAAACATTTAATAGACAGTTTAACAATAATTATCCAAAATTTATAACAGTAATACCTCCAAATTTATTTGGACCAAATGATAATTATGACAACAAAAATAGCCATGTTCTTGCCGCTTTGATCAGAAAATTTAAGATTGCAAAATTAAAAAATCAAAAAAAAATTGAAATCTGGGGAACAGGAAAACCTTTGAGAGAATTTTTATATTCCAGAGATGCTGCTAGAATTATTATTGATTTAATGGAGCTATCTGAAAAAGATATTTACAAACATACCAAAGGTAAATTTTCTCATATAAATATAGGTATTGGAAAAGATTATAAGATTTCTGATTTAGTTAAAAAGCTCGTAAAAGTATCAAATTTTAAAGGAAAAATAATTTATAATTCCAAATATCCAAATGGTGTTAAAAGAAAATTATTAAATATAAAACTTCTAAAAAAAATTTTACCTAATTCTATTTCAAAAATAACTTCAAATAAAGGAAAATTTGATTATTATTTGGAAAAAGAATATTTAAATCTCACTGAAAGCACATTAAAAAAATTTGAAAAAGACAGCTCATATAATTTATCCATTTGATTTAAAAAAAAAAATAAACCCATGGTCAATTGGAAATAATTTATATCATGCCCTTAACAAAAATTATAAAATTAAGACCTATACATGGACTTCATTAAAAAAAATTTATCCTAACAAAAATGATTTATTAATTGGCCATTGCCATTCAAATCCATATACAATTTTTAGAAGATCTGTTTCAAATAACAATTGGTACAAAAAAATTCTAGTACAACCATTCAATGGAGATGTTAAACAAATGAGCCATCTTTATGATATTATACCAAAGTGCGATGATTTTATTGCAATTTGTGGAACGTATTGGATGAAAAATTTAGAAAAAAGTCTATTTAAAATTTGGAAGAAAAAAATTACTCAAATAGATCTTGGACTAGATATAAATCAGTATCCTTTTGTTAAAGAAAAATTTAACAAAAAAGGGGATAGGAAGTTTTTATATATTGGTAACGATTATGCGTATAATAATTACGCAAAAAATGTAAATTATTTAGGTAAAATTATAAATAAAGTTGGACATAAAAAATTTGCTACAATTGGTAATAAATATATACATAACGTTAAACATTATGGATGGGTAGATTTTAAATTAAAAAAAAATCACAAATTAGTAAAAAAATATGATTTTTTGTTACATACAAGTAAGTTTGATGCAAATCCATCCACTGTATTAGAAGGCATTTCTTGGGGTATTATGCCTATATTAACAAAACAGTGTGGCTATGAGGGTTTTAACAAGATTATGTATATACCTCTAAATAACGTATCTAAGGCTGCTAAGAAAATAAATTATCTTCAAAATTTAAATCAAAAAAAATTAAAATATTTACAAAAAATTAATCTTCGAATTTTAAAAAAAAAATATAATTGGAAAAATTTTAGACTTAAAATTTTAAAAGTTATAAATAAAAAGAAAGATAATTTTGCTATTAAGTATAATAAAAAACAAATAGAAAAATTTGAAAATTATAGAAAATTATCCCCAAATTATTATTTAAGATATGATAATATTATATCTATAATAAAATCTAATTTAAAAATTTTTATTAAAAGAATTGATTAAAACATGTACGATATAGCAATTATTGGTTCAGGATTATCATCAAATTTTTTTTTGAGCACATTAAAAAAAAAAGGAAAAAAAATAGCACTTATATCCACAGAAAACACAAAGTTTGAAAGTAAATCAGCTTACAAAAATTTAAATAAATACATTAATGAATCTTTACCACCAAGATTTAAGAAAAAAGAACACATTTCAAGTGTTATAAATTTTTATAAAGGAAATAAAATTATACCAAATAATGATTCCTCAATTTTTGGATATCTTAATAATGGCGGTGTATCAAATTATTGGGGTGGTAGTTGCGAATTTTTATCTGAAAAAAGTATTAACTTTTTAAATAAAAAAGAAAAAAAACAATTAATTAATTCCTTTAAATCTATTTACTCAAAATACAAATTTACTGGTGAAATGTTCGGTGAAGAAACTGCTAACAAATCAAATAGTTTAAATCATTTAAAATTAGATCCTCTTTTTAAAGAAATTATTAAAAACCAATCAAACAAGAAAATAAGATTTTTTCAAAATTGTATTGCAAGTAATTTTAAGAATAACAAAATATTAAAACCAAAAGATATAAATTTTAATTCCGGAGGAATAAAAAAATTTAACTATTTTGTGAATAGTATAGAGAAAATAGATAATATTTATAATTTAAATTGTATAAATAATAAAAAAAAAATATCTATAAAAGCAAAAAAAATAGTTATTGCAGCCGGAACAATATCGACAACAAGATTAATTTGCCAGGTTTTAAATCATACAACATCTGTTACTCTAGACCATAATCCAATGATGTTTGGATTATTTTTTCTAAAAAAAAAAATAAAAAATGAAAATTTCTCATCATCTAAACTAGCTGCAAAAATCTTTTCTAAAAACAAAAATAATTACTGCACTGTTAACTTTAGAAGCTCTAATTCTGTAATAAGAAAAAAAATATTTAGTATTTTTCCACAAATAAAAAATTCATTATCTAAAAGTCTTTACAAAATTTTAGAAAATAGAATGATTTTTTTAAATTTATATTTAGACAGCAAATATGGAAATTTAAGTTTTACTTTAAATAACAAGAATGAAATTAATTTAAAAGTAAACAAAAAAAAAATGCATATAATTAAAAAAGAACTAAATAATAATTTTAGGTTACTTAAAAATTATATGGTAAAAAATAATCTAATTTATCCATTTTCGTTTAAACTTTTTCCTAAAATGGGAAGTGATAATCACTATACAGGAACAATTCCTATAAATAGTAAAAATAAAAAACTTAGTCTTAATTCAAATTGTGAACTAAAAGGATTAAAAAATATATTTGTAATTGATGGAAGTGCTATTCCAAAAAATAAATCAAAATTTCCAACAGCTTTAATAATTTCAAATGCCTATAGAATAGGATCAAATTTCAAATGAAAATACCAAGAGTTAAAATTTATTTAAAATTCAGAATTTTTTTAAAATCTATATTTAGCAGTCTTGAAATATCAAAAAAAGAATTAAGCGATTATTTAAAAATTAAATTGAATAAAAGTTATATAAATTTTTTTGGAATGTGTAGAACTTGCTTCATTGTAATATTAGAATTTTTGAAAGAGAAAAATTTAAAGAAAAATGAAATTCTTATTTGTGCCTATAACCTAGAAGAAATGGTAGAAATAGCAAAATTATTGAAATTTGAAACTAAATTTATTGATATAAATGCTAATAGTGGGGTAATTGATTTTAACTTAATTAAAAATAATATAAGCGAAAAAACATCCGCAATACTCTTTACAAATATGTTTAATAGGTATGAGGATTTAATAGAGCTTAAAAACTTTTGTAAAAATCAAGATATTTTATTAATTGAGGATTTGGCCATTTATTTTGGTAACTTTAGTTTAGTTGAAAATAAGAAAATATATGCTGGCTCTATAGCAGATGTCTCGATTTTAAGCTTCGGTATAATGAAGAATGTGTCCGCAATTTATGGGGGTGCCATGCTTACATCTAATTTAGAAATATATAACTTTGCGTCTAATTTAGAAAAAAATTACAAAAATTTTCCAAAATATTTATATGTTAAAAAATTTTTCCTGTTTATAATACTCAAAATTTTCTTGTCTAAACTAATATACAATTTCTTCTTTTTTTACGTTATCAAAATAGCTAAATTGAAAGAAATAAAAAAACTTTTAAATATTATTTATCCAGCTTTTGCTTTTAAAGTAAAATCCGACATACCCATAGAATATTTTTCAAAAATACCAAATCTCAGTATTAAAATTATAAATAATATTATAAAAGATAACGATTTTGAAACTGATAAGGAAAAAAGAAAAATTAACAATTTATATTATTCAAAATTATTAAAAAATAATTTAAATGTTAAAATAATTAATATAATTGATCCTGACTTTCAAAACTTTCTAGATTATCCAATACTAATTAAAAATAAGAAAGAATTAGTCAATTATCTTATGATTAAAGGTTTAGAAACTAGATATCATTTTTATTCTAATTGTGAAAAAAATTATAATTTAAATGATTGTAAAAACTCTGAATTGTTCGAAAAAGAATTGATTTGTCTTCCTTCTCATTCTGATATTAGCAAGGATAAAATAGAATATTATTGTCGTGAAATAAATAAATTTTATGAAGGTTAATTTTACACAAGTAACAAAATATAAAGGTTTTAAAAAAATTTATTTTGATAAAATTATTAATGAAATCATCAAAATTGGCAATTTACAGTCAACAAATAGTATAATTTTAGACTATGGATGTGGAGAAAAGAGATTAGAAAAAAATCTAAATAAAAAAATTCTGAATTATGATATTAACGAAAAATATAGCGAAATGTCTAATTTTTTAGATAAAGATTTTGATATTATTATTATTAATCATGTACTTATGTATATGTCTATAAATGAAATTAACAGTTTATTTGATAAAATTTATTCTACAAATTCTAATTGTCACTTTATTATAGGTATAGGCAAACAAAATTTAATAAGCAAATTTGCAAAAAATATTACTTTTAATTTCAATGCACATCATGGGACAATGTCTTCCCATAAAGAACAGTATAAAATAATTAAAGAAAGAATGAAAATTATAAAAAAACAAAATATTTTTTTTATGACTGATATATTTTTTACTCAGTTTAAGCTATAAATGTTTCTTTACCAATAAGAGACAGCCAATTTGCATTAATTATTTTTTTTTTATTACATTTCCTATAGAATCTGTATCCCAAAATTTCTTTACTCACTTGGCCAATAGTTTTTGGCTTACCGGAACATACATGATAAATTTTTTTTTTCTTTTTTGATAACGCTATAGCAATTATTTTTTTTGCGATAACTTTAGATTCTAAAAAGTCTCGTTGTATATTTACACCATATATTGTTGAATAATCTTTTTTTTTCTTTTTTTTTAGTAAATTATTCACTAAAAAATCTTCTCTTGCATTTTTTGATAACACGCTAAAAACTCTTACAATTACCAAATTTGGAAAACCATTTATTATTGATAAATACTTTAATTTTTTTTCGGCTATAAGTTTTGATTTGCCATAAATATTGTCTGGTTTTGTGTCAAAACCATAGTTTATTACTACATTTTTAGTTTTTATTGACTTGTAGACATGTGACGTTGAAATAAATATAAAATTTTTTATACCTGTAAATTTTGAAGCTTCATACCATTTTGTTGCACCTAAAATATTTAATTCATACGCTTTTTTTGGATTTAATTTACATTTTTTTGTGCTCACTAATGCAGCTAAATGTATTAATGTTTCTGGCTTAACCTTTAATCTATTAATTTCAGATATCATTTTATAAGTAGAAGCTTCTAGTCGCGTGTATAATTTCGAACATTTTTTTGGAAATTCTAATCCAATACTTCCAGTAGATCCTGTCAGTGCAATTTTATTTAAACTTTCCATTTTTTATAATTCCTGTGAATTTTTATTATGCCTTTAAGAGAATTAAATATTTCTATAAGATTTGTATTACTTTTACCTCTGATTCTATTTTTAAATATTATGGGAAATGATTTAATTTTAAGACCTTTTATTAAAAAAAAACATAAAGTTTCACTTAAATAAATAAATCCTTTATTTATAGGTTTTTTTTCTAAAATTATATCTATGGCTTTTTTGTTATAAAATCTAAATCCATTTGTATAATCATGGATTGATTTATCAATTAATGTTCTGATTAGCATATTTGAAATAAAACTAAAAATTCTTCTATTTATTGGCCAGTTAATGATTGTACCGTCTGGATATCTAGACCCCAGTAGGACATCACAATTTGAATCATTTTTTAGCTGAATTCCTTTTCTCAAATCTTCAATAGAATGTGAAAAATCACAGTCCATCTCAACATAAATATTAATATTTTTAGATAGTGAATTTAGAAATTTAAAACCATCCCATACCGCACTTCCTCTTCCATCTTTTTTTTCTCTTTTTATAATATGGACATTTTCAATATTTTTAAAATTTTCACTAACAATCTTGAATGTTTCGTCGGGGCTATTATCATCTACTACACATACAATAATATTTTTACTTATACTTAAAATGTTATTAATTAAGTTATTTATGTTATCTGACTCATTATATGACGGTAAACAGATGCCTATAATGGTTTCTAGATGTTTTTGCATTCAGAAACTGCTTTTTTCAAAGAGTTTATAGCTTTTAAACTTATATTCGGATGACACCCTATCATAAATCCATATTTGAATATTTCATTGGAAACACTTAATTTATTTCCTATTCTAAATTTCATTTTTTTCAAAGCCGGGTGATGAACTATGTTGCCAGCAATAATCGATCTTGTTTCTATATTATTCTTTTTAAAAATTTTTAAGATCTTTAAAAATTTTGGTCTTGATTTAACTTTATATAATAATGGCAAGTTCATCCATGAATGTTCTCTATTTTTCTTCTGTTTTTTATCATTATTTAATTTTTTAAGACCAATGATTTCTAGATGCGGAAATTTTAATAATATTCTCGAAATTTTCTTAACAACTGCATCTCTTCTATTAAGATAATAATCTAACCTTTTAAGTTGGCTTAATCCCATTGCGGCATTAATCTCTGTAGGTCTTACATTGTATCCAGTAGTAACAAAAAGAAACTTTTCGTCTAATAATTTGTATTTTTTTGCAAAATTTGCTCTATCTGATCTATTTCTAATCCAGCCATGTGCTCTAAAACTTTTCAAATCATTTGCTAAATTTTTATCATTAGTACATATTGCTCCACCCTCAATAGTACATATATGATGCGCGAAATAAAAAGAAAACGAACCTGCCAAGCCAAAGTTGCCAATGTGTTTCTTTTTGAAGTGAGATCCAAGACTTTCACAACAATCTTCTATTAATATAAGATTAAATTTTTTACAAAACTTTATGGCTTCATCCATATTTGCGGAATTACCCAAGACATGTATCATAAAAATAGCTTTTGTTTTTTTTGTTACAGCTCTTTTAGCTTTCTTAAAATCTATTGATAAATCATCAATATTGGAGTCAACAAAAACTGGAACAAATCCAAGTTGTATAATAGGCCAAACTGTTGTGGGCCATGAAAGTGCTGGTACAATTATTTCATCTCCCTTTTTTAACTTTTTTGTTTTTCTTTGGCCTCTAAGTAAACTTTCTACCATAAGTAAGTTTGCTGATGAGCCAGAATTAACCATAACTGAATATTTTGATCCCACCCATTTTGCAAAATTTCTCTCAAACTTCTCAACATTTTTGCCCATTGTAAATTTTTTGGATTTTAAAATTTTGTTTACAGATTTTTCCTCTTCTGTTCCAATGCTATTGAATGTTAAGGGATATTTATGCAATTTTGTATCCGATTTTATGTAATATTTTTTAAAGTATTATTTGTTATAATTTTTTTAAGCAATATGTCGATCAATGTCAATGTTACTAGAAAAAATAAAATAATTTTAAAAAAGGTATTTATTACCCCACCAAAAAACCCAAATATAAATAAAAGTCTATTCAGCTCAAGACATAGAATAATAGTAGATAAAAAAGTAATTTTTAGTGTTTTTAAGTTAAGTTGTAAAATTAAAGGAATCATTAGTAATAAAAAAATCAACCTATAATCATGATTACTATTAATAAGAAAAGTTGCTGAGTAAATAGCTCCCCCACTTAAAAACATTTCTTCATTTGTATATTTTAAATTTTTAAAATAATTTTTAAAAAAAAAAAAATATAAAACTAATGTTAGAATTATGAGCACAAAACTTATTAGGTAATGATTAATAAAAATATTAAAATGTTTTATTAAATTACTTGATATAGATTTTGTCCCATAACTTATGTCTCCCGTGTCTGGAGTATTTTCAAAAATAAAAGCTAGATCGTTATAAATGTATAGTAGATAAATAACTGAAAAAAATAAACAAATAGTAAAAACATATTTATATTTTGGCAATTGAGAGATTAATGAAAAAATTGGAAATAGTTTTAGAGATATTACTGAGCAAAGAAGTGTAATTCTTATAAGATTTTTACTTAAAAATGCAAAAAATATTAATATAAATATTAAAATTTCAATGTTGCCTCTCTCCAACATTAACATGCTAGCCCCACTTAAATAAAAATAAATAAAAAATTTAGATTTATAATTTTTTATTAAGTAAAAATATATTAAATTATAAATAATAAAATTACTCAAAACATAAAGATAAAATATTTTATCAACTAGCAAGTATTTTGAAAAAAAAATCCAAATTTTTGGATAATTAAGCTTACATGCAGAGCTATCATTATAAATAAATTCACTATTTTTGAAGTCAGTATAAAGTCTATCCCAGGATTTAACACACCTTAAGTCAGTAAAATCAATAGTATAATTACCTACGGGTACTAAAAAAAAATCCCAAAAAGAATTACCAAATATAATATAAAAGATAGATAGTGTGATTACTATTAGAAGAAAAATGTATTCTAATTTAAAGATACTATGCATTGATAAAATTTGTTATATCTTAATTTATTATTATAGTCTTTATATGCTAAAAAAAAAGTTTAACAGAAATTTTAATAATGTTTAAAAAAGCAAAAATTAATCATAACATATATAATAATAACAATTATAATAAAGCTACTTATACTGGAATCTCAAAATTATTATATTCAATAAATCATAAACTATTAGATTTTAATATAAGTAAACAATTTAATGAGCATATAATTGAAATTGGTGGTGGAGCTGAACCACATATTAAATATATGGATACAAAAAATATTAAAACTTATACAATAGTAGATGATAAATTTTTTAAAAAGAAATGTGAAACGCTTAATAAAAAATACAAAAATATAAATATTAAATTTGTAAATTATAAAAAAATTACATTACATAAGCCAACTGTAAAATATACCAGAATGATATCTTCGCACTCATTTGAGCATTTTTTATTTTTCGAAGATGATTTTATAAATTTTTTAAAATTTATGAGTAAAAAATCTCGTTTATCTATAGCCTTACCTTGTGATCCCGGTTTGATGTGGAGATTTTTGCAATATTTTTCGTATTTCAAACAAAAAGATGTTTATAAGTGGTCAAATCTATCTGAAAAAGATTTAGATGACTCCAGAGATCATGTAACGCCTGTGCAAAATATTTTAAAAATATTAAGATATTATTTTCCTAATCTAAAAAAAATACTATTTCCATTTTTTTTACCGTTAATAGAGATTAATATTTTTTTGATAATTCAAATAAAATTATCAGATTTTAGAAAAACTACTTAAAAATATAATTAACAGCTTCCATTAAATTTTTTTTAAATACTATTTCTTTGTGTTTTTTAAACATTTTATTCTTTACTCCAATAAATCTCAATTTTGTTTTTTTACTTGCCAAATAATCGCTCATTTGATCACCTATCATAAAAGATTTATTTATATCAATATTAAGTTCTTTTATTGCTATTTTAAATAATCCGTTATTTGGTTTTCTACAACTACAATTAATTTTAAGTTTTAATATTTCATTCTTAAAACCTTTATCTGGATGATGAGGACAGTAATAAATTTTATCTATATATGATTCATTCTTAGATAATTCAAAAGAGAACTTCATCAAATCTTCTAAAAATTTTTTCTCTGACACTATTCCTTTTGCGATTGCAGGTTGATTAGTAACTATTATAGATAAAAAACCATTTTCATTAATTTTCTTTATTGCTTTACTTGAGTAATTAAATATTTTATTTTTTTGATAATGTTCATTTCTATCAAATTTATTAATCACACCATCTTTATCTAAAAAAACTGCAGGAATTTTTTTATTTATGCAACCTTTCTTGTATTTAATTGAAAATAAGTCTTTTTTTGCCTGTTTAATTCGTTCTCTCGTTCCCACATCCTTAATATATTCTCGTGTGTAGTAACCATAAAATTTAAATCGTTTTTTGTTTTTTCTAATAAAATGTTTTGAAAAATCTTGAAATTCATTTTTTTTTATTTTTTTAAGAAGTTTTCGATTTATTAAATTAATTCCAGAAAAACATTGATTTGGAACTATTTTATTATTGTGTGGTTTTAAATAAAATTTATTAACTCTTCCGCTATTCAATAATTCAACACAGTCGCTATCGAACGGATGATTATTTGGGTGAACAACTAAGCTACAATCTGATTTTTTTTTATAATGAAATTTAATCAATTCATCAAAATTAAAATTAAAAATCAAATCACCATTCACTACTAGAAAATCAGTATGTTTATATTTTTTTAAAACTTCAAGACAGCCAGCCGTTCCTAATTGTTGATCTTCTTCAATTATATCAATATCTAATGATCGATATTTCTTTAGAATATATTGGCTTAAACTTTTAAATTTTTTGTTTGATAATAAAATAATTTTTTTTTTTATTTTAGCAAGCGAGCTAATTTGAAAATCAATAATTTTTTTTTCCCCCCAAATATTAATTTCTGCTTTTGACTTTCCTTTTGTTAAATAAGCAACTCTTGTTCCTTTTCCTCCAACTAAAATAACAATAGCTAACATTAAAAATTTTCATCTATTGCTTTTAAAATTGCTTTTTTTGAATTCATTCGAAAACTAAACCCAATTTGATTTATTTTATTGGTAGAATATCTATATCTTGAGACATCTCCTTTCCAGCCAATTTTACTGTTTTGGTATTTTATTTTTTTTTTTATTTGATATTTTTTCAACATTATTAATACAATATCTTTAACTTTTATACCATTATCACTAGTTCCAATATTAAAGACATTAAAATTCTTTTTATATTTTTTCTTTGAAAGATAAATCATACAATCAATAATTTCGTTTACATGTGAATAAGGTTTTTGTTGTTTCCCATTTCCTAAAATTTGTACAAAATTTTTTTTACCTAAGATTTTTTTCTTCATATCAAATAATAATCCGTGCGTTAAATTTTTTCCAACAACATTAGGAAACCTATAAATAAATATTTTACAATTATTCAGATGAGAATATGATGACAATAGGGCTTCTGATGCTAATTTTGTAGATCCATAGTTGCTAATTGGATTTAATGGACTGCTATTTTCAGTAATCTTTGACTTTATTTCACCGTAAATTGCCGATGTTGATGTAAAATAAATTTTTGAATTTTGTTGTAGGTATTTATTGAAATATTGAAGAGTATTATAAGTAGTCAAAAAAGTATGTTTCAGGTCTATCTCAGGGTTTTTTATACCTTTGCTAATGTCTGAATTTGCAGCGAAGAGCCATATATCTTTTAACTTATTAATTTTTATTAAATTTGTTAATTTACTTGAAACAATTTTTTTTGATAAATCTATATTAAAAAAAAAAAAATTTTTACTGTTTAAATATCTTTGTATATTCTCTTTTTTACCTAATTTATAATTATCAATACCAATAATAATTTGACTCTTTTTTTTTATAATTTTTTCTAATAAATTTGAACCGACCATCCCGGCAACACCTGTAATTATTACCAAATCTTTCATTACTTATCCTTAAAGTTATATTTATTTTCAATAATATAAGTAGGTCTTTTTTTTATATCTGGAATAATTCTTGCTAAATATTCAGAAATTATTCCTAGGGAGAAAAAAATTAATGATGACACTAGTAAAATTAATGTAATTATAAAAAACTGGTATTTAAATACGAACAATTTGAAAGCTGTTAGTAACAAGTAAAGCACAAATATTGTAAAAGAAAAAATAAAGCTTATTGTCGATAAGATTGTTATAAAATGTAATGGTTTAGTACTAAAAGAAAATATTCCATTTAAGCCAATCCGTAGTGAACCAGTAAATTTATTATATTTTGTTGATCCTTTTGTTCTTGGCTCTCTATCAAATTCTAAAATTTTTTGAGAAAATCCTATAAATGAATTAATCCCTCTTAAAAAAAATTCTTTCTCTTCAAGCTTGATTATCTCATTAGCAACTCTCCTGGATATCATTCTATATTCCCCAACATTCATGGGAATATTTGTGTCGCTTAATTTGGAAATTAAATAATATCCTACGTCTGAAATTAATTTTCGGACAGGATTTTCTCCCTTTTTTTTCCTTCTTTTGGCTAAAATAGTTTCAAAACCTTTTTTCGAATTTTCATACATTTCGATAATCAATTCCGGAGGATCTTGCAGATCGACATCAATAAAGACTATTTTTTCATAACTTGAATTTTTTATACCCGCCAAAGTTGCTGCCGGTTGACCAAATCTTCTTGAAAATTTTATTAATTTTATTTTAGTGTTTTCTTTAAGTTTGTTTTTAATTTTTTGTTCGGTATCATCTTTTGATGGATCTAAAATAAAGATTATTTCATATTCATTTGTTGCTTTTTCTAAAACTTTAATAATTCTATCCAAAAATAAATTAATATTTTCGCTCTCATTAAAAACCGGAACTATTACTGAAATACTCATTCTATATATTGTAATACAAATTTATTTTTTTCTAAGCTAATTTTGCAAATTCTTTCATAATTTTTTTCTTTTTTATGATTAAATAGTAAAGAAATATATATTTTATGGAATTTATCATTTAAGTCATATTTTAGTGATTTGCAATTTTCTAGTTTTGATCTATCCACTGACCATTGAGTATAAATTTTACTATCTTTGTTTATTATTGAGGGAAATGAATCTAATACACCGATCCCATTATTGAATTGACTATATTTATAAATAGGCAATAACATAAGTAAAAAAAGAATATATTTTTTAGTTATCATTGGCTTATCTTTCGAAAGATCTAAAATTAAGATTATGAAGAAAATAGGACTTAAAATAAAATATAGTTTAATTGCAGACCAAATTTGATTTTTTAAAACTAAGAAAAGAAAAAAAATAATAAAATAAAATAGAAAAATTCTTAAAATTAAGTTTAAGTTATTATTTTTTGTGAATATAAAATAAATATTTTTAAAATAAATTTTGATAATTATAAAATTCAAAAATATTAAGAATACAAAGAGGAAATAATTAAATATTCCATAAACATCTGATGTTGTGAAATGATAAAAACCAAAGATCGATGGTATAATATTTAAAAAGAAAAATATGTTACCAGTTTCAACATTAGCTTTAATTGCGGCCAGTGATATATTTAAAAATGAATTTCCTGATGCCCACATCTCTTTTATTTGATTTACCACTTCTAAATTATGAACTGGATTATCTTTTCCAAATATGAATGCTCCATAATAACCCCAAAAATCTACTTTGTGACTTAAGCCAACTGGAATTTCACTATTGATTAAATACATGATAGTAGTTTTATAGGTTGGCAAAATCAAAAGTATAAAAATAAAGACAAAAACTATGATTTTTTTTAATCTTAAATTATCAACTTTATATTTTAAAATTATATAAATAAAATATATAAAAATTGGTATTGCAACTATCGACCCACCGTTTGGATAAACAATAAAATAAATCGAAGCTACTAATATAAACTTAGCAAAAAAAATATTATTAAAATTATATAAACTTTCTTTTAATTCAATCGTATATTTTATGATCAAGAAAAAAAATGGTAATGACAATAACAATGAATGAGCATCAATCTCATGATTATAAAAGTAAAAAAAACTAAATATAAAAGTTAAAGATATTAATAAACTTTTTTCCCTATTTTTAATTATAAAATAAAAAAGATTGTAACTAGACAAAAATGTTAGACCAAAGATTATTAACTTAAAGATATAATTAATTTCAATTACATCTATAAATTTTAAATTAATTAAAAAAGATAAAAATAATTGTGCTGATGGTCTAGAGTTTATTACATTTAAAATATGCGATAAGTAAAATTCATTATTTGATTGTTTAACGCCATCTATAGAAAGTTTAGATAATTCATTATAATCATAATTAAAGAATGATAAACCAGAACTTAGATATACAAAATGGTCGTAAATGTTACCTCTAAATACATAATATTGCTCTCCATATATAATGCCAATTAGCGATAGAGGAATTAATACTATAAAAATATGAATTAAAAACTTATAATTTTTTATATCAAAATTTGTACTTTTTATTGTAAAAATTATTGCTGCTAAGGCTAAGACTGACAAAAAATAAAAAATTATTTCTATTTTTAAATTTAAATTAAAATATCCATAATTCAATACAAGTACAATAAAACCTAGGGCAAAAATAGGTTTTTCAGTATTCTCTAAATTTAATAATTTAGAAAAAAGATTACCAATTAAATAGAAAATTAATATTAACGTTATTGGAGTTAAAAGGAATATCATTTATAAAATTCAACTTATCATTTAAAATTTAATGTTAATTTTACTAAAATTTTAAACTTCTAATTTTGTCTGAGCTTAAATATTTATTTTTCAAATATTGGGAAATTAAATTCATTACAGTGTGATGAAGACTTTCAATTATTCCATAATTTTGAGACTTAACATGAATATTATGATCTGCTAAATTTTTCGATCTACCTCCGTTAAATCCCGTTAGAGAGATTGTCTTAATAGACATTTTTTTAGCAATTTTTATCGCTTTAATTATATTTTTTGAATTACCTGACGAGCTAATTGTAATTAAAATATCTGATTTTTTCCCCATCTGTTTTATTTGGTCACAATAAACATTCTCGTATTGGTTATCATTAGAAATTGCAGTGATTAAAGGTGAGTTTGAAGATAAACTTAGAACAAAAGGATTGAGAGGTTTGATTTCATTAAGTATTTTTTGATGATCACAAGCAAAATGATTTGCTAGTGCTGCAGAACCTCCATTACCACAAACCATAATTTTTTTATTTTTATTTTTATAGGCTAATTCCAAAATATTTATAATTTTAATTAGTTTGTTAAAATCAATAAGCTCAAATGAAATTTTTAGCTCTTTATAGTAATCCTCTTTGTATGAATTAAAATTATAATATTTTTTTATTGGAAATTTCATTTTAAGCAATATAAGTAAAATTATGCTATTGTCAAAAACCCCATTAAGGATAAGTTTTATCGGTGGAGGTACAGACTATTTCTATAATAAATCAAAATTAAAGGGTAGAGTAATAGTTACATCTATTAATAAGTTTATGTATGTTACTCTGAACAAGAAGCATAATGCTGATTTACGAATTTCATATTCTACAACAGAAAATGTTAAGAATGTTAAAGATGTCAAGCACAATATCATTAGAGAGAGTTTGAAGTACTATAAAGTTAATAACGGAGTTGAATTAACTACCATAGCGGACATTCCTTCCTCCGGGAGTGGACTTGCTTCGTCAAGTGCTTTGACAGTAGGTTTATCAAATGTTTTAAGAAATTTTAAGAAAATAAAAATAAATCCAAAAATTATTGCTGAAAATGCATGTGAAATAGAAATAAACAAATGTAATAAACCAATAGGAATGCAAGATCAGTACGCAACATCCTTTGGTGGATTAAATAAAATAGAGTTTTATAAAAATAAAGTAAGTGTAAGTAAAATACCGATTTCGCAAAAAAAAATTAGTAATTTAAATGACCACTTACTTTTATTTTATACCGGTATAAATCGTAAAGCTGATAAAATATTATCGAAAATAAAAAAATCAGGGAACCAGTTTAAAAATTTTGAAATATTATCTAATCTCACTCTAATTTTTGAAAAAGAATTAAAACTTGGTAACTTTTTAAACTGTGGGAATATATTACATGAAAGCTGGATGTTAAAAAAAAACCTAAATAATAGTGTATCATCATTAAATCTAGACCAAACTTATCAAGCAGCATTAAATTCAGGTGCTATTGGTGGAAAAATACTAGGTGCTGGAGGTGGGGGTTATTTTTTATTTTTAACAAAACCAAAATATAAAAAAAAAATAATCAAAAGTTTATATAAACTGGAACACATTGATTTTAAATTTACGAATGAGGGTACTAAAATAATTAAACTTTAAGATGCAAATAGAAAACTTAAGTTTAATTATCCCTACTTATAAAAGAGAAAAGCAAATAAATAAAATTTTGGATGCTATTAATAATCAGATAACTGAAAATATAAAATTAGAGATAATTCTTTGTGACAGTTTCAGTAATTATAACACAACCAATTTTCCTATTTTAAAAAAAAATATAGAATTAATTATTATAAATAATAAAAAAAACATCTTATCTTTTAAGAGAAATTTAGGAATAGAAAAAGCGTCCAATCAGAATTTAATATTAATAGATGACGATTGTATACCTGATAATAGTTTTATAAATAATTATTTAAAAGATTTTAAAAAAATCGATGATAAGACAATACTATCTGGGGTCGTAGATTATCCATTATCTTATAAAAATACTTCAAATTATATAAAATTTAGAGACTCAAGACATTTCAAAGAAGTTAATATAAATAAAGAATATTCTTTACAACCACATAAAGTTGTTGCAATGAATATGGGTATAAGAAAAAGTAATGAATTTGTTAAAATTGGTTTATTTGATGATAGATTTTTGGGTTATGGTTTCGAGGATTATGAATTTGCATTTAGATATAAAGAAAATGGATATAAATTAATGCAAACTAATGCAAAAATTATTCATGATGAGGGAGAACCCATTTTCAAACATTATCTGAAAAAACATTATCATCTAGGTAGAGATGGAATGAAGAATTTACTAATAATAAACAACATTTCGGCTAAAAANACAATTTANTTTAAAGTCGAGAACAATTTTTTTNTCAAAATTATNTTAAAAATACCAGGCATTAGATTATTATTTCAATTAATTGAAACAATAATAATTAAATTTGATAAATTAAAAGTATTCAACTTTAGTTTAACATATAATTTTGCACGGCTGTTATCATATTTAAAAGGGACAATAGATAGAAGTAAGTCAAATTTAAATTCAGAAACAAAGAATTGGTATGAATAGTTTTTTTAAAGACAAAAATGTAATGATTACTGGTGGGACAGGCTCTTTTGGATCAGCAATGACTGCAAAACTTTTAAAAACTAAAATAAATGAAATAAGAATTTTTAGTAGAGACGAAAAAAAACAAGATGACATGAGAAAACTTTTTAATGATAAACGTATAAAATTTCAAATAGGTGATATAAGAGATAGAAAAAGTGTTTCTAATGCTGTAAAGGAAATGGATTATATTTTTCATGCCGCAGCACTCAAACAAGTACCTTCATGTGAATTTTATCCTTTAGAGGCCGTAAAAACTAATATTATTGGTGCAGACAATTTAATTACAGAGGCAATTAATGCTAAAGTAAAGAAAATTATTTGTTTGAGCACTGATAAAGCAGTTTATCCAATTAATGCAATGGGTGTTTCAAAATCAATGATGGAAAAAGTAATTTCTGCAAATGCAAGAAATTCAGGAAAAACAGATATCTGTATAACGAGATACGGAAATGTTATTTATTCTAGAGGTTCTGTTATACCTTTGTTTGTTAGTCAAATTTTAAAAAATAAATTAGTAACCGTAACTAATTTAAAAATGACAAGATTTATGATGACTATGGAAGATGCAATTAATCTTGTTTTATTCGCTTTTAAGAATGGAAAAAATGGCGAGATATTTGTAAAAAAATCACCTGCTTCAACAATAGAGGATATAATTAAATCTTTAGGAATTATATTAAATACAAAAATAAATATTAAAACAATTGGTTTAAGACATGGAGAGAAATTTCATGAAACTTTATTAACAAAAGAAGAATTTAAAAAGACAATTAACTTTAAGAATTTCTATAAGATAAAATCTGACAACAGAGATTTAAATTATGAAAATTATTTTTCTAAGGGTGAAAAATCAATAAAATATACAGACTACACTTCTGAAAATACAAAAAGATTAACAGTGAGTGAAAATGTAAAATTATTAAAACAAATAGTAAAAAAAAACTTAAATAAATCTTAAAATGAATATAGCTGTAACAGGAGCTAGTGGATTTATATCTAAAAATTTAATCGTAAGATTAAATTTCGAGAAAAATTGTAAAATTTTCAAAATAACGAGACAAACTAGTAAAAAAAATTTGAATTCTGCACTTCTTGCAGCTGATATAATTTTTCATTTTGCTGGCGCAAATAAGCCAAAAAAAAAAAAATTTTTCAAAAAAGATAACATAGATTTTACAAAGTACATTTGTGATTTTTTGAATAAGACAAAAAAATCAAAAATAATTGTTTATAGCTCAACTATACAAGTAAAAAATAAAAACGAATATGGTAAATCAAAAAAAATTTCAGAAAAATATCTTTTGCAACTCTCAAAAAATAAATTGTTTAAAGTTATAATTTTACGTTTACCGAATATTTTTGGCAAGTGGTCAAAACCTAATTATAATTCTGTAGTCAGTACATTCTGCAATAATGTTTCAAGAAACAAAAAGATTAACATTGTAAACCCAGAAAAAAAAATTAAGCTGTTATATATTGATGATCTCATAGATTTTTTGATTAAAATTAAGAATTCTAAAAATTTGAAAAATCAAATAATAAATAATTTTAAATCTATAAATAACGTTACTATAAAAAAATTGTCCGAATTAATCTTTAAATTTGAAAAAAATCGAAGTAAATTGTTTATAGATCAAAGTTCTAAGTTTGTTAAAAATTTATATTCAACATATATCAGTTTTTTGCCAAAAAAAAAATTTTCTTATAAACTAAAATCTAACATTGATCACCGTGGTTCTTTTATGGAAATATTAAAAATGAAAAATAATGGTCAAATTTCTGTTCTAAGCTCTAGAAAAAATAAAGTCAGAGGCAATCATTTTCACCATTCAAAAATTGAGAAATTCTTAGTGCTTAAAGGTTATGCTTTGTTTAAAATGCAGAATATTTTGAGTAAAGAAAAAATTTCAATTAAATTAAATAGTATTACACCAAAAATAGTAGAAACAATACCAGGATGGAAACATTCAATAAAGAATATTGGCAAAAGTGAGCTCATAGTTTTGATATGGAGTAATGAGATCTTTGATGCTAATAATCCAGATACTTTTCAATTATGAAAAAAATTAAAACGGTAACAGTAGTAGGAACAAGACCTGAAATAATAAGATTATCATTAATTATTAAACTACTCGACAAAGAAACAGATCATTGTTTGATTCATACAGGTCAAAATTATGATCACCAGTTAAATGAAATTTTTTTCAAAGATTTAGGTTTAAAACAACCAAAATTTAAAATTCAGTCTAAAGATACAAATCCAATAAAAACACTATCGAAAATTCTTACTAATGTTGATGAAATTTTAGACTCAATAAAACCAGATGCATTTATTATTTTAGGCGATACAAATAGTTGTTTGTCTGCTTATTGTGCAAAAAGAAGAAAAATTCCAATTTTTCACATTGAAGCAGGTAACAGATGTTACGATCAACGAGTGCCTGAAGAAATAAATAGAAAAATAATAGATCATATATCTGATATTAATATTACCTACAGCACAATTGCTAAAAATAATTTATTACGAGAAAATATTGATCCAGACAAAATGTTTAAAATTGGGAGTCCATTATTTGAAGTTTTTGAGTATAACAAATCAAAAATCAACAATTCAAATATATTAAAAAAGCTTAAAGTTTCAAAAAATAATTATTATTTAGTGAGTGTACATAGAGAGGAAAATGTTGAAAATCCTAAGAATATTTCAAAATTCTATAATTTTTTAAACTATTTAAATAAAAAAAACAAAAAAATTATTGTTTCTACTCATCCAAGAACTATGAAAATAATCAAAAGTAAAAATCTAAAATATTTAAAAAATATAATCTTTTCAAAACCTTTTTCTTATTCTGAGTATGCAAAATTACAAATTAATGCGAAATATGTATTTTCAGATAGTGGATCAATAACTGAGGAGTCAAGTATTATGGGTTTTAAATCTATAAACTTAAGAAATACCAATGAGAGGCAAGAGGGAATGACGTACGGTACTGTTCCAATGTCTCATTTTAATATAAATACCATTGACCAAATTTTGAAAATTAAAAAAAAAAAAATTACTATTATTGATGAATATAAATCTCCAAACTTTTCTGCTGTATTTTATAATATTCTATTGAGTTACTTTAATTATATAAATGAAAATACTTGGAGATTAGAAAGATAAAATTGAGAATTTTATTTTTTACACAATATTTTTATCCTGAAAATTTTAGAATTAATGAATTGGTAAATTTTTTTTGTAAAGAAAATGATGACGTCACCGTTTTAACAACTAACCCAAGTTACCCAAACAAAGATATATTTAAAAAAAAACAAAAAAAAATCAAGTATGGTAATAAATTAAAAATTATTAGAATTCCATCATATAAAAGATATTTTAGTAATTTTTCAATTTTTCTTAACTATATAACTTTTTTTTTTAATTCATTCATCTTAGGTTCTTTTAAAATTATAAATAAAAAATTTGATTTAATTTTTATCTTTGCACCATCGCCAATATTAACTATTCTTCCAATAATACTGTTAAATAAACTTTTAAAAAAAAAAGTAGTACTATGGGTTCTTGACTTGTGGCCAGATACTATAATTGATTTGGGTTATGTAAAAAATAAAATACTTAAAATAATTTTAACTAAGATAATAAATTATATTTACAATAATTCCGACTTAATTTTAGCTCAATCTGAGTCCATTCGAAATGAAATTAAAAAAAGAACGAAATCAAAATGTATATATTTTCCGTCTTGGCCAGAAGAAAGTATTTTAAAAAAAAAAATTAGATCTGTTGACAAAATAAAAAAAATTCAAAAAAAAATTCAAAAAATTATCTTTGCTGGAAATATTGGAGAAGCACAATCTTTAGAAAACCTAGTAAATGCTGTAAAATTATTAAATGTAAAAAAAAATTTTATATTTATATTAATTGGAGACGGCAGATGGAAAAAAAGAATAATAAATTTAACAATTAGATTAAATATTGAAGAAAAATTTATATTTTTAAAGCAAGTTCCAAATGAAAGTATTGGTTTCTTTTTAAAAGAGGCTGATGCTTTTTATTTAAGCTTAAAAAAAAATAAAACATTTTCAAAAACAATTCCTGGAAAATTGCAAACTTATATGTCTCTTTCAAAACCTATATTGGCATCTATATCAGGAGAAACATATAATATAATAAGAAAATCTAAATGTGGATTTGTATCTAAAGCTGACAATAAATTTAAATTAGCAAAAAACATTACTTTTTTTTTAAAACTTAATAAAAAAACAAAAACTAAAATTGGAAAAAACGGAAAAATATATGCAAATAAATATTTCAATAAAATTAATATTCTTAATAATTTAAGAAATGAAATGTATAATTTGGTACAAGAATGAATATTTTAATAACAGGTGGGGCAGGATATATTGGAAGTGTAACTGCTAATTACCTAATAGATAATGGTCATAAAATTTTTTTATTAGACAATCTAAGCACTGGTAATAGAAAAAATATTCCAAAGAAATGCCAGTTTTTTAAATCAAACATTACGAATAGAAAAATTTTGGGTAATATTTTCAAAAAAAATAGAATTGATATAGTACTTCATTTTGCGGCATATATTGATGTTGCTGAGTCAGTAAAAAACCCAAATAAATATTTAAAAAATAATTACGAAAATTGCAAAATTTTTTTAAGCATCTGTAAAATGAATAAAGTTAAAAATATAGTATTTTCTTCAACTGCTGCAGTTTATGGAAATACAAAAAATAAACTGATTTCTGAAAAATCAAGCATCAGACCCGTAAGTCCTTATGCAAAATCTAAAATGAAAATTGAAAATTATCTAAGAAAAGATAATTTTTTTAATTTTGTTATTTTAAGATATTTTAATGTTGCTGGTGCTGATTTAAAATTAAGATCTGGTTTAATTAGTAAAAAAAAAAGTACACATTTGATAAAAAAGATTTGCGAAAATTATTTGAAAAATAAAAGCATTTCAATATACGGCAATGACTATCCAAGTAAAGACGGAACAGCTATTAGAGACTTTATTCATGTAATGGACTTAGCCGATGCACATTTAAAATCTGCTAAATACCTACTAAATAAAAAAAAATCCTTAGTCTTAAATTGTGGGTATGGAAACGGATATAGTGTTAAGCAGGTAATAGACACTTTTAATTCTCTATCAAAAAAAAAAATATTATTTAATTATAGGAAACGAAGGAGTGGTGACTTATTTAGACTTGTAGCAGATAATAAAATATTAAAAAATAAATTATATTGGAGACCTAAATACAATTCCCTTAAAAAGATTTTAAAATCTAGTTTAGATTGGGAAAAAAAAGTTAAACGATATGATTAGTAATATTTACAATCTTAATTATTTTATAATTATATTACTACCTTTACTTTTAATTACAGGACCTTTTTTATCAGACTTATCTTTGGTGGTATTAGATTTAACTTTTTTATATTTTTTTTTTTCGAAGAAAAACGAGATTAGTTTAGATTATAATAAAAAATTAATAATTTTATTTTTAGGATATTACTTCTATTCAACTATTTTATCTTTGTTTTCCGAAAATTTATTTCTTTCTTTGAAAAGTTCTTTATTTTATTTTAGATTTGGTTTGTTTGTGTTAGCAATAAATTATTTTTTAAATTTTAAAAAAGATTTAATTGATAAATTTACAAATATTTTAATTATTTTAATATTATTTGTTTGTTTTGATGCTTTGTTTCAATTTGTTTTTGGGTTTAATCTATTAGGTTTTGAGTTACAAAATAATGATAAATTAAATGGAATATTTGGAGATGAGCCTCTTCTAGGAAGTTATTTATTTAGACTTTTGCCATTAGCTCTTGCCTGCTTAATATATAAATTTGGAAATAAAAATTTTAGATATTATAATACAATGTTTATTTTTCTTGTTTTTGGTGTCATATTTCTATCTGGATCAAGAGCATCATTATTTCTTTCAATATTATTTATAATGCTATTCTTTCTTTTTGTAAGAAGTTATCAAAAACAAATTTTAATCTTAGGTATTATTTTTATTATTTCTTTTACAATAATTGCCAAATTTAATGAAAAATTTGCTTACAAAAGCTATTACAATATAATTGATCCCATAAAAAGAATTCTTACCACTAAACAAGGCAACTTTGAAATCGCAGATGATAAGGATTTAAATTTAGCAAATACGAATTTTACTGTATTTACTAGCATTCATGAATCTCACTTTATTACGGCATATAAAATTTTTAAAGAAAATAAAATATTTGGAGCGGGAAATAAAATGTTTAGAGTTCTTTGTTCAAAAGAAGAATACAAAGTAAATGAGTTTTCTTGTTCAACCCATCCGCATAATTATTATTTACAGATGTTATCAGAAAACGGCATTCTTGGTTTTTTGTTAATTTTTATCTTTTTTACAATTTGTTTATATAATTTAATTAAAGAACTGTTTATCAGATATTATTATAAATTAAAAAAAATAAATGATCCCTGTATAATTATATTAATTGGATTATTTATAAATTTGTGGCCAATAGTCCCGACAGGAAATATATTTAATAATTGGTTATCTATTTTAATTTATTACCCATTGGGCTTTTATTATTTTTTTAAAAAAAACTATCAATATGAATAATTTCATAATTTTTTTAGTAATATTGAATTTCATATTTTTGTATTATTTTAAAAATATTTCAAAATTATATGGGGTATATGATATTCCAAACAAAAGAAAAATTCACCAAACAAGCACTCCATTGATAGGAGGATTTTGTTTTTTTATAAATTTATCATTTCTTTTTTTATTTTGTACTATTTCATCAAATTTCAATTTAATAAATTTAGATGTAGTTGATAAGGATATATTAAGTCTATTTAATTATTTTTTTTTTTTAGCAATTTTTATAATTGGATTTATTGATGACAAAAAGGATCTTAACCCTAATATTAAATTAAGTATTCTTTTTCTATTAACTTATACCTTTTTAAATTTTAATGAACCTTTCGTAATAAAATTTTTAAATTTTTCATTTATCAATGTCCAGGTAAGTTTGGGTAGGTATGATATTTTATTTACTACTTTATGTTTACTACTTTTTATTAATGCTTGTAACATGTTTGATGGAATGAATCTTCAAACAGGTATTTATCTAACTTCAGTTATATTTTATTTTTTTCCTTTTTCTCAATCTTTACTAATTACAGTAGTTTCTATTTCACTTTTATTTTTTTTAATACTTAATTTTAAAGGAAAAATATTTATGGGAGATAGTGGCATCTATTTATATTCATTTACAATATCTTTGTTTTTTATACATTTTTACAACGAGCGCTCAATTATATACGCAGATACAATTTTTTTGATGATGATGGTTCCAGGAATAGACATGTTTAGATTATTTATAGTAAGAATTCTAAAAAAAAAGAATCCCTTTCAAGCTGATAAAAATCATATTCATCATTTATTATTAAATAATTATAATTATAAAAAAACCATTATATTATTATCAATAATAATTTATGTTCCTTTATTCTTGATCAAAATAGAATTGTCTAATGTTATAATTTTGTTAATTTACTTGTTTATATATTGCTTCCTCATATTTAATTTAAAATATAAACATGTTAATTGATACATTGGTATATTTGATACTGCTATTATTTACTTTACTATCTATTTGTGGATATGGATTAATATATAATAAAAAAGAAATTAGTTACTTTGATAACCCTTTTATAAATATATTTGCGGGCTTAATTATTTTAGTTCCAGTTTCATTTATTATAAACTTAATATCAAGTAATGTTTTTATAAATTTATTTATTTTTATATTGGGAATATTTCTTTACTTTATTAAATATAAAAAAAAAAATTATTTTCTTTACTTTCTCTCAGTAAGTCTAATATTTTTTTCTGGTTTAGTTATTTCAAAAACCCACGAAGATTTTTCAGTTTATCATTTCCAACATATAAATGAAATCTCACAAAATTATATTATTTTAGGATTGGCCAATTTAGATATTAGATATACTTATGCTTCAATTTTTGCATATTTACAGAGTTTATATAAGTTTCCAATATTTGACTTTAAAACTATTTTTTTACCAATTTTTTCAATTTACATCTCATTAATTGGATATCTTTTTTTTAATGTTATAAAAAAAAGAAAAGTATTCATATCAGCTTTTTTCTTAGTTTTATTAATTATTAAATTTAAAAGATTTAGTGAATTTGGATATGACTATATTGGTCAATTTTTACTCATATATATTTTTATAGAATTTATTTTTGACACTAAACTGAATAAAAGAAAATTTTTTGATTTAATTGCATTATTTTTTCTCTCTATTTTGATTAAAATAACTAATATATATTTTTTACCAGTAATACTTATTCCTTTATTATATCAGATAAAAAATATTAACTTAAAACAGTCAATTCCTATAACAATACCTATACTTTCCTTTCTATTAATATTTAGCACTAATAGTTTTATTAAAACAGGATGTTTAAATTACTTTCTAAAAGTAACATGTAATATAAATAATGACATTTCATGGAATGTTAATTATGAAGAAATCAACCAAATCAAATCAAATTCAAAAAGTTGGGCAAGAGGTTATTTTCACCAAAAAAATAAAAATAAAATAGTAAATGAGGATGATTACAATAAAAATTTAAATTGGATACCTAACTGGTTAGTATCGCACTTTAAAATAAAAATATTAGATTACTTAATTTTACTATTAATTTTATATTTCTTAATAAATTCACTTTCCTTTTCAAAACTTAAAACTAGAAGTAATAAAAGTTACTCTAGTTTGTATATTACATTAATTTTTTCTTGTCTTTTTTGGTTTTACAATTTTCCTCAATTTAGATTGGGTTTTGCATCAATATCAATACTTTTTTTTCTAATAATTGATTACTTTTTCAAGTCGAACGTAAAATTGAAAACAAAACAATTTATAGTTATATTAGCTATATCAATTGTTTATTTTAATTATTCTAACTTTAAAAGAATATCAGAAGAATTTTCAAGAGATGATATTTACAAATTTACAAATTTCCCCTTTTTTCCCAGCCCAAATTTATCATTTAAAATCAAATTTTCAGAAAATATAAAATATAGAGTTTCAACTTCTAACGAGAATTTTTGGAGAACCTGTTGGAACATAAAGCCGATCTGCGTAAATCATGATGATAAAATTAAGATTACAAAACTTAACAAAAATTTCAAAATAGAGAAAATTAATTAAAAAATTTATAATAAAATATTTTGTATAATGCTTCTATTCCATCTTTAAACTTAATTTTTTTCCCTTCTTCGTAAGTCCTTCCATTATATGAAATTCCAACCTCGAAAAATCTACTCATTTTTTTTGCTAGTTTCATAGTAATTTCGACTTCTATTGCAAAAGTTTTTTCTTTTAAATTTAAAGATTTGAATAAGTCTGCCCTAATAAATTTATATCCAGTTTCAATATCTGAAAAATTTATATTTGTTAAAATACTTACAGTCAGGCTTAGGATAAAATTCGCAACTCTATTAGAAAAATAAATAATTCTTTTTGGTTCTGATCCTTTAAATCTTGATCCATAAACTACGTCTGCATTATATTTTATAATTGGGTTAATTAATTTAATGTAATCTTCTGGGTTATATTCTAAATCTGCATCTTGAATCAAAATATAATCCCCAGATATATATTTTAATGAATTTATTATTGATTTACCTTTGCCTTGATTTAAATCATTCTCAATAAGATGATCATATAACGAATTATTATTTTTTAATATTTGCCTAGTATTATCATTGGATCCATCATCAATAACTATTATTTCTAAATCAAAATTTTCTTTTTGTGCATTAACATTTTTTAAAACTTGCAGAATAAATTTCTCTTCATTGTAAACAGGTATAACTATTGAATATTTCATATTATAACTAAAATTATTAAATATTTTTGCTATTTACAAATTATACTTCAAAGCATATAAGAGCATGCCTGGTAATTATTGCGAAAGGGTAATACCCGATCCCATTCCGAACTCGGAAGTCAAGCCTTTCTGCGCCAATGGTACTTTGTCTTAAGACATGGGAGAGTAGGACGTTGCCAGGCTTCTTAGAAATTTAAATGAAAAATATTTTAGTTGTGACAGGTGGTGCTGGTTTTGTTGGTTCTAACCTTATCGACTATTTAGTAAAATCTACCAAATATAAAATAATAAGTATTGATAATTACTCCACAGGAAAAAAAACTAATCATAATCCTTCAAGCCGAGTTAAATATATAAATGGTAACACTCAAAATATATCAAAGTTAATTGGAAAAATTAGGAATAAAATTAAAACCATTTTTCATTTTGGTGAATTTTCAAGAATCTATCAAAGTTTTAAGAAATTTTATGAATGCTATGAATCAAATTCAATAGGAAGCAAAGAAATTTTTAAATTTTGTTTAGAAAACAAAATAAAACTAATTTATTCTGCAACATCTGCAAGCTTAGGAAATAATGGAAAAGATAAAAATTTGTCCCCATACGCTTTTACTAAATCAAAAAATCTCGAACTTTTAGAAAACCTAAAAAAATGGTTTAATTTCAAATTTGAAATAATTTATTTTTACAATGTCTATGGTCCTAAACAAATAAAAAAAGGCAAAATGGCAACAGTCATTGGCATATTTGAAGATCAGTTTAACAATAATAAACCTTTAACAATTGTAAAGCCTGGTAATCAAACAAGAAGGTTCACTCATATTGATGATACAATTGAAGTTTGCATAAAAGCTTGGAGACTAAATAGGTGCGCTCATTACAGTATTTCTCACAGAAAATCCTACTCAATAATTGATGTGGCAAAAATGTTTAACCGTAAAATCAAGTATTTACCTAGGAGACCAGGGGAAAGATATGCTTCTTCATTAACAAATATGTCCTTAAATAACACTGTTATTAAACACTTTGGAAAAATAAATTTGAAAGATTACATTACTTCGTTTATGAAAGGATAAATTTAAATATGAAAATTGCAAGCTCATTAAAATCGCTGAAAAAAAGAGATTTGAACTCTAAAATGGTAAGAAGAAGGGGGAGAGTTTACATAATTAATAAAAAAAATCCGAAATTCAAAGCTAGACAAAAATAGCAAATGGATAACGAAAATCATAAAAATACTTGGAATAATTTTACAAAATTTGTTTTGTGGGGTTCAATTATAGTGGTTGTTATTTTAATTTTAATGGCAATATTTCTTTTATAATATGATATTAGGATCTATATCTGAAAATTTAAATGTTGAGAAAAGAGTTTCTCTTACTCCAGAAATTTTAAAAAAATATAAGTCATTAGGAATTGATGTATGTATAAATAAAGGATACGCAAATCACCTAGGATTTACAGAAGAAGACTACAAAAACGAAGGTGTTGAAATATTAGAAAATGAAAAAGATGTAATCTTAAAATCTAATATACTAATTCAGTTACAAATGCCAAATGACGAAAAATTAAAACTTTTTCAAAAAAATCAAACATTAATTGGTGTTTTGAATCCCTACTTAAATGAAAGTAAAATAAAAGATTTAAACAGTCGAGAGGTAAATTGCTTTTCACTTGAGCTTTTGCCAAGAATAACTAGAGCACAATCTATGGATATTTTGTCGTCACAAGCAAATCTTGCTGGTTATAAGGCGGTAGTTGATTCTTTTTCAATTTTTGAAAAAGCCATTCCAATGATGATGACAGCAGCAGGCACAATATCCGCTGCAAAAGTTTTGGTGGTTGGAGCTGGAGTTGCTGGACTCCAAGCAATTGCGACAGCAAAAAGAATGGGAGCAATAGTACACGCTACTGACGTAAGAATTGCCTCTAAAGAACAGGTTGAAAGTCTCGGTGGTAAATTTTTAACAGTAGAAGGTGCAGAAAATTTAGAAACTGAGGGAGGATACGCTAAAGAAGCTACAGATGATTTCAAAAAAAAACAGGAAGATTTATTAAAAGAGACTTTAAAAAAAATAGACGTGGTAATATGTACAGCTTTAATACCAGGAAAAAAAGCCCCAATAATAATTAAAAAAGATATGATTGAAGGTATGCAAAGTGGTTCTGTAATATATGATTTAGCTGCAGTACAAGGTGGAAATGCAGAATTGACTAAAGTTGATGAAATTGTTGATATAGATGGAGTAAAAATAATAGGCGAAAAAAATATTTTGAATAAACTTCCTCTTTCATCGTCTAGCTTATATGCAAAAAACATATTTAATTTTGTCAATAACTTATTTGACAAGGATAAAAAAACGATTTCCATAAATATGGAAGATGAAATAATTGAAAAAACAAAGGTAAAATAAAATGGAAATAGATCCTTTCATATTTAGATTTAGCATTTTTATATTATCTATATTTGTTGGTTATTATGTAGTGTGGAGCGTCACTCCGTCTTTACACACACCATTGATGTCCGTCACTAATGCCATATCTTCAGTAATCATTGTTGGAGCAATTATTGCTGCGCTTGCAGGTTCTAGTGAAAATATATTTGAAACTTCATCAATATTTGGTTTTTTGGCAATCATATTGGCCGCTGTAAATATTTTTGGAGGATTTTTGGTTACACAAAGAATGTTGCAAATGTATAAAAAGAAAAAGAAATAAAATATGTCAGCAAATTTATCAGCAACTTTTTATCTTATATCTGGAATACTTTTTATTCTTGCTCTTAGGGGTCTTTCATCACCTGAGACATCAAGACAGGGAAACTACCTTGGGATAGCTGGGATGGTTATTGCTATAGTTGTAACTTTTCTATCAGTTGGGAATTTTGGCTTAGGATTTATATATGTAATTGTCTTTTTATTAATTGGTGGTTCTGTTGGTGCTTTTATCGCATTTAGAATACCAATGACAGCAATGCCCGAATTGGTTGCTGGATTTCATAGTTTGGTTGGACTAGCAGCTGTATTTGTTGCTATTTCAGCTTTTTTAAATCCTGATGCATTTAATCTAGGAAGTTTAGGGAATATAAATTTAGCAAGTTTAATAGAGATGTCTTTAGGCGCTGCAATAGGTGCGATCACATTTTCTGGATCGATAATAGCTTTTCTAAAATTAAGAGGAATAATGTCAGGTGCGCCAATAACATTTAAAGGTCAGCATTTCTTAAATTTAATACTAGGAATATCAATTTTAATTTTAATTTTTTATTTATGCAGATCGCAATCGAGCAATATATTTTGGGCTTTAGTTGCTATTTCATTTTTAGTAGGAGTATTACTTATCATACCAATTGGTGGAGCAGACATGCCGGTAGTAATCTCAATGCTTAATTCCTACTCTGGGTGGGCTGCTGCTGGCATAGGTTTCACTTTAGAAAATACTGCACTAATTATTACTGGGGCTCTGGTTGGTTCCTCTGGTGCAATTCTTTCCTACATCATGTGCAAAGGGATGAATAGATCCTTTTTTAATGTAATACTTGGAGGTTGGGGAGCAACCGAGCAAACAAACTCAGAAAAATCAAAGGAACAAAAACCTGTAAAAAATGGAAATGCTGATGATGCTGCGTTTTTAATGAAAAATGCTTCATCAGTAATTATAGTGCCAGGCTATGGCATGGCTGTTGCACAAGCTCAACATGCTTTACGAGAAATGGTAGATGCTTTAAAAAAAAACGGTGTTAAAGTATCTTATGCAATCCACCCAGTTGCAGGAAGAATGCCTGGTCATATGAATGTGTTACTTGCAGAGGCAAATGTACCTTATGATGAGGTCTTCGAATTAGAGGAAATCAATAATGATTTTGCAAACTGTGATGTGGCATATGTTATTGGTGCAAATGATGTAACTAATCCAGTGGCAAAATCTGACCCTCAAAGTCCTATATATGGGATGCCAGTTTTAGATGTTGAGAAAAGTAAATCAGTTTTATTTGTTAAAAGAAGTCTATCCCCTGGTTATGCCGGTATAGATAATGATCTTTTTTATAGAGATAATACACTTATGCTTTTTGCTGATGCAAAAAAAATGACTGAAGAAATAGTAAAAAATTTGTAAATTGACCAAAATATTCTGTGACATTGCTGATATTAAATTAATAAAAAAATTTAATAGAAAAAAAATTGTAAAAGGATTTACAACAAATCCGACTTTATTTAGAAAAGCTGGAGCAAAAAATTATTTTAATTATGCCAAAAAAATAATTTCTCTAACAAATAAACCAGTTTCTCTTGAGGTATTTGCAGATGAAGATTTGAGTATGATTGCCCAGGGTAAAATTATTAGCAAAATTGGAAAAAACGTTTATGTAAAAGTCCCTGTATGTAATTCTAAAGGAAAATTTACTGGAAAAGTAATAAAAGAATTAAATCAAAAAGGTATTAAACTTAATATCACAGCCGTTTATAATATTAATCAAATTAATAAAATCTTGAAAAATATTGATAAAAAAACAAAAGTCATAATTTCAATTTTTGCAGGAAGAATGGCTGACGCTGGGAAGGATCCTATTCCAGTTTTTACCAATGGTATTAAAATGGCAAAAAGTTATAGAAATTTGGATATACTTTGGGCAAGCACAAGAGAGCCTTATAACTACCTACAAGCTAAAAAACTAAATTGTGATATAATTACTGTTCCTCCAACAATTATAGAAAAAATCCAAATATTTGGTAAAACATACAAAGAATTAACTTTAGATACAGTCAGAAAATTTCTTATTGATAGTAAGAAATCAAAATTCACTATCTAATTTTTTTTCTTCATTGATCATAATTTTTACTAGTTTTTTAATGTTAATCTTAGGCTTCCAGTTCAATTTTTTTTTTGCTTTTGTAGAGTCTCCAATTATTAATTTATAATCTTTTTTTCGTATATATTTATGATTTACTTTAATTATTGTCTTATTCTCTTTTGTAACAAATTTTCTCTTTTCATTTTTCCCAATCCATTTTCCTTTAATATTAAGTTCCTTTAAACATAGNTCTATAAAATATTTTACAGAATAAGCTTTTCCAAATGANATTACAAAATCTTCNGGTTTNTTTTGTTGCATCATTTTCCACATAACCTCAACAAATTCTTTGGCATATCCCCAGTCTCTTTTAGAGTCTAAATTTCCAACTTCTATGAATTTTTGTTTTCCATTTATAATTTTGATAAGGCCCTTAGCAATTTTTTTGGTTAGAAACTCTTCTCCTCTTAAAGGAGATTCGTGGTTGAATAGTATTCCTGATACTGCAAATATATTATAATATTCTCTATAGTTTCCCGTAATTAAATGAGCAAATAATTTAGATATAGCATATGGATTTTTTGGATTATACGAAGATTTTTCATTCTGATAAATTGTTTTAGAACCTCCAAAAATTTCAGAACTGGTTGCCTGATAGAATTTAATTTTATTATTTTTTTTTCTTATATTTTCTAATATCCTTACAACTCCTATACCAGTATTATTAGCTGTATTCAGGGCATTTTTAAAAGATGTTGCTACGAATGAATGACCAGCAAAGTTATAAAATTCATCAAACTTAAATTTTTTGAATACCTTATCAATACTTTTTTTGTTATGTAAATTTAATTGTGTATAGATTATTTTTTTTTCAATATTTAATTTTTTTAATCTCCATTTATTAATTCTAGTTAGACTTTTGGTAGTTCCAATAACTTTGTAATTTTTATTTAAAAGAAATTTCGCTAAGTAAGCACCATCTTGACCAGATACCCCTGTAATTAAAGCTTTCTTCATTAATAATATAAATAATTATTAGTTTTTTGATTAATTAATTTGGTTGCGGGGGACGGATTTGAACCGCCGACCTCAAGGTTATGAGCCTTGCGAGCTACCAGGCTGCTCCACCCCGCGATATTTAAATCCTATTTTTGAGTTTATTTAATTTTTTTACTCTCTTTATATTTTCTTGGAGAATTCTTTTTTTCTTCTCTGAAGGTTTTTCGTAATTATTTTTTAATTTTATAATTTTAAAAAAACCATCTCTTTGAAGTTTTCTCTTCAAAACCCTCAAAGCTTGCTCAACATTATTATCTTTGACTTCTATTTTAATAACTACCTCCAAAAAAATTTGTTAATTATCATCTTAAATTTTATTTGTCCATTATTTTTGAGTATTTCTTTTACAATGTCTTTTTTGATTGAATTTTTTTTTCTCTTTCGACCCTTTTATCAGCTTTTTCAATACTTTTTAAAAGATCTATTTGAGAAAATAATCCCATTGCAACTGGGTCCTTAGCATTTAGGTTATTGTAATTCCAATAACTTTTGTTTCTTATTGATGTCACAGAATTTTTTGTTATTCCTACTAATTTTGCTATTTGAGAATCTTTAAGAATTGGATGTTGTTTTATTAACCATAAAGCAGAATCTGGTTTATCCTGCCTTTTTGATAGAGGCACATATTTTTTAATTTTTTTTTCACTGCTTTTAATTTCTACTTCTCGATCTACTATATTTAAAGATCTATTTTTATCTTTAGTGGATAGATCAATTTCATCTTTAGTTAGCTGACCTGATATAATTGGATTATAACCAACAATACCCTTGGCAACCTCACCA
>FUFK010039382.1_pt1 | contig 67336 bp, 75 predicted proteins | sample 1021851 | NCBI WGS metagenome assembly FUFK01 (sample SAMEA51879418, study PRJEB19060) | metagenome | reverse complement strand
ATAAATGTTTTAGTAAATTTATTTTGTCTCTTGACCCAATCAAGAGAATCATCGCTTGTAAAATCTTCAAGCCATCTGTAGGAATCTGATATTTCGTATCCATGAATAGTTTCAGTAAATTCTTCTTTTTTAGTTTCAGGATAACCAGATGTTTTCTGATTTGAACAAGATNTGATAATTAATATTAAAAATATATTTAGACATAATTTATACATAGATTGCATATTACTTTACAATTGCCATATGAATCAATTTAAAAGTTCTTGGGAATTTGCATTCTCAAATTGGAAATATTTTTTAGCTTTAGGTTTGCCCCTAATAGTCATAGAAAGTTTGTCAGCTTTTTTAATAATGCCTCTTGGAGAAATGACTCAACCAGAAGATTTCTTAGGATTTTTTGAATCAAATGGGTTAATAATCGGACTAGTTACCATCACTGGTTTAGTCTTACAAATTTCNCTTATTGGAGGGCTTTGGGTAAGCTACATGGCAATTGACTCCAATCAAGATATAAATCCAATTAATGCATTACAAGCTGGTCTTGCAAAATTTTTTCCAATCCTCGGTGCATATATATTAATAGTTATAGCNTCAGCNTTTGGNTTCCTTTTGTTAATACTTCCAGGNATTTACCTAACTGCAAGATTTTCTTTATATGCAGCTCATATTATGTTTGAAGATAGCAAAGTTTTTGAATCGATAGGTGCTTCATGGGAAAAAACTGATGAACATGGATCAAGGTTATTTATGTTTACCTTAATTTTTGTTCTTTTAATATTATTTTCAGTTTTAATTGTTAGCAATATTGTGCCCGCCGGTTATGCTCAAGCAGTTATAAATTCTTCAATTGAATATGTGATGACAATTCCACTAGGTTATATATATTTCACTCTATATAAATCTATTAAAACTAACTAGATTAATTGTCCAAATCTAAATTCAAAGGTAGAATGCTCATTCGTTATAGGGCCTGTAGCTCAGTTTTGGTTAGAGCGTTCGACTGATAATCGAGAGGTCGGAAGTTCGAGTCTTCCCAGGCCCACCATATTTTGAAAAAGTTCTGATAAAATAAGTCATGGAAAAATTTCTAGAAATCATTCTTGATCATAACAAGATATGGTTTGGTTTAATTTTTATTGGAAGTGTATTAAATGCAGTTTCTCAAGAACTTGTTGTCTTAAATCAAGTTCCATATCTTTCATTAATTAGTTTTCTATCAGGTTTTGTTATTGGGCTAGTGGCACACATTAGAGGAAAATGGTTATGGGTGTAGATATCAAAGATGCTGTATCTGAAGAGTTTTCATTTGAAAAAGAAAAAGCTGTTGCCAAAAAATATGCTCAAAGATTTCAATGGGAAATGATTCTAATTGGTATTGGTCAAGCCTGTGTATGGTTAAGTTTATGGCCATTGGTTATGTATGAAATTATTCCTCTATGGTTGGGATTTATAGTAGCTTGCTTTTGTGCTTGTATGTCTTACCTACCGTCTCATGAAGCGCAACATGGTAACTACTCAAGAGGTGATCCTAAGAAAAGATGGATTGACTCATTTGTTGGACACATTACTCTGATAACAATAATTTATCCATATGAAATATTGAGAGTGACGCATATGAAGCATCATGCATATACAAACCATGATGATAAAGATCCTGATTTTTTAACTTCGAATGCAAAATCTGTAAAAGAAGTTATCTTACTCTCACTTGATGGCACTTCTACAGACTATGAAAAATATAAAGAAATATATTCTAGTGATGCTGCATTCCAAAAAGCTTTTGAAAAAGGCGTAAAGGTTTTCTTAACATACAGAATAATTTTAATGTCACTGGTTTTTCTTTTCCCGCTTCAAACATTACTTTTGTGGTGGTTGCCTGCAAAGATAGGTGTCGTATACACAACTCTTTTCTTTTCATATTATCCACACATTGGTACTGAAATTGGTAGATATAAAAACACAAGATTTTGGCAACATTGGATGCCAAGATATATTAACCACTCAATGCAATTACATTTTGTTCACCATCTTCATCCAAATATTGGCCATTATGATGAGCCAAGAGCAATTGAAGAATTGAAACCATTTTTAATAGCCAGAGGGGTTCCTGGTGCGGAAGAAATACCTGACAGAATTACCTACAATCCTCTAATTAAAATTTAATTAACTGCAATTAGCTCTATATCAAATATAAGAATAGAATTTGAAGGTATACCTGGTCTTCCCTCCTCTCCATAGGCCATAGTAGGATCTATAAATGCTCTCCATTTGTCTCCTACCTTCATTAATGAAATTATTTTTTGACACCCTATAATCAATTTAGATAATTCGATTGTCAATGGTTCAGAATCCAAAGAACTCCAAAAAACCTCACCATTAGTGAGTGTCCCATGAAAGTGGGCAGAAATAATTTGATCTGAGTTTGGTGATATTCCTTCAGGATTTCCCTCCTCTAATACAAGATATTGAAGTCCTGATTCAATTTCAGTAACTCTATTATCAGATTTATTATCTATGAAGAATTGTAAATTTTCTATTTGTTTAATATTTGGACTATCTTGAACACAACCTGTCAAAATTATTAGAAGGCATGATACAAAAAATATTTTATTCATACCTTGATTTTTAGAAACTTTCTTTTTCCAACTTGGTAAATATTTTCTGTGCCTTTATCTATTTCAAATTTTGAATCCGAAACTTTTTCTGAATTAATCTTTATTCCTCCTTGTTGAATTAATCTATTTCCCTCTGAAACGCTAGCGATCATTCCTGATTCTTTCAATAGATTAACCAACAAAATAGAATCTTCATCAATATCTATTGTTTTAGATTCAATTTCATCAGGTATATTGCCTTTTTGAAATCTGTTTAAAAATATTTCCCTACATTTTTCACCATCTCCTTGTTTATGAAATCTGTCTACAAGTTCTTCAGCTAATATGAATTTAATATCTCTTGGATTTTTACCGTTTTTCATTTCATTTTTTAAANTAGAGATATCATCCTCGGGAATAAAACTAAGCAAATCAAACCATCGCCACATTAATTCGTCAGAAATGGACATAATTTTCCCAAACATCTCGTTCGGCTCCTCATCAATTGCGATATAGTTATCTAGAGATTTAGACATTTTGTTTACTCCATCTAGACCCTCTAATATTGGAACAGTAATTACAACTTGAGGTTCCTGATCATAGTCTCTTTGTAATTCTCTTCCAACCAAAAGATTAAACTTTTGGTCAGTTCCTCCACATTCTACATCTGCTTTTAAAGCTACAGAATCATATCCTTGAACTAGAGGATATAGAAACTCATGAATAGCAATACTTTTATTTGATGTAAAACGCTTATTAAAGTCATCTCTTTCTAGCATTCTTGCAACATTATATTTTGAAGCGAGTTTTATTAATCCATTTGCACCTAAGTCATCACACCACTCTGAATTGAATTTAACCTCGGTAAGTTCCTTTTTTAATATTTTAAAAACTTGCTTTTCATATGTCTTAGCATTTTTAACAAGATCTTCTGAATTAAGAATTGGTCTTGTCTTATTTGTACCTGATGGATCCCCAATTCTCCCCGTGAAGTCTCCTATTAAAAATATTACTTTGTGACCCAAGTCTTGGAAATGTCTTAACTTATTAAGCAAGACTGTGTGACCAAAATGAAGGTCTGGAGCTGTTGGGTCAAATCCAGCTTTTACAATAAGTTGCCTTCCTGATTCAAACTTCTTTTGTAGGTCTTCCTCCGTAAGAATTTCATCAGAGCCCCTTTTAATAAGCTTTAGTTCTTCCTTCATATTACTATCATAGTATTTTTGGAAGATTATTAGAATCACAAAGTTGCTACTTAGTGCTTAAACATTAAAATAGTTGCTATGCTTGAGGCAAAAAATAAATTTATTTGTGAAGAAAAGCTTTTATTAAGTTTGTCGGATGAAACTAAGTTCTTAGAAGATAAAGAGATATCTAAAAATGCTCAAAAAATAATTGAGTTATGTAGAAAAAACAAGGTAGATAGAACTAAGCTTGATGCATTTTTAAATGAGTATGGCCTGGATAACAAAGAAGGTGTTGCTTTAATGTGTCTTGCTGAATCTGTATTAAGAATTCCTGACAAAAAAACAAGAGATCTTATTATTTCTGAAAAATTATCTGAAGGAAAATGGATAGATCATTTAAATCAAGCTGATAGCATCTTTGTAAANGCATCCACATGGGGATTGCTGCTTGCTGGAAAAATTGTAAAAACTCCCTCAAAGTGGTCAGAAAATCCAAATAATTTTTTATCAGAACTTGTATCAAAATCTGGTGAGATGCCTATAAGAAATGCTGTACTTGCCGCTATGCAAATTCTTAGCCAAGAATTTGTAATTGGAAGAAATTTTAAAGACATTAATAAAATCTCTGGCTTAGAAAAGGAAGTATTTTCTTTTGATATGCTTGGTGAAGCAGCAAGAACTCCGCAACAAGCAGATGATTATTTTGAATCTTATAAAAGTGCTATAGATGAAGTTGGAAAAATTAATACTGCAAGAAATTTGTCTAATGGAGTATCAATAAAAATCTCAGCACTTCATCCAAGATATGAAATGAGAAAAATTAATCAAATAGAATCTGAATTATTACCAAAATTAAAAGAACTAGTTAATTATGCTCAATCAAAAGATGTTGAAATAACGATTGATGCGGAAGAACAGGATAGGCTTTCTTTAAGTCTGCATATTATTGAAAAACTTGCATATGAAAAAAATATTAGAGACTGGCCAAGATTTGGAATTGCACTTCAGGCGTATGGAAAAAGATCATTTGATGTCATTCATTGGTTAAATGGAATTTTAGATAAAAGAGATGGTATGCATCTTAGATTAGTTAAAGGAGCATATTGGGATTATGAAATTAAACATGCTCAGGTTTCAGGCTACGAAGGATATCCAGTCTTCTCAAAAAAATCACTTACCGACATTGCATATCTTGCTTGTGCAAAAGAAATATTCAAAAATAAAAAAATATTTCCAAAATTTGCCACGCATAATGCACATACTATCTCTTCAATTCATCATATTGGTAAAGATTGTAATTATGAATTTCAAAGATTATATGGAATGGGTGAACTTTTGTATAAAAGTGCATCGGAAGTTCTGGGAATTAAAAATAATCCCTCCATTTATGCCCCGATTGGAAGCTATAAAGATTTATTGCCCTATTTAGTAAGAAGATTGCTTGAGAATGGCGCAAATAGCTCATTCATAAACAGGCTACTAGATCCTGATACTAATTCTCAATGGTTAGCTGAAAATCCATATAACAGGGTTAAAAATGAAAAAAAAGAAATTCCATTACCAAATCAAATATTTATTAATAGACAAAATTCATCTGGTATGGACATATCAGAGAGTGAGAACTTAGAAAATCTAAAGAATAGACTCATCGATTTTGAAGACAAATTAATTGATGCCAAATCAATTTACGAAGGAAGAGAAGAAGACAATAAAAATGTTGAAAAAATATTCTCAATTTCATCTAAAAAAGAAATTGGAACAGTGGTTTTTGATAATCCTAAAAACATAAAACAGTCGCTTACCAAAAGTTTAAAAACAACTTGGTCAAATACAAGCCCCAATGAAAGATCAGAGATTCTAAATAAAATTGCTAACAATATAGAAGAAGAACCTTACGAGTTAATATATTTTCTTATTAATGAAGCTGGCAAAACTATTCAGAATGCAATCGATGAAATTAGAGAAGCTGTAGACTTTTTGAGGTATTACTCAAATCAAATTCTTAAAATATCTGATGCTAGNGATCTTGAAGGNCCAACTGGCGAAGAAAATTTAATTNCATANACANCAAAAGGAAGATTCTTNTGTATAAGTCCATGGAACTTTCCTGTTGCAATACTTATTGGTCAAATCTCTGCTGCTCTTGCATGCGGAAACAAAGTCATTGTAAAACCGTCTGAACATACCTCAATACTTGGATATCTAGTTGTAAAAAAATTTCATGAGCTTGGTATACCAAAAGATGCTTTGGAATTAATACTTGGTGATGGAAGTTATGGTGAAACATTAACAAAAATTAGCCCACTGCATGGAGTAGCTTTTACAGGCTCATTGAAAACTGCAAAAAGTATTCAAGCTAATCTTTTAGAAAGTCAAAAACAAATAGTTCCATTAATAGCTGAAACAGGTGGAATTAATGCAATGATTGTTGATTCAAGTGCTTTATTAGAACAAGTAACTGATGATGTTATAAGGTCTGCATTTGATAGCGCTGGACAAAGGTGCTCAGCATTAAGAGTACTTTGTATACAGGAAGAAATTTATGATGATCTAGTTACTATGATTAAAGGTAACATTTCAACTCAAACTGTAGGTGATCCAAATGATTTTGATATAGATATAGGGCCGATAATTAATAATATAGCGTTAGAAAATTTAAATAATTACATATCAAAATGTAAACACAAAGGAATGGAGGTATTTCAGTTTGAAGGCAAAGAATCAAAAACACATATCAATCCAACTATAGTTAATATTAATAGCATTTCTGATATAGAAGATGAGCAATTTGGGCCCATTCTTCATATTCTTAAATATAAATCTAATGAGATTGATCAATTAATAGCTGAAATAAATGATAGTGGTTATGGACTAACGATGGGGATTCATACCAGGATAGAATCAAGAGCAGATTATTTTGGCTCAATGTCTAACGTTGGCAATATATACATAAATAGAGATATGGTTGGCGCAGTTGTAGGCTCTCAACCTTTTGGGGGAGTTGGATTATCTGGGAGTGGTTTTAAAGCAGGTGGGCCAAACTATCTTTTACAATTCCTAAACGAAAAAGTGGTATCAAAAAATTCTGTTGCTTTTGGTGGGAATACTGAATTACTAAATCTTCAAGAAGACCTATGATTGGATTTAAAAAAACTCCAATCAGGCTTGTATTGATAACATTTTTAATATCTGTTGTCTCAATAATCCTTATTTATGTTGATTCCCTTAATAATGAACCATTAGCTATTGAAGAAATTACAATTTCAAGAGATCTAAGTGAGAGTTTAACACCTATCAAGAGNAAGCAAATTCATACAGTAAGAAAAGGAGATAGCCTTTCTGTAATATTTGAAGACAAACAAGTCCCATTAAATACAGCCTACAAAATTTTTGATTTTGACAAAAATAATCTTTTATCAAGCATTATTCCAGGCGACATTATGGAATTTAATTACATGGGTAATGATTTGCTGAGTATAGAAATAATTAAGGATGACGTTAACTCAATACTTATTAAAACTGAAGATGAGATATCGATTGTAAATATTAAAAAAGAAGCACAAACTATTACATCTTTTGGATTTGGTGAGATAAGAGACTCATTCTATAAAAGCGCAAAAGATGTGGGTATTCCTGATAGCATAATTATGGATTTTGCGTATATCTTTGGATGGGACATAGACTTTATCTTTGATGTGAGAAAGGGTGACAAATTTTCAGTGATCTATGAAACTGAATTTTCTGAGGGTGAAAAAATTTCAAGTGGAGATATTGTTTTTGCAGAGTTTACAAATAGAGAAAAAAAGTACATTGCTCAAAGGTTTTTTGACGATGTTCAGGGTAAGCAGTATTTTAACGAAAATGGAGAAAACGTTAAGAAAGCTTTTCTCAGAGCTCCTCTAGATTTTGCTTATATCAGCTCTCATTTTAATCCTAATAGGATGCATCCAATTCTGCATAAAATAAAAGCTCATAACGGTGTCGACTATGCTGCTAAAAGAAATACACCGGTAAAAGCATCTGGAGATGGTGTAATCTCTTTCATGGGAAGACAAAGCGGATATGGAAGAACTGTTGAGATAAAACATGGTGGAAATATTAAAACTCTTTATGCTCATCTTGAAAGATTTAACACAAAATTAAAAGTTGGAAGTAAAGTAAAACAAGGAGAAATAATTGCCTTTGTTGGTGATTCTGGTCAAGCTACTGGACCTCACCTTCACTTTGAGTTTTGGCAAGGAGAAATAAGATCAGATCCAGTTAAAGTAAAACTACCCTCTGCAAAGCCAGTAAATAATNCACAAAGAAATGAATTTGAAGATTTACTAGCATTAAATTTAAACAAACTAAATGAGTATAATCTTCCAAAGTATGAATAATTATTTTATTGGTATCATGACAGGAACAAGTGCTGACGCACTTGATGGATGCATTGTCTCTTTTGATGAAGGTTTTAAATTTGTCGAGTCAGCATCGATTTCACTTGATGGCGATTATAAAAAAAACTATGAAGCATGCATAAAGGCAGGATACAAAACATCAAGCGAATCAAATGTGCTTGCTGAAATAGAACAAACTCTTAATAAACAAACTGTAAAACTTATAAAAAATTTAATTGATAAATCAAATATAGATGTTTCTAAAATCTCTTTAATAGGATTTTCAGGACAAACAGTTTTTCATACCAATGAAAGGAGCTATCAAATCGGTGATCCTTTGTTTATAGCAAAAGAAACTAAAATTAATGTTTGTTCAGATTTTAGGAACTTTGATATAAAGCATGGAGGTATTGGTGCTCCTTTAATACCAGCATTTCACAATTATCTCTTTTCTGAAGATAACAAAAGTAAAATCATTTTCAATATTGGTGGAATTGCAAATGGTACATTTTTAAATGACGGTGAAATTGTATTAGCTTCTGATGTTGGGCCCGGAAATTGTTTGATTGATTTCGTAATGGCTGAAAGATTTAATAAACCCTTTGATGATAAAGGCGATGAGGCCTCAAGAGGTGAAATCAATCAGGAATTATTAAATGAGTTGAGAAGCTCTTGCAATGACATGCAATACCCAAGAGCTGATGATAAGCAAAGTTATTACGAATTAATAAACGATTCCTTTTATGAAATACAATCAAACTCAGTTCTTAAAACTTTGACTGAATTTACAGCAGAAAAAATCGTGGAATTTTATGAATTTTGTAAAGAACCTGATGAAGTAATTATTCATGGTGGAGGAACAAAGAATTTATTTTTGATGAATTTGATTAAAAGTAAAATTTCTGGAACTTTAAAAACCACCGAAGACAAAATACCATCAAAGTTTGTTGAAGCTGCTGGTTTTGCTTATCTTGCTTATCTAAATAAAGGTGAGGTGTTTTTGGCTAAATAGTAAATGACTCACCGCATCCACATGTCGTTTTTGCGTTTGGATTATTAATTACAAACTTAGAGCCAGATAAGTCTTCNACAAAGTCTAGTGTTGANCCAAACAGATATGGATATGACATTGAATCTAGTANAACTGAAAAATTATCAAATTCAATTACATCATCATCAAAAGCTACATTAGAATCAAATTTAAAACCGTATTGAAATCCTGAGCAGCCCCCACCAGTAACATATACCCTGAATCTTGTTCCCAGATCTTCATTAGTGCTCATTACATTATTTATTCTGGCTAAAGCACTATCAGTAAGAGATAAAGATTTATTTTCAGTTTTTTCCATAACAATTAATTAAAATTGAATAACAGTATAAAATATAATTATGCTTAAATGCTTTTTTTTCAAGGTATTCAATATAATTTAATTAATGAAAAAATCCCTAATTACCTATTCGACCGTTGATGGTCAAACTAAAGAGATTTGTGAAAAAATTTCAGAATTATCAAATAATTCTTTTATTGATATTCTTCCGATAAATAAGGTAGGTAATATAGATGCCTACGAAAAAGTAGTAATTGGCGCAAGTATTAGGTATGGCAATTATAGAAAAGATGTTTTTCAATTTATTAATAAAAATATTGAGAAATTAGAGCTTAAAGAAAATGCATTTTTTTCAGTAAATGTTGTTGCGAGAAAGAAAGAAAAAAACTCTCCTGAGACAAATCCGTATGTAATTAAATTTTTAGATAAGATAGATTGGGTTCCAAAAAAAATTGGGGTATTTGCAGGAAAAATAGATTACCCTAGTTATAAATTTTTTGATAAATATGCAATAAAATTTATTATGTGGATCACCAATGGTCCAACAGATACATCTAAAACCTTTGAATTCACTGATTGGAAAAAGGTTGAAGAGTTTACAAAAGATTTAAATTTATGAATAAAATAAATAAATCCATTGAGCTTTATAAAGAAGCAAAGCTTCATATGCCTGGTGGCGTAAATTCTCCTGTAAGAGCCTTTAAAAATATAAATGGAAATCCTATTTTTTTTAAAAAAGCTAAAGGGCCATATCTAATAGACGCAGATAATAATAAATATATTGACTATATTGGCTCATGGGGCCCTATGATTTTAGGACATTCTAATCCAAAGATTATTAAAGCCGTTTCTAGACAGTTAGAGCTTGGAACCAGTTATGGGGCTCCAACGAGCATTGAATCTGATACAGCAAAGTTAATTAAGAAATGCTTCCCTTCTATCCAAAAGATTCGAATGGTTAATTCAGGTACTGAAGCAACTATGAGTGCTGTTAGACTTGCTAGGGGATATACTAATAAAACTAAAATTATTAAATTTGATGGTTGTTACCATGGTCATGTAGATTCGCTTTTAATTAAAGCTGGATCAGGTGTCAGTACATTTGGCTTGCCTGATTCTCCTGGTATTCCAAATGAATTAGCAAAGAAAACTTTAAGCTGTGAATTTAATAATAAAGATAGTTTCTTAAAAATCTTTAATAAAGTAAAAAATGATCTTGCTGCAGTGATTGTTGAACCAATTGCTGGAAATATGGGATTTGTTCCTGGCGATAAATCATTTTTAAAGTTATTAAGAAAAAAAACCTCTGAAAATAATTCTTTGTTGATTTTTGATGAAGTTATGACAGGTTTTAGAGTGTCTCTAGGTGGAGCTCAAGAATTATATGGAATTAAACCTGACTTAACTACGCTAGGAAAAGTAATTGGAGGAGGACTTCCAGTGGGAGCTTTTGGTGGAAAAAAGAAAGTTATGGATTGTCTTGCACCTAATGGACCGGTTTATCAGGCAGGCACTCTTTCCGGAAATCCCTTAGCAATGGCAGCAGGATCAACTTTAATTAAACTTTTAATAGATAAGAATCCATATAAAGATCTTGAAAGTAAAGCTAAAAATCTCTTAGAGGGTATGAAAGAAATGTTTGATAGATATGATATCCCATTCTCTACAAATCAGATTGGCGGTATGTTTGGGTTCTTTTTTTCAGAAGAATTACCAAGCAATCTTGTGGATGTAGAAAATACTAATGACAAACAATTTAAGAAGTTTCTAAATAAATGTATAGATAATGGAATTTACTTTGCTCCATCAAAGTTTGAAGCTGGTTTTATTTCAACAAAACATACTAAAACTGAAATAAGTAATACAATAAAAATTGTAGAAAAGATTTTAAAAGAAGGAATATAGAATGAAATATGATATTAGTGCTCTTGGAAATGCTCTTGTAGATACTCAATATATGGTCGATCATGATTTTTTAGATGAAATAGGTCTTGAGGCTGATTCAATGACTTTAGCTTCTGCTGAAGAACATAGTCCAATAATTGATAAACTTCAGTCCATGGGGGTCGAGTCAGTATCAGATTGTGGTGGTTCAGCAACAAATTCATTGGTAGCAGCATCATATTATGGTTCTAAATGTCATCATGTTTGTAGAGTTGCAAATGATGAGGACGGAAAAAAATATCTTGAAAGTCTTCAAAAAGCTGGAGTTCAGCATATTGGTTACAGCAAAGAAGATTCTGAGATGCCTACTGGAAAATGTTTAATATTTGTTACTCCTGATGCAAAAAGAACTATGAGTAGCATGTTGGGTATCAGTGCTTACCTTGGTTCTAAAGATATTAATTATGATGCGATAAATAATTCAAAAATTTTTTACATAGAAGGTTATATGGTAACAAGCGATGAAAATTTTAGTGCTGTCACTTCTGTTCTAAATCATGTAAAAAATGAAAACACTAAAAAAGCACTATCCTTATCGGATGCGGGTATCGTTTTAGGATTTAGAGATAAATTTGCTGAAATAGAATCTTATGGGATTGATATGATATTTTGTAATGATGATGAAGCAACTGCGTTTGCTGGCACAGAAAATTTAGATGATGCTATAAAATTTTTTAAAGAACAGTCATATATGATTGCTATTACAAAAGGAGCAGAAGGAAGTGTTGTCATAAATAATGGTCAAGAAATATTCTCTCCTGCTATGCCAATTACACCTGTAGATACGAATGGTGCAGGTGATATGTATGCTGGTTCTTTTATGCATGCTTATTTGAATGGCCTTGATTTATCTGAATGTGCAGAGTTCTCTAACTTTGCTTCATCAAAGATAGTTGAGACATTTGGGCCCAGGCTCACCCCTGAAGGATACAAAGAAGTTTTAAATAAATTGAAAAAAAGCTAGCATATTTAGCTCGTATCTGATATTTTCTCCACCCTAAAATTTTTTCATAAATCTATGCCAGTAAAAAAAGTAACTAAATCTAAAAAGAAACCTGCAAAGAAAGTAGCTGCTAAGTCTAGTGCAAAAAAATCAGCACCAAAAAAAGTTTCAAGAATAAAAAAAACAACTCAGTCAAAAGTAGCAAAGACTAAAATTACAGGAACTGTTGCCAACAATAAATCTAAAATTGCGCCTTATAAAGCAAAGAAAAATGAAAAATACATGAGCGCTGCAATGAAAAGACACTTCATTGCTGTTTTACTTCTTTGGAAAGAGCATCTCAAAGAAGAAATGCAAAAAACTTTTGATCATCTTAAGACTAAAGGTGAAACCTATGCCGATCCAGTGGATAGAGCATCTCAAGAAGAAGAATTTGCATTTGAACTTAGAACAAGAGATAGAGAAAGAAAATTAACTAATAAGATTGCTATATCTATAGAAAAGATTAAACAAGACGATTACGGATGGTGTGAATCTTGTGGCGATGAGATTGGCATTAAAAGATTAGAAGCCAGGCCAACTGCTACACACTGTATCCATTGCAAGACTTTAGATGAAATTAAAGAGAAACAGCTTAGCGGATAATTTTCAAGCTATTATCAAAAATCTACTTTGATAAATAATAAAAAAATAAGTAAATTTGCAATCTCAATTATTGAGGATCTTCAAAAAAATAAATTCCAAGCTTATCTAGTTGGCGGTTGTGTAAGAGATCTTTTGTGCGGTCTTGATCCAAAAGATTTTGATATAGCAACAGATGCCACTCCTGAACAAGTTAGAAAAATATTTAAAGCCTCAAGAATAATTGGAAGAAGATTCAAATTAGTTCATGTCTTCAACAGATCAGAGCTAATTGAAGTAGCTACCTTTAGATCTGGTGAAATTAACAGTAATGATGGTGAATTAGTTAAAGACCAATCTGGAAAAATTATAAGAGATAATATTTGGGGCAATCTTGATCAAGACACATATCGAAGAGACTTTACTGTAAATGCTCTTTACTATTGTCCAAAAACAAAGAAAATAATCGGTCATAAAGATGGTATGAGTGATATTCACAAAAAAAGTATTGTCTCAATAGGAGATCCTAAACAAAGATTTTCNGAAGATCCTGTGAGAAGTTTGAGAGCTATAAGATTTAGCAATAAACTTAAATTTAAAATTGATACAAAGATTAAGGATGCTATCTATGAAAAAGGTCATCTTTTATCAAGCATATCTAATGCAAGAATATTTGATGAATTCTGCAAAATGTTTCTTAATGGGATGGCTGAAAAAAACTTCAACAAACTCAATTCATTTGGGTTAAGTAAATTTTTAATAACAACTGAACCTGATCAAAATGAATTTACAAGCAAGTTAATAACAGAAGCTTTGCGAAATACTGATAAAAGATTGATAAATAATCAATCTGTAACTCCTGGATTTTTATTAGCAGCACTTCTTTGGCCGCAACTCATAGAAAAATGTTCAACAAAGGGGGAAATTAATCTTAGAAAATTTTTTAGATCGATGGATCCAATTTTAAGGAGCCAGCAAAGAATTACAGCAATCCCAAGAAAATTTCATTCTTATATTAAGGATATTTGGGTTTTACAATTAAAACTTCATAGCAGAATTGGTAAACAGCCATATAAAACACTTAAACACCCAAGATTTAGAGCTGCATATGATTTCATGTTAATTAGAGAGAAATCTTCGGGTGAAACTAAGAGTCTTGGCAAATGGTGGACAAATTTTCAAAAAAATGACGAAAATCTAAAAAAATCTCTAATAGGTTCTCTTAAAGAAAAAAGCCAACAAGAATCATTTAAAACATTTGGTTTCTCACAAGAGTTAAGATAATCTATATATTAAAATATAATTATTTTAATGAAGCCGGCTTTAAACGAAATACCTTTACCAAAATATATTGCTATTGAAGGACCAATTGGTGTTGGCAAAACCACTCTCGCAAATAAAATTGCTGAAACATTCAATTACGATGCATTTTTAGAACAACCTGCAGAAAATCCATTTCTTAAAAACTTCTACAGAAACCCTAGTCAATCAGCATTAGCCACACAACTTTTTTTTCTTTTTCAAAGAATGCAACAAATACAAGATCTTAAACAAAGGAGTTTGTTTGAAAATGTACGTGTAGCAGATTTTTTAATAGAAAAAGATAGGTTATTTGCAGAGGTAACNCTATCAAANGAAGAAATGAATCTTTATGACAAGGTTTACGAGCATATAACNCTTGATGCCCCTACTCCGGACTTAGTTATATATTTACAGGCACCAATTGAAATCTTAAAAGAAAGAATTACTAAAAGAGGTAATATAAATGAGCAGTACTTAACTTTGGATTATCTTGAAAGATTAAATGATGCATACTCTCGTTTTTTTCTTGACTATAAAGATGCTCCTTTGCTGATTATTAATGCAGCTGATATCAACCTTGAATCTAATGAAAAAGATTATGAGACACTCATAACAATGATTATGTCTAATCCTAAAGGAAAGAATTTTGTGAATCCACAGCCTTCAATAATTTAGTTTAATGTCAACGAATTCAATTCAAGCAATTGCGTCTAATCCTTATATCAAAGATCTTGATGAATATAGAAAGTTATATGATGAATCAATAAATAATCCAAAAGATTTTTTTAAAAAAATGGCTACTGAAAATCTTTCATGGATAAAAGATTTTGATGAAGTTCATAATAGCAAGTTTGCAAATACAGAATGGTTTAAAAATGGAAAGATAAACGTTAGCGAAAATTGTCTAGATAGGCATCTAGAGGACAGATCTGAAAAAACTGCTTTNATTTGGGAAGGAGATGAGCCTGGAGANTCTAAATCATATTCTTTTAAAGAGTTNCATGAAGAAGTTTGTAAGTTTTCAAATGTATTAAAGAATCTTGAAATTACTAAAGGTTCAAGGGTTTGTATTTATATGCCTATGATTCCTGAGGCTGCATTTGCAATGTTAGCTTGCACAAGAATCGGAGCTATTCATTCAGTCGTTTTTGGTGGTTTTTCACCAGAATCTCTAAAAGATAGAATTTTAGATGCTGACTGCGAGATAGTAATCACAGCTGACGAAGGTGTTCGAGGAGGAAAAAAAGTTCCTTTAAAAGCGAATGTCGATGAGGCTTTAGAAAAATGTCCAAATGTAAAGAATACAATTGTTATCAAAAGAACAGGTGATCAAGTAAATTGGGTTGCCGATAGAGACTTATGGTATGAAGATCTTTCAAAAGATGTTGATTTGACATGCGAACCTGAACCGATGAATTCAGAAGACCCTCTATTTATTCTCTATACGTCTGGGTCTACAGGAAAACCTAAAGGCGTTCTTCACACAACAGCAGGTTATCTTCTTGGCGCACATATGAGTTTCAAATATTTGTTTGGTATAAATGAATCTGATGTTTATTGGTGTACAGCCGATGTTGGTTGGATTACTGGACACACATATATCTTGTACGGTCCTTTATCAAACGGAACAACAACAATAATGTTTGAAGGCGTCCCAACTTATCCAAGCTCATCGAGATGTTGGGAGGTATGTGATAAATATAATGTAAATGTTTTTTACACAGCTCCAACAGCCATAAGAGCCTTAATGTCTCAAGGTGATGAACCCGTTCTTAAAACTAAAAGAGACTCTCTTAGAGTTCTTGGAACAGTGGGAGAACCAATTAATCCNGAAGCTTGGGATTGGTACTATAAAGTTGTAGGGAATGGCTCGTGTGATGTTATTGATACTTGGTGGCAAACAGAAACAGGTTCAGTTTTAATATCGCCAATATCAGGTGTTACTCCGGTAAAACCTGGATCAGCAACATTGCCATTTTTTGGAGTAAAGCCAGCAATTTATGATGAAGAAGGCCAAGCATTAGAAGGTGCAGCCTCAGGTAATTTAGTTATTGAATCCTCCTGGCCTAGTCAAATTAGAAGCGTCTATGGTGATCATGAAAGAATGATATCAACTTACTTTAAAACATATGAAGATATTTATTTTACTGGTGACGGAGCAAGACGAGATGAAGATGGGTATTTTTGGATAACAGGTAGAGTTGATGATGTTCTAAATGTTTCTGGCCACAGACTTGGAACAGCAGAGATTGAAAGTGCTTTAGTACTTCATGATTCTGTTGCAGAGGCAGCGGTGGTAGGATTTCAACATCCAATTAAAGGACAAGGTATTTATGCATTTGTTACCTTAATGAAAGGTGAAGATTTTAATGATGCTCTAGAGCAGGAACTAACAAAATTTGTTTCAAAAGAGATAGGTCCTATTGCAAAACCTGACCTTATTCAAAACGCTCCTGGTCTTCCTAAAACAAGATCTGGAAAAATTATGAGAAGAATATTAAGAAAAATTGCTGAAGGTGATTTCGATAATCTTGGAGACACAACCACTCTTGCAGAGCCTGCTGTTGTTGCATCTTTGCTTGAAAATAGCAAAAAACTATGAAGAGATTGATTCCGGTTTTAATTCTATTTGGCTGCAATATTAATCAAAATTATGACAAATCATTGTTGCCTGATGCAGATCCTTCATTATTGAGCAAAGTTAATTCAAGAGGATTGATAACATGCATGCAAATACCTGTTCCTCAGCCGCCTATACCAATAAACAAAGATCATAAAATACCGCAAAAAGAAGTTTACGATTCTAATGATTGTATAGACAGTGAAATGGCTAAAGTAGAATCAAAAAAAATTAATAGTGAAAGGAAAGAAAAGAAAGAATTCAATCTTGAGATTGATCTAAAAGATCAAGATGATAAAGAATAATTGCCCTGATTCTTATTTAATCTTCCCTCTTCTTCAAGTTTAATTAAATGTGCTAACAAGCTCATCTTAGCAATAGGATGAAGCATTTCAGGCACATCATCATATACTGATAGCAACAGTTCATCGATATTTGAATTATTTTTATTTTCAATGCATCTAATAACCTTAGACTCTCTTGAAAGCCTATGTCGAATAATTGACTGAATTGTTTTTGAAGGTTCCTCCATAAAATTACCATGCCCAGGAGCAAAGTAATCAATATCATAATTTTCGAGCAATTTTAAAGAGTCGATATATTCAGTCATGTTTCCATCTGGAGGAGCTATTACTACAGTTGATCCATCCATAATATGGTCGCCTGTTAATAGACATTTAATATCCTTCATATAAAAACATAAATGATTGGATGCATGACCAGGAGTATGAATAGTCTCAAGGGAATATTCGTTTGTTGAAATAGTATCACCATGATTTAAGACGATGTCAGGAACAAATGTTTCGTCTTCCCATTCAGAATCTCTATCAACTAATCGCCCAAACATAGGAATATTTAATTTTTTTGAAATTGGCAATGCTGCTGGTGAGTGATCCTTATGAGTATGTGTAACCAAAATTCTTTTAATCTTATCTCCGCCTAGTGACAAAATTTTCTCTATATGTTCAGCATCATTTGGGCCAGGATCAATTAAGGTAATATCATCACTTCCAATTAAATATGTATTTGTTCCATTACCAGTAAATACTCCGCCATTGTTTGCAGTAATTTTCTTTATTAGCTTATGCATTAATGATCCTCATAACCCTCATCGCCTGGATACAAAACATTCCATGTTCCATTTTCTTTATAAAACTTCGGTAGTATAGGCTTGATATCATTTTTCGTTAAATTTTTTTGGTTTTCAAGCATTTCTCTTGCAGAAGTAAAATTTGAACATAATTTTAGATTTTCTGTAGTGGGCAAAATCATCTGCATGTCACCTTCCATTGCTTTTTTTAGTGCGTTATTTGGATTTATCCATAAGCTATGAGTTAATTCCATACCATCGTGCTGAACAATTTGATTTTCAGGCAAATATGCAATAAAAAATCTTGTGTCAAAACGTTTTATTTCAAAATCAGGCGTAATCCAATGAGATAATGGTGCAATATTTTTAGCAGTTAGAATTAGCTCTTCTCTCTTACAAATTTCTAAAAAAGATATCTCATGATTGATTAGATCGATTCTATATTTGTCAAACTTATTTTTATCCTTACCTTCTAAGTCTAATTTTTCTCCAGACTTTCTTTTTGCTAATAATATTCCGACCTCTTCAAAGCTCTCTCTTATACAAGCAATCCAGTAACTCAAACCNCTCTCGTTTAGACCAAGAATTTCAGAAGCTATAGANTCGTTATATCCATCACAGTATGATTTCCATTCTTTTTGAAGGTCATCTTCATCAATCTTTCCACCAGGAAAAACATATAAGTTTCCAAAAGGTGACTTTTTAGATCTTTTTACCATTAAGACCTCAATTCCCTCTTTCGAATCCCTTAAAACAAGAACAGTTGCAGCAGGAGTTAAATTTTTATTCATATATTTAATTGATATGGCTTAGAATACTGCTTATGAGAATCACTGACAATCTAATTAAAGATATAGCAAATGCTCCTGAATGGTTTTTTGAAGCCATTAAAGTGGAGCCAAAAGAATGCGAAATTGAAAATCCAAAAGGAAATCTCTCTTATTCAAAATGGGATTGTGATTCAGAAAGTAAAAACCTGCTTATATTTATCCATGGAACTGGAGCACATAAAAAATGGTGGTATCCAATAGCTCCACATTTTACAGAAAATACTAATGTGATCGCGGTTGATCTTCCAGGCATGGGTGATTCGGGTTTTAGAGATAAATACAGCATCAAAGATTTTGGTCAATGTATTATTTCAATTATTGAAAAAGAAAAATCAGCTAAGCNCATTGATAANGTCTTCATTGTTGGACATTCTCTAGGNGGTCAAGTTGCAGCATATGTCGCCTCTGAAAAAAAAGAACTTGTTTCTAGCTTAATAATGATCGATACCTTTATAAGGCCACCCGACTGGGATCCTTCGCAACATGAGGGCGGTCCTCTCAGAATGATCAAATATTATCCAGATAAAGCTACTATTTTAAAAAGGTTTAGGCTTTTACCTGAACAGGAATGTCTTAATGATTGGTTTGTAAGATATATAGCAGAACATTCTGTTCGAAAAACTGATGAAGGATGGCGATGGAAGTTTGATGATTCTATGTTTAATAGCTTGGAAAGATTGTTTGGTTATCAATTTTCATTTGGATGCCCTGCTCTATTTATTCATGGTGCAAATAGTTTACTCATGTTAGGTAATATCCTTGGCAACATAAAAAATATGTATTCAGATATCATGGAATTTGAAGAAATTCCTGGTGCAGCCCATCATGTCCCTCTCGATAAACCCTTGGAAATAGTTGATATAATTAAAAATCGTTTATTTTAAATATGAACTACTTCTATTTCTTCTTCTTTGTTTTTTTAGGTATTTTGGTTTGGATTAAACCATTTGCTGAATTTTTAAAAAATAGGATTCTTTCAAGCAATAACATCAATGTTATTGCAGGCATAACATTATTAATAGGTTTGATATGTGTTTATGTAGCTTTGGCAGATGAATATTGGTTTGAAAGAGTATGGAGGATTGTTACTTTTTCTTTAGGAATAATATTGATCATAAGAGGTATAGCAGCGATGTTCTTTTTTAATCAAATAAAAAAAGCTATCCCTTTTGTCTTCCTTCATTATTTTAAATTTATGAGCATTATTTCAGTAATGTTTTTTTCATTAGCGTTCTTTGTCGTTTCCTCTGACTATGTTGGACCACAAAAAGATATAAGTAATTGTAGTTCAGATAATAAAGTTAAGCTTATTTGTGGCTTTAAGAATCCTGAGGANATAGTGATAACGCCTGACAAAAAATTTCTGTTAATGTCAGAATTTGGAGGAATTGGTCCATATGAGGAACAAAAGTCAGGCTACTTTGCTTTATTAGATTTAAAAACAAAAACTAAAGTTATTCCAAATATAACAATTGAAGAAAATATTTGGGGCGATCCTAAATGTACGAGAACAATTAATAAAAAATATGGTCCTCATGGAATTGACTTAATAAAAAGAAATGACGGGCGCTATCAACTCGGGGTCATTAATCATTACCCAGACGAAAGTATAGAAATGTTTGAGATGGTAAAAAAGGAAAATTCATGGGATATGGTTTGGAGAGGATGTATAGATGTGCCATATGAGTTTTATTTTAATGACATTAGTTTAAGAAAAAATGGAGGCTTCTATGCTTCTCATATGTACGATAGGGAAATCACTCTTAACGAATGGCTTTTCGTTTCAATAATAAAATCTGATACAGGATTTCTTGTCGAATGGATAGAAAATAGATTCAAAAAAATAGATGGCTCCGATGGAAGCGGTCCTAATGGTATTGCTTTGGATGAAGACTCTAATATTATTTATATAAACTATAACCAAGGTGATTCGATAACAAAATTTGATCTTTCACTTAATAAAAAATTAGATAAAAAGTTTATTGAAGCGCCAGATAATCCTTATATAGATGGTAATGACATTTGGATTACCTCATTAGATTTTCAACCTAATGATTTTGGAGATTGTGAGTTTAAAAAAAGTTGTTCCCTACCATTTTCTATTTATAAATTAGATAAAAATAATTTAGAAATAAAAAATGAATATGCATTTTCCAAAACTGTTTTTGGTCTTCCTACCGTTGCTGTTCCAATAAAGGATGAGGTTTTTTTAGGATCATTCCATTCTGATAGATTGGGGATAATAGAAATTAAATAAATGATAAAAGAATTCAACTTTGATTCACTTGAGAAAAGTATTCCAGAAAGATCTAGTAACTCTCATAAAGGTGATTTTGGAAAAGTCATGGTTGTTGGAGGTTCCGAGGGGATGGGAGGTGCCGCAATATTATCATCTGAAGCAAGTTTATTTTCTGGTGCTGGACTAGTTCATCTCAGCACACATCCAATAAATGTAGAGGCAAGCCTAAAAAGAAATCCAGAAGTAATGGCATATGGCATTGATAAAAGTATTTCTATACCTGAGAACATTGATGTTTTGCTATGCGGTCCAGGATTAAAAAATGACGAATGGTCTAAAAATGTTTTTTATGAAGTTATTTCAGCAAATAATTTTGGAGTAGTAATATTGGATGCAGGTGCACTTCATTTTATTGTGAAGAACAATTTAGAGACAAGCAAAGATAAAGTTCTTACTCCTCATCCAGGCGAAGCTGCAAAGCTTTTAGGTATTTCAAATAATGAAGTTCAAGAGGATAGAATTAATGCCGCAAAATCAATATCAAATAAATTTTCAGCTTCTGTAATTCTTAAAGGTAAAGAGACGATTATTTGTTCTCATGGTGATGAGGAATTATTTATATGTACTGAAGGTGGGCCAGAGTTATCTTCCGGGGGCACAGGTGACGTTCTTGCTGGAGTACTATCAGCCCTTATAGCCCAAAAAGTTAATATTATTGATGCTTGCAAAATTTCTGTTGCTGTTCATGCTAGAGCGGGAGAAGAATTCAGAAATAAAACAGGTGAAATTGGCTTAAATGCATCATCATTGATACCAACCATAAGAGATTTACTTAATAAATGAATAAAATTTACCTAGAAAATGACGAATCAACCAATAAGCTTGGTGCACTAATATCAGAGAAACTGAAAGAAATTAAAAAATCTTCAATTGAGATCCATCTTGAGGGTGATCTTGGTGCTGGAAAGACATTTTTAACCAGATCGATAATATCCAATTCAGGATGGAACGGCTTGGTAAAAAGCCCAACTTATACCTTATGTGAAGAATATGACCTTGGAGATGTGATTTTCTTACATATTGACTTGTATAGAACTGACGAACCAGAAGACATTCATATTTTCGATTTAGATAGAAAAACTCACTTAAAAAAAATTATAATTATTGANTGGCCACAGAAGCTTGCTGTAAAAAGAAATTTTGACTTAAAAATATCTTTTGAGCATTTCGATGATGGTAGAAAAGTATCGATTAATGATAGTGACAAATTATTTTCAAGTTTAATNAAGCATTATGAATAAAATTTTATCTTTTTTATTACTTCTTTCTTCACTTGTAAACTCAAATGAAATTTCATTTTATGAAATAAAAGATTCCGATGATCAATCCTTTGAAATATCCTTTCTTTTAGACAAGGTGTCTTTTATAAAATCTTATTCTCTTGTAGATCCCTCAAGAATTGTAATAGACGTATACCAAAGTGATTTAAAGTCGGGTATTGAGGAAAAGTATAACTACCCTATTAAGCTAGTAAGGGCTTCTTCAAAAGAGGACTTAACAAGAATAGTTATTGATTTATATGAATATGTTAATTGGAGTAAGCCAACTCAAGAGAAAACAGATGAAGGAATATTATTAAAAGTTAATATTAAAAAAGATAAGGAGTTAAAAAATAACATAAGAGATATTGTTGTAGCTATTGATGCTGGACATGGTGGTAAATATCCTGGTGCTGTTGGAACTAATAACATTCTTGAGAAAGATGTAACCTTGCTTATATCAAAAGAATTAGAAAGATCCTTGAGAGATACTGAAGGATATAAACCTGTAATGATTAGAAAAGGTGATGAAACCGTTAGTCTTAATGATAGATATCAAAGAGCGAGAAGATATGGAGCAGACATATTTGTTTCAATTCACGCGGATGGATTTAGACTTGAATCTGTTAAAGGCGCCTCAGTTTTTATCTGGTCTGAAGAAGCCTCAAGCTCAGTTGCAAAAAATTTATCTGAAAAAAAGAGGCAACAAATTCAAGCCGACATAAAGAATTTAAAACCCTTCGATTTTAATGAAGACTTAGCAAGAGAAATTTATCCAGAGATTTACTTGAATAAAGTTAAAGATAGCAAACTTCTTGGAGCAAAAATTCTTGAGCAGCTTAAGAGAGATCCATTTACTAAGATACATAAAAAGGACGTTGAATTTGCAGATTTCAGGGTTTTAAAATCAGTTGATATTCCATCTGTGTTAGTCGAATCAGGATTTCTTACAAATCCAGATGATGCAGAGAGGCTTAAAGGTAAGCCAGGCAGAAGAATGATAGCAAGATCAATATTTTTAGGAGTAAATAACTTTTTTATTGAAAACCCTATAGAAGGAACTTTAATAACTTCAGAAACTGATTTTTTGATTTATACAATTCAAAAAGGTGATGTTTTATCAGAGATTGCTATTAGATTTGGAGTGACAGTTGATTCTATAAACAAAACTAATAATTTAGAAAATAAATCTATATTTCCTGGCCAAATTATTAGAATAGAAATATAGACACCTAAGACATGTCATATGGATCAATATCATAAGACCATTTAACTTTCTTTGTTTCAGTCCAAGTTTGAATTTCATAAGTAAGATAATTAAGCACTCTGTTTAGATAAGTTCTTGTGTCAGACTTGATAATCAGATGATTTCTTGTATTCCCTTTAATCTTTAAGGGTATCGATGGAAGTGGTCCAGTAACATTAATATTTTTCTTATCATTTAAGAGATTGTTTGCTTTATCTAAAAATTTGTAGCAGCTTTCTGGACTGGGTGAAGTCGCTCTTAATATTGCNACTGTTGAGTATGGAGGCATATTCAAAGCCTTGTTTGTTTTAAGGCATTGCTCAGAAACCAGCCTATAGTCTCCAGTTTTAATTTGTTTAAGATTTTCATCATTAGGGTATCTAGTCTGAATAATTACTTTTGCAAGATTATTATTTCTACCTGCTCTACCAGAAACCTGAATTAATTGTTGTGAGATTTTTTCAATTGCATTTATTTCTGGGCTTAATAAACCTCCATCAGCATTAAGGATTACGCATAGAGTTACTTTAGGAAAATCATGACCTTTAGATAGCATTTGTGTTCCCACCAATATTGCTTCTTTGCTTGTNTTAGCCTTTTCATAAATTGCTTCAATTGATCCCTTNAGTCTTGTNGAATCNTAATCCATTCTAATNATNGGTACTTTTTTAAATGTGCTTCTAAGCACCTCTTCAACTCTTTCAGTGCCGGTTCCAAGAGTATTTATTTCATTTGAATGGCAATCTGGACATGTTTTATTTACCCCATAAACTGATTCACATTTATGACAAATTAGTCTATTTTTTGACTTATGAAAAACTAAATTTGATTCGCATGATGAACATTTTGCAACCCAGCCACAATTATCACATTCATACAATGGAGCAAAACCTCTTCTATTGAGAAAAATTAAAACTTGCTCGCCTTTGTTAACTGCTGCTTCAATGATGCTCATAGTTTGAATAGCAATTCCTCCAAGTAGAGGAGAGTCACTAATATCCAAAGGAATTAATTTTGGTGGCTTTTTGCCATCTACTCTTCTCAATAAATCAAACTTTTTGAACTTTTTCTCTTTTACAAGCTTAAGGGTTTGCAGNGATGGTGTAGCAGANCCTAAAAAAACCGGTATATTTTCTANCTGNGCTCTTTTTATAGCCAANTCTCTTCCTGAAAACTTAAAACCTTCNGCTTGCTTNTATGACTGATCATGCTCCTCATCAATAATAATTGCTCCTAAATTTTTTAACGGCATNAAAACTGATGATCTTGTTCCAATAACAATTCTTATNCCGCCAAATTTAGATCGCAGCCAAANCTTTAACCTTTGGTTTGGAGTTTGTCTGGAATGATATACGCCAATATCACCATTAAAACGATCCTTAAATCTTTTTTCTAATTGTGGTATCAGATTAATTTCTGGTACTAGAATCAAAATCGATTTATTTTGAAGAATAAATTTTTCAGCCAGTTGAAGATATATTTCTGTTTTACCAGACCCTGTAACCCCGTATATTAATGAAGGACTAAATTTTTCAACTTTATTAAGTTTAGATAGATTNATNTTTTGTTCTTTTGTTAATTTTAATTTCTTGTCATCTTCATTTAACTTATATTCAGTATTATCATCAAGGTCGATAATAATTTTATCGTTATGTTTTCTTAAGAGCGTTGGCATGAAAGAGAAGAATACTTCTCCAATTGGATGATGATAGTAATCTGAGGCCCATGTAATTGCTTCAAATATTGATCCGTTAAAACAAGAATGTTCATCGGCTATTGAGATTATTTCTTTTAAGCCTTTTAGTGACTTGGGNTTAGCTATTTTCTTTACAACTATTCCAACAATTGACTTGCTTCCAAACGGAACTATTACCCTTTTACCTTTTTTGATTACTTCTTTTGATTTATAGGTAAAACATTGTCTTAATGGCAATCCAACAGCAATATCATAGTAAAAAATATTCATTTTTTAATTGTAATGGATTTAATTTTTGATATAGTTCTCATCCTAAATATATTTTATTATGAAAAAAGATATACATCCTGAATACCGCGAAGTTCTATTCCATGATATCAGTGTGGATGAATATTTTTTACTTCGCTCTACTCTGAAAACAGATAAAACAAAGGAATGGGAAGGGAAGGAGTATCCATACTACACCGTTGAGGTTTCTTCTGCCTCACATCCTTTTTATACTGGTAAACAAAAGATTATTGATACCGGTGGAAGAGTTCAAAAGTTCGAAGAAAGATTTGGTAAGAAGAAATAAATTTAGTCTATACCTGAACTGCCAAAACCTTTAGTACCCCTTTCTGATTTTTCGAAATCTTCAACTATTTCAAAATTTGCTTGAACTATTGGCACTATTATCATTTGAGCAATTCGATCGCCAGAATTAATTACAAATTCGCTCTTTGATCTATTCCATGCAGGAACCATTAATTCACCTTGATAATCAGAGTCTATCAATCCAACTAAATTACCAAGCACTATCCCGTGTTTTGAACCAAGGCCTGATCTTGGAACAACCAGAGCTGCTAATTTCTCATCCTCAAGATGCATTGCAAATCCCATTGGAATCATTTCAGTTTTTCCTGGTTTCAGTATTAATTTATCTTTTATGCATGCTCTAAGATCTAAGCCTGCAGAACCTTTAGTCTCGTATTTGGGTATAGGTATTTCATTGCCAATAAGTTTATTCAATATTTTGACTTTAACCTTTTTCAATTTCTAAGTTCCTTTGGTTTAATTAATGATCTTAGTCTACATTGTTGTGAGCTTAATGAAATCCATTCACCATCATGAGAAATTATTGCTAAATTACATGTTGTAAATCTCTCAATTGGTTTATTAGTTAATAATTCTACTAAATAATGAAGCGTAGGATTATGTCCAACTATTAAAATATTTTTTAAGCTTTCATCTAGCTCTTTCAAGCCCTCAATAATATTAGTTGTATCACCAAAATATAGTNTGTCNGTATAGGTTGCTTTATCAATTTCAAAATTAAANCCATCAGCAGTTAAGTCAAATGTTTCTTTTGCTCTTAAAGCATTTGAACATAAAACCTTATCTATCTTTAAATCCATATCTTTTAAAAATTTAGACATCTTCTTTGCATCACTAATGCCTCTATCTGCAAGAGGTCTTTCAAAATCGCTAAGATTTGAATTGTCCCATGAAGATTTAGCGTGTCTAAGTACATATATTTCTTTCATATTTAATTCATTATAGTATTGATATGTCGGCTTCTGTTCTATAAAATCGCGTTTCTATGAGTAAAAAATGCCAAGTAACAGGAAAGATTCCTCAGACAGGAAATAACGTTTCTCACGCTAATAATAGAACTAAAAGAAAGTTCTTTCCTAATCTACATTCGCATAAATTTTGGGTTGAATCTGAAAATAGATTTGTAAACCTAAAAGTATCTGCCAAAGGTATGCGAATTATCGATAAAAAAGGTATAAGCCAAGTTCTTAAAGANATAAGAGCCCGCGGCGAAAAAGTCTAATTAGATATCATTTATATCCAACTTCTTGAGCTAATAAAACAGCTTGTTTCTGCAAAGAACCTAATTTACTGACATTAATATTATCTTCATTGAAATCTCCCCATTCCTGAATAGACTCATGCACTTTAGCTCCAATCAATACTGGGTATTCTTTATTTGCTGAAGCATAAAAATTTTGGGCTCTATCAGATGAAAGATACTCTAAAAGAGAAATAGCGTTTTCCTTGTTTTTTGAAGTTTTAACAATCCCGGCTCCAGATATATTTACATGTACTCCTCTGTCATTCTGATTTGCCCAAAATAGATTCAAATTATCGTATTGCGGATCATCCAACAGTCTTGCTAAATAATATGTATTCACAATAGTCATCCCACATTGTCCACTTGATACAGCTTTCAAAGCATTTGTATCATTTGAAAAAACTTCAGTTGCTAAGTTTGAAATCCAACCAGATACAACTTCTTTTGCTTGATCGAAACCATATTCATCAATCATGCTTGCCATAAGAGATCTGTTGTAGACTTTTTTTGACGTTCTTAAACATAATTTACCCTTCCACTTAGGGTCAGCTAAATCTTCATAGGTAGAAAAATCATCTGATGCAAATTGATCACTTGAGAATACTATTGTTCTTGCTCTTTTTGAAAGGCCAAACCATTTATTTTCAGGATCTTTAAGATATGAAGGTACATTTCTTTCTAATATTTCTGAGTCAACTTTGGAGAAAATATTCCTTTCGGCCGCTTGCCATAGGACTCCAGCATCCACTGTCATAAAAATATCTGCCATTGAATCATTGCCTTCAATATCAATTCTTTCCATAAGCTCTTGAGCATTTCCTGATAACAAATTCACTTTGATGCCAGTATCATCATAGAAGTCCTCAATGATTGGTTCTAATAGTTGTGGTTGTCTAGATGTGTAAATTGTGAGTTCATCTATTTCATTTTCATTTGCGCATGAAATAAGTATAAGCACAGAAAGTAATATCGAAATTTTCTTCATTTTATACCTCATTTGATTTGAGTTACTTTTAGGTGTGCCAAATAAATTATAGCTTATTCTTTCCAGCAGCATGATTAATAAAAAACTTTTTTAAGAACTGTGTTTTATTTACTCCAGACAATCCAAAATTTCTAAGCAGCTTTACATATAAGTTTTTTGAACCAAAAAGATTTACAAAAAAGTCCATAGATTTCAACATAAGTAGATTCATATTTTTTCTTCTAATTTCATATCTTTTAAGCGTTAAAGCTTGATCAATATGCATAGATTTTTCATATGAACTTATNATTTCTTCACATAANGCGTCTGCATCTGCAAATCCTAAATTTATACCTTGCCCTGCTAATGGGTGTATGGAATGAGCTGCATCACCAACAAGAACAACATGCCCTGAAATGTAGTTTTCAAAATGATGACTAAAAAGCTTAAAGGTTAATATTGATGAATTAATATNAATTTTTGNTGAGAGCTTTTGTTCNAAATANGAAATNTTGTTTTTAACATAATCTTTAATTTCAATATCACGAAGATTTTCATTATCAACAGACCAAACAATAGTATGTGTAGATTTACTATCATTTTCAGGCAAAGGCATAATTGCAAATATTCCTTTATCTGAGAATATTTGATGAGCTAAATATAAATCTTTAGTTTCACAACTTGCTGTAAATGTGATCGCTGTTTGATTATAGCTAGATTTTTTCTCATTTAATTTTGCTATCTTGGCTACATTTGAATTTCTTCCATCACAGCCTGCAATAAACTTTGTTTTAATTTTTTTTTGATTTGATAGTTTTAATTCTGAACAATTGTTTTCATTATCTTGAAAGATCTCCTCGATTTGATTTTCAAAAAAAACTTGGTGGTCTCCGTNGTCTTGCAGCTTTTCTTGAAGGTCATTAAAAAAAACTACATAAGAAAGATTTTCTTCATTTATTTCTTTTGAAGAGAAATGAATACTTCCAGATCCATCACCATCAAATACACTTATTTCTTTTATTGGAGCGAAAGGAACTTTTATGCCTAAATCATCTAAAAGTTTTTTCGAAAATGAATTAAGAGTTAATGTTCTTATGTTTTCGTTAATAACATTTTGACTTTTTGACCTCTCAATTATTAACGATTCTATGTTATTTTTACTGAGTCTAGATGAAATATAGTTTCCGATTATTCCGCCACCAGATATTGTAACTACCGGATTCACAGTATTAAGACATTAATGATTCAATCTCAGCAGGATCAGATGGAACTTTCTTGGTTAGGTTTTCATTTCCATCTTTTGTTACCAAAATATCATCTTCTATTCTTATTCCAATACCTTTCCATTTGTCATCTACATCCATTGAACGACTAATATAAATGCCAGGTTCGATAGTAGTTATCATGCCTGGTTTAAACTTCATAAAGTCATCTCCTTCCATATAATCTCCAGCATCATGGACATCAAGGCCTAGCCAGTGACCTATTTTATGCATATAGAAGTCCTTAAAAGCNCCTTTTTTATGCANNTCTTCAGGATCACCATGCAATAAACCAAGCTCTACTAAACCGTTTGTAATTATTTTTTCAGAAATTTNTTGNGGCTCCATAATATTGTTGCCTTCTTTCACCTTATCAATTGCAGCATTCATTGCATCAAGAACTATTTTGTATANCTCAAGTTGTTCCTTTGAAAATTTTCCGCTAATTGGATAAGTTCTTGTAATATCAGAAGCATACATCTCATATTCACAACCAGCATCAACCAAAAGAAGTTCATTTTTATTAAGTTTCTTATTGTTTTCAATATAATGAAGAACACAGGCATTTTCACCACCAGCAACAATTGGAGTATAGGCTGGGAATCTTCCACCTCTTTTTGAAAATTCGTAAACATACAAGCTTTCAATGCTTTGTTCAGACTCTGCATTTTTTACATTTTTCATTGCCTCAATATGAGCTTCTGCTGAAATATCACAGGCTTTCTTAATAAGACTNATTTCGTGATCATCTTTTATTAATCGAGCATTCCCTATCGTGGACGACGCATCCAAAATATTAATAGATTTACTGTGTCTATCTTTAGAGCTTGCTTCAGTAGTCCAATCTATTACTTTTTGATCAAAGCCATTCTTTTTGCCAATAGGATATAAAACTTGATCACATCCAAAAAGAATTTCAGGCATCATATTATCTATTTCAGAATTATCGTATGCCTTATCAAATAAAAATTCTTTTACAGCTCCTATTGGGCCTGACCTGTGGCCATCCCAAATTTCTTTTAATTTATCTTTAGGAGGTACAAAAATTANAGAATTTATTCCATCATCGTTATTAATTATGGCCATCAAAGAATCAGGCTCACAAAATCCGGATAAATAATAAAAATTACTATCCTGTCTGAACGCATATGCTGAATCAGCATTTCTATAATGAGTATTGGCACCGGGAATCAATAAAACCGAATTCTTAGGTAGTTTTTCTGATAGATTGATTCTTCTGCTTTTGTAAATTGCATTATCCATGTGTGTATTTTACTTATTTAAAGTAACTTTCCAATTCATTAAAGTAGAATTAAACTATAAAAATGCCTAAAAACAATGAGTTAAGTTCAAAAGATTTAGAAAAGAGGATTGATCTTTTAATTAAAAGGTTTGAAGAGCAAAAAGGAATTATTGATTCATACGTAAAAAGAGAAAGGGAATGGAAAAAAGATAAAGTTCTTCACAGAAAAGAAATATCTCGTTTGGAAAGAGATTTAAAGAAGGCCACTAATGAGTAAAGTTGAAACCGTAGCTCTAAGAATATTTGGAAGAGATTTAACCATCGCATGTCCACCTAAAGAAAAAGATAATTTAATAAAAGCGGCCGCCTTATTAAATGAGGAGNTAGATAATATAAGTGACAAAAATAATGCTCTGATAATTGCAGGATTAACTCTTTCTAATAAGCTCCTAAATGATGATTCTAAATCTACTAAAAAAGAAAGTGTTGATTACTCTAAACTTATTAAAAAAATAGAGAAAGTACTTCAAAAATAATCTTTAACTTAAATCCCATCTAAACTATACTCTTATAACATTCTGGTTCATTAGCCAATGTGTTAATAAATTTGAACCGATACTATTAAATAGGTGATTTTCCACTGTCATTGTTGAGCATTACCATTAAGGGAAGCCTGATTTGACAAGATGTTCACCACCTGAACTTTCGGTTCAGGTATAGCACATAGCGGTGATCTGGTTTGCTAGCCTCTGCAATTATTATGGTGAAAAATAAAATTAGAAAATCACTACTTAAGCAGGGGCAACTTTTTTGTCAGNATGATATCGAAGAGTTAAATTCTCAGATTCAAAAAAATGTATTAAAAGAAATAGATATCGAATCTTCTAAGAATACCCTTCTCTATTTTCAATATAAAAACGAAATACCTACAAATCTAATAATCGATGAGTTATTAAAATACTCCAATAATATATATATGCCTCGAATAGTTTCTGAAAATGAATTGAAGTTCAATTTATTCAAAGAGGGTGAGACCTTAAAAAAAAATAAATATGGTATAGATGAACTAATGAATGAAGACTATATTAATCCTAAAGTTCTTAACACTATGTTCATACCTTTTGTTGGAATAGATAAGAATGGGCATAGGCTAGGATATGGTGGTGGTTTTTTTGATAAAACACTTGAACAATTAAAGTCTCAAAAAGGCAGGCCACTTTTTGTTGGACTGGGATATGACTATCAAATCTTAGAAGAACGTTTTGGCGAGAGTCATGATATTAAATATGATCTAGTTATTACAGAATCGCGTGTACTTTCATATGACTGAGCTATAAAATGTCCGCCGAAACATGAGAACAATCGCTAAATATATTCTAATTTTCTGGATTCCACTTATATCTGGTAAGACAATTATTCTTGATGGGAATTTAGATGAACCAGAGTGGGAAAGTGCATTCGTAATAGATGAGTATTATGAAGTTGTCCCTTTTACTCTCAATCCAGCAAAAGTAAAAACAACTGCAAAAATATTTTCAAATGAAGAGGGAATATATGTCGGTTTTATCAATTATCAAGAAAATTCTTCAATGGTTTCAAATAAATCTTTACGAGATGAATGGAATGCGAATTCTGAACAAAATGGTGTTGGTATTGATTTTGACAGTGATGGAGCAAAAGCTTATATGTTCATTGTTACCCTAGCAAATATTCAAAGAGATGGCATTAGACCTTTGGGTGGTTTTCCCGAATTTGATTGGGATGGGGATTGGGAAGCACAAACAAAAAAACATGATGGTTTCTGGGTCTCAGAATTTTTAATACCTTGGAATGTTGTTCTGATGAAGCCTGAGACAAATAATAAAAGAAAAATTAATGTTACAACTTATAGGTATCTAGCAAAAGAAAAGTTATGGCTAAATGATACAAAGACAAGTGGGTTTAGAACAAATTTTCTTTCAAATCTAAGAACAATAGAGGTAAACAATTTTTCTAAAAGAAAGATCAATTTTTTTCCATTTATTGCAAAAACTCATAACTCAGTCACAAGCTTTAATGAAGATAAGATTGGAGCAGAAATATTTTTAAATACTGGCACAGGGAAACAAATTAATCTTACAATCAATCCAGACTTTGGTCAGGCAGAGAGTGACGAAGTTATTGTTAATTTTTCTGCACAAGAAACTTTCTATTCTGAAAAACGCGCTTTTTTTAATGAAAATCAATCTTTGTTTGATTTAAATCATTACGATAGATATAGAATTATTAATACTAGAAGAATTGGTGCAAGAAGTAGCTATTTGTGTTCATCATCATTAAATGAAGATGACTGCGTTGATTCAAGAAAAAATTACACCGATATTGACTACGCTCTTAGATATACTCAAAAAAATAATAATACAGATTTTGGAGTTTTTGTTGCTAAAGAGTCGGATGAAAGATATACAAAAGGAAAAGATTTTTACGCTATAAGATCAAAAAAGAAAATTGATAACAGAACAATTGGTTACTTTTTAACACATGTTGAAAATAATTTTCTAAATGAAAGTGCTACAGTTAATGTAATAGATTTTGCGAATGTAAAATCTAACAAGCTAACTACCTATAACGATTTAATTACATCTGAAAGAGAGGGTGAGTCTGGATTTGGCTTTAGATCACAATTTAATTATAAGCCAACACAGTTATCGAGTAGATCAGGTAGTCTACTCTATTTTGATGATAGTCTAATGTTAAACGATTTTGGTTATCTCAGAAAAAATGATTGGTTTCACATAGGTCTAGGATCTAATATCACATTAATAGACTTTAAAAAGCGTAAAGAAATTAAGGAGCTGGAACTAGGAATAGATTTTAATTACGACTCAGACACTTCAGGAAATTCAAATCCATTTACTATTGGGCAAAAGAATGAATTTACTTTCCTAAATGCCTCAAAATTTCAGTTTACATGGGATTTAAAAACTTCTGGAAAAGATACAACTATTACAAGAAAGAATATTGATTTTCCTTATGTAAAAAATACTGGAAGTTTCAGCTTTAACTTAGATTATGAATCACCGAGTTTTGGAATCTGGGAGTATGATTGGAGGATCGGATATGAGGATGCCGATAAATATNAGTCATTTGATTCCAACGGATATAAAAGAAGGTATGCAAAGATAGGTGGATCTTTTTATCCAGTGGATGATTTTAAAGTAGGATTTTCAACGAGAATAAGAAACGAGAAAGAGTGGTTAAATTGGATAGAAAACAATGATCTTGCTGTTTATGATTTATCTCAAAAAATTATTTCTATTAATATGAATTGGTATAGGGGTTCAAAGCATGAGATAAGACTAAAGAGTCAATTTGTAGCGTTACAAGCAAAAAATCCAAGAAGTTTAATTGTTGATCAGAATGGTTACCTTAAAAATAATAATAAAGAAGTAAGTCCATTTTCTGAAGGAATTACATCATTCCAAGTAAGATANAAGTATGAGATTGCTCCTCTATCCTACATATATCTGGTATATACAAAAGGAGGAAGTGTCTTTGAAGATAATATAACTAGAGAGACTTCTAAAATCTTTAAAGATCCTTGGAAAGATCCAGACAATGAAATATTTTCTATTAAATTTAGGCTTAAATATTAAACTTACTTCAAGAAATCTAAATAAGCCTTATTGTTGCTCTCTTCTTTAAAGGCTGTTCCACATTTATGTAAATGTTTTAAAAGTGCAGACTTATTTTTGTGTGTATCTTCAATTCCTATTAGGATATTTCCATACGCAGATCCAATATTTCTATAGTGGAATAGTGAAATATTCCACTGATTTCCAAAACTTTCTAAGAACTCTAATAATGCTCCTGGCTTTTCTGGAAATTCTCCATTAAAAATTCTTTCATTTTTTTCAGATATATTTGATTGGCCTCCTCTGCCGCCAACCATATGTCTTAAATGATCATTTGAAATTTCATTAGAGGTGTAATCACTAAATTTATATTTAAGTTTTTTTAGTTTTGCCTTCAACTTCTCAAAGCTATTTTCAGATTGAGTTCTTATTCCTACTAATACATATGCATCTTTATTATCTGACTTTCTATAATTAAATTCGGTGACTGGTAATTTGCCAATAGCCTTTGCAAGCTTTAAAAAACTTCCAGGTTCCTCTGGAATTTTAATGCTGAGAATTTTTTCGCGGTTTTCTCCAATTTCAGATCTTTCAACAATAAATCCAAGTTTTTGAAAATTAACATTTGCACCTGAGCTCACTGCAAGTAGATTCTTATTCTTCATTCTTTTTGAGTAACTCTTAAGACCTGCTAAAGCAACAGCTCCTGATGGCTCAGACAATACTCTAGTATCTTCAAAAATATCTTTTACAGCAGCGCAGACTTCATCGATATTAACAGTCATTACTTCATCAACGCATTCTTTAATAACATCAAGGTTATTTTTTCCTACTTGGGAAACAGCAACTCCGTCTGCAAATAATCCAACTTTTTTTAGATAAACTCTTTTATTTTGAATTAATGCTTCTGTAAGACAGGCCGAATCATTTACTTCAACACCAATTATTTTAATTTTCTTTTTATTTTGTCTTATCCAAGCTGATATGCCGGCCAAAAGACCTCCTCCGCCAACTGGGACGAAGACAGCATCGTAGTCAATTTCATCCTCAAGTATTTCCCGTCCTACTGTTCCTTGCCCTGCTATGGTANATGGATCATCAAAAGGATGTACAAAAGTATACTTATNTTTTTTATTAATCTTATCTGCATGAGCGAGAGCATCTCCTAAATTTTCGCCATGCAAAATTATTTTTGCTCCAAGCCTTTTTACTGCATTTAATTTGTTTTCTGGTGCGGTTACCGGCATCACAATAGTACATTTTATTTTTAACTTCCTGCAAGCTAAGGCTACACCTTGGGCATGATTTCCTGCTGATGCTGCTATTATTCCACGAGATTTTTTATCTTCAGATAAGTTAACAATTTTATTAAAGGCTCCTCTATTCTTAAAAGAAAAAATAGGCTGAAGATCTTCTCGTTTTAAATAAATTTCATTCCCCTCTTTCAAAGAAAGATTTGCGGCATAGGTAGTAGGTGAATTTATTGAAACATCATATACAGATGCTTCATTAATCATTTTAAGATACTTTTTAGAGTTCCTATAATTACCTGTTTTTTTTATTTTAAGTCTCAATTTAAATCACGTATTAAAATTTTCTTGTATTATAACTGTATGAGCGCTGCAAAGATAAGTGTTGCAAAAAAAGCAATTGATTATATTGAAAAAAAACTATCAATAGAGACTGTTCTGGGCATTGGTACTGGTTCAACAGTGAATTACTTTATTAAAGAATTAGATGCATATAAAAATCTTTTTCGAGGAGCAGTATCAAGTTCGGAAGCATCTTCACAACTTCTAAGAGAAAAGAATATTGAGGTCTTTAGTTTAAATGATGTTAATCAAATAGATTTTTACATTGATGGAGCAGACGAGGTGTCACCAAATAACTTTCTAATCAAAGGTGGCGGTGGTGCGCACACAAGAGAAAAGATAGTAGCAGCAGCGGCACAAGAATTTATATGCATTGTTGATAAAACAAAGATGGTTGATAAACTTGGGGCCTTCCCTCTTCCAGTCGAAGTAATTCCAGAAGCAAGAAGTTCTGTTGCAAGAAAAATTGTAGCTTTAGGTGGTAAACCAATATATAGAGAAAATTTTATTACTGATCAAGGAAATCATATTATTGACGTAGAAGAAATAGATATCAGTGAACCTGAAGCCTTAGAGGTTTTATTAAATAATATTCCGGGTGTCGTTGATAACGGAATCTTTGCTTTTAATAAACCTGAGGTTGTGTTGGTATCTGACTAGAGACTATAAAAGTTCTTCTATTTGAGATAGTAATTCTGGCGAATCAGGTTTTACCCTTGATCCAAATGTAGATACGACTTTACCGTCTCTAGAAATTAAATACTTATTGAAATTCCATGAAGGTGAGACACCACTCTGGGCTATCAATTTTTTGTATAANGGATTAGCTTTGCTACCTCTTACTTTTGAAGTTGCAAACATTGGGAAATCTACCCCATATTCAGTGGAGCAAAACTCAGCAACATCTGCTTCATCTGAATACTCTTGCATGAAGTCTCTCGATGGAACTCCGAGAACAACAAATCCTTCGTTTTTGTAATCTTCATAAAGTTTTTGAAGAGAAGAATATTGATAGGTGTATCCGCATCTACTCGCAACATTTACAACTAAAACAACTTGATCTGTATATTCACATAAGTTGACACTTTCACTTGAATCCAGAACTCTCATTTCAGTATCAAGCAAATCTGAACATGCTTCAGAATAAAAAGAAAATAATAAAATAAAAAGAGGTGCAATCTTTTTCATGTGTGTATTCTAACCTAAGTAATAGGAGTTATTGCAGAAAGAGAGGAAATGAAAATAGTTACTAAAAAAATGATTTCTATGTTATCCCTAATTTTATTCATAAATTTACAACCTTTTAAAGAGATGGAGGGACTGAGCCCTCCATGATTCCAGAGTGTCAGCAAAATATAATAGGGGAGAGGAGTGCTGACATACATTATTATATGTATTTATAATCAATTATCAATAGTATTTATAAAATAAATCATGTTTTTTTTATGTATAATGCTTTTTTTAACTATTTTTGGAGAAATATCTTGAAAGGTACAGTTTTATATGAAGTAAAGGACAATGTTGCCCTACTCACAGTTGATAACCCGCCAGTAAATCCCCTAAGCGATGGAGTCAGGACTGGTTTATACGAATCATTAACAAAAGCAGAAGAAGATGATTCAGTTGTAGGAGTTGTTTTAACAGGAAATGGTAGAGCCTTTATTGCTGGAGCTGATATATCAGAATTTGGTGGAAATGTAGAAGGTGTAAGCTTAAATGAAGTATTTCAAAAACTGGAGCATTGCAGTAAACCCGTTGTAGCTGCCATAAATGGTATAGCTTTAGGAGGTGGACTAGAAACAGCACTTTGCTGCAACTACAGGATTGCAGATAAAAACGCGTTTGTTGGCCTTCCAGAGGTTAATTTAGGCTTATTGCCAGGTGGAGGCGGCACTCAAAGGCTTCCGAGGCTTGCAGGACCATCTGAAGCACTAAAGATGATGCTTACTGGAGCACATGTTCCTGCTAAAAAGGCTTTAGATATGGGAATAGTTGATGGTATATCTGAAGATGTAGTTAATGAATCTATAGAATTCATAAAAAATAAAGCTGACAGTAATGAAGGACATCCAAAAGTAAGAGATTTAAACTCAAAAATGATAGAGGCTCGTGGCGATGATAAAGTTCTTCTTGAGGCTCAGGCCATGGCATCTAAGGGAAGAAAGGGTCAATTTGCTCCTGGACAAATCATAAAATGTGTAGAAGCAGCAATTAATATTGATGATTTTGACGAAGGACTAAAAAAAGAGGGTGAATATTTTCTTGAATGTTTAATGCATCCTCAAAGAGAAGCAATGATCCATATTTTCTTTGGTGAAAGAGCAGCTTCAAAGATTTCTGACGTTCCTAAAGAAACTAAAGTTATGGATATCAAAAAAGCAGGCATTATTGGTTCTGGAACTATGGGGGGTGGAATAGCAATGTGTTTTGCTAATGCAGGCATTCCCGTTCATATTATCGATCAGGATGAGGAAAACCTTAAAAGAGGAGTTTCAGTAATAGAAAAAAATTATGACTTTATGGTTAATAAAGGACGTCTATCTCCTGAACAAAAAGATGCTGTATTTGCACTAGTATCGTCTAGTTTAGATTATAAAGATGTCTCTGACTGCGATATTGTCATTGAAGCAGTATATGAAAATCTTGAATTAAAACATGAAATTTTTAAGTCATTAGATACTCATGTTAAGGAGGGCGCTATTCTAGCCAGTAATACATCAGGTTTAAATATAGATTCTATTGCATCAGTAACTAGTAGGCCTGAACTGGTAGTGGGTACTCACTTTTTTAGTCCAGCTAATATAATGAGACTATTAGAGGTTGTACGAGGAGAACAAACATCTGACGAAACATTAGCAACTATTATGGCCATAGGCAAGAGACTTAAAAAGGCAGCTGTTGTCTCATTAAATGCTCCTGGTTTTATTGGTAATAGAATGTTATTTGGCTATACAGCTCAAGCAAACATGTTATTACTTGAAGGTGCATTGCCACATCAAATTGATCAAGCATTAGAATCCTTTGGTCTAAATATGGGTCCATTTAGAATGATGGATCTCGTTGGATTAGACCTTGGTTGGAGAGCAAGAAAATTAAGTGGTAAAGAATCCCCTCTTCATGCAAAAATCGGCGATGAATTATGTGAACAAGATAGATATGGTCAAAAAAGTGGTGCTGGTTATTATAATTACTCAGAAGGTTCTAGAGCACCAAATCCAGCTCCTGAAAATGAAGCAGTATATGAAAAGATCTCATCAGAAAATGGATTTACCAGAAGAGACATTTCTGATGAAGAAATTGTAGAGAGGTGTATATTAGCTCTGATTAATGAAGGGGCAGATATTTTATCTGAAGGTGTCGCACAAAGAGCGGCTGATATTGATGTAGTCTATATAAATGGATATGGATTTCCAATATGGAGAGGCGGTCCGATGCATCATGCAAATGCAATGGGACTTGATAAAGTTATAGAAAAGCTTGAAAAATATAGAGAAATTACAGGTAATGATGTCTACAAACCAAGTGAAATGCTTGTGAATCTGGCAAAAGATGGTGGAAAACTTGGAGAGGCACCTCAAAAAGGCGATAGAAAGGAAAAATTAGGTTTTGAGATGTCGTCAGTTGCAAACAATTTTTAGATTTAATAAATTAGAAAACTAGATGATTTAGGCTCTAATTTGGACTTTTGTCCCCTCTGATACCGTATCGAATAGCTCTATCACATCATTGTTGAACATTCTTATACATCCGTGTGAGGCTTTTTGACCAATTAAGCCCTCTTCGTGGGTACCATGTATATAGATATATCTGCTATAAGAATCTACTCCAACCCCCCTATTTATACCGTTTTCAAGCCCATCTAGCCATAATATTCTGGATGTTACAAAGTCATCCTCTGTATCATTAGGATTGATTTGAATTTCTGCTCTTTTGTTTGTGTTTTCTCTTGCAGTAAATATTGTATTAATTGGCGCTTTATCTCCAATTTTTTCTTTAATTTCATGCAATCCCAGTGGAGTTTTAAAGGAATTTTCAATTTGCCCTTCCCCATATTTTGATGTTGAAACTGGAAAACTTTGGACTAAATTATCATTATTATACAAATAGAGCCTTTGCTCAGAAATATCAACAATAATTTCGTTATTTTGACTATAAGATTTAGTAAAGAAAAATGTCATAACAACCGAACAAATCAAGATCTTAGTGCTTTTTTCCATATAATCTTTAAAAAAGGAATTAAAACTATTATAAACGATAAAATTATAAAAAATAAATGTCCATTTCTTGAATAAAAAGTACTGTTTTTAATTAATTTTACGTTACCCTCAAGAATGCCTGACTTTCCTTTATCTAATAAAGTAACAATTGTTCCTTTATTAGAAATAATTGCTGATATACCGTCATTTGTTGCTCTTATAGTATATCTATTGTTCTCAATAGATCTCACTCTAGCAATACTTAAATGATGATATGGTCCAATAGAATTTCCAAACCAAGTGTCATTTGAGACATTAATCATTAATAAAGAACTTTTATTCATCTTTCTTACTGTATTTGGAAAGGCAATATCAAAGCAAATTGGACTAGAAATGGGAATATTATCAAGAATCCTTATATTTTCTTGTAACTGGCTCCCATGAGAAACATTGGACATTGGTAAATCAAAAAAATTTATTATTCCTCTAAGACCTTCAATAAAAGGAATATACTCACCAAATGGTACTAGATGTATTTTTTTATATGCTTCATTATATCTAGGACTAAAAATTGCGTTATATAATTTTGCATCATCATATTTCCATACACCTAAAATAATTTTTTCAGAAATTTCTGTATTTTTTAGAAAATTTATAAATCTAATACTATTCTGAGAGTACGGCAGCTCAGCTTCAGGTAATACTACTAACTCAGAATCTTTAGAAACTNTATCGATAAGTTTATTTAGGTTGTCCTCAATCTTTAAATAATAATTATCTTCATATTTTAAAAAAGGATCTGATGCTGGTTGAACAATTGACACCTTGATACCATCTTTGGTTTCATCTGCAGGTGAAAATGGTAATAAGGAAATTATAAGTAGTGCAGCTGAAACATAGAATATCTTATTATTTGAGTAAACGATGAATAATGCGCATATAAAATAAATGAAAAAGGAGGCAGCTGTTACGCCAAAGATAGGATAAATATTCTGTGATATTGTATCCAAAAATATATTACCTGGTATTAGCCATGGAACCCCGTTTAGAAAAAAATATCTACTAAACTCGCTAATAGTAAATATAGAAGAAATAAAAAGAACACTAAAAAAGTTGTTGTTTATTTTAGTAAAACTTAAGGCTGATTTTAGTATCAATAGGGGGGAAGTAAATATCAATGTTAATATTACAACTAATAGAATATATATAATTGAGGACATTGCTATTGTTGTTTCTCCATAATAGTAAACACTTACTATTATCCAAGACATTCCTAATCCCCAATGCCCTAAACCCCAGCAAAAAACTTTCCAAAAGACACCATTATTATTTGATATTAATAAGTGAATCAAATAACCATAAGATATGAAAATTAAGAATTTAATTGAGAAGGGTGCGAATGCAAAAATTCCTATTAATCCAAATAATGCTGGAATAATAAAATTTAAAATCTTCATTTATTTATTGAAACAATAAACTTCTTTATTCTTCTATTATCTGTGTCTGAAACCTTTATTGAGATATTCTCTAATTTAATTTTATCGCCAATCTTTGGTAACACTCCATATTCAGAAATAAATAAGCCTCCCAAGGTTTCGGCATCGATAGTAAGTGGATCTAGTTCAAGTTCAAAGAAACTAACAAACTCTTCTATTTCAATTTTTGCATCTACATTATATTTATTAGTTGAGACTTCTATTATTTCTTGCTCTTCGATGTCATGTTCATCTTCAATCTCTCCAACTAATTCTTCAAGAATATCTTCAATTGTTATAAGTCCACATATTTCTCCATATTCATCTATAACTACTGCTAAATGAGATCTATCTTGTTTAAATTCTTCTAGAAGTGAATCAGCCTTTTTGGTTTCAGGAACAACATTTGGATCTCTAAGCATCTCATTAATATCAAAATCGGCAGTACCTTTAAATAGTTTTGGTAAGATATCTTTAGCTAATAAGATGCCAGCTACCTCATTTCTTTCCTCACCCAAGACTGGATATCTAGAGTGGCCTGATTCAATTATTCTTTTGATAATTTCGTTAGTATCGTCTTTAACTTGTATTGTTACCATATCAACTTTTGGAATCATTATCTCTTTTACAGTGATATCTCCTAAGCGAATTGCTTTACTGGCAATTGATTCTGCTTCTTTATCAATTATTTTTTGATCAACAGCGTCTTTTAGAAACTCAGTTACTTCAGATACGCTTTGAGTTTTTATGAAAAATGGATTTCTAAAATATTTTTTTAATTTATTAATAATCCCCGACGGAGGCTTATTATCTTCTTGATTTTGTTTTTCGTTCATTAATATGGATTGTCGATATTTATTTTTTTAAGCAATTTTATCTCTTTATTTTCCATTTGAGCTGCCATTTTATTATTTTCATGNTCAAACCCTAATATATGATATACGCCATGAATTAACATGTGAATTAAATGATCATCAAATTTTTTATTTTGTTGACGAGATTCTTCTTCTAAATATTGATAACTTATTGCAATATCACCCAAATCTCCTGTGATTGACTTTGAAATATCTTCATTTGTAAAAGATAGTACATTTGTGGGTGAGTTTTTCTTTCTGTACTTGTTGTTTAGTTCTTGTATTTCATTATTGTTTAAAATTTTTAAATTTACAGAACAGTTGGAGAGTTTTTCTTCCTCACAAATTAATGAAAAGGCCATATTAAGTTTATTCTCAAGTTGAGTTGAAATTGAAAAATCTCCTGATGTTAAAATATTGAGACTCACCTATAAACCTAACTTGTCCTCAAAATATTTGTAAGCATCAATAATTTTTTTAACTAAAGGATGTCTCACAACATCTGATGAAGAAAAGTTAGTAAAGCCTATGCCATCAGTATCTTTAAGAACTTCTATAGCGTCTGACAAACCTGATTTAATATTTTTTGGAAGATCTATTTGAGTTAAATCTCCATTAATTACAAGATAAGAACCAAAGCCCATTCTAGTTAAAACCATCTTCATTTGTTCTTTTGTNGTATTTTGGCTTTCATCGACAATTATAAATGAGTTATTTAGTGTCCTTCCTCTCATATATGCTAAAGGAGCTATTTCAACGATACCTCTTTCAAGTAGTTTTTCAGTTTTTTCAACTCCGAGCATCTCATATAAAGCATCGTAAAGNGGGCGAAGATATGGATCAACTTTTTGAGATAAATCTCCTGGTAAAAACCCAAGTTTTTCACCAGCTTCTACTGCAGGCCTTATTAAAATAATTCTATCTACTTTTTCATTTAAAAGATGATCAACTGCTAATGCAACAGCCAGGTACGTTTTTCCAGTTCCAGCAGGACCAATTCCAAAGTTAATTTCATTATTTGAAATATTTTCAATATANGTTTTTTGATTTTTTCCTCTTGGCATGACACTTTTTTTAGGTGTTTTGATTTTAATAACATTAGTCATGTTTTTATCTGACTCTTGTATGCACAAATTTAGTGTTTCGCTATTAATCTCAATTCCTTGGCCTGCTGCTTCGTATAACTTTCTTAAAGCATCTACGGATAGATCAACATCTTTTTTGTTTCCTTTAATTTTAAGATTATTACCATTTTGAAAAATCTTTACATTAAATGTCTTTTCTACAAACTTAAGATTTTCATTAAGTTCGCCAACGAACCTAACCATAACATTTGCATCTGAGGGTTGTAATTCTAGACTAGTTAACGATGAATCAGTTGACATTAATTTTGTAAATTACCTCTTAAACAATTTGGCAGTGCTTCATTAATTTGAATATTAATGATTTGCCCAACTAAATCAATATCATTTGATGGAAAATTAACAACTCGATTACATATAGTTCTTCCTTGTAATTGTCCTGGATCTCTTTTTGACTGTCCGTAGACTAAGCAGTTTTGCAATGTACCAACCTTCTTTCTGCTAAATCCAAATGAAAGTTGGTTTAGTCTCTCTTGAAGAATATTTAATCTTTCTTTTTTTTCTTCTTGAGTAACATCATCTTCCATATCTGATGCAGTTGTATTTGGTCTGGGACTATATATAAAACTAAATGACTCATCAAATCTTACTTCATTAATTACATTCATGGTCCCCATGAAATCATCATTTGTCTCACCAGGAAAGCCAACAATAAAATCTGAAGAAAAACTCATGTCAGGTCGTACTTTACGAATTTTTTCAACAAGATTTAGGTATTTTTCTACGTTATAACGTCTTCTCATTAATTTTAATATTCTATCTGAACCACTTTGTACAGGAAGATGGACGTGACTTACAAGCTCTGGTACCTTATCGTAAACTTCAACAAGATCGTCCTTAAATTCATGTGGATGGCTTGTTGTATACCTAATTCTTTCAATATTTTCTATTTTTGCTGTTAACTCAATCAATTTAGCTAAAGAAGATTTTTCACCTTTATAGGTGCCTTTGAAATTGTTTACATTTTGGCCCAATAAATGAATCTCTCTAGTTCCATTTTCTGCAAGTACAGATATCTCATTCAAAATATCTTCAATTGTTCTTGATACCTCATGACCTCTTGTTTTTGGAACAACACAAAAAGAACAATATTTATTGCAGCCCTCAATNATTGAAACAAACGCTGAGGGTTCGCCAGTTCCATNCACAGGAATATGATTAAATTTTTCTAATTTTGGAAATGAAATATCAACTTGATTAATGTTTGTTTTATTTTTATTTTCATATAGCTCTGGTAATTTGTGGAGTGTCTGAGGTCCAAATACGATATCTACTGCAGGAGCTCTTTTGATTATATTTTCACCTTCTTGTGATGCAACACATCCTCCTATAGCAATTTTCAAATCAGGATTTTTGTCTTTTATTTTTCGCCATCTTCCAATTTGATGAAATACCTTTTCTTGTGCTTTTTCTCTTATCGAACAGGTGTTAAGGATCAAAAGATCTGCTTCCTCTTCATTTTCTGCTAATTCAAAGCTTTCTTTTTCTTCTAAAAGATCAAACATTTTTGCAGAATCATATTCATTCATCTGACAACCATGTGTTTTTATAAATAATTTTTTTGTCATATTTAATTAACTTTTTATAACTTTAATTATCAAACATTATTCCCATATAATTAAGTATTATGAAAACTAAAAATGTTTACAAGATAATTTTCATTCAGCTCGGTGAAATTTATGAAGTTTTTGCTAAACAAATTTACCAAAGTGATATGTACGGTTTTATCGAGGTGGAAGAGTATATCTTCAATAAAGATAAACAGCTAGTAGTTGATCCAAGTTCAGAAAAATTAAAAAATGAATTTTCAATGGTTGAGAGAAGTTATATACCTATAAATTCTATTGTGAGAATTGATGAAGTTAACGAAACTGGCGAGGCAAAAATAAAAGAGAATAAGGGTCAAGTAAGTCCTTTTCCTTTAAACATTCAACCCTCTAACAAAAAAGAATAAATTATTCTGGCATAAATAGTTTTTTATAAAATCTAAGTTCTTCTACAGACTCTTTAATATCTCCAAGAGCTCTATGAGATCCTTTTTTTTCATAAATTTGGGCTTCATTCATCCAGCGTACAGCAACTTCCTTGAAAGACGAGACATCAATATGTCTATAATTAAAATACGCCTCTAATCTTGGCATGTACTTTGATAAAAAGCGTCTGTCATGAGAAACAGTATTTCCACACATAGGTGACATATTTTCTCCTACATATTTTGAAATAAAATCTAAGGTTTCAATTTCTGCAATTTGTTCTGTTACGTTACTTTTTAAGACCTCATCTGTTAAACCAGACGATCCGTGCTGATTTTGATTCCATTCATCCATAGATTTAAGAATTTCTTTAGGTTGCGAAATTATTAAATTAGGGCCCTCTGCAATAATATTTAGACTGGAATCAGTTATTAGAGTAGCTATTTCGATAATTTTTTCTTTATCTGGATCTAAACCAGTCATTTCTAGATCAATCCAGACTAAATTATCTCTTGATTGTAAAGTTTTCATATCTTTTTATAATCGCCTCTTTAGTGTATTTTGTTCCTATTATGAAAAAAGTTCAAACTGGACAGATTGTAGAATTTTATTCAAATAGCTGTTTGGTTAAGACAAAATTTGGTGAATTCTCATGCTTAGCGATAAAAAACGTCGTTGTTGGTGACTTTGTTGAGCTAGAAATTATTCAAGATAGCAAGAAGCTAAATGGAAAAATTCTTAGCATTCAAGAAAGAAAAACTAAACTTTCTAAATCAGATGGTAGCAGGACAAAGCTATTTGCAGCAAACATAAGTCATGTAGGAATAATAGTTACGCCAAAACCAAAAACTTCTTCAGAATTTATAGATAAATGGATATTAAAATCAAAACTATCAAATATAGAGCCTTTCATTATTAATAATAAAATCGATATTGAATCTGATAATAAATATAAAATTAAGCTTGATATCTATAAAAGCTTAGGCATAACTACTGTTGATTGCTCTGCAAAGCATGGTGATAATCTTAAAGAGCTTATAGATTTTTTGAAACAAAAATCTGTTCTTTTTGTTGGTAATTCTGGTGCAGGCAAATCAACTCTATCATCTAAGCTTATAGGAAAAAAACTTAAAACAAATTCTTTGTCTAATGAGCAAGGAGTTCATACAACTTCAATATCATCATTATATGAATTGCAAAATAATACAAAAATAATAGATTCACCTGGAATGCGAGATATTGAAATAAAAAATTATAGTAAAGATCATATTATTAGTGGTTTTGAGGAAATTCTTGAAGCATCTAAAGGTTGCAAATTTACAAATTGTAATCATATTAATAACAAAGGCTGCTTTGTCATTGAAAGTCTGGTGAATGGTCAAATTAATCAAAGTAGATACAATAACTTCATAAAATTTAGAGATAATGGGTAACAAAAACAAAAAGACACATTTTGGCTATCAGGAAGTTAACGAAGCCGACAAGAGTAAGTACGTTGGAGAAGTTTTTACCTCAGTAGCAAAAAACTACGACATTATGAATGATGCAATGTCTTTTGGCATGCATAGACTATGGAAGAAAATCTTAGTTGAGCTAGCTGCTGTTGGTGAAAAAGATGTCATTTTAGATATAGCAAGTGGGACAGGAGATATTGCTAAGTTAATATCAAAAGAATATCCAAATACAAAAATTTTTATGAGTGACATAAATTATGAAATGCTTGATGAGGGAAGAAATAGAGCAATTGATGAAAGCTTCAACTCAAATTGTTCTTTTTGTCAGCTGAGTGGTGAAAGCTTGCCCTTCAAAGATTCTTCATTTGACCTAATAACGGTTGGTTTTGGTCTAAGAAACTTCACAGATAAACAAAAAGGTCTTTCTGAAATGAAGAGATGTTTGTCAAAAAATGCGAAGCTTCTGGTTTTAGAATTCTCAAAGCCAATTAATCCAATATTTTCAAGGTTATATGACTGGTATTCTTTTAACATACTTCCTAAGCTTGGATCTATTCTTGCAAATGATTCTGAAAGCTATAAATACCTTGCTGAATCTATAAGAATGCATCCAGATCAGGAATCTCTTAAAAAGATGATCTTACAAAGCGGTTTTAAGGAATGTAGATTCTTTAATATTTTAAATGGAGTTGTGGCTATACATATTGCTTACAATGATTGATATAAATATATTATTTATTAGACTTCTAAAAGATCTTGAGGAGTCATCTCCTAATCTTAGAAAATCTCTTAAAGAGATTTCGCCACTAGAATTTTTTATAAACATAAAAGGGCATAAAAATATCTACATTAAAATTGATGATAAAGATTCTGAAATATCTTTTGAAAAAAATAATCCTCAATTTGAAATTAGAGGATCTTTAATTGAATTATTAAATTCACTAGTTTCTAAGAAATTAAATAAAAATCTCATTTTTGGAAACTCCGAACTAGCTATTGTTTTTGTAAATATTATTTTTAAATCAAATATTGATATTATTTATTTAATTGATAAATACTTTGGAAACACGTCAGCTGTTTTTGCATACTCTGTTTTGAAACTTTTTAAGTCCTCTGATAATGACTCAGATATTGAATATGAAAATATTCGCAAGCGACTAAGAGAAATTTCTATTAAACTTGATAGGTTAGAAGCCATTAAAGGTATATGAATTTTATTATCGTAATATATGAGTTATTTAGAATGTTATTTTTTGGTATTCAAAAAGGAATATTCTATAAACCTAATGGAGTAAAACTAGCTAACTACTTAGAATCATTGGGACCAATATTTACAAAATTTGGTCAACTTTTATCAACAAGAACAGATATTCTTGATGTTGAAACTGCAAAGGATTTAGAAAGTCTTACTGATAGTTGTAAGCCATTTAATGTTGAGACACTTAAGAAAATAGTTGAATCTGAGTTAGGAGATTCAATAGAAAATATTTTTGAATCATTTGATGAAAAACCCTTAGCAGCAGCATCTCTAGCGCAAGTTCACTCAGCAACACTAAGTAATGGTGATCATGTCGTAGTAAAAGTCCTTAGGCCAAACATACATAAGAAAGTAAAAAGAAATCTAAGATTACTTAAATCGGCAGCAAAAATATTTTCTTATATTTACAGTGAAAGTTATAGATTAAAGCCAAATGAGGTCGTGCGAGATTATGAATCTACAATATTAAAAGAGTTGGATTTAAAACTTGAAGCCTCCAATACAAATTTAACTAGAAAAAATTTTTTAAACTCAAATGAATTATACATACCGGAAGTTTATTGGGACCTTACAACTTCAAATGTTATGGTCTTAGAAAAAATTGATGGCATCCCATGCACAGACATAGAACAAATTGAAAAATATGGAATAAATAAAAAAATTCTTGCCGAAAATGGAGTCATGATATTTCTTAATCAAGTTTTTAGAGATAACTTTTTTCATGCCGATATGCATCCAGGCAATATATTTGTTTCAAAAAAGAATGTTGAAAATCCTGGATATATTGCAGTTGATTGCGCGATAACTGGCTCATTGTCAAATGAGGAGCGATATATATTGGCTAGAATGCTGCAATCTGTTCTTAAACAAAACTATAAAGCTCTTGCTAATTTATTCATTAGCTCTGGTTGGGTTAAAGCGGATACAAATAATATTGAACTTGAAAATACCCTAAGAGCTTGTTGTGAACCCATATTTGAGAAGCCTTTGTCAGAGATAGAGTTTGGTAAGTTACTTCTATATCTTTTCCAGAGCACTAGACAATATGGTTTATCTCTTCAAACCTCCTTAGTTTTGCTTCAAAAAACATTNATTCATATCGAAGGTATGGGAAGACAAATATATCCAGAACTTGATTTCTGGGGTATTGCGGAACCTTACTTAGATAATTGGTTAAATGAGCAATTTAGTCCATTAAAGTTGAAAGATTACATTATTGAAAATAAAGAAGATATTTTGCTTAAAGCATCAGAGATTCCAGCTATAATTTTTGAAACGCTCGATGAAATAAGAAGTTTTTCTAATAATAAAAATGCAGATGCTTTAAAAGCAAATGAATTAGAAATTCAATTATCAAAACAAAAAAACATTAATAGGGTATTCGGTATTGGTATAATTGTAATTATAACTATCATGTTGATAGTTAATTAGGAGTATTTATGGGTTTTGGCGGAATAAGTATATGGCAGTTATTAATTATTTTAGTTGTTGTGCTTCTTATATTTGGTAGTGGAAAACTTAAATCACTTGGTTCAGATTTAGGCTCCAGCATAAAAGGTTTTAAGAAAGCAGTTAAAGACGAAGACTCCAAAGAAAAAGAAGACTAAAATTGTTTCAGATTGGCTTTCTAGAAATTCTAATTATTCTAATATTAGGTTTAATAATCATTGGTCCTAATAGGCTTCCAGTTGTGGTTAAAGCCACATTAAAATTCTTTAAAAAAATTGAAAATAAATTTAATCTTTTTAAAAAAGACATTGAGGCAGACATTGGTGTAGATGAACTTAAGAAAGATGTTTTTAACGAGTTAAAAATGGAAGAGTTTGAAAAAAACAAAGAGCCTGATAATGACTAAGGATTCGATTTCAAATCATCTCCTTGAATTGAGATCAAGATTATTAAAAGTAATTGTTCTTTTTGTTGCCCTTTCAATATTAGGAATTCCATTTGCCGCTGATATTTATTCCTTTATTGCAGCTCCTCTATTAGCTTCATTGCCTGAGAGTAGCTCAATGATAGCTACAGAGGTTGCATCACCATTTATGGCGCCAATTAAACTAGTTTTTTATGTAGCTTTATTATTTTCTATGCCTTGGCTTTTTTTTCAAATATGGATGTTTATTGCGCCAGGATTATATGAAAGCGAAAGGAGATTTACTGCTCCTTTGATGATCTCAACAATCCTTTTATTTTTTAGCGGAGTAAGCTTTGCATTTTTTGTAGTATGTCCAATTATATTCAAGTTTTTTGTTGGAATGGCTCCAGACTCAATTCAAGTCATGACAGATATAAATCAGTATCTTAGTTTTATATTTAAACTTGTTTTTGCATTTGGCATTGCATTTGAGATACCCATTGCAACAGTTCTCTTAATTAATAACGAAATTGTTACCAAGGCATCATTAATTGCGGCAAGGCCATATTTAATAATACTATTTCTTGTTGTAGGCATGTTACTTACTCCACCTGATATTTTTTCACAATTGTTTTTAGCAATTCCTATGTGGATTTTATTTGAAGTTGGAATATTATTTTCTAGAAATAAATAATTACTTATTTAAATTTATAAGCGTTCTGTAGAAAAACCATGGGAGTAATAACCAAGGCATTTGAGACTGCAACATTATTGTTCTTTCATTAAATTCAAAAAGAATTGGATTAATGTATGNACCAAGCGGTGATAGGGGAGCCCAAGATAAAGCCTTTCCTTCTGCCAGTTGATCATGATATAGAAACATTTCTACTAAAATATTTTGACCGATACACCATAATAATAAGACGGCAAAAGCACTCCATTTCCATTTCATAAATATGCTTTTATCTTTTCCATGAGAAATCCACATTAACCATACGCCACCCAAAAGCACTGCTCCAGCATCGCCCATTGAATTCATTAACCAATTAATATTCTTTGGTAACCACGTATTAAGATTTTCAGATCTTCTTATATCAACAGGATCCCCATCTAGCCATCCAAAGGTAAACCAAAGCTCCCATCCTAACGAGCAAATCACAATGGCAATTAAATAAAATGTTGGAATCCACTTAGGTAAATTTGATTTGTTTTTGAAATAAATTAAAAAAGGTAAGAATACTGCCAAATAAACTATTGTTATTACTCTTGCCTCCTCAAAAGACATTTATTAGAGTCCTAGTCTTTTAGTCCAATTATCGTCAGATGGTCTCTCGTGATTTACAACCAAATCCACTAATTCCTCAGGATTATCAGAAACTAGTAATTCTTTAAGGTTTGCTGAAGAAATAAATCCTTCTTCAACAGCCTTATCAAACCATTTTAGTAAATGATCGTAGTAACCTTCAGTATTTAAAATGCCCACGGGTTTATTGATTATTCCTAATTGATTGCTTGCCATAATTTCGGCTAACTCATCAAGCGATCCTACTCCACCAGGAAGTACTATAAACGCATCTGATCTAGACATAAATTCATCTTTACGATCAAGAAGTGTATCTGTAACTACAATTTCATTAAGTCTTGGATTTGCTAACTCTAATGCATGAAGAGATTTTAAAGATATACCAAGAACCTCAACACCATTATCAAGAGCGGTATCTGAAATTATCTTCATCAAACCAACATTTCCTCCTCCAAAAACAACATTGATACCTTTCTTTGCTATTGCTTCTGAAATAATCTTTGCTGATTGAGCATATTTAGGATTTTTGCCTTCATGAGCACCGCAGAAAATTGAAATATTCTTCATATTATTTAAGTTTTAAAATTAAAAGTTACTGGTCCTATGTTTGTCAAAGATATTTCCATAAAAGCTCCAAATTTACCTTCTTTAACATTAGGAAATGATTTTTTAAATTCACGTACAAATTCATCATACATTAATTTAGCATTATCTGGTTCAGCTGCCTTATGAAAGCTTGGCTTATTGCCTTTATTTGTAATTGCAGCCAAGGTAAATTGACTCACTATTAAGACTTCTTTTCCTGAATCATTTAAGGGTGATGAGGTTATTCCTTTTGGGCCATCTAACATCCTAAAATTTAAAAGCTTGTTCACCATATTATTTATGTTTTGAGACACATCATCTTTCTCAACGCACACAAACATTAAGCATCCATCACCAATTGAAGTAAAAATTTCGCCGTCAATAACTATTTCTGCGCTAGAGACTCTTTGAACAGTTGCTAACAAGTCTTATCTGTCTTCGAGTTCTTCTTCCCATTTGCCAAGGGAAGCGAGTTTATTCATTTCTGCCCTGTGAGATAATTCATCTTGAGAAATGAAAACATTTTCTGGCTTTCCACCCCATGCTTGCAATGCTGCAGCTTGAAGAGCCCGTCCATAAGAGAAACTTAATTTCCAAGAAAAGCCACCAATCTTGTTCATCGCATCTAAATGAGCAGTAGCCAAGATATCTGACTGGCCTCCAGATAAAAACGCTATGCCAGGAAGATCAGACGGAACATTATCAGTTAAACATTCTAAAGTTCTCTTAGCGACCTCGCCAATGCTAGCTTGAATTTCTGAGTCTTTTCCAGAAGTAACCATATTAGGTTTTAGTATGGTGCCCTTTATATTTACCCCCTTTTTATCAAGATGATCAAACAGCGATTTTAAAGAACGAGCAGATGCGTCATAGCAATCATCAATAGAGTGAACTCCATCCATTAATACTTCTGGTTCTACTATAGGAACCATTCCATTATCTTGAGCACATTTTGCATAATCCGCTAATGCCTGCATATTCGCGTCAATACATTTATCAGTTGGAATTCCTTCACCTATATTTATAACAGCCCTCCATTTAGTGAATTTAGCTCCCATAGATGAATATTCTTTTAATCTCTCATCTAATCCATCCAATCCAACTGTCACGGTTTCTCCAGGACAATCATCAATAGGTTGAAGACCCTTATCAACCTTTATTCCAGGAAGGGCATCTTGACTAGTTATTAAATCTCTAAGTAATGTTCCGTCAGCAGCTGATTGTCTTATAGTCTCATCAAATAATATTACTCCACCAATATTGCCTTTCATTCCTTTAGACCTAAAAAGCATTTCTCTGTAATCTCTTCTATTCTCTTCAGTGGACTCAACACCAATAGAATCAAATCTTTTTCCACAAGTTGGATTGCTTTCATCAGCAGCTAAGATACCTTTGCCATCTGCGACAATATAGGCTGCTATATCTTCAATATTATTTAGTGACATAAATTAACTCCCTATTTTTTTGAATTTAGAGCTCTAATAGAAGGTAAAACTTTACCCTCCATAAATTCTAAAAAGGCGCCCCCGCCTGTTGAACAATATGATACATCATCTGATTTAATATATTTATTTATTGCCGACAATGTTTCGCCTCCTCCAGCAAGAGAAAAAGCNTTAGACTTAGCAATTTCTTTAGAAAGTTCCTTTGTGCCATTTTCAAATAAAGAATTTTCAAATACTCCCATGGGTCCATTCCAAAGAATAGTCTTAGCATTATTAATCAAAGTCTTTGTCTCCTGCTCTAGGTATAAATCTAAAATCATTTCATCATTACCAATATTGCTTATTGAGGTTTCTTTTATATCCTCTCCTTCAAATGTTTTAGATGTTAATACTCTATTAGGTAGTATGATTTTACCTTTATCCAAGATGCTCTTTGCTATTTCTAACATTGATTCTTCAGTTAGTGAGTTTCCAACATTAAGGCCTGAAGACTTTATAAAAGTATTTGCAATACCTCCACCTACGATAATATGGTCTGCAACTTCATTAATATGCTTTATAAGATTAAGTTTTGTAGAAACTTTTGCGCCACCTATGATAGCAACATAAGGTCTTTCATGTTTTTTAAGCGCCTTCGATAAGAAATTTTCTTCTTTTTCAAGCAATAGCCCAGAGCAAGCTATNGGAGCATTCATTATTGCAGCATGAGTCGATGCCTGTTCTCGGTGCGCAGTCCCAAAAGCATCAAAAACATATATATCTCCAAGAGATCCTAATTTATTACCTAACTCTTGAGAGTTCTCTTTTTCTCCTTCAAAAAATCTTATATTTTCTAAAACTTGAATATTTGATGATGAATTAAAAATTTTATTAGATTCTAATGTATCAATAAGTTCAACATCCATGTTTATGATTTTACTTAGTTCATTTGCAACAGGTTTTAATGAAAACTCTTCCTCAAAATTTCCTTCAATGGGTCTGCCCAAGTGACTTATCAAAAGAACTTTTGCATTATTTTCAAGTGCGTATTCAATAGTTGACAAGCATGCCTTAATTCTTGTTGAATCAAGAACATCCCCTTGTTTAATTGGGACGTTCATATCCACTCTTATGACTAAGTTTTTATTATTAAGATCTAATGATGATAGGTTAATCATTTAGTAATGATTTAGCTGAATTAACAACATTTTCAGTATTAAACCCAAAATGCTCAAGTAATTCACTGCCTGGAGCAGATTCTCCAAAACTTTCTATTCCAATTACTTTATCTTTTCTATTTAAAATCCTGTACCAAGAATTAGGATGACTACACTCAACAACGAGTATTGGTTTATCAGGATTAATTANTGAACTCTGAAATTCCTCAGATTGCTGTAAAAATAAATCTAAAGANGGCATTGATACAACATTTGCAGAGATAGAGTGATTTTTTAATTCTTTTGCTGCATCTATGATCAATTGAACTTCGCTTCCTGATGCAATGAGAGTAATATCAGAGCTGTNACTTTCATCGATAAGGTAACCACCCTTATTAATTAAAGACAATTGATCTTCAGTCCTTGATATTGCTGAAGTTCCTTGCCTGCTAAAGATTAAACAAGTTGGTGTTTTTTTTGATTTAACTGCCTCGTTCCAAGCTACTGCGGTTTCAACAAGGTCTGCCGGCCTCCAGCTATTTAAATTTGGAGTAGATCTCAGAGTTACCATATGCTCAACAGGCTGATGTGTTGGACCATCTTCACCTAGAGCTACTGAATCATGTGTATATACGAAAATACTTGGTATCTCCATTAAGGCTGATAATCTTACTGCATTTCTAGCATAGTCAGTAAATACCAAGAAAGTTGCGCCATATGGTTTTATGCCACCATGAAGAACCATGCCATTCATAATTGCAGACATTCCAAACTCTCTTACTCCATAGTTAATATGATTACCTGAAGGATTTTCATTTGAGAAAGTAGAACTTGATGATGAAAAAGTATTATTTGATGGAGTTAAATCAGCAGATCCACCAATTAATTCTGGTAATTCTTTTACAAAAAAATCAAGGCATGCTTTTGAGCACTTTCTTGTTGCCATTGGCGTATTATTTTTATCACATTCTGACAAGAAGTTTTTAAAACTATTCTCAAAATCATCAGGTAAGTCACCCTTAATTCTTCTTCTAAGTTCTGCTGATTTATCAGGATATTTTTCGTCGTAGGTTTTAACCAAATTATCCCAATCCAGATTTAATTCAGAGCCTTTTTTGGTTGAATCCCAAAAATCATATGCCTCTTGAGGAACTTTAAATGCATCATGATCCCAATTTAGAGCTTCTCGGGTTTTTATTACTTCTTCCTCTCCCAATGCTGCTCCATGAACATCAGCAGTTCCTGACTTATTTGGAGATCCAAAACCAATTATTGTCTTACAAAAAATCATTGTTGGTTTATTTGTCTCATTTTTTGCATCGACTATAGCTTTATCGATTTCTTCAATATTATGGCCATCTACACATATAGTTTGCCAACCATAGCTATCAAACCTTTTTATAGAGTCATCTGTAAACCAATTTTCAATTTCTCCATCAATTGAAATTCCATTTTGGTCGTAAAAACAAATTAGTTTTCCTAGTTTGTGTGTTCCAGCAAATGAACATGCCTCATGCGAGATTCCTTCCATAAGACAACCATCACCTAAAAAAGCATATGTATAGTGATTAATTGGTTTAATATCATCTTCATTAAATTCGGCTGCCATTATTTTTTCTGATACCGCCATGCCAATAGCGTTTGCAATACCTTGGCCTAATGGGCCTGTGGTTGTTTCAATTCCAATATCAATATCGTATTCGGGATGTCCAGGAGTTTTTGAATGTAACTTCCTAAAATCTTTAAGATCGTCTATTGATATATCGTATCCAGTTAGATGAAGTAAGCTATACAAAAGCATCGAACCGTGCCCATTAGAAAGAACAAATCTATCTCTATCAAACCAATGAGGATTCAGTGGGTTATGATTTAAGTGTTTGCCCCATAACGAGGTTGCTATTTCTGCCATTCCCATAGGCATGCCAGGATGACCAGAATTAGCTTTTTGAACAGCATCGATGGATAGAAATCTTAATGCGTTAGTAGGAACTGTATGCTGCAAATTTTTTCCCCGTTAGATAAAAAGATAATAATATTTTTGCAATAAAAAGCAACGACATAATTTAAATATTTCATGTTTTTTGATATAAAATAGCCATATTGTGATCTCAATTCTTTTTTAGTAAGCACTCTATAAAATAATTCTTCACAGTTTAAATTCAGGGAGAGAAAAATGAGTTATATATTTACTTCAGAATCTGTTTCGGCAGGACATCCAGATAAGGTCTGTGATCAAATTTCAGATGCTGTTTTGGATGCATATTTAGCAGAAGATCCTAATAGTAGAGTTGCATGCGAGACTATGATTAAAAATAATATGGTATTTATTGCTGGTGAAATAACTTCAACTGGAAGCCCTGATTTGGAACCTGTAGTAAGACAGACCATTAAGGATATCGGATACGATAATGATGAATATGGCTTTAATGGTGACACATGTGAATTTACAAACTTAGTTTTTGAACAATCTCCAGACATTTCTCAAGGAGTTACCGAAGGAGAAGGCGAAAACCTAGAACAAGGTGCTGGAGACCAAGGGCTTATGTTTGGTTATGCCTGTACTGAAACTGAAGCACTTATGCCTCTTCCAATTGATCTTTCTCATAGACTAGTACGACAACAATCAGAAGTTATGAAAAGCAATGGGCTTTCATGGCTAAGACCTGATGCAAAAAGCCAGGTAAGTGCAATTTACTCAGATGACGGAAAGACAATTGAGGGTCTTTCAGCAATTGTACTTTCAACCCAACACGATGAAGATGTTACACAAGATGAAATTAAAGAAGGAGTAATGGAAAATATCATTAAGCCAATTGTTCCTCAAGAATGGATATTAGATTCAACAAAGATATATATCAATCCAACAGGTAAATTTGTAATTGGTGGTCCAGTTGGTGATTGCGGTCTTACTGGAAGAAAAATTATTGTAGATACCTATGGCGGTATGGCAAGACATGGTGGTGGTGCATTTTCAGGAAAAGATCCATCAAAAGTTGATAGATCAGCAGCCTATGCAGCAAGATATGTAGCTAAAAATATTGTTGCAGCAGGACTTGCTGATTATTGTGAAATTCAAGTTTCATATGCAATTGGAGTAGCTAAGCCTACATCAATTAATGTAAATACATTTAATAGCGAAAAAGTATCAAAAGAGGCTATTGAAAAAATAGTTGAGGAAAAATTTGATCTAAGGCCAAAAAGTCTTATAAATATGCTTGATCTCAAAAGACCGATCTATCTTCCAACAGCGGCTTATGGTCATTTTGGAAGGACTGATATTGATCTTTCATGGGAAAAGACTGATAAAGCATCAGAAATTTCACAATAAATAAATATAAGGAAATTAATATGGAAAATGATTATAAAGTTGCTGATATAAAACTTGCTGAATTTGGAAGGAGAGAAATATCTCTTGCAGAAAATGAAATGCCAGCCTTAATGGCGTTAAGGGATAAATATAGAGATGAGCAGCCTTTGGCTGGTGCAAAAATAATGGGATGCATTCACATGACTATTCAAACTGCTGTTTTGATGGAAACATTGCTCGATCTCGGAGCAGAATTAAGATGGTCATCCTGTAACATATTTTCAACGCAGGATCATGCAGCAGCAGCAATGGCTGCAAAAGGGGTTCCTGTATTTGCTTGGAAAGGTGAAACTGAAGAGGAGTACGAGTGGTGTATTGAACAAACTATTTGTAAAGATGGAAAACCATGGGATGCGAATATGATTCTTGATGATGGAAGTGATCTTACAGCTATGGTGCATGCTAAATTTCCTGACATGTTAGAGACTATTCATGGTGTGTCTGAAGAAACAACTACTGGGGTGCATAGGTTAAAAGAGATGCTAGAAAAAGGCGAGCTAAAAATTCCTGCTATTAATGTAAATGACTCAGTTACAAAAGCAAAAAATGATAATAAATATGGATGNAGACATAGTCTTAATGATGCTCTAAAAAGAGGAACCGATATGTTGCTTTCTGGTAAGAAAGGATTGGTAATTGGTTATGGAGATGTTGGTAAAGGTTCGGCTGCAAGTTTGGCTCAAGAAGGCATGATAGTAAGTGTTGTTGAGTCAGATCCAATTTGTGCGATGCAGGCTTGCATGGATGGATTTGCGGTTGTTTCATGTTACAAAAATGGTGTAGTTACAAGAGATCCTAAGGATATTAATATGGATGTCATGGGTGATACGGATCTAATAGTAACTACCACTGGCAATGTAAATGTTTGTGATTCTGCAATGATAAGCACTTTAAAAAATACTGCGGTTGTATGTAATATTGGTCATTTTGATAATGAGATTGATACTGCTTATATGAGAGAAAACTATTACTGGGATGAAATTAAGCCCCAGGTTCACAGAGTTTTTAGAGATACAGCTCCAGACGGAACTCCTGATTTGTCTAGCAAAAACTATATTATTTTGCTAGCTGAAGGAAGATTAGTAAATCTTGGAAATGCAACAGGGCATCCTAGTAGAATTATGGATGGATCTTTTGCCAACCAAGTTCTTGCACAAATTCATTTATATAAACAAGGCTTTGCAAATGTAAATGATGCTGATAAAAAAGCAGAAATGTTAAGCGTTGAGGTATTGCCTAAGAAACTTGATGAAGAAGTTGCTAGTCTCATGGTTGAAGGTTTTGGGGGAACGATAACTCAACTTACTGAAGAACAAGCTGATTATATTAATGTTCCTCAAGATGGGCCTTTTAAAGAAGAAAGTTACAAATACTAAAAAGCTTATATATCAATTTAAATAAATTAAATTCATAATACTGTTTATGAATTTCAAAAAAATTTTTAGTTTAATTGTGATATTCCTTCTATATGGGTGTGGTGTAAAGGGTCCACTAATATTCTGAAAATTATATTTTTAATACATGAGTAGTTTTATATACAAAGATAATATTCTTTTTTGTGAAAATGTTGCTGTGACCGACATTGTTAAAGAGGTTGGTACTCCGGCATATGTATATTCAAAGAAGACTTTATTGGACAATTTTCATTCCTATTCAAATGCCTTCAAAAAAAATGATGGATTGGTTTGTTTTTCTGTTAAGTCTCTAAGTAATATTTCTGTGCTCAAATTATTAAAAGATGAGGGAAGTGGTTTTGATATCGTCTCTGGAGGTGAATTGGAGAGAGTCTTGGCTGCTGATGTAGATCCAAAAAAAATAATATTTACAGGAATTGCAAAATCCAACGAAGAAATTATCCAAGGCATAAGAAAAAATATTTTGTCTTTTAACATTGAATCTGANGCAGAAATGTTAAGAATAGAAAAATTAGCTACTGATGAAAATAAAATTGTTGATGTTGCAATAAGATTCAATCCTGAAATTGATTCAGGTGGACACGAATATATTAAAACCGGAAGAAAAAAAGATAAATTTGGTGTTTTGTTAGAGGGGGTTATTAATTTATCTAAATATATTTTGAATTCTAGTTCACTAAACCTTATTGGCTTGTCATGCCATATTGGCTCTCAAATATTTGAATTAAATGATTTTGAAGAATCTGCAAAATATATAAAAAAACTTGCTAAAGAAATTAATAAACTTGGTATTGAGCTTAAATTTCTAGACGTTGGAGGAGGTTTGGGNATCTCCTATACTGACTCAAACTTTCCTTCTCCCTCAAATTTGATAAAAGATCTTGAGAATATCTTAAGTGATAGAAATGAAAAAATTATTTTAGAGCCTGGAAGAAGCGTTTCTGGAGATGCTGGGATTTTATTAACAAGCGTAGAATACGTTAAAGATGATTATCTTATTATTGATGCTGGAATGAATGACTTAATAAGGCCAGCCTTATATGATGCAAAACATCAAATCATAAATGTTGAGAATAATAAAGTCCCAACAAAAGAGTGGACAATAGTAGGGCCAATATGTGAGTCATCTGATGTGATGGCTAAAAATTATAGCTTGGGTGCATCAGGTGGAAGTATTTTAGCTATAAAAACAGCAGGTGCATATGGGCATGTTATGTCATCTAACTATAATTCTAGACGTAAGCCGCCAGAGATATTAGTGGACGATGACAAGTTTGAAATTGTTAGAAAACGCGAGACATACGAAGACCTGATGAGACATGAGGTAAATCTTGGGTCTTAATTTTGAAAAATGGCATGGTAACGGTAATGATTTTATTATCATAAATTCTATTGAGAACGAATTAAAAATTACTCGAAATAAAATAATAAAAATTTCTGACAGAAATATAGGAATAGGATTTGATCAGCTAATAAAAATTGATCTTCCAACAAAACCTAATCATGACTTTTTTATACGATTTTTCAATGCTGATGGATCAGAAGCTGGGATGTGCCTTAATGGAATAAGATGTGCTGCAAAATATATATGGAACAATAGTTTTGCTCCAATAGGTACAGTAAATTTCCAAACTAAAACAAAAAACATTATTTGTGAGCCTAAAGCGAAAAAAATGATTCAGGTTCATATCGAACCACCAGATAAAATTGAGCATAAAAGTTTATATAACAAATTGAAAAATAAAGGAGTGAATAATTTCTTTATCTCAAATATTGGAAATACCCATCTTTGCATAAAAATGAAATCTATTAAAAAAATTAATCTTAATGAAATATATAAAGATCTTGAAGGGACTATTAAGGAACTCGATATTAATTTGTCGATATTTAAAAAGGATGGAAGCAGTATTGATATAAGAACTTATGAAAATGGCGTTGGTGAAACCTTGTCGTGTGGATCAGCTGCATTATGCGTTGCTTCTTATTTTCTTAAGGATAAACTTCTAAAAATAAGGTCAATTGGTGGCGAATTAGTCTTTAAAAAAAATAAAAATGGTATATTAATGGCAGGTCCTGCAAGTTTTATATATAGAGGAAATATAAGTGACTAAAGAATTAAATCCCAAAGATGTTGAGCTTTTCTTACTTGATAATTTAGATTTCTTTGAAAGCAGAGAGTCACTTGTTGGAGAGATGAAATTTAAACATTCTTCTAGTTCTGCCTCGTCGATTCTTGAAAGGCAAATACTAAAACTTAGAGAGGAGCATAAGAATCTTATAAATTTATTATCTACGTTCGTTGAAACAGCAAACATAAATGAAGATCTATTCAATAAATCAAANAGTCTCACATTAAAAATTCTTGAATCTAATTCTAAACAAGAGATTATAAATGTAGTTGANGATGCTTTTAAAAAAGACTTTAAAGTGGACAAGCCAATACTTAAATTTTACAAAAATGAGAAAATTGATGAACTTGAAAAAGTAACTGATCTTTCATTTCATAAAGGGGCTATTCATTGCGGATCATTCTCTTCAGAAAAAATGTCAGTTTTATTTAAAGATAAAAAAGTTGAATCTATGGTGATTTCAGTAGTGCTTGTTGAAAGTCAAATTGGTCTTTTAATGTTAGGAAGCTATGATAGGTCCAAATATCTTGGAGACGAAGATACTACTTTTATAGAATATATAAGGGATGTTTTAGAGAAAAAATTATCAAAATAATATATGAAGAATACCTCGCCTATTCTTAATGACATTAATGAATATCTCGTTTTTGTGTCACAAGTAAAAAATCTCTCAGAAAATACAACAAAATCATACGAAAGAGATCTTAAAAAACTCTATCTATTTCTTGAGAAATTAAACATAACAAATTATTCAGACATTAAAGAGGAAATCTGTTCTGCATGGATAGGAGACCTATATTCACATAATAATAAGCCTAAAAGTATTCAGAGGCACTTATCTTCTGCAAAAGGATTTTTTAGATTTTTAAAAAAAAATAATCTTATAAGCTCGTCACCTTTTGAACTGGTTACTGCACCAAAATCATCAAATACTTTACCTGACGTTCTTTCTCCAGAGGATGTTGAACAACTTTTGAACTTTAAGCCTTCTAATACAATAGAGATTAGAGACATGGCTATAGTTGAGCTGATGTATTCATCAGGATTACGAGTTTCAGAGACTGTAAATATAAATATTAGTGATTTTGAAGAAAATATGTCTTTTCTGCGAGTAATAGGAAAGGGTTCTAAAACAAGATTGGTGCCAATGGGTAGATTTGCTATTAACGCAATTAATAATTGGTTGAATGAGCGAGAAAAAATTTTAAATAATACCGATGCACTTTTTTTAAATTCAAAAGGTTCAAGACTATCAGTTAGAAGCATTCAACTGAGGTTAAAAAAAATGGCAATAAAGCAAGGCTTGCCACCAGTTCATCCTCATATGCTAAGACATAGTTTCGCTACTCATATGCTTGAATCCAGTGGTGATCTTAGAACTATACAAGAACTTCTTGGTCATAGCTCATTATCAACTACACAGATATATACAAAATTAGATTATCAGCATTTGGCAAAAATTTATGACAAATCACACCCACGAGCAAAAAAGTGAATAAGAAAATAAAAATGATAACTTTTGATCTTGACGACACCTTGTGGGATAACCGTCCAACAATAATTAAGGCAGAAATAGACACAAGAAAATGGATAGAAGATAAAGTTGGCAAAGTTGAGTGGGGGGATTTTAATGATTTTTTAGAACTTAGAGAAGAATTAATAAAAGAAGACAAAAGCATTGCATGGGACATAAGCAAGCTCAGAAAGGAAATCTTTAGAAAAAAACTATCTCATGTAAATCCAATAAAGTTGAGGAATGAGATTGTAGAAAGTGCATTTGATATTTTTATATCTAAAAGGCATGAAATTGTGTTTTTTGATGGAGTGGAAGAATGTATTGCAGACTTATCAAAAAAATACTTACTCGGGATATTAACCAACGGAAATGCGGATATTTATAAATTTAAGATTGGAAAATATTTTAAGTTTTCTATCAGCTCTCTTGAGGCCAGAGACAGCAAGCCAAACAGATCTCATTTTGATATGGCCTTAGCCCAAGTTAATNATATTACTTTTGAAAATATGCTTCATATTGGTGATCATCAAATAAATGACATGTATGCTGCCGACAATCTTGGTATAGATTGCCTATGGTTTAATAATAATCATGATGAATGGGAGCAAAATTTTAAAAAACCAGATGAATTCTCATCTTGGCAAAATTTAACAAATATAATAAAAGATAAATATGAAAGATAAAGATCTAACAGAAGCGCTTAAAAACATTATTGAGAAAGAGCTTAAAATTTTTAGCAAGCTAATTCCAAAAGATGCAGTTAAAAATATTGAGGACAGTATTTTTCCTCAAATTGAAAAAATTGTAGAACAAAGTGGCTATGTCAAAAAAACAAAATATGAAAATCTTAAAAGAATTATTGATAACCTTGAGAAAAGGATCTCTGATTTAGAAAAGAATTAAAGTTGATTTAAATATGTATCAATTCTTTCGGCATTCATAACAAAAGATGATTTAAGACTATTAGATGCAGTTTTAATTTCACTCATATTTACTGCCTCACCAACCTGGATAACACCAATCATTGCCATCATTACGTGTGGATCACATTGATAAACATAAACACCTTCGGTATCTAGAGTAACACTTATATCCATATTCATTTGACCAGACCAAGACTCTGCTCCATCTGGCAGCATTCCATCTATGCTTGCAGAATTATGAGACATGTCCGATGCTTTGAAATGAATTGTGTCACCTACAGACACTTTTAAAACAGCTGGTTCAAAAATCATTTGTCCGCCTTCACCAGAATTTAACATTTTTACTGTATGTTCTGATCCTTCTGATAACTCGACTTTCTTTACTGCCATAGGGGCGACGGCTGCAACTGACTGAAATGCTTGTGCTGCACTTCCGCAATCTTGACCCTCTAAACAAACTTTCACCGGTACAGATAATCTATCAATAACAGCTTGCTCATATTTCTTTCCATTAAATAGAAAGAAAAAACATAATGTAACTAATAATAATTTACTATATTTCATATCATTTTTAAGAATTAGGCCTTTGAAGTTCTACAACATGATCAACGACTTTCATTATCTTCTCATATGAACCTCTAGATTCAATAATATATTTACCATCAACTATCATCATAGGTGTTGAGGATACTCTTAACTGTCTGGCTTGTTTGGATGCTCTGCTTACCTGCTGTTTTACAGTGAAAGAATTTAGATATTTAATTGAAACCTCTGGTGCTACTCCAAATTTTTCCAAAAACTCTTGAATAGCCTTCGTATTTGGCAAGAAATTACCTTCTTTGTGCATTGTTACAAAAACTGCTGAATGCGTTGAAGGATCCAACTTCAGCGCCTCAACGGCGTAATACAACTTGGCGTGTTCTTGGTGAATTTTGCTCCATGTAACAGGTACTTTTGTAAACTTTATATCTTCTCCTTGACTTGCAGCCCACTTGTTTATAACTGGATCAAACTGATAACAAGCATTGCATCCATACCAAAAGGTTTCCATAACCTCGACCACTCCATCTTTTTTTACAGGAAGTGGATTATCGACAATCCTGTAATCAACTCCTAACCTATATTCAGCTTCTGCAAATGTTGAAATTGTAAAAACTAAAATTGTAAATATTTTTATTAATTTTTCTTTCATTGATAAAGTCCATGCATATAATTTGCTAATGCATCTATTTCGTAATCTGTTAGATTTGCTGCAATAGATTGCATCACTAATGAGGATTCTCCACTATTTCTTTCTTTTGATCGATATGCCTTAAGTGTAGAAGTTAAATAACCGACCTGTTGTCCAGCTACTGAAGGGTAGCCTGCCAAACTATTACCCTGACCATATACTGCATGACATGATGTGCATGCTGGGATTTGTTTTTTAATATTTCCAAANCTATATAATTGCGTTCCTAATGCCAAAAGCTCTTCATCATTTTTGGCCTGTCCAGTTGTGCTGTTATATTGAGAATAAAAAGCAGCGATATGTTTTAAATCATCATCGCTTAATGTTTGCAGGTATGGTGTAACTGACATCATTAAAGCATTCATTCTTGCTCCGTCTCTAAAGTATTTAAGTTGCTCATAAAGATATCTTTGATTCTGTCCTGAAAGCTTGGGCCAATCGGTACTAATACTATTTCCATCAACGCCATGACATGCAGCACATGAGTCTACTAATTGAGCTCCCACACTTGCGTCTCCAGAAATAAAAGTTTCTGGCAATTCCATTTCTTTAGATTTATCATCAGCAGCATTTACATCAACTGAGAGGACAAAAAAAATAAAATATAGTAATGAATACTTCATTGAATATATAAATGTGTGTCTTGTTGATGTGTATTATAAACATAGGTTGATATGATATAAACGATTAAATGAAAAACCTTTTTAAAAAAACAGAGTTTGTTTTTGGTGTTACAAGCTATAAAAATCTACCTGAAGATATTGGGTATGAAATTTTGCTATCAGGAAGATCGAATGCTGGAAAATCTAGTGCATTGAATGTTCTAACTGATAATAAAAAACTAGCAAGAATTAGTAAGACTCCCGGTAGAACAACAGAAATTAATTTCTTTAAAGTAAATGAAAATTTGAAGCTTTTGGATTTACCTGGATATGGATTTGCAAAGTCTAGTAAAGCAAAAAAACAAGACTGGGGACCATTGTTGGGACAATACTTTCAAAAACGACAAGCTCTCACCGCAGTCATTATATTTATGGATATTCGTCATCCTCTGAAGGAAAGCGACTGGGACATGATTCAGCTTTGCAGAGATTTCAACGTTCCTTTTCTACCAGTTCTTACAAAAAGCGATAAATTATCAAACAATAAAATTAAAACTACTATTAAAAATGTTAAAACTAAAATTCACGAAGTAGATGCTTTGGCTATTTCGTCTCAAAATGGAACAGGTTTTGACAAATTTTCTGCTGAAATATTAAAATTTATTCCATAATGTTAGATTATCAAAATCAAAACTGTGACCTTACTTTGCAAGAAGCTCTAGAGTGTTACTACAATTCTTTCCCTGATACTAAAGAAATATTTGAAGATAATAAGGACTCTGGAACTCTTTTAAGAGATCATGACTGTACTCATGTAATTTTTGGACTGGATATATCTCTAGAGCAAGAGTCTATTCTTGATACCTGGGTATTATGGGGCAGTAAATGGGAACTGAAATATATATTAGGCTATCAAAAGCTCCCTCAGATTAAGCAACTATATAAAGACTTAATAAAAGAAATAGGATATTTTGGAATAATTAAAATTATTTGGAAGCTCGGTGGAATTAAAAGAAAGGTGATGTTTAGAGCTTTAAAAATGAAAAAGAAATGGCCATTTAAAATGCCCGAGGAGTATCTTTCAATGAAAGTTTCAGATCTAAGAGAAATGCATGGCATCAAAGTTCTTCTTCCTGAGGAAATGAATTACATTCCATTAGAAAGAGCTAATTAATTGAAACGAATTTTTTTTCTTTTATCAATATTTATTCTTATTCCAGTTTGCTTGTATCTCGCTCTTGATAGAGAAAACATTGATATAAATGAATTTAGATTGAACTCTGGATATGAAGAAGTTAGGTTAAGTGATGGTATAACCTCTTATAAAGACATTGGAGATAAAAATAACAAAGTTATTGTTTTAGTTCACGGTGCCACTTTTGGATCATTGGCATATGAGGAATATGTAAATGTCTTTATTAAAAATGATTATAGAGTAATAACCTATGATCAATATGGTAGAGGTTATTCAGATAGAATAAATAGTAACGTAAGCATTGAGCTTATGGAAAGACAACTTAAAGAGCTGATTGAGCATTGTGAAGTTGAAGACGTAATATTATATGGTGTCTCTTTTGGTGCTGCAGTTGTGGCTAAATATGCCGCAAATAATCCAGAAAACATTAGT
>FUFK010038612.1_pt1 | contig 67341 bp, 62 predicted proteins | sample 1021851 | NCBI WGS metagenome assembly FUFK01 (sample SAMEA51879418, study PRJEB19060) | metagenome | reverse complement strand
CCGGGCAGTGCAATCATGGTCGCCCGACCTGGGTCAAACTCTCGATGGAAGACGTCGAAAAACTGTTCGGAAGGCACTGATGCGCGTTTCAATTATCCTGCTCGCCTTAACGCTGACGGCCTGTTCGAATGAACAGAACGAAGAAGAACGCGCTGCCGCGGTTGCTGAGGTGGAGGCTAACCGCGTCCCTCCGCCTGAGGAGCTCCAGCTCGAACCGATCCGCTACCGTGAGATCGAGAAAAACGAATTATACGGAACAGGCTGTAGCTTTGCACCGGACGGCGGGGGCATGTCTGCGGTCGCCCTGGCGATGGCCGAAACCGGTCATTTTCTGCGCGGCGATAAACTAATTACGCTTGCAGCCGACAAGGGCAGTCCAGAATTGCCCTATCTCGCGCGTCGCAAATATGACGGGGCGGCTTATTCGATGACCCTGGATCTCGATGAGGCCGAGGGCGAACAATCCGGCGAAGAGACAAGCGACTATCCGGCCACCCTGACGATCCGGGATGCAAGCGAACAGGTCGTGTACCGCAAGAGCGGGATTGCCCAATGCGGCGCGTAGCCTAGTCGTTTCCTTCCGGGTCGCGCGTGCTGATCAAACCATTGGACACCATTTCCAAAACCGGTTCGTCGTTCTGATTGAACACGGTCAGCGAGCTTTTGAAGATTCCCATCTCCGGGCGCGATCCACTGCGGCGCTTTTCTATAACGACACTTTCACAGCGCAGCGTGTCACCGGGAAAAACGGGCTTCTTCCAGCGCAGTTGATCTATGCCGGGCGAACCGAGTCCTGCCTGGCGGTTGGCCTTCAGGTTCTCGACCAGCATGGCCATCGTCATTGCACAGGTATGCCAGCCACTGGCAGACAATCTACCGAAATGCGTCGCAGCAGCAGCATCGTCGTCCAGATGGAAAGGTTGCGGATCGTATTTCGAAGCGAATTCGATCACTTCTTCACGCGTTACTTCGTAGCGCCCGAAAGCCTGCTTCTGCCCGATGGCTAGATCTTCGTAGAACTGCATTGCATATTGCAATGGATCACAAAGTCGGACGAAGCAACATCCAAATCGCCATGCCGATCATGGCGAGATTTTCGCTCAGGGAAACGAAACCCAGCGGCACATTCGCACTGCCGCCGACACAGGCACATTTGATGCTGCGCTTCTGGATGTATACCGCATAGAAAACGCTGATCGCGCCTACCGCCCCGATAAACAAGGCAACGGGTATGGATAGCCAAGGCAAAAGACGGCCCGCCATCAGGATGGCTGCGGTCGCTTCCAGGTAGGGGTAGGCATAGGCGTAGGGCACCCATTTTCGCCCNAGNAGATCATAACCGACGAACATGGTGGAAAACTGTTCGACATCCTGCAGTTTCAGCATGGCGAGCATCGCCATCGAAAAGGCGACAAACCATTCGGCNGTGCGAATGGTGAAGGGCNGCTGNAAAACGAACAGGCTCAGAGCAATCGCCAATGCAGCGCCGACTGCGAATACTGCGATGACAGGCCGATAGCTTGTCCCCTTCGCATCTCCGCTATCATGACCGAAATGCTCGCGGAGCTCGGTGTAGCCCCCAATCCGCTTGCCATCGATAAAAGTCTGCGGGGTGGTTTCTACCCCGTGTTTTGCCTTGAACGCATCCGTTTCCTCACGGGTCGTCAGGTAACGATCATCGACCGAAAAACCTTCCCGTTCAAGGAGCCACTTCGATTTCACACCGAATGGACAGACATGCTTGTCCATTACCATTCGATACAGGGTCGCGGTTCTCGNCATAATCGGAATGTATACCCCTAGGGGGTATTATTCAACTCACGAACGNAACTTGGGAACGCGCCCGTTCAAATTCATCTCGGGAATGGTCCGATACCTCGCGAGCACCAGACTGAATATCCCGAACGCCAAGACACCNATCGCGACAAGNGTGAAGGCNATNCCTTCGCCGGCAAGGGCTGCGACNGCGTCGCCCAGCGTTTTAATCTGNCCTGCNCCGGCTGACATGAACCCGGCTTTGANCAACGACCACCCGATGACGAGGAANACNACNGCCCGNGCGATGTATCCGATGCCCCCGAGCAANCGTGTTTGNGAAGGAGCAGCAGGACTGATCCGGTTCATGAAACTGCCGGTCACNGCCTTCTTCGCCTGAAAAAAAGCAGTCGCGAAAAATGCNATGCCNAGTAGGCCGAGCGCTGCCCCGCCGAATTGCATGGAAAGTATGCCCGAAGCTGCATCCTGNGCCCCGCCACCATTGNCGCTTCCGGTAGTCGCGAANTGATATGCGGAGAAGGCCAGGGCAAGGTGACCGATGGCACTACCGGCATGGCCGATACGATGCGCCCATCCCGTGGTGTCNCTGCCNTGGTTTTCGATATCGAAGAAGGTCGAGGCGAAGCGAAACAGGGCATAGGCCAACANGCCGACCACCATCAGCCANAGGATGGCATGCCCCAACGGAAACTCTTCGATAGCGTCGAAGATGCCATTCGTACCCTGACTGATCCGACCGGCACTGGTCAGAGCGATCAGGCCGAGAACGCAATAGAGGATGGCACGACTGAAGTAGCCGACGCGCACCAATGTGCTGAATTTAGAAGACTTGCTACCCACGTTTCATCCCCACTACCTTTGCATGGCAACGGGAACATGGGACGCTCGTTCCGGATGGTGCGTAAATTAGGGTACGAGCGCCCCGGACACATCCGACAGTTTGCCGTCAGTTTTGGCTGCTTGAGGAAGGCCCAGTAGCTGGCGAAGCAACGGCGTCACAGCCGTATTCTGAAAAGGAGGGAGCGTGGTGCCGTGCCGAAAGGCTGGGCCATTGACGATGAATAGCGACGTCATCTCCGGCGAATAGGGATCGAAACCGTGGTTGCCGCCGTGCCAGCTACCTTCCGGCGCCGTCGGAATGATGGTCCAACCTGTATCCGGCAAACAGAAATAGGGCGGGATACGTCGGTGGGTGCCATACTGGAAGCGNGCGGGCATATCCCCCTTGCGCCAGCATTCCATATGCTCGTGCNCACGCAAGAGTGCAGCTTCCAGCGCAGCCGTGTTGCCTTCCGTCGGCTCGAACGTGGCATAGGCGCCGCCTTCTACGAGGCGATAGAGCGACGGATCGACGATATCGGCCAGCACGACCACTTTGTCCGACCCTGTTGCGGCCATGCCGTGATCGGACACGATGACCAGATTGGCTGGTTGCCCGAGTGTCTGAAGGCCCGAAACTAGATTTGCGATGTGCTGATCCACGTCTGCGAGTGCGCGGTTCACCTCTTCGCTTTCGGGACCGCCATCATGGCCCGCGCTATCTACGGTGTCGAAATACAGGGTCACGAATTCGGGACGAATGTCGGCAGGACGCCGCAACCAGTCGAGCACCGCATTGACCCGTTGGGTATTCGAAACCTGCATGCTGAAAGCCTGCCNGTCGCTCGCCATCTCGCCATCCGTGACGGGGCCGTAGCGAACCGCGGTGCCGCCCCAGGGGACCGCCGAGCCGGGCCAGAACATGGCAGCACTGCGGATCCCTGCCTCTTCCGCTTCCACCCAGATCGGCTTGGCCTCGCTCCACCAGTAAGGATCGACCGTCGCCATCGTAAAGGTTTCACCGGGCCTGCTCTTATCCTCCATCTTGTTGGCGATAATGCCATGATGGTCGGGGACGAGACCCGTCACCAATGTCCAGTGGTTGGGGAATGTCTTGCTGGGAAAGGACGGCCGCATCGGCGCTGTGACGCCATCGGCCGCCAGACGGGAAAGGGTGGGTGTCAAGCCGCGATCCAGATAGCTGGGATGAAATCCGTCTATCGCGATGAGAATGGTGACCGGATCACGCTGTTCGATAGCCGCGCTTGCGACGGGCTCGCCGGTAAAGGTAGCGCAACCGCTTGTAATTGCGGCAAGACCAAGGGCGAGGGCGGCAGCGATCCGGTTCATTGGTGTTCTCAGACGTTGAATTTGAAAAGCATGACGTCGCCGTCCTGCACGAGGTATTCCTTGCCCTCCTGCCGCAGCTTGCCCGCTTCGCGCGCACCGCTTTCGCCACCGAGAGCGACGTAGTCATCGTACGCAATTGTTTCAGCACGAATAAAGCCGCGCTCGAAATCGGTATGGATTTCACCGGCCGCCTGCGGAGCCTTGGCGCCNGCCGGGAATGTCCATGCGCGNGATTCCTTNGGGCCGGCTGTAAAGAAGGTCTGCAGGCNGAGCAGCTTGTACCCTGCCTTGATNACNCGGCTGAGACCCGATTCCACGAGTCCGAGTTCGGCGAGATATTCTGCGCGGTCCTCTTCCGGCATGCCGACCAGTTCGCTTTCGATGGCTGCTGATACCACGACGGCTTCAGCGCCTTCGGCAGCGGCTTTGGCGAACACCTGTTCCGAAAGCGCGTTTCCTTTCGCAGCATCTTCTTCCGCGACGTTGCACACGTAGAGGACGGGCTTGGCAGTCAACAATTGAGCCTGACGGAAAACCCGCGCCTCTTCCTCATCCTTCGGTTCGGTGAGGCGGGCTGGTTTGCCATCTTTCAGCAGTTCCAGCGCCTGGCCCAGCACGCTGGCCATCAGCTTGGCTTCCTTGTCGCCGCCAGTGGCACGCTTGGCCGCTGCCGGCACGCGCTTCTCCAAGCTCTCAAGATCAGCGAGCAGCAATTCAGTCTCGACCACCTCGGCATCTGCGAGGGGGTCCACCTTGTTGGCTACATGCTGGATGTCGTCATCCTCGAAGCAGCGCAGCACGTGAACGATCGCATCTACTTCACGGATATTGCCGAGGAACTGGTTGCCCAGACCTTCACCCTTGCTCGCGCCTTTCACCAGACCGGCGATGTCGACGAAGGCCAGCTGGGTTGGAATAGTCTTGGCCGATTTGGCTATACCGGCGATTTTCTCGAGCCGCTCATCAGGGACAGACACCTGGCCGACATTCGGTTCGATCGTGCAAAACGGATAGTTCGCAGCTTGCGCAGCCTGCGTCTCGGTCAGTGCATTGAACAGGGTGGACTTGCCGACATTCGGCAGGCCGACGATCCCGCAGCGGAAACCCATCAGAAACTCCGGATATAGTGTTTGGCGCGCGCCTTAGCCGCACCCTACACGAATTGCCATAGCGTCAGACGTTGTGGACGGCCTTGATCAGTGGGCCGTAGCCGCTTTCCCCCAACCATCCGACCTGGGTCTCGGCGCAAACCTCGTTGATCGCGACTTGCGGAATGCTTCCCGCACTGACCGGCAGGCGCACGGGGCGAATGCCTGGCGCCATGGCAAGCACCCTGGCCATGGCGCGTGGGACGTCCATTGGATCTGCTTGGCGTCCCGATCCGTCCTCAGTTCCCATGGTCGCGACGATTTGCGGGTAGCCATCGAGATGAATTTGAGACGCGCGATTCTTGAGGTCCTGCGAATATCGATTTCGGTTGACCCAAACCTTTGTCGGATAGCCGCCCGNCTCGATTATCGTGACGCCGATATTATGCGGTACCAGTTCGTAGGCTAGCTGCTCGAACATGGCTTCGACCGCGAACTTCGTTGCGGAATAGTGCCCGGAATAGGGGACCATTACCCGGCCGAGCTGGCTTGAAACAGCAAAGATATGACCCTGTTTGCGCGCACGCATTCCGGGTAGGACAGCGCGGACAAGCCGGTGATAACCAAGCACATTGGTATCGAAAGCGAGCTTGGTTGCCTCCATGTCCTGAACCTCGACAGGGCCCGTAATGCCGACNCCGGCATTATTGACNAGAACGTCGATCCCGCGTCCGATTTCTCGCTCTGCTGTCGCAANCGCTTCNGCNACCTCATCGTCGAGCAGAACGTCTAGCCGCAATACCCGGATATCCAGACCTTCGTCGCGCGCCGATTGCTGCAATTCATCCGCTTCGGGCCGCGGTGTATTGCGCATGGTAGCGAAGACCGTGGCGCCGGCACGGGCAAACAGTTCGCTCGCCCGCCGGCCGAAGCCGGACGAGGTCCCGGTAATCAGGATTGCCTGCCCGGTCAGATCAGGAAGGGTGTCTAGCTTATCGTCCTGAGCGAACGAGGCCGTAGCGGCGAGCGCGCCCGTTGCCGCGGCGCCCGCGAGCAAGGTTCGGCGAGTAAGATCGGTCATGACTGGTCTCCTTCACAGCCATGATGCCGCGGCATGGCCCAATTGGCCAGCGCGTCGTCAGGATCGTGAAAAAGTCTGAGCCGGCCGGCCAGATAGTCGCTGCCTTTGCGGTCCCATCCCGGAACCGCCAAATGTCTCAGCGCTTTTCGTTGCGCTTTTTGCGGCGGTAGAGCGCGACGGCCGCGCCATAGCCTGCAACGCCGGTTCCCATCATCGCGAGCGCGCCGGGTTCTGGCACGGAAGTCCCACCGCTGCTGCTGCTGCCACCCGTATCGCTAGGCGGACGGGTCATGGCCGCTGCCGAGGTGGCCGAGGCAAGCAAGGTAGCGGAAAGGAGAGCCGTCTGAACTAAGCGCATGATGAAATCCCTGAACAATCTGGAGAGGGGACTAGTGTTCGGAGGACGAAAATCGACTGCCGGCTTCAAGCTGTCTCTTGCCGGGACAGTTTATCGCAGTGCAGCGTAAGTTAGTCAGATCCGCAAGGCGAGATCGCTCATGAAGCGTGCGTCATCGCCTGCGGCGAGCCACTTGGCTTCGGCGGCGATTCCGGCCAGCATGTCGGTCAGCGGATCCAGTTCAGCTTTCGCGTAATTGCCCAGTACGTGGCCGTGGACGCGCTCTTTGGTACCGGGATGACCGATGCCAATTCGTACCCGGCGGAAGTCGGGTCCAAGGTGCTGGTTGATCGATTTGAGGCCATTATGGCCTGCCAGGCCGCCACCGACCCGGACCTTTACCTTGAACGGTGCCAGATCGAGTTCATCGTGAAAGACTGTNAGTGCATCGGGCTCCAGCTTGTAAAACCGCAATGCCTCGCCNGCAGCACGGCCGCTCTCGTTCATGAAGGTGGCGGGCTTCAGAAGCANAATCTTCTCGGACCCGATCCGCCCCTCCTGTACCCACCCGGAAAATTTCTTCTGAACGGGGCCGAAATCATACATGTCGGCGATCACGTCCACCGCCATGAAGCCGACATTGTGCCGGTTCATCGCATATTGCGGTCCGGGATTTCCTAGGCCTGTCCAGATCTGCATGCGGCTCCTCTAGCTTCGCTCACCTCAAAAGCAAAACGCCGGCCCCTTGCGGGACCGGCGCTTCGTGAAACCCCGGTAAGGGCGGAAGGATTAGTCCTCGCCGCCTTCTTCCTCGGTATTCTCTTCGTCGCCTTCGCCAGCGTCCTGCTCGGTTGCAGGAACATCGGCTGCGTCGGCGCTGGTCGTATCGCCTTCGGACTTCTTGAGAGCCGAAGGAGCAACGAGCGTAGCGATGGTGAAGTCGCGATCCGTGATCGCGCTTTCGCTGCCTGCCGGCAGTGCGACTTCGCTGATGTGGATCGAATCGCCGACTTCCTTGCCGGTGACGTCGATTTCGATTTCGCTCGGGATNTTGTCGGCATCGCAGACAAGTTCAAGCTCGTGGCGGACGATGTTGAGCACGCCGCCCTTCTTGAGGCCCGGCGAGGCTTCTTCATGCGTGAAGACAACCGGAACCTGGACTTCGACCTTGGCACCCTTCGAGAGGCGCAGGAAGTCGGCATGTTCCGGACGGTCTGTGACCGGGTGAAGCGCTACGTCCTTGGGAAGTGTGCGGAATTTCTTGCCGCCCAGTTCGATTTCGACGATCGAATTCATGAAGTGGCCGCTGTCGAGCTGCTTGATCAGCTCCTTGGCTTCAACATGGATCAGGGTGGGTTCTTCCTTGCCGCCGTAAATCACGGCGGGGACGCGGCCATCGCGGCGCAGTTGACGGGAGGCTCCCTTGCCAGCCCGTTCGCGCGCCTCGGCCGGCAGGGTCAGAGCGTCGCTCATGTCACATACCTTTCGAATGCATATTGGTTGCTCGGTCCACCACACCTCCAGGGATGACCATGGTGCCGAAGGGCGCGCCGATAGCACGAAGCGGGGGAAAGGCAAGCCTTAACCGGCNTGTCCGGCTATTCGATTCGCCTGACGGTATAGCCGCGTTCCTGCAATANTGCCGGCAGNCCGCCTTCNCCCAGAAGGTGCCCGGCGCCAACCGCGATCANCGGTTTTTCTTCGGCAGACAGCAAATTCTCGATCTGTGCCGCCCAGCTCGCATTACGGTCGTGCAGCAGGGCTTTCTCGAGTTCTGGATCAGCCAGAACCCCGCGTCGCGTCAGTTGCGTTAGCTGGTCTAGATCGCCGGCAAGCCAGGCTTCGGCGAGAGCGCCCCGGCCATCGCCATACTCGCTCGATTCCTCAAGCACGGCATTCAGCAGGTCGCGCTGCTCGGATTCGGGAAGCCTGTCGAAGATTGCCAGCTGTTTTCGCGCCCCTTCCAATTCCACGATTTCGCGCCCGTCGAAGGCGGTCAGTAGCGCGCGATCGGCACCATTCTGCGACTTNTTGGANTGCGCCACCTGAGACAGTGCCAGAGCGGCCGCCCAACTTTCCATCGAATCGAAATGGTTGCGCCGGACTTTTGCCTTCGCCAGCAGCGTTTCGAACTCGTCCCGAAATTGCGGGTCGATGCGATTTTCCAAAGGGCCGGTGGGCTGATCGAACGCCATCTCGCCGAACAGCCGGGACAGTTCCGCACCGTCCTCCAGATTGGCGACCTCGACCACCAGCGTATCGGCTTTGTCGATAACCTCCGCCAGTCTGGGCGAACGCCATTTGGTCCCGTCGGGAAGGGCGTGAATGGTCCCGAACATCCAGCCTTCCACCGAGCCGGAGCCATTCACGATTTCCCACAGNGCCGGGTGCGGCCCCTCCGCTTTGCCGATATCCGGTTGCGAACCGCATGCCGCGATCAGCACGGACAGTGCGAAACAGATGGACGTGAGGAAGCCGCGTTTCACGAAAAACCCGCTGTGCTGGAACGTTACTGTACGCGCTCAACGGTCAGGCCGCGCTGTGTGAGGTAATCCTGCACGCTCTTCTGACCTGCGAGGTGCCCCGCGCCAACCGCGATAAACACGGTACCAGGACGCTCGAGGCGGGTATTGATCCACTCGGCCCAGTTTTCGTTGCGTTTGTAGAGCAGGGCATCCGCCAGCGCCGGATCGGTCAGGCCTTCGTTCATCAGCTCGGCCAGCCCGTCGGCATCGCCGGCCAGCCATTCGGCGACCATGCTGTCCATCATGGGCACGATGCGATCGATATTTTCCGCCGACACCATGAGGAAGGCCGTCTGGGATTCCTTAGGCAGGGAATCGAACAGACCGATCTGCCATTCCATGGTTTCCAGCGCACCGCGGGCGGCCGAGGCTGGGGCGAGCTGCTCCAGCTTGGCTTCCACGCCGCTTTCGGCGCTGTACCCGGCCTTTATCAGCGGCAGCACCGACAGCGTCATTCCGGCAAACCACGGTTCGAAACGGTCGAACGCTGCGGGCGGCATGTCCAGCTTGGTCAGCGCCGCTTCGTATGTGGTTCGGTCGCTATCGCTGAGCATTTCGCGCAGCGACTGGTCTGCCGGCAGGATCGCCTTGGACATCACCATCTGCTGCGATGCCGGGTCCTGCGTCTCGGAGCTCGGAATTTCCGTCACCAGTTCTTGCGTTTCCGCAAGCGCGCTTTCGATCGGTCCCTGATACCAGTCGACGCTATCGGGCAGGGCGTGAACCGTGCCGAACAGATAGATCGTCGTATCCTCATCCGCCACCTTCCACAGGCCCGGGCCATCGCCTGTCCGCCCATCCGCCACGGGCGCGGTGGCGACATTTTCCTGCGAATGGGCGGCACACCCCTGCAGCAGAAGAGCAAACGACAGAAGGCAGCCCGACAGCGGGCCCGAAGTAAGGCGTTTCATATTATGTGATTCCCTGTTTATTGACACAGGGATAGCGGGCGGCACGCCCTCTTGCAAAGCAACCCGCACGCGAAAGGCACCGGAGGCGCGACGCTGTGGCATTGACGCATTTTCGCGCTTGCGCCATTGCCCCGCGCCATGGACCGCAATCCGCAGAATTCCTTTCAGGACATGATCCTCGCCCTCCACGATTTCTGGAGTGCGCAGGGGTGCCTCATCCTCCAGCCCTACGACATGCGCATGGGCGCCGGGACCTTCCACACCGCGACCACCTTGCGCGCGCTGGGGCCCGAACCGTGGAACGCCGCCTTCGTGCANCCCTGCCGCCGCCCGACCGATGGTCGNTATGGCGAGAATCCGAACAGGCTGCAGCATTACTACCAGTANCAGGTNATCCTGAAGCCGAGCCCGCCCGATATCCAGGACCTCTATCTCAAGAGCCTTGAAGTGATCGGCATCGATCCGCTGAAACACGACATCCGTTTCGTCGAGGACGACTGGGAGAGCCCGACGCTGGGCGCATGGGGGCTGGGCTGGGAGGTCTGGTGCGACGGGATGGAAGTCACCCAGTTTACCTATTTCCAGCAGATGGGCGGCTTCGATTGCAAGCCGGTGGCGGGCGAGCTGACCTACGGGCTCGAACGGCTCGCCATGTACATCCAGGGCGTCGACAACGTCTATGATCTCAACTTCAATGGGGGCACGTCCTCAAGTAGCGAAGCGGTAGGACGCGAAAGACTCGTTTCTTATGGCGACGTGTTTCTCGAGAACGAGAAGCAGATGTCGAAATGGAACTTCGAGGTCGCCGAGACTGATGCTCTGTTCGACCTGTTCAACAAGGCCGAAGCGGAATGCAANAACGCGCTCGCGAATGAAGTGCCGATCGCCGCTTACGAACAGGCCGTNGAGGCGAGCCACATCTTCAACCTGNTGCAGGCNCGCGGNGTGATCAGNGTGCAGGAACGGGCCAGCTACATGGGCCGCGTCCGCGATCTNGCGCGCGGGTCTTGCGAAGCGCACATGGCGAAGGAAGCGCCCGTCTGGGCAGAGAAGTATCCGGAGTGGTCGAAATGAGCGACTTTCTCCTCGAACTGCGCAGCGAAGAGATCCCGGCGCGCATGCAGGCAGGCGCGCGCGCCGAACTGGAAAAACTGTTCCGGCGCGAGCTGGACGCGGCGGGCATTTCCGCAGGTGAGATCACTGTGTGGTCGACCCCGCGCCGTCTCGCATTGATTGCCCGCCGTCTTCCCGAGGCAACCGAGGCCGTAAGCGAAGAACTGAAGGGCCCACCAGTGGGCGCGCCCGATCAGGCGCTCGAAGGCTTCTGCCGCAAGGCCGGGGTCGAAAAGGCCGACCTCGAGATCCGCGAAGTGAAGGGCCGCGAGACCTATTTCGCNATCAAGAACGTNCCCGGCCGCGCGACCAAGGACCTGCTCGCCGAGGCAATNCCCGCGATCGTTCGCGATTTCAGCTGGCCCAAGTCGATGCGCTGGGGCGCGGCCTCGATCAGCACCGAAAGCCTGCGCTGGGTCCGTCCGCTATCGGGAATCGTTGCGCTGCTGGGCGACGATGTGGTCGACTGCGAGGTACATGGCGTCACCTCGGGCGCGGTCACGCTCGGCCACCGCTTCCACCATTCCGGCGACATCACCATCGGCAATGCTGAAGATTATGCGGTGAAACTGCGCGCCGCGCATGTGATCGTCGATCACGAGGAACGGCAGGACCTGATCCGTTCGGGCGCTGCCAAGGTTGCTTCGGAAGCCGCCCTCAAGCTGGTCGAGGACGAGGGGCTGGTCGTCGAGAACGCCGGCCTCACNGANTGGCCCNTNCCGCTGCTCGGNCGGTTCGAGGAAGANTTCCTNGAGGTNCCGCCCGAGACGATCNAGCTNACCGCNCGCGTGAACCAGAAATATTTCGTCTGCGAGGACGACAAGGGCGAACTCGCCAACGCCTTCATCTGCACCGCCAATATCGAGGCCGAAGATGGCGGCACACGCGTGGTCGACGGCAACCGCAAGGTGCTCGCCGCCCGCCTGTCGGACGCGCGTTTTTTCTGGGATGTCGACCGTAAGAAGACCCTCGCCCAGCACGCGAAGGGTCTGGAGCGGATCACCTTCCACGAAAAGCTGGGCACGGTCGCCGACAAGGTCGACCGGGTGGCCAAGCTGGCCGATTGGCTGGTGTTCGATGCCAAGGCCCCGAATGGCGATCATAAGCTCGCACGACAGGCAGCCGAATTGAGCAAGGCCGATCTCGTGACCGAAATGGTCGGCGAGTTCCCCGAGCTGCAGGGCCTGATGGGTGGCTATTATGCCAAGGCCGAAGGTCTCCCGCTAGAAGTGTCCGAGGCCATTCGCGATCATTACAAGCCCGTCGGTGCGAGCGACGAGGTGCCGACTGCGCCGACAACGGTCGCAGTAAGCCTCGCGGATAAGCTCGACAATCTGCTCAGCTTTTTCCGCATCGGCATCCTGCCGACCGGATCGAAGGATCCCTTTGCACTGCGCCGGGCCGCGCTCGGCTATCTGAGGCTGGTTCAGGCGAATGGACTCAAGCTTGAGCTGGATCAGGTGGTCCACGCCTGGGCAAGCCAGCGCGTTGCAGGTTTGCCAGAGAAACTGGGCGAATTTCTTTTGGACCGTCTCGCGGTGCAGCTTCGTGATGAAGGTGTGCGGCATGACTATATTCAGGCATCGCGTAGCTGGCAGGGGCGGCCCGACATGCGTGTCGACCGCGTCGAAAGCCGGGCGAGGGCACTTACCGCGTTTCTCGGTACCGAAGACGGTGCCAACCTGCTCGCCGGTTACAAGCGCGCCGCCAACATCCTCAAGAAGGAAGACTGGCACGGCAGCGAAGGCGAAATCGCCCGCACAGGCGAAGAAGATCCTCTTGCGCTTGTCGACGATCCCGACATGAAAGCCGTGATCCAGGCCAAGATGAATGAGCGCCACTCAAAAGAGCTTTCCTACACTCCGGAACCGGCCGAAAAGGCTCTTATGGACGCGCTGGAATCATCGGAACCTGCAGCTACACGAGCCATTGATGCGGAAGACTTCTCCGGCGCAATGGCTGCACTTGCTTCTCTGCGCGCACCGATCGACCGCTTCTTCGATGAAGTGACGGTAAACGCGGATGAAGAAAACAAGCGCGCCCATCGGCTCGACCTGCTTGCGCGTTTTCGCGCTGCAGTGCACCAAGTGGCAGATTTCTCTCGCATCGAGGGATGACTTTTTCCCCCTTGGACCGTGTAACAGGCGGTCCATGTCTCGGATAAGCAGGGATTAGAATGAACGATACGGTCTTCACCTTCGGCGGCAACGCTCCGCATTCGAATGCACGACAGAAGGACAAGACCGTCACCGGCGGCAAGGGGGCGAACCTGGCCGAGATGGCCAGCATCGGCCTGCCGGTTCCCCCCGGCTTCACCATCGCGACCGAAGAATGCCTCAAATATCTCGCAGGCGGTTCGGACTTTTCCGAAAAGTTGCGGGCGGACGTCGCGGATGCACTTCGCCACGTCGAAGAAACGGTTGGCAAGGGCTTTGGCAATGCTGCCGATCCGCTGCTCGTGTCGGTCCGCTCGGGCGCGGCCATTTCCATGCCGGGCATGATGGACACCGTTCTCAACCTCGGTTTGAACGACGAGACGGTCGAGGGCCTTGCAAGGACGTCCGGCGATGAACGTTTCGCGTGGGACAGCTACCGCCGCTTCATCCAGATGTACGGCGATGTGGTCCTCGGGGTTGATCACGGCCTGTTCGAAGAAGCGCTGGAAATCGCCAAGGAAGACAACGGTTATTACGCGGATACCGAGCTTTCCGCCGACGAGTGGAAGACGCTCGTCGCGCAATACAAGTCCATTGTCGAAGAAGAACTCGGCTCCCCTTTCCCTCAGGATCCTGTCGAACAGCTCTGGGGCGCCATCAGCGCCGTCTTCGACAGCTGGGATACCGAGCGCGCCAAGGTCTATCGCCGCCTGAACGANATTCCGCATGACATGGGCACTGCGGTGAACGTGCAGGCGATGGTATTCGGCAACATGGGCGATACCAGCGCNACNGGNGTTGCNTTCACGCGCGATCCGTCGACCGGTGAAAANGCTTACTACGGCGAATGGCTGGTCAATGCGCAGGGCGAAGATGTGGTCGCGGGCATCCGCACGCCGCAATATCTCACCAGGGCNCGTCGTGAAGCCGCNGGGGCAGACAANCNGAGCATGGAAGAAGCCATGCCCGAAGCNTTTGCCGAACTGTCGCATCTNTTCGATCTGCTGGAACGGCATTACACCGACATGCAGGATATCGANTTNACCGTGCAGCAGGGCAAGCTCTGGCTTCTNCAGACGCGNAACGGCAAGCGGACGGCNAAGGCCGCGCTGAAGATGGCCGTCGACATGGTGGNNGANGGGCTGATCGACGAGAANACCGCCATCCTGCGNGTCGATCCGATGGCGCTCGACCAATTGCTGCACCCAACGCTNGATCCCGATGCTCCGCGTGATGTTCTGACAACCGGCCTTCCTGCATCGCCGGGTGCCGCAAGCGGCAAGATCGTTCTCGATGCGGATACGGCCGAACTTTGGGCCAATCGCGGCGAGAAGGTCATTCTGGTTCGTGTTGAAACCTCGCCGGAAGATATTCACGGAATGCACGCGGCAACCGGGATTTTGACGGCACGCGGCGGGATGACCAGCCATGCGGCTGTGGTTGCACGCGGAATGGGTCGTCCTTGCGTATCGGGCGCTTCGCAGGTCTCGATCGCACGGGAAGGGCGCACGCTGAGCATTGGTGATCGCGAACTTTCCGAAGGCGATATCATCACCATCGACGGCGCGAATGGTCAGGTCATGGCGGGCGAGGTCGCGACCATCGAACCCGAACTCGCTGGCGATTTCGGTACCTTGATGGAATGGGCCGACAAGCACCGTCGCATGCGCGTGCGCACCAATGCCGAGACCGAAACCGAATGCCGCATGGCGCGCCAGTTCGGCGCCGAAGGCATCGGCCTTTGCCGGACCGAGCACATGTTCTTCGATGCCGGCCGGATCAGCGCCGTGCGCGAAATGATCCTGGCCGATACCGAAAAGGGCCGCCGTGCCGCGCTCGACAAGCTGCTGCCGGAACAGCGCAGCGACTTCGTGACCATCTTTGAAGTGATGGCGGGTCTGCCATGCACTATCCGCCTGCTCGNCCCGCCGCTGCACGAATTCCTGCCGCACGGCGATACCGAGTTCGAGGAACTGGCCGAAGCAACTGGNGTGCCGATCGAGAAGCTGCGCCGGCGCGCTGGCGAATTNCACGAATTCAACCCCATGCTCGGNCACCGCGGTTGCCGCNTGGGGATCACCTATCCCGAAATCTACGANATGCAGGCACGCGCGATCTTCGAAGCCGCCTGTCAGGTCGCCAGGGACAGCGGGGACGCACCTGTCCCTGAAGTCATGATCCCGCTAGTCGCCACGCGGCGCGAACTCGAGTTGCTCAAAGCTGTGGTCGACAGGGTCGCGGCCGAAGTTTTTGCCGATACCGGAACGACGCTCGAATACCTCGTCGGGACTATGATCGAGCTACCCCGCGCTGCACTCATGGCGGGCGAGATCGCCGAAGTCGGCGAATTTTTTAGCTTCGGGACCAATGACCTCACCCAGACCACCTTGGGGGTCAGTCGCGACGATGCCGGACGATTCCTCACAACCTACGTCGACAAAGGCATTTTTGCGCGTGATCCGTTCGTCAGCCTCGATGTTGACGGCGTCGGGCAACTGGTCGAACTCGCGGTAGAGCGGGGCAGGGCCACGCGCGAAGGACTGAAGCTGGGTATTTGCGGCGAACATGGCGGCGATCCAGCAAGTATAGCCTTCTGCGATCGTACCGGTCTCGATTACGTGAGTGCGTCCCCTTACCGCGTACCGATTGCGCGTCTGGCCGCTGCGCAAGCCAGCCTTCGTTAGTCTTTCCAGCCTGTAAGCGTCAGTATCTCGAAAATTTCGAGCACACGGCCCTTGTCGTTGGCAGCGGTCATGAACGCGTTGTCCGCTCTCTTCTTCGCCCTTTTTCCAAGCGGTGGAGGCACATTAGCTAGCGTGCTGCCCAATCCCTGATCGCGAAGGTCAGACACAAGCCGGTCAAGCGAGGCGAAGGATACGGTCAGGCGCCGACTGTCAACCACCTGCCGTTTGAACAATGCGCGCTGGAGGAGGGCGGATGCCGCCTGATTGTCGACCAGTGGATGCATCCGCGCCGTGGGCCTGTCCGGCTCGCTCGCGATCATGGCGCGCCGCAGGTTGGGAAGGCTTCCAGCCCCAAGGAAGCTGGCTACCATCAGGCCATCATCCGCCAAGGCGTTGCGCATATGGAGAAGAGCGCCTGGAAGGTCGTTGACGCGGTCAACCGANGAAAGGCTCACGATCAGATCGAACNGTTCGCCCTTGANNGGTCGCTCTTCGTCAAGAGTGGCAACGTCATGCTCGACGACGNTNGAACCAGCGCCTCGCAGCGACAGCGCCAGAGTTCCAGTCCAGTCGCCGATTACCAAGACACGTTCAGGCGACATGCGGATAAATTCGAGCCGGTCGAGAATATCCTCGACCATATCGTCCATGATGTAACGCGCCGCNTCGCGATGAGCCTGCCTCACCCGGGCACGGCGCAAGCCNGCAATACGACGCTCGCGAGAGAATATCCGGGGGGGCGTGGAGGAATTCATGCCTCGATCCCTGCCGCGCTTGCCAGGTGCGCGCAAGGCGGGCAGCAAGGGAAGGTGTCGACAAGCCGCCTTCTCGCGACCAGCTTCGCGCCCGTGCTCAACTTCGTGTTTCCTCCCCGTTGTCCGGCGTGCGGTGGGGGAGTGGGCGAGCAGGGCGGTTTATGCATGACCTGCTGGGATGATCTTGTCATTCCATCGGAGCCGTGTTGCACTTCGTGCCAGCGCCCATTTGGCCAAAACGGTCCGATCGATGGCGCTATCTGCGCACCCTGCCTTGCCGATCCACCAAAGCACGACGGGATCGCCGCAGGAACGCTCTATACCGATACGTCGCGAAAGCTCGTTCTCGCGTTCAAGCACGGGCGGCGGATCGCGCTAGCGCCGATGCTTGCAAAACTGATCGCCGCCCGGCTTCCGCGAGGAGACGGCCTCAGGCTTATCGTTCCCGTTCCGCTTCACCGCGGAAGGTTGTGGCACAGGGGCTATAATCAGGCAGCGTTGCTCGGACGGGAGCTCAGCCGCATGGGACATGGAACCCTGTGCGTCGATGGCTTGGTTCGAACCAAAGCCACGCCAAGCCTTGGCGGTCTCGGTAAAAAGGCCAGGGCAAAGGCTCTTTCCGGGGCCGTGAAAATCAATCCCAAGCGCGAACGAGTTTTGACTGATGCTGACATCGTGCTGGTCGACGATGTATTGACCAGCGGTGCGACGAGCGCGGCTTGTGTGAAGGCCTTGAAAGCTGCTGGCGCGAAGAGNGTNATGATCGCGTGTTTTTCGCGCGTTCTCGANGAGGCCATACGAAGCTGACCCATAACGGAAACGCCCGGGATCTTGCGATCCCGGGCGCCACGTGACGAATATAACCGGACCTGCCTTGCGGCGCGGGTGCAGCCCCCCAGCATGCACCTTGGGTCCATCCCTCATCGTTTCCGGATGCGCCGCGCATACCCTCATCGCGGCTGCGGATCCGTTAACCCCCTGAACCTGGCGCTCTACTGGCACCGCTGCTCCGGTGGGCAGGCCTCACGTGCCTGCTGACCCTTTTNTTCCTCAAAAACGCCTGACTTCAAACACACTTCTGCAAGAGTGTGTGATTTTGGGTCGACTTTGTGGTTATCGTGCAACAAGCATGTCGCAGGTGTACAATTTGAAAGGTTCTACCATGTCCGATCGATCCGAGCGCGAAGCTGGACGGTCCTTTATGCCGAAGTTCGACGACAAGGGCCTCCTCAGTGCCGTGGTGGTTCACCACGAGACTCGCGACGTGCTCATGGTAGCCTTCATGGATGCCGAAGCGCTGAATGCGACGCGAGAGACGGGGGTCGCCCACTTCCATTCCCGCTCGCGCGGCAAATTGTGGAAGAAGGGTGAAAGCTCCGGCAATATACTCAAGGTCCATGAGATACTGGTGGACTGTGATCAGGATGCGCTTGTTCTGTCTTGCACACCGGCGGGGCCGACTTGCCATACCGGAGCCCGTAGCTGCTTCTACCGCGTATTGCAGGATGACGCTCTCGAACCCGTCAAGACTTGACGCTTACGTAAACGTTGGATTATTGGAAGGGCATGAACCAGCCGCTTCCCAAGGATGTCACCGCCGCGACTGGCGATCGCCGCCACGCCGGCGCCCATATCGAACGACCNGACGAACTGGGTCGCGAACAATACTCNATATCCGATCTTACCAGCGAATTCGGTTGCACGGCGCGGGCNCTCCGNTTCTANGAGGACGAGGGCCTNATNGCGCCGTCGCGTATCGGGCTAACNCGCATCTATTCGAAACGGGACCGCGCGCGACTCGCATGGATCATGCGGGCCAAGAACGTCGGCTTCTCATTGGTCGAGATCCGCGAGATGATCGACCTCTACGATCTGGGTGACGGCCGCGTCGAACAGCGGCGCGTCACGATCGAGAAGTGCAGGACCCATGTCGCCAAGCTGAAGGAACAGCGCGACGATATCGACAGCGCGATCAGCGAACTATCCGACTTCATCGAACATATCGAAACACTCGACCGCGATTGATTTCACCACCCGGCGCCATGCCGGCCAGGCTCAAACCAAGGACACGCAGATGCCCACATATACCGCGCCGACCCGCGACACCCGCTTCCTTGTCAATGAACTGCTCGATCTTGCCAGCTACGGCAACCTGCCGGGCTTCGANATGGCGAGCCCCGANGTNACCGATGCCGTGATNACCGAAGGCGGCAAGTTCTGTGCNGAGGTACTGGCNCCCATAAACCAGTCGGGCGATCAGGAAGGCTGTACGCGTCACGAGGACGGTTCCGTCACCACTCCGAAAGGTTTCAAGGAAGCCTTCAACCAGTTTCGCGAAGCGGGATGGGGGACGCTGGCGCAGCCCGAGGAGTTTGGCGGACAGGGCTTGCCGCATGTNCTCGGCTTCGTGATGGAAGAATTCATTTCCAGNGCCAACCANGCNTTCGGTATGTATCCGGGCCTGACCAATGGCGCCATTTCTGCACTGATCGCCAAGGGCACNCAGGAACAGAAGGAAATGTATCTGCCCAAGATGGTGTCCGGCGAATGGACCGGCACCATGAACCTGACCGAACCGCAATGCGGCACCGATCTCGGCATGATCCGCACCAAGGCGGAGCCGAAGGGCGATGGCAGCTACTCGATTACCGGCACCAAGATCTTCATTTCTGCCGGCGAGCATGACCTTTCGGACAACATCATCCATCTGGTTCTGGCGAAGACCCCGGGNGCGCCNGACAGCACNAAGGGTATCTCGCTGTTCGTGGTGCCNAAGTTCCTGGTGAACGAGGACGGTTCGGTGGGCGAACGCAATGGCGTGATGTGCGGTTCGATCGAACACAAGATGGGTATTCACGCCAATTCCACCTGCGTCCTCAACTACGACGGCGCCACGGGATGGCTTGTCGGTGAAGAGAACAAAGGCCTCGCTGCAATGTTCATCATGATGAACGCAGCGCGCCTCGGCGTCGGTATGCAGGGTCTCAGCCAGGCTGAAGTCGCATATCAGAACGCTGTCGCCTACGCTCTCGACCGGCGTCAGGGCCGGGCACTGACCGGTCCCGCCGAGCCGGAAGCCCAGGCCGACCCGATATTCGTCCACCCGGACGTTCGCCGTATGCTGATGGATGCCAAGGCCTTCACCGAAGGCATGCGCGCCCTGTCGCTGTGGGGGGCGTTGCTCGTCGACCTGACCCACAAGGCGCAGACCGAAGAGGAACGCGCCGAAGCCGATGCGATGATCGGTCTGCTGACCCCGGTCATCAAGGGATATGGCACCGACAAGGGCTANGAGGTTNCGACCAACATGCAGCAGGTCTTCGGTGGCCACGGCTATATCGAGGAATGGGGCATGAGCCAGTTCGTGCGCGACGCCCGGATCGCCCAGATCTACGAAGGCACCAACGGCGTGCAGGCGATGGATCTGTGCGGCCGGAAGCTCGCGCAGAAGGGCGGGGCAGCCATCCAGGCATATTTCAAAGCGGTGGGCGACGATATTGCAGCGGCCAAGGACGACGACGATCTGGGTGCAATGGCCGAAGCTCTGGAAAAAGCGCTTGGCCAACAGCAGGCGGCGACGATGTGGTTCATGCAGAACGCCATGCAGAACCCAAACCCTCTTGGCGCTGGCGCGCACCACTACATGCACATCATGGGTATCGTGACCCTGGGCTGGATGTGGCTGCGCATGGCCAAGGTGGCACAGAAAGCTCTCGCATCCGACACCGATGACAAGGCGTTCTATGAGGCGAAGCTGGCAACTGCGCGCTATTACATGGACCGGTTCCTGCCTGACGTGGGAGCGCTGCGTCGCAAGCTGGAAGCCGGTGCCGATAGCCTCATGGCGCTGGACGAAGCAGCCTTCTCAACTGCCGCCTGACAGCAGGGCGGGTGACACCGACCGGGGGTGAATTAAAAACTGCCTCCGGTCGATTTCCCGTTTGCAATCATNGAATTACAAACCTTTTCGACNAAGCGTGTGTCACCNTTCNNCNTTCCTCGAGTATGGGCGACACATCTANAANCGCGATCGCGAGAAAATGCGACTTACGCATTTCAAAGGCGCNGCTCGCCGTCAGTTCCTCATTGATGTGAAAGAGCTAGTTCCAGCATCTACCCAACAGCAGCAGTGTAGGAAAATGCTTTTGCGCTCGTAAGTAACGGGTTCAACACGATCCGCTAAGCATCGGTAAGAAAACGCAGATCAGAAGTTCGACCTTATTCATCACCGGGACGTCGGATCACAGATTTACCTGACTTGCTCCGAACGAAGCTCAGAGCGGACAATCATTCCACCGAATTGTTTCCAAGGGCATGGTCGTTAATCCCGTCAAACCCTAATGCGCGTTTAACCAAGCATTCGCACTTGGAAGTTACCGACTGGCTCCGCTCATGACCGCCGTTTTCATCCTCAGCATCAACATGTTCGTTTCGGCGCTGTTTGCGGTGGCATTTGCGGTGGTCGCATCTACCAATCCAACCGTTCGCGGTGCGCGGTGGCTCGCCGCTGCCTATGGCATCGGAGTAATCGATGTCGCGCTGGAGTTCCTTCTTCCATCGCTGGCCCATCCGTGGGTGGGCGTGGTGGCGATCTATCTTGTCTATCTGACTGCACTGACCTTTGGGGTCGTGGGCGTCGCAACGCATTACGATGTGAAGCGACCGAAGATAGTTCTGGCGACGATCTGGGTTGCCGCCCTGGGGCTGATCCCGGCCCTGTTCTACCTGCCATATGGCTCGACCCTGCGCACGCTCCTGTACCAGCTTCCTTATGTGTCGCTGCATGTACTGATCGTTGTGCTCGTGCTCCGNTCNGGNNGGCGTATGGCGCTCGACAGACTCCTGGCGGCAGTCAGTGCGATGGGCGCGCTCACCTATCTGTCAAAATCCGCCATTGTTGCNCGNGTGAACAANGCCCCCGATCCGCAAAGTTACCTCGGTTCGGAATACGCCGCGATTTCTCAAACNCTGGGCGCGGTTGTCCTCGTCGCCCTGGCATTGGTCCTGTTGCTGGTGATCATGCGCGACACNACNATGGAAATGGTCGTCCGCTCCGAAACGGACCCGCTTTCGGGCGTACTCAATCGTCGCGGCTTCGAAGCGCGCGGACAGCCTTATGTCGAACNCGCAAAAAAGAACGGTCAGCCATTGGCGCTGATCACGATCGACCTCGATCGGTTCAAGGCGATCAATGACAGCTTCGGCCATGCCGCGGGCGATATGGTGATCGCGGACCTNGCCGCNTTGTTGAGTGCNTCGTCCGGCCAGAGCGATCTGGTCGCGCGGTTGGGCGGTGAAGAATTTGCGATGCTNCTGCCNGGNCANAATGCAGCNCAGGCCCAGGCTTTAGCGGAAGNCATCAGGGTGCTGATTTCGCGCAAGCTTCCCCTTCGCTTGGGCAATGAGAAAGCGGTCACGGCATCCTTCGGAGTGGCCGAGTTGCAAATGACCGATCAGCTTTCCGACCTGTGCCGTAGATCAGACGTCGCCNTGTACGAAGCGAAAGCCGGNGGCCGCAACAAGGTCGCCGCGGCATCCATTCTGCGCGCGGTCGGTTCNGAAGAGGACAGGCGCGATTANGGCCGGGTGCAGGACAGCCGCACCAAATACTGCGCGTAATCNGCTGCGCTAACTGCGCAATTCCAGCACTTCGTCGAAGAGCGCGTGCATTGCGGCCCAGCTCTGGCGATCGGCGCTGGGATCGTATGCGGGATTTGGCGTCCCGTCGCGCGCAAGCGGGTTGGTGAAGCCATGTTCGACGCCGGCATAGCTGTGGAAGTGCCAGTCGGCTCCGATTGCGTCCATCTCTTCCCAGAAGGCCAGAACCTGTGGCCGCGGAACCAAGGAGTCCGCATCGCCATGACACACCAGAATGCGCGGTTTTATCGGATCGTGCGCGGGAAGCGAGGTTTCCAGCATCCCATGAAAGCTGGACACGGCAACCAGATCCTGCCCGGCGCGCGCCATCTCCAGTACCGCCATTCCCCCCAGACAGAAGCCTATCGCCAGATGGGGTAAATCCGGGTGCAAGGTGCGNAGNAGGTCGAGCGTTGCNCCCAACCGNNGGCGCATGGCTGNCGGATCGCTNCGCAAGGTCCGCATGGCGGCAAAAGCCTNTTCGGGATTNTCCGGTGCTTCGGGCCCGTANAAATCGCCGATCAGAACGGCGTAGCCGGCATCGACCAGTTGCCGCGCCTTCACCTCGACCGCCGGGGTCGAGTTCATGAAGGTCGGATAGATCGCGACAGCGGCGCGGATCGCATCNTGNGGGNGTGCATGCAGTGCGGTCAGATCAACCGAACCGTCGCGATATCCGACCTTCCTGAGNTCCGTCATTCGGGAAGGAAATCCGGCACCGAGAGATAACGTTCACCGGTGTCGTAGTTGAACCCCAGGACCCGGGTGCCTGCGGGCAGATCGTTCAGCTTCTGCTTGATGGCGGCCAGCGTCGCGCCGCTGGAGATACCGACGAGCAGGCCTTCCTTTGCGGCACACTGACGAGCCATTTCCTTCGCATCTTCCGGTTCCACCTGAATGGTGCCGTCGATAGCCTGCGTGTGCAGATTGTCGGGAATGAAGCCGGCACCGATACCCTGAATGGGGTGGGGACCAGGCTGGCCGCCGCTGATGACGGGAGAGAGCGTCGGTTCGACGGCGAAAGCCTTCATATCAGGCCACGCGTCCTTCAGCACTTCTGCGCAGCCGGTAAGATGGCCGCCCGTGCCAACACCGGTGATCAGCGCACCGATCGGCGCGTCGCTGAAATCGTCGAGTATTTCCTTTGCAGTCGTGCGTGCATGGACCTTCCAGTTGCTGTCATTGTCGAACTGGCTGGGCATCCAGGCACCGTCGGTCTGTTCGACAAGCTGCTGCGCACGCTCGATAGCGCCCTTCATGCCGCCTTCCTTGGGCGTGAGATCGAAGGTCGCGCCGTAGGCGAGCATAAGGCGGCGACGTTCGACGCTCATGCTTTCCGGCATAACCAGGACCAGCTTGTAGCCCTTGACCGCGGCGGCCATGGCAAGTCCAATGCCGGTATTGCCGCTCGTCGGTTCGATAATCGTGCCGCCGGGCTTGAGTTTGCCCGCCTGTTCCGCATCTTCGATCATCGCCAGACCGATGCGATCCTTGATCGAGCCGCCGGGATTGGCGCGTTCGCTTTTCACCCAGACTTCGTGGTCGGGGAAAAGGCGCGACAGGCGAATGTGTGGGGTTCCGCCAATGGTGGCGAGGACGGAGTCGGCTTTCATGGCATCTGCTCCTGCAGTTTTTCTTCAGGGGGAGAGTCTAGCAATTCCTCAGGCGGGTCAAAGGTCCGCGTGGTGCGCAAAACGGGAAATATTCTGGCCCAGATGGCGACGGTGACGATGGCGCCGACCCCGCCACCCACGACAGCGAAGACCGGCCCGATGAGAAAGGCTAGGCTGCCGGAGAAGAAATCGCCGAATTCGTTGGAGGCGCTGATGGTCAAGAGGCTGACGGACGAGACGCGACCGCGCTTGTCATCGGGCGTGTGCAACTGGATCAGCGACTGACGGATGTAGACGCTGAACATGTCCGCGGCACCGACGATAAAGAGCATGGCNAGACTGAGCGGCATCCATTTGGAAAAGCCGAATATGATCGTGGCCATGCCGAAAATGCCGACGGCCCACAGCATCCGAGGGCCGACATTGGTCTTTAGTGGCCGGAAGCTGAACCAGAGCGCCGTCAACGCGGCGCCTACTGCAGGTGCCATGGCTAGCTGGGCAAGGCCGGTCTCGCCAACCTGGAGGATATCGCGAGCGAAGACCGGGAAGAGCGCCGTGGCCCCGGCGAGAAAGACGGCAAAAAGGTCGAGCGTTATCGCGCCCAGAACCATCNTGTTATGCACCACGTAGCGAAGGCCTTCGACCATTTGATGGATCGGCCGCTTGTTCGCTTCGCGCGGGGGCTGGGGAACCTTGCCGATGAAGGACAGGGCGGTAATGGCGACCCCGAACAGGACGCATGCGAACGCATAGGGAAGCGCCGGATAGATGGCGTGNGTNTAGCCGCCGATCGCCGGNCCGACGATCATACCCGTCTGCCACGCGATGCTGGANAGCGCGATGGCATTGGGCAGGATCGTCTTGGGNACCAGATTGGGGGCCAGCGCGGATAGGGCCGGGCCGTTNAAGGCCCGCACTATGCCNAGCACGATCGCNACGCCGAANAGCGCTGTGATCGTAAGCGTTTCGGACCAGGTGAACCACGTGAGGGTGGCGGCGCAGCCGAGCTGTGCAAGCATCGTCAACCGGGCGACGTTGCGCCGGTCGAAATGATCGGCAGCCCACCCCGAAAACGGGGTAAGCAGAAACAGGGGCACGAATTGCAGCAGGCCGATCAGCGCGAGCTGCCCGGACGCCTCCGCAACGCCCAAACCGCTGTCACGGGCAATGTTGTAGGTCTGCCATCCGATGATCAGCATCATCGCATACTGCGCCAGCGTCATCGTCAGTCGAGAGACGAAATAGGCGCGGAAATTCGCGATGCGCAGTGGCGAGGATTCGGGAGAAAGGGTGTCGGTTTCGTTCACCCCGGACGCATGACAGGCCCGCCTTCGGTTGTGAAGACGGGCCTGCTTGTTCTTCTAGAAGAAGGTGTTGCGGCTCAGCGGAGCTTGCGCAGGCGCGGATTTGGCTGAAGCGTGTCGATCAGGGCCAGAAAGTCGTCGACGCGGATGATGCGTTCGAACTGGAAGCCAGCGCGGTTATCGCGGGTCCAGATGCAATAGGCTTCGATGCGTCCGATGACAGGGAGCCGCACGATTACNCGCTCGCCCCGTGCGATCGCATCGGCNTTNTCGACCATGAAGCCGTTGGCCGAAATATTCGCAATGTGCAGCCGCACGTCGCCCCTGCCGAAATGTTCGGCAATGACGGGGTGGTCGACCGGATGGCGCGCCATGCGCCGCTGATCGGTTACGCTCAGTTGTGCTCCGGCACTCATGGCTGACGATCCCTTTATTCGTGAAACAATCGAGGGTCTCTATGCCTGTAAAAGGCTAGCAATTGGTAAACCGAAGCACTGTAATNGGGCGTTGTNCCGGTTAACGGCGGATTATGGCGTGCTTTTTCTTGCCCAGGCTGAGCTTGGATTCCGCGCCTTCGGCTATGGTTACCAGAAAGGCCGGATCGGCGACCGCTTCTCCGTCCAGCCTCACTGCGCCTTCGGTCAGTTTGCGCTTCGCTTCGCCGTTGGAAGCGGTGAAGCCNAGTGCGGTCAGAACGGCACCGATGCGCATGCCGTCCGCGCCCACGTCCAGAGTGGGCAGGTCCGCACCGGCCCCGCCGCCGGCGAAGGTTTCCGCTGCGGTGCGTTCGGCCAGCGTCGCAGCCTCGTCCCCGCGAACAAGCCGCGTCACTTCGTTGGCGAGTACCGTCTTCGCNTGNTTGATTTCCGAACCTTCAAGCGATTCGAGCCGGGCGATCTCGCCAAGATCAAGATCGGTGAAGAGCCGCAGGAAGCGGCCGACATCCCGGTCGTCCACATTGCGCCAGTACTGCCAGAAATCGTAACTCGGCAGCTGCGCCTCGTTGAGCCACACCGCGCCCGCAGCGGTCTTGCCCATCTTGGCGCCATCGGCCGTAGTCAGCAGGGGTGTCGTCAGGCCGAACAGCTCGCTTCCGTCCATGCGGCGGCCCAGTTCCATACCGTTGACGATGTTGCCCCACTGATCGCTGCCGCCCATCTGCAGCCGCGCGCCCATTTCCTGCGACAGGTAACGGAAGTCGTACCCCTGCAGGATCATGTAGTTGAATTCGAGGAAGGTCATCGGCTGTTCGCGCTCGAGCCGCAGACGCACCGAATCGAAGCTCAGCATCCGGTTGACGGTGAAATGCGTGCCGACCTTCTGCAGCATTTCGATGTAGCCCAGACCGCCGAGCCAGTCCTGATTGTTGACCATGACCGCATCGGTCGGGCCATCGCCGAAGGTCAGCAGTCGTTCGAAGACGGTCCTGATGCCGGCGATATTCTCGTCGATCGTGGCGTCGGTCAGCATCTTGCGGCTTTCGTCGCGCCCGGTCGGATCGCCGATCCGNGTCGTGCCGCCNCCCATGAGGACGATCGGCTTGTGNCCGGTCTGCTGCAAACGGCGCAGCATCATGATCTGNACGAGGCTGCCGATGTGCAGNGANGGNGCNGTGGCGTCGAAACCGATNTAGCCNGGCACGANCTNNTTNGCNGCCANGGCGTCNAGNCCNNCGGCGTCGGTNACCTGNTGGATGTAGCCGCGCTCGTTCAGNAGGCGCAGGAGATCGGATGTGTAGTTGCTCATGACGANGCGTCCGCTAGCAGCTAAGGGGCGGCATGGAAATGTATCGATTGGTGCCGCATCAGGCTCATCCACCACTTGCCATTACAAGCATCGAAGCACGCGTCATCGGTCGCGATACGAACTGGTTGAGGCTGCGCTGGCGCATCGAGGGGACGGGCAGACTCGTCGTGCCGAAGTTCGCGGGCAAGGGCCGGGCGGACGGCCTGTGGCAGACAACCTGCTTTGAAGTGTTTCTGCAACCCAAAGGCGGTGAACCCTATTGCGAATTCAACCTTTCCCCATCCGAAAGGTGGAACGCCTATGATTTCCAATCCCGACGCGAGGGCATGGCGGAACGACCCGTCCAACGTGAACCCGTATGCACGATGCGCATGGGCAGCAGCTTTGCAATTTTCGACGCCGCAATCCCCGGCGCGGCGTTGCCGGAGGCCCACTGTGCCATGGGTCTGACGAGCGTGATCGAAGAAGAGGGCGGGCATAAAAGCTATTGGGCGCTGGCTCATCATGAAACGAAGCCGGATTTTCACGATCCGGCTTGCTTCACCGCCCGCCTTGCGCCACCCAGCGCGACATGAAATTCGGCATCGATCGTCTCATTGCAGAAGATGAACTTCGCAAGCCCCTCCAGAACCAGAGGGTTTCGCTCATTGCCCATCCGGCGTCGGTTACGGCGAGCCTCGATCATTCGCTCGATGCGTTGATCGATCGCGGGGTGAACGTCACCTCCGCCTTCGGTCCGCAGCATGGTCTGAAAGGCGACAAGCAGGACAACATGGTCGAGACCGCGGACGAAACCGATCCGCAGTATGGGATCCCCGTATTCAGCCTCTACGGAGAGGTTCGCCGCCCGACCGGACAAATGATGTCGAGCGCCGATATCTTCCTGTTCGATCTGCAGGACCTGGGTTGCCGCATCTACACCTTTGTCACGACATTGCTCTACATGCTCGAGGAGGCGGGGCGAGCGGGCAAGAGTGTCTGGGTGCTGGACCGGCCAAACCCTGCTGGCGGCCCGGTCGAGGGCACGCTTCTTCTTCCGGGACAGGAAAGTTTCGTCGGCGCCGGACCGATGGTGATGCGCCATGGTCTTACGATGGGAGAAATGGCAAAATGGTTCGTCGACCACTTCAAGATCGACGTTGACCTCAAAGTGATCGAAATGATCGGCTGGAAGCCCGGGCATCCTTCGGGATACGGTTGGCCGAAAGACCGGGTCTGGATCAATCCGAGCCCCAATGCTGCCAATCTGAACATGGCAAGAGCCTATGCCGGAACGGTCATGCTGGAAGGGACCACGCTTAGCGAGGGCAGGGGCACCACCCGCCCGCTGGAAGTGCTGTTCGGCGCGCCCGACATCGATGCGAAGGCGGTTCTGGCCGAAATGAAGCGTCTGGCACCGGTCTGGCTGCGAGGCTGCGCAATACGCGAATGCTGGTTCGAACCGACGTTTCACAAGCATGCCGGCAAANTGTGCAATGGCCTGATGATACATGCCGAGGGACCGTTCTACGATCACCACGCTTTCCAGCCGTGGCGACTGCAGGCACTGGCTTTCAAAGCGATACGGCGCTTATATCCGGATTACCCCATCTGGCGGGACTTCCCTTACGAGTATGAATTCGATCGGCTGGCAATCGATGTCATCAATGGTGGGCCAGCCTTGCGCGAATGGGTCGACGATAGCGAATCCGTGCCCGACGATCTAAATGCCCTCGCGAGCGCCGATGAGCAGGCATGGCGCCAAACCATCGCGCCGCATCTTATCTACAGCTAGTTCTCCCGTAGCTTCCACGTGAGAGCCTTATCGTCCCGACCGTCGGTTCAATTTTCCATCAACGGCCTTGACGAAGTGTCGTAATCAGTAAAGCTTGGCCAGACAAAACGGGCATACCCGTACTTCTGGAGAGGTTTTAATGGCGACGTCGGCAGAACGGCAGACCGGTGGGTCGGTGAGGGTTACACTGTGGATCCTGCTGATCGTCTATATTTTCAATTTCATCGATCGGCAGATCGTCAATATTCTCGCCGAACCGATCCGCATGGAACTCGGCCTGAGCGACACGCAGATCGGATTGATGACCGGGCTGGCATTCGCGCTGTTCTACACCGTGCTCGGATTGCCGATTGCACGGTTCTCGGACCGTTCGACCACCAACAGACCATGGCTCATCGGCGGGGCGCTGGCGATCTGGTCTGCGATGACGGCCCTGTGCGGACTGGCGCAGAATTTCGCCCAGCTTCTGCTGGCACGGATCGGCGTGGGCGTTGGTGAAGCAGGCTGTACACCNCCCGCGCACTCCCTGATTGCCGATCTCGTCGAACCTTCCAAACGGGCATCGGCGCTTGCCTTCTATGCCCTGGGAATTCCCGTCGGCACGCTCCTCGGGATGTTCATAGGCGGNTTNCTGGCAGACGCGGTGGGGTGGAGAAACGCGTTCCTGATCGTTGGNCTGCCCGGATTGATCCTCGCGNTAATCGTNTTCACCACCCTGAAGGATCCNCGGCGGACGGGNCTCGTCAAGCAAACNGCNGCCCAGGCATCGGCTGGACANATGCCCTTGAAGGACGCGCTNAGGGCGATGTTCAGTTCCCGCGCTTTCGTGCTTCTGGTGATCGCCGGTTCGGCGGCCGCGTTTCTTGGCTATGGTAAAATCACGTGGATCACGATCTTCTTCCAGAGAACGCACGGCCTGACACCAGGAGAGACGGGCTTCTGGTTCGGCGTCGTCAATGGCGGTGCGGGTATCGCCGGCACCATGCTGGGCGGATATATTGCCGACCGGTACGGCGCGAAGAACCGCAGGCATGTTCTGACCGCACCGGCCCTGGGAATGGTGCTCACCATCCCATTCGCGCTGTGGGCGTTCATGACCGACAACTGGTTCCTGGCTCTGTTCCTGCTGATCATACCGACGCTGTGCAACTCGCTATATTACGGCCCCACATACTCGAGCGTTCAGGGTCTCGTCCCGCTTCGGGCGCGAGCGATCGCAGCTGCAGTATTGCTCTTTTTCCAGAACCTGATCGGCCTCGGGCTGGGGCCTCTCTTCTTCGGTATGCTGTCCGACATGCTTCAGCCTACGTATGGAGAAGAAAGCGTCAGGTATGTGCTTTACGGAGCCACGTTCCTCGGGCTCGTTCCCGCATTTTTCTTCTGGCGCTGCTCGCTGCGACTGGACGAAGAGCTCGACCGTAAGGATTGATCGGGCGCACGAACCGGGGCCACCAGTTCAACCAGGACGAAACTGATCAGCATCAGGAGAAACCAGCTGCCCAGCTTGGCAAGGCCGACCATCTGCCAACCGTTCTCCTGAGCGGGATAAGTCCAGGCGCGTGCGAATGTGCCGATGTTCTCCGCGCCCCAAATGAACAGGGCAACGAGCAGAAACCCCAGCAAGAGCGGCATCCAGCGATGTTCGCGCCAGTTGCGGAAATAGACCCTGGTTCGTGCAAACAGGAGGATAGTCGCCGCGAAGAGAGCGAGGCGTATGTCGGGTAGCCAGTGATGGGCGAAGAAATTCACATAGACCGCGGCGGCAAGCAACCACGTCCAACCACGCTTTGGATAGCCAGTGTAGCGGAAATCGAAAATTCGCCAGACCCTTGCGATATAGCTGCCGACGGCCGCATACATGAACCCCGAGAAGAGCGGGACCGAGCCGATATGTAGGATGCTCGCTTCGGGATATACCCACGAGCCGGCGGCTGTCTTGAACAGTTCCATGACCGTGCCGACCACGTGGAAGATCAGGATCACCTTCGCTTCCGCCCAGGTTTCCAGTCGAAAGGCGAGCATGGCACCCTGAAGGGCGACTGCGGCGATCGTAAGGAAATCATAGCGGTGAACTGGCGTGTCTTCCGGATAGAAGAAGTGCGTGGCCAGAAGAAGCGCGAGCATGAGGCCGCCGAACAGGCACGCCCAAGCCTGCTTTATGCCAAACAGCAGAAATTCATACAGCCCAAGGCGCCACCCGGTACCTGGATCGAACCGTTCGAGGCTGAGGCGAATTCGAGCGAAACGTGAGTGATCGAACTCATCCGTTCGCAGCGCTGTCATCAAGACAGATCAGCGCGCCGGTTCAAGACGGGCTGGGCCATCCGGAGAAGAGGGCAGGGGGCGGAAATCCGCCTTGTCGTTGTGCATCACCATGACGCTGCAACCGTCAATCTTCTGGTCAACTGCGGCAATGAAATAAGGTTTGTCAGCCGTTGCAGGCTGGCGATCCAGTTTGGGCAAGACGGAATCCTGGCGCGCTTGCGTAATCAGATCGTCGCACTCGTCTCGCTCGAAATCCGGAGTTCCCAAGACCGGCATTGCCGATCGAGGCGCGCTGTGCGTGGCTTCGCTTTCAGGTGACGATGCCGCTATCGACACGGCGGCTGCGCAAAGCAGGAATGTAACTCTCATCGACATTCTCCTTTCCATACACGGTAAAGCAAAATTCGGCGGGGTTACAAGATGGGGTTCACATAGCCGCGTCAGCCCTGCTTGCGGCTCAGTTCGCGCATCGCATCATCCAGCCCGTCGAGCGTAAGCGGGTACATACGATCATTGACGATGTGTTTTATCACCTTGGTCGACTGCGAATAGCCCCATTGCTTTTCCGGCACGGGGTTCAACCATACGGTTGCCGGGTAGGTGTTTACCACGCGCTGCATCCACGTGGCGCCAGCCTCTTCGTTCATATGTTCCACACTGCCGCCGGGATGCGTGATTTCATAAGGGCTCATCGCGGCGTCTCCAACGAAGACGACCTTGTAGTCATGCCCATATTTGTGGAGCAGGTCCCAGGTCTTGGTGCGTTCCTGCCAGCGACGACGATTGTCCTTCCAGACGCCTTCGTAGAGACAATTGTGGAAGTAGAAGAATTCCAGATTCTTGAATTCGCTGGTCGCAGCGCTGAACAGTTCTTCGGTAATTTTGATGAACGGGTCCATAGATCCGCCGACGTCGAGAAACAGGAGCAATTTCACCGCATTGCGACGTTCGGGTCGCATATGAATATCCAGCCAGCCCTGCTTTGCCGTACCTTCNATCGTCGCGTCGATATCCAGCTGGTCGGCGGCGCCTTCACGGGCAAACCGGCGTAGACGGCGCAGGGCCATCTTGATGTTGCGAGTGCCGAGTTCCTTGGTGTTGTCGAGGTTCTTGAATTCTCGCTTGTCCCACACCTTGAGCGCGCGCTTGTGCTTGCTTTCGCCGCCTATACGCACGCCTTCCGGGTTGTAACCGGAATTGCCAAAGGGCGAGGTGCCACCCGTGCCGATCCACTTGTTACCGCCNTNGTGNCGCTTTTCCTGTTCTTCGAGCCGCTTCTTCAGCGTCTCCATGATCTCGTCCCANTCGCCCAGGCTCTTGATTTTTTCCATCTCCTCGTCGGAGAGAAATTTCTCGGCCACAGCCTTGAGCCAATCTTCGGGTATGTCGACAGGGTTCTGNCCGTAATCGCTNAGGACACCCTTGAAGACCCGCTGGAAGACCTGGTCGAACCGGTCGAGCAGGCCTTCGTCCTTCACGAAGGTGGCCCGGGAGAGGTAATAGAACGCGTCGGGCGATTGTTCGATGACATCGCGATCCAACGCCTCGATGAGCGTCAGGTGTTCCTTGAAGCTTGCGGGGATGCCCGCAGCGCGGAGCTCGTCGACGAAATTTAAGAACATCGGTAATGTCTAGCGCGTGCCGATCCGTCGCACCAGTCCTGCTTTGCCACTCGTCGCGGAGGCCATTTAACCGTCCGCTAACCACCCTTCGTTAGGAGGTTCGCAAACAGGGACAAAGGGGTCACAATAACCATGGAACTTAGCGCGATCGATGCCCGGGGCGCATCGGCTCTCGACAGGATACCCGAAGCGTGCGGGAAGGTCACTGTGGGCTGTTCCGATGTCGCCGGTATCGTTCAGGGCGTGATCGATTCCTTCGGCCACCTGCGTAGCGAATATGTCGAGTTGCAGGGTACCGTACGCGCCCTCGATGAAGACCAGAGTAAAGTCCTGGAGGCGAGCGACGAAGCGCGTTTGCTTTCCGAACGCGCCATCGAACGCCTAAACGATGGCACGACGCTGATCAGCAGCTCGCTCAACGAGATCGGCAATCTCCTGAGCCTNGTCGAAACACTGACGGAGCACGTTACCGGCTTTGCTGCGGCAATGGACCAGGTGCGGCGATCCAGCCAGGAAATCGACCAGATTGCCGAAACGACCAATATTCTCGCGCTCAATGCCACCATCGAGGCCATGCGGGCCGGTGAACAGGGACGCACCTTCGCCGTTGTCGCNAACGAGGTAAANGCGCTCGCCAGCGAAACGCGCAAGGCGACNGAGGAAATCAGCCGGACCGTCGATATGCTGGGCGGCGAGGCGGAACAGGTCATCGAAAAGATCCAGAGCGGTGCCGCGGCCAGCACNCAGGCCAAGAACTCTGTCGGTGCGATCGAAGACACGATGCGCAGCGTCACCGAACTGCTGCTCGAGGTCGACGGACAACAAGACCAGATTGCCCGCAACACAGCCACGATTTCTGATCATGTTCACCGGGTTCAGGACGTGCTTGGTGATTTCGACGGTGCTGTCAGCGAAAACGAAAGCAAGCTCGCGACAGCGCATGGGCGCATGGAAGAGCTTGAACTGATCGCCAGCGACATGTTCGACAAACTTGTCAAAGCGGGTCTGTCGCCGCAGGACAGTTCCATGGTCGAGAAGGCGCAGGGACATGCGCAGGAGATCGTCGCACTTGCCGAGCAAGCAATCGCCGCGGGCGAACTGTCGGTGGATCAGCTGTTCGATCGGAACTATCGTCAGGTTCCCGGTACCAATCCGCCCCTTTACCGCACGGCGCTGAGCGAATGGGCCGATGCCAATTGGCGTCCGCTGAACGATCGCGTGAGCGGCGAAGGCGGGGCCGTCATCATGTGTTCGCAGGCAGACATGAGCGGATTCCTTCCGACCCACGTTACCGCGCATTCGCGTCAGCCGACGGGCGATCTGGCGCATGACACGAAATACTGCCGCAATGGCCGCATCATTCTTGAAGGGATCGACCACGTCGCGAAGGCGACCACCGATCCCTACACGATGGCGGTCTACCGCCAGGAAGGCGACGGCAAGAACTACATGGTCGTGCGCAACGTCTACGTGCCGCTTCACATCGGCGGGCGACGCTGGGGCGATTTCGAGCTGGCTTACAGCTTCCGGTAAAATCGACGGTCAGGAAGGGCGATGGGACTGCAAACGTCAGCCCCATCGCACACCGAATTATTGCTGGCGCCGGGCCATGAAGGCGAGGCGTTCGAACATCATAACGTCCTGTTCGTTCTTGAGCAGGGCGCCGTGTAGCGGCGGGATCGCGGCGTTGGGATTGGCATCCTGCAGTACGTCCAGCGGCATATCTTCGTTGAGAAGCAGCTTGAGCCAGTCGATCAACTCGCTGGTCGATGGCTTCTTCTTCAGTCCGGGCACGTCACGGATTTCGTAGAAGATTTCCATCGCCTTGGTGACGAGAGATTTCTGAATTCCCGGGAAGTGGACTTCGATGATGTCGCGCATCGTGTCGTGATCGGGGAACTTGATGTAATGGAAGAAGCAGCGGCGCAGGAATGCGTCGGGCAGTTCCTTTTCATTGTTCGAGGTAATCACCACGATCGGGCGTTCTTTCGCTTCGATCCGCTCGTGCGTTTCGTACACGTCGAAGCTCATGCGATCGAGTTCCTGCAAGAGATCGTTCGGAAATTCGATATCGGCCTTGTCGATTTCATCGATCAGCAGGACGGGCAACTGCGGTGAGGTGAAGGCTTCCCACAGCTTTCCCTTCTTGATGTAGTTGGCGATATCGTGAACGCGCTCGTCACCGAGCTGACCATCGCGCAGACGGGCAACAGCATCATATTCGTAAAGGCCCTGCTGCGCCTTGGTGGTCGATTTCACGTTCCATTCGATCAGGGGCGCATCGATGGCCTTGGCGATTTCATGCGCGAGGACCGTCTTGCCGGTACCCGGTTCGCCCTTGACCAGAAGCGGNCGGCGCAGCGTCACCGCGGCGTTGACCGCCACCTTGAGATCTTCGGTGGCGATATAGGACTTCGTACCTTCGAAACGGCTCGGTTCGGTCATCGGTTTTCCCTTGCAACTTTACGTAAGCGTTAGGGGCCGCAGAAGTGAAGGGCAAGGGGCATCTCGAACCCAAGCGTGACAGCGACCGGGGGTGAATTAAAAACTCCATATCCTTCTATTACTCCGCAAAAACAGAGGGATATGGGGCAAATGACCAAATTCGTTGTCACCTTAGTTTTCGCCGGCAGCAACCATCCCGACTGCCGGTCGATGCGCCGACATGCACGAATTCCCCTTTGTAGGAAAATGTCCTGTCGCGTGACGACGGCGAAAGAGGGTGCCACCCCAGCGGTATCTTTGCAGAGCCTTCGTCCCTACTATCGAAGATCAGATTATCCGTCACGCCGCGAGGAGACCCCATGCCGACCGAAACCATCACCATTGCGACCAACGCGGGCCATAATCTGGAGGGTTCGCTCGAATTACCGACGGGTCTGGTGCGTGGTGCTGCGCTGTTCGCTCATTGCTTTACCTGCACCCGGCAGAGCAGGGCGGCGGTACATGTTTCCCGTGCCCTGGCGAAGCAGGGCATCGCCTGCCTGCGGTTCGACTTTACCGGGCTTGGTGGCAGCGAGGGGGATTTCGGGCATGCGGGCTTCGCCACGGATATCGCAGACCTGGTTGCTGCGGCAGAGCATTTGCTCGAGCGCTTCGCACAGCCGATCCTGCTTGTGGGACACAGTCTGGGCGGTGCAGCGGTTCTGGCGGCGGCGGATGATATCGGTTTCGACAGAATCGCTGCCATCGCCACCATCAGCGCCCCCAGCGACGTGCCGCATGTCCTTCAGCGCATCGACGGCGATATCGACGCCATACGAAAGGAGGGGGAGGGCCCGGTCACAATCGGCGGACATTCCTTCACACTGAGCCGCGAATTCATCGAGCGGGTAGAGGATGTCGATCTGCTTTCCCAAGTCAGCAAGTTGAAGCGGCCCCTGCTGTTCCTCCATTCGCCCACCGACGAGCTGGTGGGGATAGAGAACGCCACCGCCCTGTTTAGTGCGGCGAGGCATCCGAAGAGCTTCGTCAGCCTGGATCACGCCGATCACCTCTTGCTGGACGACAAGGACGCAGCGTTCGCAGCCGATGTCATCGCCGCATGGGCGAGCCGCTATATCCCTGNAAGGNACGATTGGCCGATGCCGGAGGAAGGCGTGGTCGTTAAGACGGGCCATGGCAAATTCGGAACGGAAGTGCACACGGCCACCCACCGCTTCGTGGCCGACGAGCCGGCAGACTATGGCGGTGACGATAGCGGTCCCACACCCTACGATCTTTTGACCGCGGCGCTGGGGACCTGCACGGCCATGACGATGAAAATGTATGCGGACCGGAAAGGCTGGCCGCTAGACGGCGTGACTGTGCAGGTGACGCATGAGAACAATCACGAATGCGTGCATGCCAAGGCGATGGAAGACGGAACCAAGATCCAGGCGCTCAATCGCCGGATCTCGATCCACGGCGATGAACTGGAGGAGGACCAGAAAGCGCGAATACTGGAAATGGCGGACAAGTGCCCGGTTCACCGCACACTTGAAGGCGAACTGCACATCCACACCGATCCGCTTTAGAATTGCGGAAAATTGATGCCCGGCGACAGGCTTCACGCTTGCACAGAAGCGTCGCCGGGCATCCGTCGTAGCCTGTCAACTGAGCAGGCGCGCGACCTGCTGGACGGCAAGCACCACGAACAGGATTGCAGAGCCCGCGAGCGTCAAGTTCGCGACCACACCGTTCCGGGCATGGGCCGGCACCCGTTCGGAATTGTTGAGCATCAGCAGCGTAACGGCCAGGAACGGCATGAACAGCGCGCCGAACGCCCCGTAGATGATAACCAGCAGGAACGGCCGGTCTGCAAACAGCAGGATCATGGGCGGGAATGTCAGCCAGGCGAGATAGAACTTGTAGGCGCCGCTGCCTTCATGGCCGCCTTCGCTGGCGCCGCGCAACTGGTACCACCAGTCGGAGAAGAACAGGCTCATGCCCTGCCAGACACCCAAAAGCGATGAGAGGGAAGTCGCCGCAAAGCCGACCAGGAACAAGGTCGCGATGGTCGCGCCGAAGCGTTCTTCAAGCACACCGGACAGGCCCAGCAGGCCCTTGTCGCTGTCTTCAAGCGCAATACCTGCAGAATAAAGCAGTTCCGCGCCCACGATCAGCATGGCGATGACGAAAATGCCGGTAACGATATAGGCGAGCGCATTGTCCACCCGCATCATCGGGAACCACGGCATGCCGCGCCAGCCCTTGGCCTGCGTCCAGTAACCATAGGCCGCGGTGGTGATGGTCCCACCCACGCCGCCGATCAGGCCCAGCGTATAGAACAGCGATCCTTCGGGAAGTTCGAACGTCATCCCGCGTGCCATGTCGGGAAGGCTGGGCGCCACCAGGAAAGCGAGGCCGACCATGATGATGAACATGAGGCCAACCAGTATCTTCATGACGATTTCGAAGGTTTCGTACCTGTTGAACCATACGAAGACGAAGCCGAAGATACCGGCGATGATCGCCCAGGCTCGCAGGGGCAGTTCCGGGAACAGGGCTGTCAGAGGAAGGGCGGTCGCGCTCATGGCGGTGGCCCCGTAGATGAAGCCCCAGATGATGACGTAAACGCCGAAATACCAGCTCGTCCATTTGCCCAGGGAGCGCCAGCCCGCCAGGATCGTGGACCCAGTGGCAAGGTGATAGCGCGCCGACCCTTCGGAAAGGGCGATCTTGACGATGCAGCCGACGACTGCCGCCCACAGCAGGGCATAGCCAAAGCGGGAACCGGCAATCAGGGTGGCGACCAGGTCGCCTGCACCGACACCGGTGGCGGCGACCACGATGCCAGGCCCAAGATGGCGCCACATCTGCCCGCGGGTGGGCGGAGCGGAATGCGCATCGGGTCCCTCGGANCTGGTGGCCGATGGGCCAGTCTGCGCAGTTACGCCGGTTTCAGTATTCATGTCTCTCCCCTGTGACCTTGGCGGCCCTTATGGTGGAACAAAATCAGAAGCGGTAGCTCAGCCANGCTGTCGCAAAAAAGCTGTCGGCATAGCCCGCGCGGGTCAGGACGTTTCGCGCGATGGTGTATTCGGTGCGTGTACCCATGAAGAGGCGCGGCGTGATATTCCACCGCGTCTGCATGCGGATCATGTCGGCCACCTTATGCCCGGACACCTGATCGGTGCCTACGTAAGGGCGGTTGATGGGGCGATAGACCGCGTCGGTTTCTTCCGGACGATAGCTGAGCTGGTATTCGAGATTGACCGANAAGTTCTTGAAGGCCTGNAAATTGAAACCGGGCGTGACCGCNAGCAAATTGGTCGGCGTCATGGTGATCTGATAGCCNAACGGCGCATTGATGCCATAGGGCGTGGTGGCCGTNCGCAATGTGCCCGTNCCGCTGGTGCCGTTGCCCCCGCTGCCATAATCGAAGCGCAGACCGACCGAAGGCGCGGTGCGATCTTCNCCCAGACGATAGGTCTGCGACAGGAATACCTGCCAGGCGGAAATGTCGCGATCGCCAAATGATCCGGACTGGTAGTTCGCGTTCCAATCCACCGTGATCGGACCAGCGCTGCCCCANAGNCGTGCGCCCGTATANANGCGCCGATCATCGGCAATTTGTGGCCCCCACGTGAGATCGTTNTGCCTCAACCGCCAGATGAAGGGATCGAAGTACAATTTCGATCCCCCGAACATATCGGTCGGCAAGACAAAACCGAGATTTACACCGCTGAAGCGGGTATCATCGTCGCTGCGATCGTCACTGGTGCCACCCGCGCCGAGCTCGGTGAACTCGAAATCGAACAGCCCTGCGCGAACGCGGGAGCCGCGAACCCATGTCCGCAGGCCGTTGACGACGAAGCGGATAGTGTTGAAATCGCGTGATCCGATCAACAACGCGGACCCATCGAGGAATTCCTGGCGGCCGTAGCGCGCACCAGCCTCGAGCCCTGCAATATCACCGCTGACTTCCGCAAAGGCTTGCTGGACGACGAGATCGTTCTTGAAGTTGGTCTGCTGGGTCGTGAGATTGCGACCGTCGAGCCCCCCATGGGCGATCTCGGCGAAGAGCCGGACATTCGGCCCTAAATGCAAGTCCGCGCCGCCGATCACCCGGAGCCGGTCACGCCGTTCGGTAGGGCGTTCGACCAAGCCGGTGTTGGTGAGNAAATCGCTGCGGACGCGAATTTCGCCCGAGAGGGTCAGATAGACTTCGCCGTCGTCNGAAAGAGGCAGGAATTTAAGCCGATCCAGGAAATCGTCGCGCTTTGCCTGGTCGGCCATGGCGCGCCAATCCTCGGTCCAGCGGGTCGAGGCGAGGCGACCCACGACCTGACCTTCGCCGATTGCTTCGCGTGGGTAGGGATCGGTTGCGGGTGTCTCGTCCCGGTCTTGGCCTACATCGCCCGNGGCCTGCGAGGCGACGGGCGCCTGGGCGCTTTCATCGTCACTGCTAGCCGTGGGCAGATAGGGCTGGGCAGCTCCTGCAAAGGCCAGAGCGAGCATAATCGATTGCATGATCCGCGCTTCTTATCGAGCTGCGAAAAACTGGCCGGCGGGCGTTGACCCACACGTCGCTTGCGCGAGCGGCGGTGCGATGGGTCGATCGATGATCGGCAAGTCTTGTGCCATGATAATGTCCTCTCTCTCGCAGGTCCCGCTTTCTGCGGGATCCCCCAACGGCGGAGCATTCGTGCGCCCTGCCGNCCTTGAAGGAGGAGAATGACCGATTTCGTGACGTGGCGAGGAGGAATTCCATCTTGGGTAAAGTGGCGTAATATCAGTGATTTGCTTTACGCCTCCAGTTTTTATGTGCCGAACTATAGACAGGCATCCCTCGGTATGTGCAGAAATATGCACATAGTGTTCGAACGTGATTCGCCCCTCAGATATGCCTGGCGCTGGATAGTTGCGGTCGTTGTAAGCGTTGCTGCGGCGGGTTGGCTCGCCGGACTGGCCGCCGCGCAATTCACGCAGGATGCGGCCGCATCACGCATGGCAACCGAAGCACAACTGCGCGCCTCGCTGCTGGAAAGCGAAGTTGCGCGATACCGGCTTCTGCCGACGCTGCTGGCGAACGATGTCGACGTGTTGCGATCCGTGGATGATGCGCCGGGCGCACGCGAGACGCTCGATGCACAGTTTGCCCAACTCGCCGATGCGACCGGGGCAGCGGCCATCTTCCTGCTGGCACCCAATGGGGATACGATCAGCGCCAGCAACGCCAACACACCGATGAGCTTTCTTGGCCAGAATTTCGCCTTTCGCGAATATTATCGCGAGGCNCGCCGCGGCGGCACCGGTATCGATTATGCCCGGGGAACAGTAAGCGGCAGGCCCGGACTGTTCCTCTCCCGGGGAACTGCCAACGGCGGCGTGGTCGTCGTCAAACTCGAATTCGATGAGCTGGAAGCCCAATGGGCTCGTGGGGGAGGGGCCACCATGGTCGANGGGCAGAACGGGACTGTCCTGATCACCAGCGATCCTGNCCTNCGTTTCCGCNCCAGCGACGCGGGNAGTGAAGAGGGCGATCTCTCGGCGCTGCTGGGCGGCGCGCAAATCGCCGCTGCCGTCCCGATCGCCGTGGAAGGCTGGAAGCTCGTCCATGCAGAACCGCGCGCAGTGGCGCTTGGCGGAGTGGTGCCGATCGCCCGCCTCGCCGGCGCGCTGGCGGCGCTGGCGGTGCTTGCGCTGACGTGGATCGTTCTCGCGCGTCGCCGCCGACGGGTCGACATGGAGCGCGCGCGGATAGCACGCACGGCGGAACTCGAATCCGAAGTGGAGGCCCGCACTCGCGCACTCCGGCTGGAAATGGACGAACGGGCAGCAAGCGAGGAACGTGCCGCTGCCCTGCGGGAGGGCCTGCGTCAGGCAAACCGCCTCGCCACGCTGGGACAGGTTACGGCCGGGGTCGCCCATGAAACCGCACAGCCGGTAGCCGCGATCCGGACCTATGCCGCCAATGGCGTGACGCTGTCGGAAAGGGGAGACAGCGCAGGTGTGTCCGAGAACTTCGTCGCCATTTCACGTCTGGCAGACAGGATCGGAAAAATCACAGCAGAGCTTCGCAATTTCTCCCGAAAACGGACCGACAAGCTTGAAGATGTACGATTGAGCGACGCCATGGCAGGGGCGCAACTCATTCTCAAAGAGCGGTTGCGGCCGATCGAGCTCGATCTGGCACCCGAAATGGAGACACTGACAGTCCGCGCCGGCCGGGTTCAACTNGAGCAAATCCTGGTCAATCTGCTNCAGAATTCGGCCGAGGCGCTGGTTGATGTGCCGGATGCAAAGGTCACGATAAGTGTAAGAAAAGAAAACGGAATGATTGTCTTGAACGTTGCCGACAATGGTCCCGGTCTGTCGAAAGCGATGATTGCGCGACTGTTCACTCCGTTTTCCACCGAGCGTGAGGGCGGGCTGGGGCTTGGCCTGGTGATCGCCCGCGACATCGCGCGAGATATGGGCGGAGATCTTCGTCACGTCGCCAAGGGCGGGAAGGGCGCGTCGTTCGAGCTTACCTTGCGCCCGGCAGGAGAAGTGCCGTGACGTCTCGCGGACCGGTGATGGTCGTCGACGATGATGCGGATCTGCGCGCATCATTAAGCCAGATGCTGACACTCGCCGGGTATGAGGTCAGCGAAGCGCGCGACGGCGCCGAAGCGTTGCGGGCGCTAAGTCGCGAATTCGCCGGACCGATCGTCAGTGACATCCGCATGCCGGGAGTGGACGGGATCGAGCTGCTAGAGGCAGTGTGCGACATGGATCCCGAACTTCCGGTGATCCTGCTTACCGGTCATGGCGACGTTGCGATGGCGGTAGACGCCCTGAAATCAGGGGCTTGGGATTTCCTGACCAAACCCTTCGACCCGCACGAGCTTGAAGGGGCCGTATCGCGCGCGGCGGACAAGCGGCGACTGGTCATGGAAAACCGCCAGCTTAAGGCCATGGCGGGGAAGGGGGCGCAGACATCCCCGATCATCGGGCATTCTGCCGCTATCGAACAAGTGCGCCAGACGCTGGCGGCGCTGGCCCCGACGCCGATCGATCTGCTGATCGAAGGGGAAAGCGGAACGGGAAAGGAACTTGCGGCACGTGTGCTGCACCATGATTCCCGAAATTCGCGGCGGTTCGTTGTGCTGCCCTGTGCAGGTATAACGGACGCGATGGCGCAGGATCGGTTGTTTGCGCCCGATGGCCCCATTGCCGATGCGCAAGGCGGCACGCTCTTCATCGATGACCTGCATCGTGCCGGGCCGCTGCTGCAGTCTCGCCTCGCGGAATTTGCGGAGACGCGCCAACTCGGCACTCTCGATCGAGATCAGGCGCTCAGCGTGGCCTGCCGGGTAATCACAACGGTGGCGCACCGTGACGATCTCGCCAAGATCGATCCCGCCTTGCTCTATCGCGTATCCAGCATGCGCATAACGCTGCCGCCGTTGCGTGAGCGTCGAGAGGACATTCCGTTGTTGCTCACTCATTTTCTGGGAGAGGCGGCCCAAAAACATGGGCGTGATCCGATCCGGCCCGATCGCGCCACGTTGGATTGGGCGACAGGCCATCGATGGCCCGGGAACGTCCGCGAACTCGAAAATCTGGCCGAACGCATGATCCTTGGGCTGGAAACAAGTTTTGGCGTTAGAGAGCAAACGCAAACGTTGCCGGAGCGGCTCGAGGCTTTCGAGCGCAACCAGATCATCGCCACGCTGGCCGCGTCAGGCGGCAGCGTCGCCAAGACGATCGAGCGCCTCGGCATTCCGCGCAAGACGTTTTATTACAAGGCGAACAAGCTCGGCATCGATCCAGCGCAGTTCCGTGGCGACTGAATCAGACGATCGCTTGCGAGGATTTCATTTGGGGGTGTTTGCGCGGGGGTGTCCGATCCTGGACGGACCGACAACAAATCCAAGATTGATAATATATATTATGTTAAATTGAGTGCGGGTCGAGTTAGCGTACGATGTCGACGAATAAAATGACGATGGCGAATATACCCGCCCATGCACCGNCCATATAAAGACCTTTCTTCCAGTTCACGTCGTGCGAGCGAAATGCCGATGCGACCAGTATCAGAAAGCCGGTCAACGAAATCAGCGACACGATCTGATACTCGTTCATACTTCGAGGCCCAGTCCATCGAAGCCGACCACGACGTCTTTGGGGACTTCATCGCACAGCGTTCGATAGTCCATGCTCTTGTCCATATGAGTGAGGACGGTCTTCCGAGCCTTGATCTTGCNCGCGAGATCGATTGCCATCTCGAGATGCGCATGCGTTGGATGAGGACGGCGGCGCAGGCAGTCTACGACGAGAAGATCAGGTCCTTTGAAGCACTTGATCATTTGCGGGGTGATTTCGCTGAAATCCGTCGCGTAGACGAGAGATTTTCCATCTGCTTCAAAGCGAAATCCGGTGCTTGTTACCGGCCCATGCGGCATCTCGACGAACTGAAAGGAAAATCCCGCAACCAACTGAGCATCTTTGACATTCTTCAGTCCAATCAGTGTGGGATATCCGAACTGGCCCTCGAATATATAGTCGAACCGCCGACGCAGTCGCTCGCACGTTCCTGTGTTGGCGAAGCCTGGTAAGGGATTGCTTCGATCGTAACGCATGACGCGAAGATCATCGATCCCGTGGCAATGATCGGCGTGATCATGTGTCCAGAAGACGGCGTCCACCTTCTCGATGTCATTTGCCAGCAGTTGGGCCCGCAGATCCGTCGACGTGTCGACGAGGATTCGCTGTCCCGCATCATTCTCAACGATGATCGACACGCGGGTACGGCGGTTGCGCGGTTCGTTCGGATCGCATTCGCCCCAGTCGTTTCCGATGCGGGGCACCCCGGTGGAGGTACCCGAACCGAGCATAAGGAGCTTCACGGTACCGCCTTGCTGAAGAGCGCATAAAAATTCCGGGTCGTGTATTCAGCCAGGCTGTCGAGACTTTCGCCGCGAAGGTCCGCCAGGAATGTTGCCGTATCATGCACGAAACCGGGTTCGCATGTCTTGCCACGGTGAGGAACCGGAGCAAGGAACGGGCTGTCGGTTTCGACCAGTAGACGGTCTTGAGGAATGGCTTTGGCAAATTCCTGCAGATCGCGAGCATTCTTGAACGTAACGATGCCCGATATGGAAATGGACAGCCCAAGATCGAGTACCTGCCGACCAAAATCTGCCGATGCAGTGAAGCAGTGAATGAGGGCTGGAAAGGCCCCCTTCCCCATTTCATCCTTGAGGATGGCAAGAGTGTCATCCTCTGCATCACGCGTGTGAATGATTACAGGAAGCTGCAGCTCTCTCGCGACATCGATGTGAAGGCGAAACAGGTGCTTCTGCGCCTCGCGGTCGGAATGATCATAGTAATAGTCGAGACCGGTTTCACCGATGCCGATGACCTTCCCACCCTTCGCCGCAGCCAGGAGGTCAGCCCTTTCGAGCTCTGAATGCTCATCCGCATGATGCGGGTGAATGCCGACACTGGCGTAAACATCCGCCGTTTNCTGCGCCGTGCCCACGACCTGCGCCCATTCGGCTTGTTTCGTCGAAATGTTGAGAAAGGCCTGAACCCCTACACCACGCGCACGATCGAGCACGGCTTCCTGCTCGTCGACCAGCCCCTCATATTCCAGGTGACAATGGCTATCGACCAGCATCACGCAGCCTCTTCAGTGGGAAGTTCCANGCGCGGAAAGATAGGGGTNGGTTTGTCGATCGCGTGCTCGGCGGTTACCAATTCGCCAAACCAGCTCTGGTCCGAAAGATCGGCGTACCTACGGCGATCGGTTGAAATGCCGAGCTGATCAAGCACCGCAGCCGCTTTTTCCGGTACGACCGGTTGGATCGCAATAGCGAGATCGCGGATAGCAATAAACAAGGTCTCCAGTACCGCCTTCATCCGCTCGGGGTCAGTTTTCTTGAGCGCCCAGGGCGCCTGTTCATCGACATAGGCATTGCAGGCATAAACGGCCCTGAGCCANGCTTCGATCCCAACGGAGAAGTTCAGCTTCTCGAACTCTCGCGGCAGTTCGGTTGCGCANGCGTCAGTNACCTTTGCCAGAAGCTCATNATCNGCGGNTTGCGTTTCGAACTGCTCCAGCTTCCCATCCATATTCTTGGCGATCATCGACAATGTACGCTGTGCGAGATTGCCGAAGCTGTTAGCGAGTTCAGCATTCACCTTGTTTACAAGGGCTTCTGCCGAATAGCTGCCGTCCTGGCCGAAGGTTACCTCTGCCAGAAGGAAGTAGCGCAGCGCATCGACGCCGAATGTTTCGGCAAGTTCCATCGGGTCGGTGACATTCCCGAGCGACTTCGATTCCTTCACACCCCGGTTGAGCAGGAAGCCATGGCCGAACACCTTCTTCGGCAGCGGCAGATCCGCGCTCATCAGGAAAGCCGGCCAGTAGATCGTGTGGAAACGAACGATGTCCTTGCCGATCAAGTGCAGATCGGCAGGCCAGAACTTGTCCCATAATTCGCCACCATCCGGATAACCGAGGCCGGTGATGTAGTTCGTCAGAGCATCCACCCAGACGTACATCACGTGGCCGTCATTATCGGGAACCTTCACACCCCAATCGAAGCTGGTTCGGCTGACGGACAAATCCTGCAATCCGCGCTCGACGAAAGCGACCATTTCATTGCGGCGACTCGCCGGCTCGATGAAGCCTGGTGCGTTCAGCACGTCCAGAAGCGGTTCGGCATATTTGGACAAACGGAAGAACCATGTCTCTTCCTCCGTCCATTCGACAGGTGTTCCCTGCGGGGATAGCTTTTCGCCCCCCTCCCCTTCGACGAGTTCCTTTTCGTCGTAGTAAGCCTCGTCACGAACGGAATACCAACCTTCGTAGCGGTCGAGGTAAAGATCGCCTTTGGCTTCCATCGCCCGCCAGATTGCCTGGCTGGCGCGATGATGATCGTCATCGGTTGTTCGAATGAAGCGATCATAGGATATGTTCAGAACATCGAACAATTCCTTGAAATACCCGGACATTTCATCAGCCAGCTCGCGAGGACTCTGGCCCAGATCGCGAGCTTTCTGCGCCATTTTCAGGCCGTGCTCGTCTGTTCCGGTTTGAAAACGGACGTCGCGTCCGCGCAAACGCTGGAAACGGGCGACAACGTCTGCTGCAATCGTCTCATAAGCATGGCCGATATGCGGCTTGCCATTGGGATAGTGGATTGCGGTGGTAAGGTAATAGGGTTCAGCCATCGGCTCGCTCGCTAGCGGTGGCAGCGTTGGCGAGCAAGGTACCGATTTCCATTGCGAGCAATCCGGCGTCGAAATTATAGGTCCGTTGTTCGCCGGTGAGGCGGACCAGTTCACTGTGCGTGTCGATTATCCGGCGCGGGTCGGACAGATTGTTCTCGAGCCTCTGACCTACGACCGATCGCGCAAGTTCCAGCACGGCGCGGATGCGGTTGCGATCGGGGCGTCCGCCGATCAGGCCAGCCAGGGTCCCGCGCATTCGAAAATCGGGGTCACCCCGATCCAGAATGGCGCGCATTTCCTGGGCGACTTTGCCGAGTTCCATATCGACGAATTCGAGAGCGGCGCCGGGCGAGCCTGCTGCAGCAGCAATCGCTGCAGACCGGGTGGCATCGTCAGCGCCTGGGGACAGCTGGATCAGCAGTCGGTCCATCTCGGNATCGCTGATGGTCGGGAAGCGAAGGACGCGGCAGCGCGANCNGATCGTGGGCAATAGCCNGGCAGGACTATGCGCAACTAGGAGGAAGTACGTGCCGACGGGCGGCTCCTCGAGGCTCTTCAGCAGAGCGTTCGCTGCGTTTCGCTCGAGATCGTCCGCCGGGTCGATAATGATCGCCCGCTTTTCGCCCATGGTCGGCCGCGTGCTCAGCCGGCTTTGCATNGCNCGGACTTGGGAAATCCGTATTGAGCGAGCCAGTTCGAAGGACTTTCCTTCGGCGCGTTTACGCTCTTCCTTGTCGTCCTTCGGCGCGAAGGAGAGGACGTGAATATCGGGATGCTGGTCTGCCTGTCCATCGGCCCCGACCAGTTCGCGAGCAGCGGCAAGCGCGAATGTGGCCTTGCCGACGCCGCGCCGACCGGCGAGCAGCCATGCATGATGCATTCTGTCCCCGGCCATGGCCTTGTGCCATTCGCGCCAAGCTGCTTCATGGCCGAGCAGGGTCATGCCGTAACCTCGAACCGCTGCGAAATGGCAGCGACAACCTGCTGATGAACCTCTTCGATCGATCCGGAACCATCGATGACGGCAAACCGGTCCGGTTCGGTATTGGCGAAATCGCGAAACGCNGCGTTCACCGCCGCGTGGTAATCTGCGGCTCGCCCGCCAATGGCGTCGCTCGCGCCGCCATCACGCTTGGCCAGGCGCGCGGCGACCGCATCATTCGGCGCATCGATCAGGAGCGTCAGATCGGGAAGCAGCCCGGCGCTACCGATCCGGTGAAGCTGGCTGACTTTATCGTCGCCCAATCCACCCGCGATCGCCTGATAGGCACGGCTCGAATCGATAAAGCGATCACACACAACCCAAGATCCCGCATCGAGCGCCGGCCGGATCCTGCGCGCGACGTGATCGGCGCGGGCGGCAGCGAACAGCAGCGCTTCGGCCTCGGGCGTCCACCCCTCCCCCGGAGGTGACAACAGCAGATTGCGGATAGCTTCCGCGCCTGGAGTGCCGCCGGGTTCGCGCGTCAATTCAACCTTGATTCCATCCCGCTGCAGCCAATCCGCGAGCAATCGGGCCTGGGTCGACTTGCCCATCCCCTCGCCGCCTTCGAAGGCGATGAAGCGGCCACGGGTCACGTTGCCCAACCCTTGAAGGCATTGAACACACGCTGGAGCGCAGTCGCTTCGATGACCTCCTCACCTGCCACCAAAGGCACGCGGTGTTGAGGCATGCCGGCTATCGAGACGACAAGTTCGGCCACCTCCTCCCCCTTGGCGACCGGCGCCTGCANTGGNCCTTCGTATCGCAAGGACAGNGAAACGTCCGGATTGCTGCCACGGGGAATGGATATNCGCACGCCGCGCGGGGCGATCAGCCTNACTTCGGATACTCCGCCGTCCTGTACCTGCGCNCTGGCCACNCGNTCCCCTTCTCCGAACAGGACGCGGCTTTCGAAATTGCGAAAACCCCATTCGATGAATTCACGCGCCGCCTTGTTCCGGCCNCNNCCGGTCGGACTCGCCGCNACNACCATCACAAGCCTCTGACCGTTCCGCTTCGCCGAGCCGAGAAAGCCGTAGCCTGCCTGATTGGTAAAGCCCGTCTTGATACCATCGGCCCCTTCGACGACGCCGGAGATGGGGTCGTGATTGCGCTGTTCGATGCCGTTGTATTTCAAACCCGTCGCGCCCACGAAATGCCGATATTTGGAGGGATGCCGCGTGACCATGGCTTGCGCCAGCGTGCCGAGATCGCGGGCGGTCACAAAGGTCTTTCCGCCGTCCATCCAGCCATTGGGCGTCCCGAAATGGCTATTCGACATTCCGATCGCATGAGCCCTCGAATTCATCGCGGCGACCCAGTCCTCGACCGATCCGGCCGCACCTTCTGCCAGCACGACGGCTCCGTCATTGGCTGAAACGGTGGTGATGCCATGCAAGAGATCGTCGACCGTCACGCGAGCGTCGGCGGGGAGAAACATGGTCGAACCCTTGCGGTTCCATTTGCGGAACGTGTCCGGTCGAACACCATAGACTTGTTGAGGGAATAGACGGCCCTCTTCCATCCATTCGAACGCCAGGAACGTGGTCATCACTTTGGTGATGGACGCCGGCATGAAGCGGCGATCAATGTCGCGCTCGTACAGCACCTGTCCGCTGGACGTATCGAGCAGATAGGCGATCGGCGCATCCTGCACATCGGGAATCCGCGCAGTCACCTTGTTCTGCGCACCCAGAGGTGTTGCGATAAGAATCGTCGTCAGCAGAGCCAGCGANATCAGGCGGTTACGCAAGTTTGCTCCCGTGCCGGGCGAGAGCCGCGGCCTGTCAGTCNAGTGAATGTATCAGAGCATCGCTATAACCGCGCGCGCGCAGCTTGGCGAGCGCCTGTTCGGCCTGTCCNCGGCTTGTGAAGGGCCCGACGCGAACCAAGGAGAACCGACCGCTGGTAGCGATGNTGCCATCGACCTCACGCGCAAGCTTCTCGGCATTGGCGCGGATGGCAAAAGCCCCGAGCTGCACGACATAGCCACCTTCCGCAGTTGGCGGGCTCGATGGTTGGGCCGGTTCAGCAGCACCTTCACCTGCTTCGGCCAATTCGACACCTGGCGTCATGGGCGCGGNGACTGCAGCCTGCTCGACGTCCTCCGGCTCAGTCCGCTCTGACGTCATGACGGCTTCGCTTGTCGGGTCGATTGCCGTCACNATGCTNTCGNTNGGTTCCTTGCCGCTGACCATAGCCTGGCGCGGATCGCCAAGCGGCGCGGCGCCCTGTTCCGGCAAGCGTCGGCGCAGGACCTCGAGCAGACCAGCGGGCGTGTTCATGCGAAGGGGGGCTTCATTTCCGACGCGTAAATCCGCCCGATGGTCTTCGGGCGGATTTACGCGTCGGATGCGGATCGGTGCTCCTGCGACAACGCCCAATTGCGCTAAAGCGGGTGCAGATAGGGCCACCAGGCCGTCGCCGGTCATTGGTCCGCGCCGTTCAAGCCTAACGAGGATTGTTCGGCCGCTATCAAGCGATGTCACCTCGACATAACTGGGAAGCGGCAGGATGCGGTGCGCTCCGGTTATGCCCGACGCGCTGGGGGCGTCTTCGGTCACATAGCCGACCTGATCGTAATTCATCGTGTCGATCGGCGTGTAGGTAACGCCGTCGATCACATAAGGCTCGCCGATTACCACCGGGTAATCTGCTGCAGGACCGGTCCTGACAGACGAGGAAGTATCGTCCGGCTGGACCTTGGCATAGCTCGCGCCAACGGCTGGCGCGAGCGCGGCCAATGCAGTGACTACGGCAAGCGCAGTCTTAATTGGCGATTTCATCAGCGAGCAGCCCCACACTCATCGCGTAATAGTTCGAGCAATTATACTCGAGGATGACCCGATAGTTCGAAGTCAGCAGCCACGCCGGCGTACCCGGCCCATCAGGCTGGAACAGCGTCGCGAGCGTATCATCGCCGATCGCGCGTTGTGGTTGGATGCCGAGGCTGCGCCATTCGCGGACCGGCTTGTAAACGCTATGTCGTTCGTGAACGCGCGAGCAGACGGGGGCAACGATGGGGCTGCGGTACGCGTTCACGTTGAAGCCAGAGGGAACCGAGGCGCGTACACCCCAAGGTTGACCGGTGCGCCATCCGGCATCGCGGAAATAATTGGCGATAGAGGCCAGCGCATCGGCGCTATTGTTCATGATATCTGCCCGGCCATCACCATCGCCATCCGTAGCGAGCCGCAGATAGACCGATGGCAGGAATTGCGGATTGCCGAAGGCACCTGCCCAGCTGCCTTTCAGTTCGCTACGCGAGTAGCCCTTGTCAGCCACTTTCATGAGCGCAACCCATTCGCTCGCAAACAGATCGCGGCGGCGACCTTCCCAAGCGAGGGTAGCCAGCGATTGCGACAAGTCGAAGCCACCCTTCACGGCGCCATAGGCTGTTTCATGCCCCCAGATGGCGACGAGAATTTCGGCCGGAACGCCATATTGCTGTTCGATCGCCCGTAAAGGGCCAGACCAGGTCGCGCGGGCACTGCGCCCACCNCTNATCCGTGCCGAATCGACATGCGTGGCGATGTAAGGNGCGAGCGGAGGATAGCCGGANCCACTCGACGAGCCAGGCTGGCTCTGATCGAGTTCGATCACACGACTGCTTGGTTGAAGACCCGACGTCATTCGTTGCAGCGTAGCCTCGNTGACCCCTTCCGCCCGCGCGCGCGCAATGAGCAATTGCAAGTAGGCATCGAAACTCAGATTGTCCTGAGCATTCGCCGGCAAACCTGGGATCGCGAGTGCTAGGGCCCCGAAGGCGGCTAAAATTCTTTGAAAAATCATGGAGAGGTTGTCGCAGAGTGAAGCTGAACGGCAAGTGTCATCTGTCGTGTACGGAGAACCCGCTATCGATGTTCCCGCAAANACGTGACAAATCGAAAAGATACGACTAGCTAGCCTCGGCTCGCGGACAGGTGGCAGAGCGGTTGAATGCACCGGTCTTGAAAACCGGCAAGGGTGCAAGCCCTTCGTGGGTTCGAATCCCACCCTGTCCGCCACCACCCTTTCCCTCATTTTCCGCCGATGACCTGAAAAAGCCAAGCATTTGCGCGGCTTATCAGGTGATTCGGGTCCCACACTGTCCTTGCTCATCCATCGGTGTCCGATTGGATTTGTGGGAATAAATGTGGGAGAATTTGAAGCCATGGGTAAGCTTTCAGCAACAGCGGTAAAGGCCGCCACGAGACCCGGCAAATTAGGCGATGGCGACGGGCTTTACCTCGTGGTGAAGCCCTCCGGCACGAAGAGCTGGATGGTCCGGGTGCAGAAGAACGGCAATCGCCGCGATTTCGGTCTGGGCAGCGCATCGAAGATATCGCTGGCGATTGCGCGCGAGCGCGCACGCGAGGTCAGGACCTGGGTCGAACTGGGCCTCGACCCGCTGTTCGAGCGCCGGAAAGCGGAAGGCATTCCCACATTCCGGGAAGCTGCCGCCAAGGTACTCGCCCAGCATCGCGCGACATGGCGCAACGAGAAACACGAGAAGCAATGGATCAGGACGCTGGAGGCCTATGCCTTCCCCCATCTTGGCAACGTGCAGGTCAACGACATCACGGGGCCGATGATCCGCAATGTGCTGGCCGAGATCTGGCTGGCAAAGCCTGAGACGGCGCGCCGGGTGCGTCAGCGGATCGGGACCGTGCTCGACTGGGCCTATGCCTCGGGATACCGCGACAGCGAGGCACCCATGCGCGCGATCACCAAGGGCCTGCCGCGCCAGCCGAAGAAGGAAGGCCACTACGCGGCCATGGCCTATGCCAAGGTGCCGGACTTCATTCCGCGGCTACGCGAGCGTGAAAGCTACAGCAGGCTGGCGCTGGAGTTTGCGATCCTGACGGGGGGCCGCTCGGGCGAAGTGCGCCATGCTGTCTTCGATGAGTTCGATCTCGATGAGAAGCTATGGACCATCCCGAAGGAGCGGATGAAGGCCAATCGCGAGCATGTCGTGCCGCTGTGCGATCGGGCAATACGGATCATCGAGCGTTGCATGGAACTGCGCATACGCAATTGCGAACTTATCTTTCCCGGCATGCGAGGGAGGAAGGCGATGTCCGATATGACGCTGACCAAGCTGCTGCGCGAGATGAAAGAGAGTTGCACGGTTCACGGCTTCCGCTCGGCGTTCCGCGACTGGGCGAGCGAGGAGACCAGTCACCAGAGCGATGTCGCAGAAGCAGCGCTGGCGCATGTGGTGAAGGACAAGACCGAGGCGGCCTACCGGCGCGGTAATCTGCTGGAGAAGCGCAAACTGTTGATGGAAGACTGGGCTGCCCACTGCTGCAAGGGAAGCTAAAGCGATGAAACGTAGCCCAATGCAGAAAATCATGCACCGTGAGGCATCCAGGTCGCCTTCGATCAGGCCGCCTTTTCCACTCTCCCGTTACCGCATAGCCACGCCGGTCCCTGTGGATAAACCTGTCACCTGTTCGGACTATCAGGAACCGCAGCGTTCGGACTATCAGGAACCGAAAGTTCGGACTATCGGGAACCGAAACAGGCGGCAAACCCGCAGGATTGCTGGGCTCCAGCGTCCTTTAACTATCCTAACGACAATCCTTACCGGATTGTTGCTAACGTGGAGCGCTCCGCGCGCGGCTCTTCAGCGCTATGGATGGCGCCGTCGCCGCGCGCTGCTGCACTCGGCACGTGCAAGCGGCCGAACAGCTTGCTAGGGTTTGACCGATGAAGACGGACCTTGATCATCTTCCCCCTCAAAAGCAGCGCGAGATCGAACGCGTTGTCCAGCTCATCTTCGAAGAGTTCAACGATGCCTTCGCGCTCGCCAAGCACGAGTGGAAGAAAGCCGGACGGATACTCAAGATTATCCTCTACGGCAGCTATGCCCGCGGCACCTGGGTCGATGAGCCGCACACCGCCAAGGGTTATCAGTCAGACTACGATCTGCTCATCATCGTCAACGACAAGAGGTTGGCGGACAGGGTCAAATACTGGGCCAAGCTCGATGACCGGCTGATGCGCGAGTACGGTGTGACCGGTACGCTCAAGACGCCGGTCAACTTCATCGTCCATACATTGCAAGAAGTGAACGACGGTCTAGCCCATGGTCGCTACTTCTTCATGGACGTGAAGCAGGACGGAGTAGCGCTTTACCAGTTCGACGACAGCGAACTGCATACGCCCAAGCCCAAGACGCCCACGCAGGCGCTCACCATGGCGCAGGAGTATTTTGACGAGTGGATGCCGAGCGCGGCGAGCTTTCTAAAGGGCTACCGCTTCTATATGTCCGAAGGCGACTGGAAGAAAGCTGCCTTTCTTTTGCATCAGGGGACAGAGACCCTCTACCACTGCGTCCTTCTCGTCTGCACTTTCTACACGCCCCACGTGCACAATCTGGGCTTCCTGCGTACGCAGGCTGAGCGGATCGATTATCGCCTGACGTTCGTCTGGCCGCGCGACAATCGTAAGGATCGCGCGCGGTTCGAGAAGCTCAGGGAAGCCTACGTCAAAGCGCGATACTCGAAACACTACCGCATCAGTAAAGAAGAGCTTGAATGGCTTGGCGAACAGGTTGAGGAGCTTGGTCGCGTTGTACACGAACTTTGTTCGGAACGACTAGAGAAGCTCAGGGCAGAAGCGCTCGCGAAACCAGACAAGCAATAGTCTTTGCCCAAGAAGCTTTGGCAATTCGTGCGTCGCCCATTCTAGCTATCTAAAGCAGTCCGGCCATGACGACCGCTTTTGGGTCGTCTCCTGACTGTCCAGTGTTGCCGGCGTGAGTGCTCAACGCGGTCGTTCAGCTAATGACCTCGAGCCAAACATTCGCCATGCTCCCCGATCACGCCTCAATAAAACCAGGGCGCTATCGCTATGATCACGGCGCCCGCCACGATTGCAGCTGCAAGCCAGTGAATATCGCCGCTCGAGCCGCCGCGAGCCGGAGGCGATGGAGACGGCGGCATTCCATCTTGTTCCAACCGGCGGATCGCCGCCCGGATCAGGCGCGGCGCGTCATCTCCGATCTTGAACAGTTCCCAAGCGACGCCCTGCAGAATGGGACTCCAGTGCTCGGGTGACAAGCGCGCCTGCGCGATTCGAAACGAAGAGCGTCGCATGGCCTGCGTCAGGTCGAAGTCCGGTTCGATTTTCGCCAATACCCCGTCCATCGTGATCAGCGCCTTGAAGATCAGGAGAAGATCGGGCGGTAACGTCATGCGCTCGTCGCGCATCAGCCCCAGAAAATCGGTTACCATGGCGCCCAGAACAAGGCGACCGCTGCCATGGCGCGCGATCAGCCGTTCCGATGCAGAGAGCACGCGGTCCGCCGGAACGTCGTCGCCGATCGACCACCGCGTCAACACGTCGGCGAGCTGCGTCGGACTGCCAGTGCTAAGCGCCTGCACGAAGCTGACAAATTCTTCTCTCCTGCGCGGGGATACATAGCCGACCATGCCCAGGTCCAGCAGAGCTATATGATTGCCCGGCAGGCAGAGAAGGTTGCCCGGATGCGGATCACCGTGGAACCGGCCGTTCACTAATACCATGTCCAGCACCATGTCGGCACCCAGCGCTGCTATTCGGGCCGGATCAAGGCCCGCAGACACCAGAGCCTGCGCATTGCTCGGCGGCACACCATCAATGTATTCCATGACGAGCAGCGTCTCAGACGTCCATTCCCAGTGGATTTCGGGCACGACGACGCTCGGCTGATCGGCAAAATCGGTTCGCAGACGATCAGCATTGCGCGCTTCGTTCGTGAAGTCGAGTTCCTCAATCATCGCGTCCGCAAGCTGTCGCATCATCCGGCTCGGCCCGAAGCGCCTCGCTTCGGCACTGCCGCGTTCCGCCAGGGCCGCAATATGCGCAAGGAGCCGGATATCCGCCTCGACCCTCAAACGAATGCCGGGCCGGCGGATTTTGATCACTACTGCACGCCCATCGTGCAGCGTTGCGCGATGGACCTGCGCTATGGAGGCCGCCGCCAGCGGTTCTGTATCGAATTCCGAAAAAGCGCTTTCGGGCGCCTCGCCAAGCGCCTCCTCGACAATCGGTCGCAACTCCTCGAACGGAAGCGTTGGTGCCTTGCTATGCAATTGCTCGAATTCTGCAACCCACTCCGGAGACAGGAGATCGGCGCGTGTCGCCAGGATTTGGCCGAGCTTTACGAAGGTCGGCCCAAGCTCTTCCATGGCAAGTCGAGTGCGCCGAGGCAGGCTATGCGACACACCATCGCCCGCATCATCGCTGCCCGAGCGGTCCAGTCCTATCCGGGCGAGCAGAACGCCGAGGCCATAGCGGGAGGTGACGCTGAAAATTTCTTCCAGGCGCTTGCGGTCCCGGCCTGCGATACGCAAAGTCTTTAACATCGCTTAGCATATGGTCACGCCGCAGCTTCTGTTCCACATCTAACTTGCGTGCGCGGTCAGTGATTGAATGGGGCAGCCATAACCGCCCTCGGCGCACGGCGCGATCCGCATTGACCAGTCGCGGAAAACCAGGTGGAGCATATACCTATGAGAAATTGAGTTTCCGCCGCCCAGCGAGCAGATGATGCTAGTCTACCACGAACTGGCTAAAGAAACGCAGCCTGCCGTGAACATAACAGACAGGAGTAGCCTCTCGTCTCAATAGCGGGCGCGCTTCGGCGTGATCGCCTTTCAGAGGAGATCATTCTCATGCTTGCTTCGATCCAAGACCTCGACGGTGCGCTCCAAAGTCCCATCACTGGAGAGGCGCTTAAATTCGAAAACGGACGCGTGAGCCGTCGGACCTCGGTCGGCGGAAGCGAGCCCTGCGACTTTCCAGTAGCCCGTGGAAAACCCGTGCTAATCGATTTTGCGAATTCGGTAATCCGCCGCGAAGATCTTGAAACAACGGGGGCAGAAAGCGCGATCGAGCGGCCACGATATTCCTTCGCCACGAAGCTGATCAAATCCCTGCTGTCGCCGGAAAAGAAATCGACGCGCAGAAATGTCTGTCGGCTGATTTCCGAACTCAAGCGCCGGTCCGATCGTCCCAGGGTTCTCGTGATCGGTGGCGGGAGCGAGGGACAAGGAATGAAGGCGCTCTATGTCGACCCCGATGTGGAAATATTTGCTTTCGACATCTATTCGACGCCGCAGGTGCAGTTCGTCGCNGATGCGCACGATATTCCGATCATCGATTGCTATTTCGACGGGGTCGTAGTGCAGGCTGTGCTCGAACACGTTCTGGAGCCGCAGCGAGTGGTTGACGAAATCCGGCGGGNGCTGAAGCCCGGAGGCCTGGTTTATGCCGAGACCCCCTTCATGCAGCAGGTCCACGAAGGGGCTTACGANTTCACNAGATTTACCGAGAGCGGNCACCGCTATCTGTTCCGCCNATTTGCCCTGATCGATTCAGGTGCATCCGGCGGACCGGGAAGACAGTTGATGTGGGCAGTCGATTATTTCGTGCGCAGCGTTTTTCGCTCACGCGCCGCCGGCAAGATAGCCAAGCTGGCCTTTTTCTGGGCAGTCTATTTCGACGCGATCATCCCTGCCGACTATGCCATCGACGGTGCCAGCGGAGTTTATTTCCTGGGCACCAAATCGGATCAGGCGGTCGGTCCGGATGCGATCATCGCGCATTATGGTGGGGCGCAATAGCTGTTTCACCCGAGTGAGCATCGTACAGCGCCATATTCAGGCACGATGCATGCAGTTCCTCATAAGCAGCGCCGATCTTTTCGAGCGCGTAATCTCTCGCCACGGTGGATGGCGAGTCATTTGCAGCAATGGGATGAGGGCGCAAATGCGATCGTGGCACCTTGTTCAAACATCCCAGGACCCGATGGATGCCTTTCTGATCCAAAAGCGAGCAGGACAATACAAATGCGTTGGTCCAGAAAGCCCAACAACTGCTCGAAGGTTTCTCTGCTAAAGGCTTCACGGATGACTGTGAGCAATCGAAGACAGGTGCCACAGAAAGCGTACCCTTTACTGACAGCAAATGGGCCGGTTCCAGACTGTCCGCTTTTAGCAAACAATTGGATGAAGCGAACATTTGATTTTTGGCGCACGCAATCAAACGCCTTTCCAGCCTTCTTTAAACGGATATTGGACCAGATCCCGCGAACTCGCTAGAAAGCGTTCCAATGGAACTGTCGACGAGTGATCTTCCCGCAAATTTCTGCCAAGCCTGTGCAGTGCGCAACCGGGCGATCTGCGGCGATCTCGACAGCAATGAACTCGACCTTCTAAATTCGATTGGGCGCCGACGACGTCTCGAACAAGGCGAACAACTCTTATGGGAAGGCGACGAAGCTGTCCTTGTCGCCAACGTGATTGACGGCGTGCTTAAGTTGTCGACGCAGTTGGCCGACGGCAAGGAGCAGATTCTCGGTCTCGTATATCCGTCGGATTTCCTTGGGCGACCTTTTGGAGACACCACTCCCTATGGTGTTGAAGCCCTGACTGACGCCAATGTTTGCGTGTTTCGCCGAGCGGACTTCGATCGCTTCGCGCGCGATCATCCACGCTTAGAGCACAAGCTGCTTGAACGTACGTTGTCCGAGTTAGACCGGACGCGCCGCTGGATGCTACTGCTTAGTCGCATGAATGCGGAACAGAAGATGGCGACTTTTCTACTCGAAATGTCGGAGAGGCTCGCGCCACATGGGTGCCTAAACGCGGTCAATGCCGCGTCGGTATTCGCTTTACCCCTGTCCCGTCAACAAATCGGTGACGTGCTTGGTCTAACCATCGAGACAGTCAGTCGCCAATTCACGAAGTTGAAAAGCGAGGGGCTGATTGGACTACCTTCGCGTCGAGAGGTCACGATCCTCGAGCGAAGTGCACTCGAGAATCGCGCCGTCTAGTACCGAGCATTTATTCCGGGTTCCTTGGACTTTTTAGAAGCGGTAGCTCGCGCCTGCACTAAGGACCCAAGGGTCAAGTTGGTGGCGGGTTTCAATGGCCAACGCATCGCCAGAATACCATCGCGCTGTGGTATCGACAAAGTAGCGCTTTGCGTCGATTGTCAGGCCGAAACCGCTATCTCCGATCGCGATGTCGGTGCCTGCCTGCAGGACAAAGCCGAACTCGTCGGAAAGAGTGGTCCGCGTCACTCCGAGCGGAATAGTATCTGCCCCAGGATCTACATCGATCCACCAGAAATACGTCATCCCTAAGCCGAGGTAAGGCCTCACATTTGCAGCACCGAAGTGATATTTCGCTGTAAGCGTGGCGGGTATGAGCTTGGCCTTCGAAACCAGTTCGGCGCCAGGGACACCCGTCACGCCATCGACATCATGTTGAGTCAGGCAGCAGATCGTCTCGACCGAGAACTTCGGTTTGACGAAGTACTCGACTGCAAGCGTTGGCACGATGTTGTCATTGGCTTTGGTCTGAGTGGTGGCAGGAAGACCAACGACGTCTGTCCTGAACTCTGTGATTTTGCCGTCGGGGGCGACGTAGGTGCCGAGCAGTTTAACCTGAAGGTTCCTGTCATCATCCTGCGCCTGCGCCGGTGTGGCGAACATCGCCGCGCTAGTCAGCACAGCCATAAGCAACTTGTTCATATGNTGATCCTTCTGCGCTGCAGTGGAAGCACCATGCTTCCATAAGTTCCAGCGTTCGGCCGCGAATTATGTCGCGGGAAAGACCGCCGCATTGATCTAGATCAATGATCTCCCNGCGGCTTTCACCCATTGCCCACAAGTGACCAGTTGCGCGAACGCTTTCGAAGAATTCTTGAGCTGTGTAGTGCCGGCAGGTTCTCGCGATGCTGCTCGTCGGCGTCTTCAGCACCGCGCGAAGTTAAGCTCGCTTACGCGCAACGCTTCGTTCGAGGTCAGCGAGGGCGACCACCAAATCATCTATGTCGCATGTGGCGTAACCAAACTGGTCGCTCACATGTCGGACTCTCGTGACCAAGTTCTCGCTTTTCACTTTGTTGGCGACATTTTCACCGTGCCCGCACCCGATAATTACGTTTATTCTGTCATCGCATTACGCGAAGCCCGGCTCGTGACCTTTCCTTCGGATGATTACCTCACGGAGGCGACAACGGAACCAGGCATCCTTCGCCATCTGCTAGACAACACCATACTTTCACTCCGTCGCAGTCGCGAAAAGGTCATCGCCCTGGGAAGCAAGACCGCTGCCGAGCGGCTTGCCGTTTTCTTGCTCAACATGGCAGAGCGTATTGGTACCGAGCGGGACGGCCTGTGCGCTTTCGACTTGCCAATGTCGCGCCGCGATATCTCCGAAAGCCTTGGTTTGACGATCGAGACCGTCAGCAGACAATTGACCAAGCTCCGAGACGACGGGGTGATCGAAACCATCGGTCGCTCGAAAGTAATTTTGCGTCGCCCCGAACTGCTGCGAGAGCGTGCCGGTTATTCGACGCGAAGCTGCGCGATTTCTTCTTCCTAATTTGATCTGGGTCAATGAACCGCTGCGCCTGCTTCGATCGCGCCAGGCACAGCCAGCGATGCAAGCCAGCAGGCAGCCGACGCAGTTTTCTTGGCAGGGCGCTTATGCCGGTCGCGCTGGCCGTGCGTGTCGCCCGCAAGACCATGGTCATCGTGCGCCAGAACTTCGCATTCGCGATAATCTACAACGTCTTTGCGGTACCTCTAGCGCTGGCAGGCATGGTCACCCCGCTTATTGCCGCTGTCGCGATGTCATTTAGCTCGCTTGTGGTAGTGGGCAATTCGCTCCGCCTCGCCAAGGCCGCCCGATGAGTGGGCTGGCCTTCCTCATTCCGATCGCACTCGGTCTCGGGGTGCTGGGTCTGGCAGCGTTCTTCTGGGCAATGCGCAAGGGCCAGTTCGAGGATCTGGATGGCGCGGCCCGGCGCATCCTGATCGACGACGATGAAGACGAGCGATGAGTATTGCATCGCTCTCCGCGCTGTGCGCCCTCTTGCCGCTGGCGCTGGGACCACTGCCTACTGCCGAGACAAATATCACGGCCAAGCTATGCGGCGGCGGATTTGCGGAAATCCCGATCAAGCACAAATCGCCTCCTGCTCCGCCTTGTCATGCAAAGGCGTGCCATGCCGGATCTTGCCGCAAGAGATTTGATCTGGCTCAATGACCGATCTTCATGGCGCGCCCATGAGGGCTGCTATGTGGACCTATTACCCAGACCTCCTCGCAACGCCCGTGCCCCGCTATACGAGCTACCCTACTGCTGCGGAATTCGGTGATCTCGATCCCGACCATTACCGGCAGGCCCTGCGGCACGCAGAGGGCGACATCTCGCTCTACATCCATATCCCGTTCTGCGAGAAAATTTGCTTTTACTGCGGCTGCAACACGGCAGCCGCGGGGCGGCGACAGCGGCTGGAATCCTACTTGGATGCTCTCCATCGCGAAATCGTCCACGTTGCATCACTCCTTCCGCCATCGACCCGCGTCAGGCGCATCGCATTTGGCGGCGGGAGCCCGAATGCCCTCGAGCCGGATGATTTCCAGCGTTTGGTCGATGCGCTGTTCTTCAACTTTGCTTCGCCCAATCCGACCATGTCCATCGAACTCGACCCGCGCACGATGACGCGCGAATGGGCTGCGGCGATCAATCGTGTCGGCATTGAACGTGCCAGCCTCGGCGTGCAGACTTTCGCGACCCATTGCCAGGAAGCCATCGGCCGCGTTCAATCGGAAGACTGCATCGTCCAGACTGTCGATTGGCTGCGCGACGCTGGCGTTACGTCGCTTAACTTCGACCTCATGTACGGACTTCCGGGCCAGTCCTTGCACGACCTCGAGGACAGTCTCCAACGCACCCGCGTGCTCGGCGCCGACCGTGTAGCGTTGTTCGGCTACGCTCATGTTCCGCATATCGTCCCACGGCAAAAGGTTGTCGACGACAACAACTTACCCGACCAGCGCCGGCGCTTCGCCATGGCCGAGATGGGCTACGCCTATTTTGTCACCCACGGCTATGCATCGATCGGGTTCGATCATTTTGCACGGCCAGGAGGCGATCCGCTGGCAAGTGCTGCATTCAAGGGTAAGCTTCGCCGCAATTTTCAGGGCTTTACCGACGACTCGAGCGACATTCTCATTGGCCTCGGCACATCGGCCATTAGCAGTTTCCCGCACCTGCTTGCGCAGAACGAAAAGAACAGCGGCCGTTATCGGATGATCGCCTCGCAGTACCACGTCGCAGCCAATCGCGGCATCAAGCGCACAGCCGTCGACCGCTATCGAGCGGCGGTTATAGAACAACTGCTTTGCCAAGGGCGCGCGCAACTCGGAGCATGTCTGATGAACGAAGCCCGTGAAAGGCTTAGTCCATTTTTAGAGCGTGGTCTCGCGTTGATCGATCGACAATGGCTCGAAATTCTTCCTGGGGGCCTGCCCTACGCACGAAGTATTGCAGTANCTTTCGACACCTATCGNCAACCGAACGGACGGAAATTCAGTTCTGCGGTTTGAGNACTTCTAAAGATNGATGATTTTTGTCTTTTAGGCGTGCCGCGTGCTTTTCGGCAGTCACCGGACGACCAGTGAACCGCCCATCCGGGTCCAGTCATGCGCGTCGTGCGTGCGCGTGTTAAGCTTGTGTGAGAATTGAGTCGCTCGCGCACAGTTCTGTGCAATCTGGCTCGGCGCAAGACGCTAATAAACATAGGGATAAGAACCTTAAGCGAACACGAGATCGCCTCATTAAACTCTATCTGTCTGATAAATTACGATAAAAATACGAGCACGAGTATTCACTTCCCTTCATCGCGGGTGGCGCCCCATGCAATTAATGGCCACCACGGCTTCTTCGGCCGCACAAACGAGATGTTCTCCGGCAATCAGTTCGTGCCTCTGATTAGTTGACGCGTCCGATTGCCATCTCGCTGGTGCATCTTCGTTCAAAATTGTCCTAAATCAATTACGCCCTTGTCGACTCGTCCTATCCTTAACGGAGTTCGGATGGGTCTCTCCGTCCGTGTTGGAGGGCAAATGATGAAAACGATCCTATTCAATGCCTATAGCGACGAAGATTACCCACGGCGTTTGGATCTGGTTCTCGATCTGGCCCGGTATCTTGATGGCCATCTCACCCTTCTGAACTCGATGCCGTTTGAAACGACTGTTTCAGCCGATCCCTATGGCGCGGCGTTCGCAGCTATGGTGCCAATTTGGCGTGAGGAAGCACGCAACCTTCGCAAGAAGTCCGAAGTCGATCTGGCAAACGAGAATGTACCTTGGGACTGGATAGAGGATACCGGCCCAGTTTCGCATGCCATGCTTCGGCGTTCGGCTTTGGCGGATATAATGGTTGTAGGTGCTCGAGAGCCCAGGGTTGGTGGATCGCTACCGTCATACACGGCGGGCGAAATCGCACTGACGGCCGATTGTCCAGTGCTTGTCCTGCCGGAGAATGTCGAACGGCTTGAACTGGACCAGCCAGCCCTTGTCGCTTGGGACGGGTCGGCAGAAGCATCCCACGCGCTGCGTTCAGCCATCCCGCTGCTAAAGCGTTCGAAGAACGTATTCTTGGCCACCGTCGCGGTGAAAAAGAAGAAAGGTGGGCAATTCGACTTTCCCCCCATCGCCGGGGCCGAATACCTTTCTCGGCACGGCATCGAATGCGATATGGTTGAACTTCAGCACGAAGAGATGTCGGTGGCGCAGACTATGAAAATAGCCGCGGCCGCGCGAAGGTGTGGGCTAATCGTAATGGGCGCTTATGGCCGCATGCGGATCACTGAACGCATTTTTGGTGGTGTCACGCACGACATGCTCTCTAACTTAAGCATTCCTCTCCTGTTGCGGCATTGACAAGAGCACGCTCCTTTCTGTGATAAACATCCAACCCTTCCACATGAAAATGGGGCCGACATTCTTGCGCTTAATGATCGATCCGCTCTTTCTAATGCCGGATCAATGATGGAAAAAAATTCAGGCCGATGTAATTAATCCCGTAGCTCATGCTTCTGGTTGACACCAGACACGCTAGCCTTTTCCAATGGCGGAACGATGAGATCTCAGGTGCATGTCCGCATTCCAGCGACGTGCAGCTTTTTCCGATCCAAATAATGCTAAAGAGCGTAACGCGAGAAAAGCGTGTCACAAAGGTTACGCGGTCAGCACCTTATAAATCATCAGTTGGCCAGTTCCTGACTCAGGAATATGAGAAAAGCGCTCGGTTCCTTCCACAATGATAAAGCAAGACCATCCATGAAATGACGCTGATAGCAAAAGCACTGAGCATTGTGATTCGCGACGCCGCGCGGCAATTGGACCGACGAACCTATCTACCGTAGAATGCCTGCACAGTAAGCCCGAACGCCATTGCCGTTAGCGTAACCATGGTGGTTGATCATCGACATGCGATAAGGCGTTAGCGAAATCAATCGGGGCGATAAGATGCCGGCAAACGGCGAATGAATAAAGAGGATGCGACGAATGAAGTACGCCATTCCGTTAATTTTGTCTTGCTCGCTTTTAGTAGCTTGCCAGTCCAGCGAAAGGATGAAGCTCGCGAACACCAGAAAGGGTGCCCCGGACTTTATCGTTGGAGTCTGCGGGGAATGTCACGCTGTTACGGCGAACGGAGTGTCTCCAATAGCTGACGCACCCGAATTTGGCGACATCGCGAACACCCCAGGACTGACCCGCGAAACCCTAGAGGCCTTCCTGTCAGATGCGCACAATTATCCCATGCAAATGGATCTGGATCTGGATCAAACCGACATCAAATCCATCGTCGACCATATCATGGCCATGCAATCGGAGAAGCATATGAGGCGACCCTCCTGATCTGCCACTGCTTCGCCTATAGAATTGTGAAGCGCCAAGTGTTATTCAGGCATGCTCTGCAGAGTTCGTGACGACGAGAGTATCGATCGGAAGGCTTCGCAGTAGCTCGTTAGCGGTGCTCCCGATGCTCGCGTGCCTTAGAGCGGACTCTCCGTGGGTCCCGAGAACTAGCAAGTCGGTTTCGCTCTCGCGTATGTCCTTTCGAAGCGCACCGCCGGGGCTGCCATAAACAAGATGCGTCGTGACACGCTTACGAGTTTCAGGATCAATATCTTCCAAAAACTCGTCAAACACTTTTCGCTCGGCTTTCTCGACGTCCTTCTTCACATATTCGGCCTTCTGCCACCCTTCGAACGGCACGTGATAGGCATGGATCAGCTGGAAATCCGCCTTGGGAAAAAGTTCTGCGGTCTTCTCCAGCGCCACTCGGGATGGAGTATAGAAATCGGTCGCGCACGCGATGCGGCGATATCGCGCGGTGGCCCTGGTCTTCACAACAAGGACTGGAACCGGCGAGTGGCGGATCACGTAATCGACAGCCGTCCCCAGCAGGAAGTCCTTCATGCTGTTGAAGCGCGCCGCTCCAAGCACGATCAGGCTGGCACTCTCTTCTTTGGCGACGCTGGCGATCGCGTAGTCCGCGCGCTCAATCGGATACCTGAAAGTGACCTTGATATCGCTATCCGGCAGTACGGACCGCATCCGCTTGTCGAGCTCGCCACGTGTCCGCGGATCGCCGAGAGCGGGATCGAGAGCATGCACGAGGACAACCTCGGTGTTCCACTCTTTTGCCAATTCTAATGCGCGATCGATTGCGCGATCCGCTTCCGCGCGAAAATCAGTTCCTACAACAATTTTGCCCGGCATGACTAATCGGCCCTTTCGGTTCTGCTCCTGCTTCCCCACGAAAAACTACCATCACGGATGCCACTCGACAAGAATTTCAGAGGTTCTGCTATCGACAAGCACAGCGGGTTTGCAGAGAGTTGGAGCTATGGAATCGCAACTACACATTCCCTACCTGCGTGAGGTCATTGTCTTTTTAGTCGTGGCTGGATTTGCAGTGCCGTTACTGCAGAGAAAATTCAGTCCGGTTCTTGGATATCTCCTAATTGGCGGAATGATCGGTCCCTACGGGCTCGGACTTTTCGCCGACGAAATTCCACTCGCGTCGTTTCTGGTGATTGAAGATATTGAGGGCGTTCGAGCACTTGCCGAGATCGGGATTGTGTTTCTTTTGTTCGCCATCGGGCTTGAGCTCTCGCTAGACAGACTCTGGTCGATGCGGCGACTGGTTTTCGGCCTTGGGAGTGCGCAGATTGTCGTCACCGGGACCCTGATAGGCGGTATAGCTTACGCGTGGGGTAATCCCCCTGCAGCGGCGCTCGTTTTAGGTGCGTGTCTCGCGCTTTCGTCCACGGCGATCGTCATGCAATTGCTGATCGAAAAGAGCAGGCTTACCACCCCGATGGGGCGCTCGGTCTTTTCGGTTCTGCTGATGCAAGATCTAGCAGTGGTTCCAATCCTTTTTGTCGTCGGAGTGCTCGGAACCGTTGCAGCCAACGAAGGTATATTCGGGGGCCTTGCTTTGGCAATGGGCGAAGCTGCGGTCACGGTAATCGTCATCTATGCGGTCGGCCGCCTGCTGCTCCGGCCGGTATTCCGCGCGGTCGCGCAGACGAACAGTCGCGAAGCGTTCATGGCAATGATCGTTCTGGTCGCGCTGGGCACCGCTGCGATTACTGGCGTCGTCGGACTGTCGATGGCGCTCGGTGCGTTTCTTGCTGGACTGCTGATTGCCGAAACCGAGTATCGCCACCAGGTCGAAGTCGATATCGAACCGTTCAAAGGCTTGATGCTTGGGCTTTTCTTTATGTCCGTCGGCATGGGCATCGACTGGCGTGTTCTAGGAGATTCGCCGTTCTGGATCGCGGCCTCGGTGCTGGGACTGATCGCTCTCAAGACACTACTAAACGTCGGCCTTTTCCTGCTGTGGAAATTGCCGCGGCATCGCGCGGTAGAAGCGGGTCTACTGCTCGCCCAAGCCGGAGAATTTGCCTTCATCGTAGTGGGGCTGGCCATGTCTCTGGGCTTGGTGCCAAATCCCACGGGTCAGTTCATGCTTATCGTGGCGAGCCTTACAATGCTGTTGACGCCAGCGCTGGCCACGCTGGCGCGTGTGCTAGGTAGGCGGCTCGAGGATAGCCAAGCCCACGATGCGACCACAACTTTTGAGCAGGTGGAAGAGATCGAAGGGCACGTGGTCATCGCAGGTTTTGGAAGGGTCGGTCGAATGATCGCATCGATCCTTGATCGCGAGGATTTGCCATTCATCGCCATCGACAGGGATTCAGCTATCGCATCGGAAGCTCGATCAGCAGGATTGCCAGTGCGGTTTGGTGACGCATCCCGCATAGAGGTTCTGCAAGCTGCACGTGTAAGCCAGGCCAGTGCCCTAGTGATTACGATCGGGGATGCAAAGGCCACTGAATTGCTCACCATTCGGATGCGGGAAGCTGCGCCTCACGTTCCGCTTTTCGTGAGAGCGCTCGATAAGGAGCAGGCCGCGCGACTTACCGAGGCAGGCGCCACCGCAGCTGTTCCAGAAACTGTTGAGGCAAGCCTCCAGCTTGCTGCGAGAGTTCTAGAAGGCTGTGGGCTTAGTGAGGATGGAATACAGCAACGGATACAGCTTGAACGCTAAGCTAATTGCAATTCTGAGCGATGGGTCACGGAAGCAGAGCTTGCCTTTCCTGCCTATACGCTCAGAGAAAAATAGCTTGCGAGTTGGGACCTAAAGTCGCAGTCAACTGAGGTCTATTGACGGAAAAGCGGACCGTCAGCTTACAGACGATCGAGAAGCCCCCTCCAATGACAGAAAGGAGGGCGCAAAGCTGNCGCTTCAGGGCTCGCTTTCAAACGGCAGCCTAACCCGGCTATTCCCTACGTTCAAACAACTTTGGAACGGTTCCGAAAGCAACCGCAATAACAATTCGTTTGCTGTCGCTCAGATCTTAGCGCGCGCGAAGCGAAAGCATCGTGACCGTTTCTTCTGGTTGCTCACACACTGCTCCGCTGCTGGTCGAGAAGACACGCCTCAACCATTTCGGCATCCGCGCAAGCGCAGTTTGGTGATGTTGAGAAAGAGGACCGTCGAAGGTTTCACCGCGTCACCCATGTCGCCGGGCGACAATGTCGGTGCGAGTTTGTTGCAGGTTATAGCCCCTCGCATGGGCCGCTTCATGCCGTTTAATTTGCAGCACTTTTGCAATCGAATTGCAGGGGCAGCGCTTCTGGCATAATCTTCGCCTGCGATAACAGGAAGTGTCCGCAGGCGTCTAATATTTTGGATGATTTTGATTGACCGCGTAATTGGGCCAGCGTCGGGCGATCTCGCCATGGTGCACGGGAAGGCGCAAGGTCGGGGTGTTGTTACACCCCGCAAGAGAGGACGCCC
>FUFK010038620.1_pt1 | contig 67351 bp, 59 predicted proteins | sample 1021851 | NCBI WGS metagenome assembly FUFK01 (sample SAMEA51879418, study PRJEB19060) | metagenome | reverse complement strand
CATCAGCACCCTGAAGTGCAGCTGATATTGTTAAATTTGTAGGGCTTAAAATATCTCCAAATTCATAATCTTCTTGCTCACAAGCTGTGAAAATGAATAGNGATANTGCGATTAGTAAAAAATTTATTCTTTTCATAATATTATTTTTAATCAATTAATTGAATTTCATCCACTCTATATGTTGCACCCGCAGTATTTCCAAAATCGTAGAATACAATGAATGAAACATATTCTAAATCAGGAGCACCTGTAAAATCATAAATTAGTGTTTCCCACTCATTAGCAACTGTTGTTGTTACATCTACCTCGTGGGTTAAACCGGCAACGTTTCCTGCACTAGTCTCTAGTTTTACTTTTACAACTTTACCAGCTTCAGGTGCATATGATTTTAAGTGAATTTGACTTGCACCATTAAAATCAATAACATCTACAGCAAAGCCCATTCCTCCCCATACTTCAGCTCCTTCGTCTTTAACAAACTGTAAAACATTGCCTGTTGTATTTTCTCCAGAAGGATCGGGATTAGGAATTACCTCAACTCCTCCAACTCCTCCNAATGAGAAGCTTTCTGGAACATCACCTTCGAAGTTTTCAATTCCCTGAATATATTCGCCAATACCTACCTCAACATCGTCAAAGTGATATACACCAGCATCTTGATTTCCAAAATCATAAAAAACAATTGCGGTGATATAGTCTAGGTCTGGAGCACCAGAAAAATCNTATGTTAGTATTTCCCATTGATTTGCCACAGTAGTAACCATATCGAATTCGTATGTTAATCCTGCTACATTCCCTGCACTAGTTTCAAGTTTGACCTTAACAACTTTTCCAACCTCTGGGGCGTATGATTTCAGTCTAAGAACATTATTTCCGTTGAAGTTAATATGTCCGTTAACAGCAAATCCCATTCCTCCCCAAACTTCAGCTCCTTGATCTTTGGTACATTGCATAACATTGGTAGAAGTGTTAATTCCTGAATTATCAGGATTAGCTACTACCTGTACATTTCCAACTCCACCAAAAGAAAAGTTTCCTGGCACCTCTCCTTCAAAATCTTCAAAGGTTGAAAATCCATCGAAGACTGGAGGGTCTGTGATTGTAATTTCCTCAGAGTATTGAGTAGTTGCAGCACCACCACTTAAGGCAGTAACTGTTACATTATATGTACCAGCTAATTCATATGAATGTGAAAGCTGCTCTCCAATTTGCATTGGAGTTGCATCGCCTCCTGCTTCATCTCCGAATAAAACTTCAAAAGATGTGGCGTAGTCAGCTGATGCAGAAACTAAAATATTATATGAACCTGATGAGGTTAGTATATCTACAACTAAGTTCTNCGGAGCAATAAANGAAACTACAACAGTTACTGTAGCCTGTGCAGTTGAACCATCAAGTGCAGTTCCAATTATTGTTGCTTCATATGTACCTTCNGNNTAAAAATGNTCAGTACTNTTNCCAGGNTTAATTGANCCTGAAATGTCTGAACCATCACCATAATCAACATGGAAGGTAACAACACCTTCTCCCGTTGGAGTTATAGTAACNAGTCCTGTATTATCTTGAGTAATACTAACTAGAGCTGATATGTTAGTTGGCTCTGAAATAGTGCCAACAAAATCAGCATTACTTTCATTTTCATCAACACAGCTAAAGATAAAGGCAGTTAATAAAAATAGTCCTATAAAATTTTTTAAAATTCTCATATTTATTGTTGTTAGTTTAATATCCTGCGTTTTGTGTTAATCCAGAAATGTCAACTTCCTGTTGTGGAATTGGGAATACTTCATGTTTTCCTTCAACAAATCCAGCAATAGTAGAAGATGCACGACCAGTTCTTACCAAGTCAAAAAACCTATGACCTTCTAAAGAAAGTTCGAATTTTCTTTCCTCCCAAATTGCATCAGTAAGCGCAGTACCTGAAGCAGAAATATCATGATCATCATCTCCAAATGCTCTTCTTCTAACTTGATTCAAAAATTCTTGAGCAAGCCCATCATCAAGACCACCTCTATTGTAAGCTTCGGCAGCCATTAGTAATACATCAGAGTATCTGATAATTCTAAAATTGGTAAGATAATTTAACTCAGTTTGACCACCGGATTCTCCAGCTCTTGGAATATACTTATTATTAAAGTATCCTGTGTGATCGTATCCCTCAGTGTAATTAGCACCAGTTGCTGCAGCAAATGCTTCAATGTCTAAAATTGTAGCATCTCTTCTTGTGTCACCCTCTTCAAACGAGTTATAGAATTCAGCCGTTGGCACATTGAAACTCCATCCTTGAGCATATTCAGGACCGCTCCATCCTCTTGGGCCATTCATGATAATAGCATAGTTTCCTTCGCTACAATGAGCACAACCCCAATCATACCAGTTTGATTGATTTGAATATTGAATTTCAAATACTGATTCTGGACCATTTTCGCCAAATCTCAAGAACTGACTACCATAATCTGATACAAGAGAATAAACACCGATAACATTATCAAGTGCCGATGCTGCCTCAGCAAATTTATCTTGGTAAAGAAGTACCTTACCTAGTAATGCATAAGCTGTATATTTATTAACTCTACCAACCTGAGATTGTGAATCAGGTAATGAAGCAATTGCATTCTGTAAATCTAATTCGATTTGTGCATACACTTCCTCCTTTGGAGTTCTGGTAAGAGTTCCAGCTTCTCCAGCGGTAAGTCTTGCTTCTGTGAATAAAGGCACATCTCCGAAAAATTTAACTAATTCGAAATAATAATATGCTCTAAGGAAATAAACTTCACCATACATAGATTCTTTCCCGTCAAAATCAATATTAGCTTTATTCTCTTCCATATAGTTAGCTCTATTTACCCCTTCATATAAGAATTGCCATATCTGTCTTAGAACATTATTCTCTGGGTAATGTGTCATATCATCAATTTGCTGAATTCCGATGTAGTCAGTAGCACTTTCACCTCCACATAGAGAAATTTCAGATGCTATTGCACCTAGTTGAATATTAAAGAATAACCATTGGAGAACGTCATATGTTCCCACTAATGCAGCATCATAATCAGCTTCCTGTTGAAAATATATTTCAGAAGTAATTTGATAACCTTCAATCGCTTCATAATCTACATGATCAGTACATCTGTTTAAAACTGAAGTAACTAAAATCAGTAATAATATTGTTTTAAAATTTTTCATAATATTTTATTTAAAATTTAATATTTACACCCATTGACCAAATTCTTGGCTGTGGGTAAGTTCCATAATCAATACCAGTATTTAGAACACCACCAACCGAGATTTCAGGATCATACCCAGAATATTCTGTTAGTGTCAATGCATTCTTAACCTGAACGTAAGCTCTGACTTCATCAAATCCCCATACTTCTGTTAATGAATCTGGGAATGAATAACCAAGCTGAATGTTTTTGATTCTTAAATAACTACCATCTTCAACATATCTGTCAGATGCTCTACTATTATTATTTGAATCAACAAATGTTACCCTTGGTTCATCAAAACTAGTTCCAGGACCTGTCCATCTTGCAAGAGTGGAAGCAAATCTGTTAGTGTAATTTAGATTTCTTTCATAGGCTCTATAAATATCATTTCCAACTGAAGCATAAGTAAATACACTTAGATCAAATGCTTTGTAATCTAAATTTAAGTTCCATCCGATTGTAAAATCTGGAAATGGATCACCAATTTGTGTTCTATCAGAGTCATTTACAATTCCGTCACCATTTATATCAACAAATCTAATGTCTCCAGGAACTGCACCATTTTGAGTTGCGTGATTATTAACCTCATCTTGAGTTTGGAAAATACCATCAGTTACATAACCAAAGAAATAACCAGGAGAATATCCTTCTTCAAATCTCACAATATTTCTGTAAGGAATTCCATAACCCGCTCCCCAAATGTATTTATCTCCGTTATTTATTGAAATAACTTCATTCTCCGCTGTTGTGAAATTTAAATCAGATGATATTGATAAATCTCCTACAGAGGTATTCAATGAAATTGTAGCATCAATTCCGGTACTTTCAGTACTTCCAATATTAGTTGTTGGATATGAAGGAACGCCAAGATATAAGGAAAGATTTGGACTAAATAATAAGTCATCAACTGTCTTTTTAAAATAGTCAACTGAAAGAGAAACCTTATCGTTAAATATTCTTGTGTCAATACCAACATTCATTTGCACTTGATTTTCCCAAGAGACATCATCGTTAGGAATCGACCCTAGAGAAGAACCCGGAGTAATAGTACCGTTAAATACATAACTAGGGAATGTTGAAATTAGAGAAAATTGAGGGTTAATATTGTCATTTCCTAAAGTACCATAACTTGCTCTAAATTTTAGATAATCTAAAACAGGAACTTCATCAAAAAAGTCTTCTTTTGAAATAACCCATCCAACAGATGCAGATGGAAAAAATCCAAATTTATTGTTTTTTCCAAAAGACGTACTACCATCAACTCTTCCTGTGAAAGAAGCATAATATTTTTCATCATAGTCATATAAAATCCTTCCAAAGTAAGATAAATTTCTGTTAACATATTGCCATGAGCTAGATGTTTGCTGCGTAGCATTTCCAGTAGCAGCACTTACATCAGCATAATCCCACGAGTTAAACGGAACATCTTCGTTGGTTGCTGAAATATTACCTCCTTTACCTTCACCAATTGAAAAACCAGCTACGGTTTGAAAATTATGGATTTCATCAATTGTAAAATCATAATTTCCATAAAGCTCATATGTATAGTTAAAGAAATTAGTGTTTCCTTCAAATACTCTGTTGTGAGTTGAAGTAATATTTCCCTCACTATCAACAGTAACTATAGGGCTTAAATCTGGATTTGCATTTGTTTGGTTATGTCCTGTTCCATAAAATTGGAAAGGAACAAAGCCTTTATCATAGATATTGACATAGGTATATCCAAATCTTGATGTAATATTAAGATTTTCCATTAGCTCATGTTGGAGTTCAATTTTACCTTGAATCTTGTCAACTTTATTTTCATTATAAGTATTATCAATTTGAGCTAGTGGATTAACAATTTCTTGAGTAATTGTTTCACTTATTCCGAATGTACCATTTTCATATGGACTTACAGTAGGGTCAAAGTTTAATGCATTTGATAATACACTTGTTATTCCGTTTTCAGCTAAACTTTTACCTTTTATATTTGAATAGTTGGTATTTATTAAAAGTTTAGTTTTTTCAGATAAATCAGTATTAATATTTGTTGTGAAATTTGTTCTGTTGAAAAATGATTTTTCTCCTCCAGCAATTACACCGTCTTGACCAGTGTATCCTGCAGAAACATAATAAGAGGTATTTTCGCTACCTCCTGATGCTGTGATAGAATGATTAACTATTGGTGCATCTACCAGAACTTCATCTTGCCAATTTGTACCAACTCCAAAATCAGAAATATTTGGAAAGACAATTCCCTCCCCAGCGTTTACACTTGCCTCGTTGAGAATTGCAGCATATTCACTTGCGTTTAGAACATCAATGGTTCTTACTACTTCTTGAGTACCAATNGATGTACTTAAGGTAAATTTAGTCTCAGAATTTCTTTCACCAGATTTTGTGGTAATTACAATAACTCCACTTCCACCTTTTACCCCATAAATTGAAGCTAAAGCAGCATCTTTTAACACATTTACAGATTTAACATCATTTGGGTTTAGTGAATTTAAATCATCTATAGAAGCAGAAATTCCGTCTATTACTACAAGTGGGTCATTTCCAGCGTAAGAAGTAATACCCCTAATTAAAACAGTAGGTTTAGATCCTGGTGAACCACTTGAAATAATATTTATTCCAGATGCTTGACCTTGTAACGCATCCTCAACTCTTACCGGCGAAGAAGCTTCAATTGCATCTGCATTGACTGTGGAAACTGCTCCAGAAATATCACTCAATTTTTGAGATCCGTAACCAATTACAATCACTTCGTCTAATTCACTGAGATCTTTATCCATNGAAACAGAAATATTATCAGAGATTACATCAGTTGAAGAAATTTTTANGTTCAAAGTTTTATAGCCAACATAGCTAAAAACTAAAGTTGAGCCAGATTCAAAATTTGCTATGGTAAAATTACCGTCAAAATCAGAAACTGCTCCTTGATTTTGTCCTTGAACAACGATGTTGACACCCGCTAGTGGTTCACCATCCTCAGAATCAGTAACAGAACCAGAAATGCTCTGTGCTTGTAAACCTGTACAAACAGCAATAAAAGCAATAAAAAAGTTTAATATTGATTTTCTCATATTTAGTTTAATTTATTTGAGTTTGAATTTAATAATTTGTCCATCTATTTTTTTATAAAAAATTAAAAAAGAGATGTAGATTATTGAATTATTAGAAATTATCACTATTCATTATTAATAATTCAATAAAAAAAACGATTTCGTAAAAATTTAATAATGTTAAAATAATATTTAACGAAAACGTTTGCGATATCGTAAAATAAAAAAGCCTCCCAAAAGGAAAGCTTTCATTGGTTTTAAAAACCTCTTGTAAATTAATACAAGTTCAACACATTACAAAGATAGTTATTTTTTTAATATACCAACATCATAAAGCTGTTTAGCTGAGTTTACAATCTCAGAGTCAACACTTTTTGGATACCACCCAAGAATATTATTAGCATTTTTTGTATATAATGTCTCAACAGATCCAAGTCTACTTGCAATTAGTCTTAAGGATGGTATAAATAAGGCAACAAGTTTTAATAAAAAATTTGGTATATGGAATCTTGGAACTTTTTTGTATCCAGCCTTGAAAAGAATATCACACAATTCTTTTAATTTGATTGTTTTTTCCGAAAGCAAAAACCTATTTCCCGTTGCATTTTTGTTTTCCATAGCCATAACATGTGCTTCTGCTACATCTTGTACACCAACAACACTTATACTCAAATCAGGAATAAATGGAAGGCTAAATATCTTTTTAATGGTTACTCTGTTTGACATACTTAAAACACCGGTCATTGATGGCCCCAAGACTAGTACAGGGTTAATTGCACAAGCGTCTAAATTAGCTTTCTTAGCCATTTCCCACATTTTTTTTTCAGCCTTGGTTTTACTTATCTCATAAGGCATTATCTTCTCGTTTGATAAATCTGTCCAATCACTATCACTATGCTCGTTATTATGTTTTTTTCTTCCATAAATTGCAGCATAAGATGATGTTTGTACAAATTTTTTAGCTCCGTTTTTGATTGCAGCATTTAAACACCTCTCCATTCCTTCTANAGCAGGCTTTACAAGAAGATCTTCATCAACCTTTCCAGGNATAACAGGNGATGCTAAATGTAAAACATACTCACAACCCTTTAATGCATCCATCCAACCATCATCACTCAGAAGATTTAAAATTTTAAATTCGATATTCTCAAAACCAATTCCATGTTTAGCTAAAGAGTTTTTTACAAGATTAATTTGATTATTTTCTCTAACAGAAGTTACTACATGGTATCCTTTATTAATCAAAATTTTTATGCAATACATTGCTATGTACCCAGAACCACCACTTACAAATACCTTTTTCATAAATTTAAAATCAAACAACTAAAGTATTAATTTTTTGGTATAGTATTTGGATTTTTATACCGTAAATAAGATTTCCTATTTTCTGAAAAAAATTTTGAACTATAATGAAAAGACTGATTTTAATTATTGCTTTAATTTTTTACACATCAAAAATTGCTTCCCAACAGCTGTACACTAATATAGGTGAAACCATCTTTGATGGATCTAAAGAAAGTTTTGAACCGATAAAGGCTACAAACAATAATAGTGTTTCAATTATAGACACTGATAACGGAAATATAGCTGCTTTGATATATATAAAAGATTTTGAATTCAGGCTAGGTTTGATGCAAGAGCACTTCAATGAAAATTATATGTACAGCAGTAAATTTCCTAAATCAACCTTTGAAGGGGTAATTCAAAATTTTAATTTCGAGAAACTTGAAAATAATTATACTAACTTTATTATTGAAGGTGAAATTGAAATAAAGGGAGTAAAAAAAAATATATCGACAGTTGCCAGGATAAAAAAAACTGATGATGGGATTGATTTAAATACAAGTTTTAATATTAAACTGAGCGACTTTAAAATAAAAATACCAAGATTGGTATTTAAGAAAATTGATGAAAATGTTGTAGTAAATCTGAATTACAGTTATGAAAAAAAATAAGATACTTTTATGCCTACTATTGATTTACTCATTCTCGTTTTCTCAGGGAAATTTACTTAAGGAGTTAGAAAGTGAATCTGAGAATAAAACATCAAATGAAATCAGTGCATTTAAAGCAATAAAAATTGTTAATACTCAATCAACTAAACAGGCAAGTGAAAAAGAACTATACTTGTATGTTTCGCATAGATTTGGATCTGTGAACGGTGGCATTAAAACATTATTTGGTTTAGATATTGCAAACACAAAAATCGAATTATTATATGGTTTATCAGAAAATCTACAAATTGGCTTTAGCAGAGAATCACTTAAAAAAACATATGCTCTGAATGCTAAATACAACATAACAACTCAATCTTCTAAGTTACCCTTCACTTCATCTTTATATGCTAGTTATAATTATAATTCATCACTTGATGAAGACATTTATCCCAACTTAAGCAGCTCTGACAGAAGTTTGTTTTTTGGTCAGCTACTANTGTCAAAAAGTTTTAGTGACAAGATTTCATTACAACTGTCACCGTCTTTTGCTAGGAAGGGGTTTGCTGAAACAATTTTTGAGCAAGAAAATAATTTTATATTGGGTGTCGCCTCTAGCTATAGAATAACAAACAGATTAGCATTCAACATTGAATATTCTGCAAATCTTGACAGACCTGAAATATCTCCTTTTAATGATGTATTGAGTTTTGGCATAGATATTGAAACTGGTGGTCATGTATTTCAGTTGCTTTTTTCAAACACACAAACAATTGATGATGTTTCTGTGATGACTGACGCAGAAGGATCCTGGAAAGACGGTGAAATATATTTTGGTTTTAATATTTTAAGGGTATTTTAAATGAAAAAGAAATTAGAAAATAGACGTGAATTTTTAAAAAAAGTTTGCCCAACAATTGCTTTTGCTTTTTTTGGACTATCATTTTTAGAGGCCTGCTCCTCCGGAGATGATTCAGACAATTACAATCCTGGAAATGATGATCAAAACGGGGGGTCTGATAATAATGACAACAATAATAATCCGTTAGGATATACTTCTTCGGGAAGTGTTTTTACGATTGATTTAAACCATCCTAATTTTTCAAACCTATCGTCTGTGGGTGGATGGATGAATGGATATAGTATTGGTCTTAGNATGCTNTTTNTAAGAATAAGCTCTGATCACATTCAAGCATATACAAACGTGTGTCCTCATCAAGGAACTCAAAATCAGTGGCAATTGATTGGTTCAAACTTCAGGTGTAATAGCCATAATAACACTTATGATTCTTCATGTGAAACCTCTAATTCCCTGCCCTGCTTTTCAACAAATATTGATGGAGATAATTTAATAGTTGCNACTTAATTCGCAGCCTTTATTATCTTAAATGTTTTATTTCCAACGGAAAAAAAGAAATTCCCNTGGGGTATATTATCTAGNTTGACAGTATTTATTCCGTCAACTAAATCAAAGTCTTCTATTAATCTTCCTTTGATATCGGTAATTTTTAATTTTTTACTATTTGTTGAATTATTAATTGTAAGTTGATTTTTAACAGGATTTGGATAATAACTAATCCCATTTAAATTTGTACTACCTAAATTCAAACTACAATCATCAATTAGTCCATTTATTGAAAAGTTTGATACAAAATTCCAGATTTCTGTATCTGAGTTAATATCCATATTTCCAAAACTTCCAGGCCAATCATGTCCGCCACCATTTACCCTCAATTCTGAGACGATAACACATGAATCTCCGTTCTCCCAGATCCGCTTAGTAACAGTAGAGCCATCACTATTGTTGTAATCAGGAAGTTCAATTTCAACAGGAACATTTTCTGTATTATTGAAATCTACCCAATACTGGTGAGTATCATCGGCAGAAATATAATATGTTACTCCATTATAAACNACACCATTATAATTNGATTCATAATCTTCNGTTCCAAGAATTGTCATTATTGCAGTGGGATGTTCAGGGTTACAATTTTCATATTGATATTGACCCATCGTTCTAGCAACAGCTACACCTGATGCAATTTTATTGTTTAAACGACAAAGTAATTCATATACAAATTCACCGCCCAAAGAATAACCACATGCATAAACCCTTTCAAGATCGATTTGATATTGATTTGAAAGCTCTGAAATTAAAGCATCGATAAAATAAATATCATCATGATCAGAGTCACCTTTGAAAATCCAGTTTAATGATCCATCATCAGTGGGGTCGGCGATTGCTTGTGGATANACCAAAATAAAATTATTTTCATCTGCTAAGTTTCTCATATCAGAAATAGCNATTTGTNCTTCTGAAGTACCGTTTCCACCATGAAAATTAAACATTAATGGAGATAAAACATCTTGAGAGTAACTACTTGGAATATATAACTCATATTCCCTGGTGTTCCCATCATACTCAATTGTTTGACTGATAAAATTCTGAGCTGTTAATATCTTACAAAAAAGCAATAGAATTATTAAAGAAATAAATCCGTTTTTGTTCATAACACAAAAATAAAAAAACCTTCTCAAATTGAGAAGGTTTTTTGGCGGTCTGGACGGGACTCGAACCCGCGACCCCATGCGTGACAGGCATGTATTCTAACCAACTGAACTACCAGACCTTTTTTGCGTGAGCAAATATACATTTGATTTTGATTAGAACAAATATTTTCTTTTAAATAAATTTTGATTTAGTACTCAGGACANCCAAAACAATCTTTGTTGTTTAAGAAATCATAAGTGATGGAAAATTCAGAAATACCTCCATCTCCTCCAATTTTACTTAAATTAAAGTCATATGAATATCCAAATTTAAATCCTTCCCAAGCCATTCCAATTATAGGGTTAATCGATGTAACTAAATGACTTTCATTTTCTGTTTGAATAGGGTTTGTTGTTGCAGTAAGTGCAAAAGANAATCTATCGAAGACATATTGAAAGCCTAAATCGAACCTATCGTATTTAGCCTGCTTCATAAAGTTTGTTATGAAGTATACACTGCTATCACTATTGTATTGTAGAATAGGTAATTCTAATGATGCATGTACAGAAATAAATATGTCTAGAGGTATATCACCTTGTGAAACCATTGAGACATTTGGTCTATTAAGATGTCTTAAAGTAATTCCAATCCAGTGATTATCATTGTTAAATAAAAATGATGCCCCAATGTCAACATATCTTGCGTTTTCTCCAAGAACGATGGGATCAAATGTATTTGAGTTAATAATATTTTGGAATATATTAATCTGATCTTCAAATAATAAGTTGTCAAATCCAAAATCTTTAGTTGCAAAACCAAAAGTTACACTTGGTCTAAAGTCCCATTCGTAGTTGATTTGAACCTTATAAGCCCAACTTAAATTTAATTGCTTCAAAGAATAATTTGTAAATGTCTCCTGATGATTCATTAAACTTATTCCTACACCACTATTNAAATCTGGATACCAATCATCAAAATATAAGTATTGAGAATTTAGATTAAAATCAAAACCTGACCATTGCTGATTTTTATAAAGTAATCCAGCCTTTGTTGTTTCGTAAAATCCTGAGAAAGAAGGATTAATACTTTCAGGAACCATAAAGGACTGAGTAAAAGCAGGATCCTGTGAGTATGATTTCACAGAAAATATAATTGCCAATATTAAGATAATTCTTTTCATCATAATTTTATCTTAGTAATACAAACACTCCTCTTAAATTAATTTCCTCATTATAAATTGTAGTACCTTTTACTACAATTAAATAATTTCCATTCTCAGCTAATTTACCATTTAAGCTTCCATCCCAACCGTTAAGTTCAAGATTATTCTCATAATAAATTAACGANCCAAAAGTATCATAAATACTCATTTCAATATTNTTAACACAAGCATAGACTGGTCTAATAGTATCATTCATTCCATCTCCGTTTGGTGAGAAGGCATTTGGTAAAACAATATCATAACCGTCAGTGATTTCAATTTCTACTGTGTTTACCTCAACGCAACCATAGTTGTATTCAACAGTTTGTGTTACCATGTATGCGCCAGAATTAAGATACTGATGCGTCACAACTTCACCAGTCACTAGTGCACTTCCATCACCAAAATCCCATATAACACTTGTGTAATCACCAGATGAAGTATTGACGAAGCTTAGCTCATTAAATATACTTACTCCACAATCGATATTTCCATTACTATCATAATCAAATGAAGCCTCTCCTAACTCATCAAAGTCAATTAATATATCGGTACTCACTTGACAACCATATTGATCAGTAACAAGTACATTATATAAACCATTTTGATATGCTGTCATAAATGTATTATCATTAATACTTACAGAACCACCTGACCAATTAACAGTGTAAGGGCCTAATCCTCCAGAAATTGTTATTCTGTTTTCTTGCGTAACAAGATTATTCTCACAGAATGGAACAATTTCAGTGTCTAGCTCAACCGTTAAATCGTCTTGTCTAAAGATGTTAAAGGTTTGAGAAATCGCTGTACAACCTTCACTGTCAGTTACAGTTACACTGTAGTCTCCTGGGCCAATATTATTCAAGTCTTCAGTGATTGCACCATTACTCCAAAGGAAATCATAAACTCCTGAACCTCCAGTTACTGTTATATTGATGTTTCCACTATTTGGATCGTTACAATCTAAAGCATCTACTGTTGTTCCAGTAATTTCAATTTCACTTAACACACTAATACTAAATGTTTGAGGATCACCAATACACACTACTCCGTTATTTTCATAAGTAGGAGTTACCGTAATTGTGGCTACCTCAGTGATTGGAGATAAGTTTAATGCTGTGAATGAAGGAATATCTCCATTTCCAGTTGATGATAGACCAATTGATGTATTGTCATTAGTCCATGTGTATGTAGTATTACCATCCGTATTTGGAGTTGTAAATTCTATTATCGAAGAAATTTCATTATTACATAGTACAACATCCTCAACATTATCCATTTCTGGTGATGGATTAACTGTTATNGTGAATGTCTCAGCATTACCATCACAGATAATTCCATTATTCTCATAACTAGGAGTAACAGTTATTGTTGCACTTATAGTTGACTGAGTTGAATTTGTAACTTGGAAACTAGGAATTCCACCTTCACCAGAATCAGCCAATCCAATAGCCACATTATTATTTGTCCAATTAAATGTTGTTAAACCATCAGTATTTGCAGTACTAAACGAATATACAGGAGTAAATTCACCATCACATAAAATTGTATTATAATCGGCCAGACCGTTTACTTGTGCTGAAGGATTAACAGTTATAGTAAATTGCTCNGGATTTCCAGAACAAANAACTCCATTGTTAGTGTATGTAGGCGTTACTGTAATTGTTGCAGATTGTGCACTAGTTGATGTGTTTACAACCGAAAAAGAACCAATATCTCCAGTTCCAGCCGATGGTAATCCNATTGAAGTATTTGTATTCGTCCAATTATATTCAGTAACACCATCGGTATTTAGAGTGGTAAATTGAATCGGATCTGTCAATTCATCATTACACAATATTTGATTATCAATAGGATTTACTTGAGCCCCNGGATTTACCGTTAGAACAAATGTTTCAGACGGTCCTGTACACTCAACTCCATTGTTAGTGTATGTAGGTGTAACAGTTATAATTGCATTTTGAGAGTTGGCAGCNTCGTTTAAAACTTCAAAACTTGGAATATTGCCAATTCCACTATCAGCTAATCCAATTANAGGATTAGTATTTGTCCATTCNTATGTTGTTANTCCATCNGTATTTGTTGTAGTAAATTCAATTGGGGCAGTTACTTCTCCTTCACATAAATCTTGATCGTTTATAGCATTGACTTGAGCAGTTGGATTTACAGAAATTGTAAAAGTCTCTGATGGACCATCACAACTAACTCCGTTATTTGTATAAGTAGGTGTAACTACAAAGGTAGCTGTTTGAGATTCAGATGTATTGTTTAAAACTACAAAGCTACCAATGTCTCCTGAACCACCGGCAATTGGAAGTCCAATTGTAGTATTATCATTTGTCCAGTTGAATACAGTTGTTCCATCCGTGTTTGTAGTTGTAAACTCAATTGCATCAGTGGATTCACCATTACATAATACCTGATCAACTACAGAATCAACCTGTGCAGTTGGATTGACAGTGATTGTAAAGGTCTCAGATGGACCTGTATTACTTACGCCTCCGCTTTCAAAGGTTGGTGTTACAGTAATCGTTGCTATCTGAGTTGTATTTGAAGAGTTAGTAGCAGTAAAGCCTTGAATTGTTCCATTTCCAGATGATGCCAAAGAAATAGATGTATTATCATTTGTCCAAGAATAAGTTGTAACACCTCCAGTATTCTCAGTTGTAAATACAATTGGATTTATTATATCATCATCACAAACAACTATATTCTCAATAGGATCTATTTGAGCAGTTGGGTTAACGGTAATTATAAAGGTGTCTGTTGGTCCTGAATTACTATTACCACCGTTTTCAAATGTTGGTGTAACAACTACAGTCGTTGTTATAGGACTAGTTCCTGTATTTACGGCAGTAAAACCAATATCACTTGATCCAGTATTGGTTAAACCTGTGGTTGGGTCTGTATTGGTCCAAGTATAAGTTGAAGTTCCGCCTGTATTAATTGTTGAGAAAGGTATATCAACATTATCTCCGTCAGTAACTACCATATCAACTGTTGGGTTTACCTGTGCTGTTGGATTTACAGTTATTTCAAATGGAGTTGCAGGCCCTGTACAACTAACTCCACCATTTTCAAATGTTGGTGTTACAGTAATTGTAGCAATAACAGGACTTGTACCTGTATTAATCGCAGTAAAGGCTGGAATATCTCCGGTTCCGGATGCCGCCAATCCAATTGAAGTTAAATCATTTGTCCAACTAAATGTTGTTGTACCGTTTACATTTGTTGTTGAGAATTCCACTAAAGCTGTGTCAAACCCGTTTGAAACTATTTGATTACCAACTGAATTTACTTGACCAGTTGGGTTAACAGTTATTTCAAATGTTATTGGATCACCAACATTTGTATCTCCTCCATTTTCAAAACTAGGTGTTACGACTATTGATCCAGAAATTGGGGCATCAGTGGTATTTGTAGCAGTAATATCAATGTTTCCGGTACCTGTAGCATCCAACCCAATTGCTGTATTATCATTTGTCCAAGAGAAAGTTGTGGTACCTCCAGAAACTATACTTGAAAATTCTATAACTAAATTCTCATCATTACAAATAACTTGATCATCTACTGGATTCACCTGAGCTTCAGGATTAACTGTAACTGTATAGGCTGTAGGCAATCCTTCACATTCAAATCCATAGTTAGGATATGTAATTGGTGTGGTGCCAATATTAGTAGAAGCTTCAGTTAAATTTTCTGCAAAAACATATACCTGCTGACCTGTTGTAGTAGTTGGTTTATCATATGCAGTAGCTAAAGAACCCTTAGCAACAATTCTAACAATTTCATCCTGATTATTATCTTGATAAACAATAACAAATGCAACAATTTCTGAAGAATCCCACATATAATCTAAAGCTAATTCAATAAATTCAGTATCAGTTAGATTAGGATAGCTGGATTTATACAAACTAGTTGAAGATGTAGAGGGCCAATTTACGCCACCTCCTGCAACTGCAGCAAAATTAAAATAACTAACAGCACTTGCGCCTGTCGCTACTGCAGAGTAAACAACATCTAGAGGTCCAGTAGTTGAGTTAATCAAAGTTTCTGCTGGAATGTTATCCGTTCCTGTTAAAGTGGTTACACCAGTAATTCCTGTTGGAACTGAAACAGTCCATTCAAAATCTACACCTGATGTTGGGCTTGTTAGATTAACTGNAGTAGTTGTTTCACCAGTTGTTATTACTTGATCATTTTCTGAGAAGTTAACTAATGGTGATGGGTTTACTGTAATTGAAAAAGTTTCCACTGTACCTGTACAGCTAACATCATTATATGTATAAACTGGAGTTACTGTAATATTTCCAACAATTGGAGCAACTGCAGAACTTGTAGCAGTAAAACTTGATATATCACCAGTACCGCTAGAAGCAAGTCCTATGGCTGTATTATCATTTGTCCATGTGTAGGATATCGTTCCTTCATCGCCATCCTCTCCAGTAGTTGAAAACTCTACAGCTAATGTATCATCACCATTACATAGCACCTGATCGGCAACTGCATCAACACCAACAGTTGGGTTTACAGTGATGACAACTTCAAATGGATCACCCTTACAACCATTGAACTCAGACTGAACAGTGTAAGTTAATGTTGCTAGTGAGTCAGTTATATTAGTTAATGTTTGGCTAATTGAGGCTTGGGATGCTCCTTCGGATCCACCGGTAATTGCACCAACTGGATTACTTACTGGTGCTGACCAGCTATATGTTGTTCCTACAGGAACTATCTCAGTAGGAGAATTATCAGTCGGTTGAATATTAAATGTTTCACCGTCACAAATTGTTTCATCCTTGTCAGCAATAACAGGGACCGGTTGAATGGTTAACGTATATTCAAAAGGTGTTCCAGCACAACCATCTGCTATCGGAGTTATTGTGTAAACCAAGTCTTGATCAGAATTGGTTGTATTTGTAATAGTCTGTGAAGGGATAAATGCAGTTGTTCCACTTTCATCATATCCAGTTAAGCTTGTATTTTCAGTTGCTACCCAAGAGTAAGTAGTACCTGCAATATCTGAGGTAAAATCAAGCTGCAATGAATTATCTGCTGAACATACATCCTGTGATGTAACAGTATTTGTAATTGTCGGTGTTTGACTTAACGTAATTACAACGGTGTCTGATGCCGGTGTATCACAATTTGAACCAACTGTAACAGTAATATTATATGTTCCAAATGAATTTAATTGTATCGTTGGAAATTCGTCTGAGTTTGTAGTTCCATTTACAAATGCATAATCAGAATTGGTAATTCCAGAACCAGAAACTGTCCAGACATAATCTGTTGGAGCAGAATAACCAGTAGAATAAGTTGGTGTAATTTGATTAGCAAAATCAACTAATAAAGTATTAGTTGAACAATATGTTTGTGATGCAATCGGGAAGGAAACCGTTGGATTGCCAAGAACATCAAAAGTTTCTGAATGTGTATCAGAACCACACTCTGTAGTAACAGTCAAATCAACAGTGTAAGTTCCAACCTCAGTAAATGTTATAACCGGGTTTTGACTATTCAATGTTGTTGGATTACCATCATTATCATTTCCAAGCGTGTATCCAGTGTTAGGAGAAACAGACCAAACATATGTTGGTGTTTCATTTGGTAATGTGGGATCACAAGTGGCTTCAATTATATTTGATGCATCAGTCAGGGTAATCTGTTGATTTTGACATATATCTCCAATATCATTAAAGTCCGCATCGGGAATATCTTCGATGTTTACGGTATCTGTGTATACAGACTCAGCTAAACATGCAGCTGGGTTTACAGCTATCAATTTTATTTCCCAACAACCAACTTCATCAACATCTGAAGCAGGGATTAATAAATCATCTCCAACAACCCACGATGAATTTAATAGTGATACAGGTAAAAANTCAGANAAACTTGGNTTTTTGACCTGCCAATCATAGTTTACTTCACCAGCACAAGCCCCGGAACTAGTAGGGTATGAACCAGGAATTGTAGTGTTTATTGCTTCAATGTCCTCACTAATACACTGCTCAGGGTTTAAGTTGAATTTAGCTTCAGGTGATTCCGCAGTTGCAATTTCCTTTGATGCACCTAGTCCATTTTGAACATATGTTCCACACTGAGGGTCATTTCCTGTGTCAACAAGGCCTTTATTGTATAATTTTTTTGAAACGATGAAGCTACTATTACCATTTGCACTACATGAAGGTTGATCAAATACATGAGTAATTGGATCAACTGGGTCTGTGTAAAGGTCTAATAGTTCAGCTTGGGTATATATAAGAGGTGATGAACCGTCACCAAAATTTATCACATAATATGACCCCATGTAGTTACTTCCAATACCAAGATTTGAAATATCTACAGAGAAGGTTACTTCTTCACCCACACAAACAGTCTCAGAAGAAGCATTACCAAAAATTGTTGCACTGGTGTGAAATAAAAATGTGTAAGCAAACACACTTACATTACCCGATGAATCTGTTTCTGTTACTTCAAAATTATAGGTCCCCACAGGTAAATCTGCTGGTATTTGGTATATATTACCTGAAATAGCAGAAACAGCAGTTGAAGTACCATTTTCAATATCAATAAGTCTTACCGCAATAGTATTATTTGAATCTGTGGGATTCACAGTGAAAAACTGATAACTCGAAGGCATACTACCCGAAAGTGAGTTATAGTTTTGATTCATAGACCCAATGTATGGGTTAATAATATTAGCATCTTCATTCAAACACTGTGTAAAGTTGGAGTTTGAATCCATGTTTGTTGTTACACTAGGAACATCAGAAATGCTAGAAGTACATTCACCAACAGAGATTGTTGATGTTGAGGCACTTGTTACAGCAGGCTGTGTAGATCTGACTCTAAGTTGATAATCCCCAGCTGCCAAATTTGCTGGAAGAGTTCCGTTGATCAAGGGAGTATAAAAGTCGTAAACCGTACTAAGAGTTGTAGGGTTTGACCAATCACCACCAGCACCTGAAAGCTCAAGAATGAATGAATTATTTGCTGAATCCTGAAGGTTTCCTGCATTTTCAAGCGTGAATACACCAGTAGGGTTAATATGCACAGAAACTCCACTTCCAGGACAGTAATCATTTGAACTATTGAAATTTACAATATCAATAGTTTGTGCAAATGAAAGCACAAAGAAAAATAAGAATAATATGGTTAGCCTTATTTTATGCATGGTCCTAATTTGGCCTACAAATATATAGGATTTTTTTTAGATAAGGCTATCTAGAGCTTGAGCGTAGTCATTTTTGGAAGAAACTCCTACTTTTCTGTCAACAAGTTCACCATTCTTAAATACAAGAACTGTGGGGATGTTTCTTACGCCGAATTGAGCGGCATATTGTTGATTTGAGTCAATATCAACTTTTCCTACGACAGCTTTTCCTTCATACTCCTCACTAAGTTCATCTATTATAGGGCCAACCATTCTACAAGGCCCACACCAAGCTGCCCAAAAATCAACCAATACTGGCTTATCACTTTTTAATACTGTTTCTTCAAAATTGCTATCTGTAATCTCTAATGCCATAATTATATATTTTTAAAGCTCAAAAATAAGTATTTTCTCTAATTTAATTTGTAAAAAATATTTTTTCCTTCAAGTTCACTTAGAAGTTTAGGTGAAATGTTTACTTTTTGTTTTTCGCTATCCATCTCAACCATAATTTTTTCTTCATCATCATACACAACAAAACTCAAATTATGTTTTCCGTCGTGTTGACTTAGAAGGGATTTTATTGAGCTTATTTTTTCATTTTTGATATCATCCAATTTAAGTTGAATTGATAATTTTTTTGCAAATGTCTTAACTACATCCTGTAATAGTTTGAAGTTTGTGTACTGAATCCTTGGCTCCCCTCTAACTCCGGTTTCTTTATTTAGCCATCCTTCAACAATCTTGGTTTTAATATGAAGGAAATTATTTAAGGTTAGGAAATGTTTAAACTTAAGATATTCTTCTCCAAAAATTCTAAAGTTATATGAATCAACATAATCCTCTAATACAAAAAATGCCCAGCCTTTTCCTTGTCTGCTAACCCTGTGTTCAACTTCAGTGATAACACCCGCAACCGTAATTTCCTTATTAACAAAGTCTTTTGGAGACTTAAATACACTCACATCTCCGTTACAAAACGACTCCATTTCAACTTTGAAATCATCTAGTGGATGACCAGAAATATAAATACCAACAACCTCTTTTTCTTTTGTTAACTTTTCAATAGTTGGCCATGGTTCAACCTCAGGAATAGACGGACTTGAAACTTGTAAATCATTTGTTCCTGCAAAAAGACTTACTTGAGATGAGTTTTTATTTTCTTGGAATTTGTTTCCATGTCTCAATATTTTCTCAATAAATGTTATTCCATCACCATTATCATGAAAATATTGTGATCTATTAATTTCAAATGAATCAAATGCTCCAGCTGCAGCTAAACTATCAAAAGCTTTTTTATTGGCAGCCCTCAGATCTACCCTTTGGGATAAATCAAATATTGATTTATAAGGACCATTCATTTTTCTCTCACTTACTATTGCTTTAACAGCTGAAGCTCCAACCCCTTTTATCGCCCCCATTCCGAAGCGAATTGCATTATCTTTATTTACAGAAAACTTATAATATGACTCATTCAAATCAGGTCCCAAAACTTCTAATTTCATTCTCTTACATTCACCCATAAAAAATGTTACATTTTTTATGTCATTCATATTGTTAGATAATACTGAGGCCATGTATTCGGCAGGATAATTAGCCTTTAGAAATGCGGTCTGATATGCAATCCATGCATAGCATGTTGAATGAGATTTGTTAAAGGCATAGCTTGCAAAAGCCTCCCAGTCTTTCCATATCTTTTCTACCTTTTCAATTTTAAAACCCTTCTTTTCAGAATTCTTTAAAAACTTAGGCTTCATTTTATCCAGAACATCTTTTTGTTTTTTACCCATCGCTTTTCTGAGTATATCCGCTTCACCTTTTGAGAAATTTCCAATTTTTTGAGACAAGAGCATTACTTGCTCTTGATATACGGTTATGCCATAAGTGTCTTTTAAATATTCTTCCATTTCGGGTAAATCATAGACAATTTTTTCATCTCCATGCTTTCTTCTAATAAAACTTGGAATATATTCCATTGGTCCTGGCCTATATAAAGCATTCATTGCAATTAAATCGTCAAAAACAGAAGGTTTTAGATCTTTAAGGTGTTTTTGCATACCAGGAGATTCATATTGAAAAATACCTACAGTTTCTCCTCTTTGAAATAATTCGAAGGTTTTCTTATCGTCAATAGGAAAATTATCTGGATCTAAATCAATTCCGTATTTAGCTTTAACAATTTTGACTGTATCCTTTATGAGGGTTAAGGTTTTAAGACCTAAAAAATCCATTTTAAGTAATCCTGCTTGTTCAACGACGGCATTATCAAATTGGGTAACAAATAAGTCGGAATCTTTTGCCGTTGCAATTGGAACGAAATTTTTTATATCATCAGGTGTAATAATTACCCCACAAGCATGGATTCCTGTATTTCTTAACGTTCCTTCAAGCAATCTAGCCTGTTTAATTGTTTCAGATTCAAGATTGTCAGACTGTGATATACTTAACAACTGATTTATTTTATCTAAATCATCAGCCCTAAATTTATTTCTTAGTTCTTTGTGATCAGTTTCAAAAATTGAACTAAGTTTTGTCATATTTGGCACCAACTTCGCAATTCTATCCGCATCACCAAGAGGTAAATCTAAAACTCTTGCGGTATCTCTAATAGAAGATTTAGCAGCCATGGTACCATAAGTAATTATTTGGGCAACCTGATTTTCGCCATATTTATCTATTACGTAATTAATAACTTTATTTCGTCCAACATCATCAAAATCAATATCAATATCAGGCATACTAACCCTTTCTGGGTTTAGAAATCTTTCAAAAAGTAAATCATATTTTATAGGATCAATATTTGTAATCCACAAACAATATGCGACTACTGATCCTGCAGCTGATCCTCTTCCTGGACCAACAGAAACGTTCATTTCTCTAGCCTTTCTTATAAAATCCTCAACAATTAAAAAATACCCAGGATAACCAGTGTTTTTAATGGTATCAAGCTCAAACTCGATTCTTTCTTTTAAATCATCATCAATTTTTTCATACCGCTTTTCTGCTCCTAAATAGGTCAAATGCCTTAAGTAATTATTTTCTCCTCTTTTACCTCCGTCATCTTTATCTTTTGGGTCGACGAATTCTTCAGGGATTTCAAATTTTGGCAATAAAACCTCATTAGTTAAATCAAATGCCTCAATTTTAGAAACAATCTCGTTTGTATTTGAAAGTGAGCTTGGAATATCAGCAAATATCTCTTTCATCTGATCCTGAGTTTTAAAATAATACTCATTATTTGGTAGTCCAAACCTAAACCCTCTTCCTCTTCCTTTTGGAGTTGATAGTTTTTCTCCTTCCTTTACACAAAGTAAAATATCGTGAGCGTCAGCGCTAGAGTTATCTAAGTAAAAAGTGTTATTTGTTGCAACTAGCTTTACTTCATGTTTTTTAGAAAATTCAAGCAAAACATTATTAACTGTATCCTCATCATCCTGATTATGGCGATTAACTTCAAGATAGAAATCATCCTTGAAGTTATTTTTCCACCATATTAAAGATTCTTCAGCTTCTTTTTTTCCAGTGCTAAGGATTTTATTAGACACTTCTCCATACAAATTACCAGATAAGACAATTAAATCTTCTTTGTATTCGAGTACTAAATTTTTATCAACTCTGGGTACATAATAAAACCCTTTTGTGTAAGCTAATGACGATAATTTTGAAAGGTTATTATAGCCATTTTTATTTTTAGCAAGAAATACAACCTGATATCCATTATCTCTATAATTTTTATTTAAATGATCTTCACAGACATTTAACACACACCCAATAATTGGTTTTATTAAACTTTTTTTCTCTTCAGAACTCTCATTTATTTCTCTTATTACTCTATTTTTCTTCTTTACTGCATCTACAAATCTAAATGCTCCCATCATATTTCCTAAGTCTGTTATTGCAACAGCTTTCATATTATATTCAAATGCTTTGTCAACTAAATCTTTGATTTTGATTGTTGATTGTAGCATGGAAAATTGGCTGTGATTGTGAAGATGAGTAAAATCAATATCGTCAAGATTTATATTGCCTGAATCAATTATTTGCTGATCTAAAGGCTCATTTTCATTTTGCTGAATTTTACTCTTTAAATCTTTAGATTTTTTCTTGAGATTTATGTGTTTAATTCCCGCTTTTTCTATTACGCTAGGATTATTTTCAGCGAACTTTTCAAAATAATCGTCAGTCGACTGTAGCTGTTCTTTTTTGAAGTTTTTGATTCTTATCAGCTCTAAAAAACAACGGGCAGTTGCCTCAACATCGGCTGAAGCATTATGGGCTTCTTCAAAAGATGATTCAAAGAGAAATTGATGTAATTCGGTTAAGGTTGGCAATTTAAATTTTCCACCCCTTCCTCCAGGCAATTTACATAAGTCTGCAGTAAGTTCTGTACAAGTGTCTAAAACATCGGTAGATTCGATATTTGAAATAATATTTCTTCTGTAAAACTCACAGCCAATTACATTCAAATCAAAGTTTACATTATGGCCAATTATGAATTTTGATTTGGAAATTGAATTATTAAATTCATTCAACACACTATCCAGTTCGATACCTTCAGCTTCAGCCAGCAAAGTTGAAATTCCATGAATTTTTTCAGATTCATAGGGGATATCGAAATTATCTGGCTTGATAATATAACTTTTACTTTCAATTAGATTACCTATTTCGTCATGAACTTGCCATGCTAACTGAACACATCTAGGCCAATTTTCAGTATCTGAAATAGGCGCCCTCCAATTCTTGGGCAAACCGGTGGTTTCGGTATCAAAAATTAAATACATTCTATACTATAGATTTAATCCTGTTCTCCAGAATTTACAGGAATTTTATAGAAAACTCCTTCAGAAACATTAATCGTATATTGTCCAGTACCATTGTAAGCGTCAAAATGAAAATGACCACTGATGGTATTGTTAACACTGTCAATTTCTTGAATATCTAAATAGCCATCGCTTAAAAATGCTATACTTCCAATTCCATCGTTTTGAGTTGAGTACTGTAAGGTATCTTGAAAAATTGCATAATCATCAGTCCAACTATAAAAATTGTATCCGCTTACCTCTGGAGAGTTAACAACAAACGATATTACACCAAAAGGGTTGGTACCAGAAATTGAAAGCTGGTTATTTTGAATAGTTGCAATAAAATCTTCAGCAATCCATTGGTTATTACCATTTACAGTCGCCTGAAATACAGGCGTTTTATTTGTGAGATCATCTTCACAGTTAAAAACTACTAGTAGAGATAATGCGATAAATATTTTTTTCATTTAAGAATATCGATTTGAGTAAATGTAATACAAAAAAATCAAAGAATTGTATGTGAATTAGAATTTTATACTATATTTGCCAGCTCATTAATAAACTTGGTCGAGAACCTTAAAATTTAATAATTATGTCAGTAAAAATAAGACTACAAAGACACGGTAAAAAAGGTAAACCATTTTACTGGATTGTCGCAGCAGACTCACGTTCTAAAAGAGACGGAAAATACCTTGAAAAACTAGGTACTTATAATCCAAACACAAACCCAGCAACAATAGAAATTGATATTGACTCTTCAGTTAAGTGGCTTCAAAATGGAGCTCAACCAACTAAAACTGCGAGAAACATCCTTTCATATAAAGGGGTTATGTTAAAATATCACCTATTAGGTGGTGTAATTAAAGGGGCTTTCAACGAAGAAGAAGCCGAAAAAAGATTTGATGCTTGGTTAGAAGAAAAAGCTCAAAGAATTGACAAAAAGAAGTCTGAACTGCAAAAACTCAAAGAAGAGAAAAAAGCCAAAGCTCTCGAAAACGAAAAAATTGCTAATGAAGCAAGAATCAAAGCCCAAGAAGAAGCTTTAGCNGCTCCAGCAGAAGANGCTCCAGCAGAAGAGGCTCCAGCAGANGAAGCTCCAGCAGAAGAAGCTCCAGCAGAAGAAGCTCCAGCAGAAGANGCTCCAGCAGAAGAAGCTCCAGCAGAAGAAGCTCCAGCAGAAGAAGCTCCAGCAGAAGAAGCTCCAGCAGAAGAAGCTCCAGCAGAAGAGACTCCAACAGAAGAAGCTCCAGCAGAAGAGGATTCTGATGAAGAATCAAAATAACTTAAGTTATTTATCATTAATTTTTTAAATTTATAGATAGTCTACACTAATCTATGAATCAAAGTAAATTCTTCTATTTAGGTAAAATAACAAGGAAGTTTAGCTTCAAAGGAGAGTTAATAATTTTTTTGGATACCGATAGCCCTTCAACATACTACGATTTAAAAAAGGTGTATGTAAAAGAAGATGATACCTACCTACCATATTTTATTTCTGAAATATCAAAATATAAAAACAATAGTGTCAGAGTAAAATTTGAAGATATTGAAAATGAGTCAATGGCATCAAATCTTATCAATAAAGAAATTTTTTTACCAATTAATGAACTTCCTAAGCTTGACGGCAAAAGGTTTTATTATCACGAAGTTAATGGTTTTCAAGTTGAAGATATTAGACATGGTAAAATCGGTGAAATTGAGTATATAAATGATCAAACACCTCAGCACCTTTTTGTGATTAACAGCAATGATAAAGAAGTATTAATTCCTATTAATGATGACTTTATTTTAGAATTAGACAGAATTAATAAAACCATAAAAATGGACCTTCCCGAAGGCTTATTAAAAATTTATATTTAGAAATTATGGTAACTAAAATAAATGTAGACAAAGACATTAGACTAGCAGAAACTCTTCCAGCTAAATTTTATAAAGATGAAAATTTATTTGATATATCAAAGAAAAAAATCTTTTTAAGATCTTGGCATTGGATTGGAGATGACACTTTATTGAAAGAAAAAAATACTATCATTCCTTATAATATTTTACCAGAGTTTCTTGATGAACCTATATTAGTTTCTTGCTCTGAAGATGATAAATTAAGCTGTTTTTCAAATGTTTGTACTCACAGAGGTAATTTATTGATCAAAGAAAAGTGTAAGTCAAAAAAAATAACATGTAAATATCACGGTAGAAGATTTGATAACACTGGAAAATATGAATACATGCCAGAATTTGATGAAACTGCTAATTTCCCAAGAGAATGTGACAATCTACACAACTTTTCTTTATTTTCTTGGAACAGTTTACTATTTGTTGGCCTTAATCCAAGTTTTCAAATTGAAAATATTTTTAAAACAATTAACGACAGAATCTCATTTTTACCACTTAAAAAATTAAAGTTAGATGAGACATTGTCCAAAGATTATGTAATTAATGCAAACTGGGCATTATACTGTGATAACTATTTAGAGGGTTTTCACGTACCCTTCGTTCATAAGGATCTCAACGATGTACTTGATTACAATAATTATGACACTGAAATTTATGAATATTATAATATTCAAATTGGATATTCTAAAAAGGACGAAGAATGTTTTACGATTCCAAAAAACCATAAAGATTATGGTAAAAAAATTGCTGCTTATTATTACTGGTTATTTCCAAACTTGATGTTAAACTTTTATCCATGGGGTATATCAGTCAATCTTGTCTGCCCTGTTGAAATTTCAAAAACTAAAATTTTGTTTCGATCTTATGTTTTTGACAAATCAAAATTAAATACCGGTGCAAGTGGTGATTTAGATAAAGTTGAAATGGAGGATGAAGAAATAGTTCAAAGCGTACAAAAGGGTGTAAATTCTGCATTTTATAATACTGGAAGATTTTCTCCCACAAAGGAAAAAGGCGTGCATCATTTTCATTCGCTAATTTCACGCTTTTTTAATGAGAAATAAACCCCAAAATAATTTAAACTTCGATTACCATTATTTAAATTTGTAAAAAATTTAATTATGAAACCGGATTTGTTTGAAGCACCAGATTACTATAACCTAGATGACCTTCTTACTGATGAACATAAATTAATAAGAGACTCAGCTAGAGAATGGGTTAAGAAATCTGTTTCACCTATCATTGAGGAATATGCTCAAAAAGCAGAATTTCCAAATCATTTAATAAAAGAATTGGCAGATATTGGAGCTTATGGACCTTACATTCCTGAAGAATACGGTGGGCCTGGTTTAGACCAAATTTCATACGGACTTATAATGCAAGAAATTGAAAGAGGTGACTCGGGAATTAGATCCACAGCATCTGTTCAATCATCACTTGTTATGTATCCAATTTGGAAGTATGGAAATGAGGAACAAAAAATGAGATTTCTACCAAAACTTGCAACAGGTGAATTAATGGGCTGTTTTGGGTTGACCGAACCAGACCATGGCTCAAATCCAGGTGGAATGACCACAAACTATAAAGATAAAGGAGACCACTACCTTTTAAATGGTGCAAAATTATGGATATCCAATTCTCCATTTGCTGATATTGCAATTGTTTGGGCAAAAAATGAAGAAGGAAGAATACACGGTTTAATTGTAGAGAGAGGAATGGAAGGCTTTACAACACCTGAAACACACAACAAATGGTCATTAAGGGCTAGTTCAACCGGTGAGCTGATTTTTAATGACGTTAAGGTTCCAAAAGAAAATTTACTTCCTAATAAATCTGGACTTGGGGCTCCGTTAGGCTGTCTTGACTCTGCTAGGTATGGAATTGCATGGGGAGCTGTAGGAGCGGCTATGGATTGCTATGATACTGCACTTAGATACAGTAAAGAAAGAGTTCAATTTGGAAGACCAATTGGAGGATTTCAATTACAACAAAAGAAGTTAGCAGAAATGATTACTGAAATTACTAAAGCACAACTTCTGGCATGGAGATTAGGTGTATTAAAGAATGAGGGAAAAGCATCATCTGCACAAATATCAATGGCAAAAAGAAATAATGTTGAAATGGCAATAAAAGTTGCAAGAGAAGCCAGACAAATTTTAGGTGGAATGGGGATCACTGGAGAGTACTCGATTATGAGACACATGATGAACCTAGAAAGTGTTATAACCTATGAAGGTACTCATGATGTACATTTACTAATCACAGGATTAGATATTACTGGATTAAATGCTTTTAAATAAATTGCAAATGAACATAGATAATATACAGGAAAAAATTAAGAATCATAGAGACAGGCTACTTGAGCACAAATTGTATTCTAATATTGAGACTATTAAAGATTTACAGTTATTCACAGAGAATCATATTTACGCCGTTTGGGACTTTATGTCTCTTTTAAAAGCTTTACAAATAAGATTGACTTGTACAAAAACACCATGGCTTCCTAATAAAAATTCTCAAACAGCATATTTGATTAATGAAATTGTTCTGGCAGAAGAAACTGACATTAACCAAGCTGGTGAAAGAAAAAGTCACTATGAGTTGTATTTAGATGCGATGATTGATATTGGTGCTAAACCTGAAAAACCTGTTGAAATAATTAATCAAATTGCTAATTCTGAAGATATTTTCAAGGCAATTGAAAATCTAAAAATTCATGAGAATATTAAGGAGTTTTTAAACTTTACTTTTTCCGTAATCAAGGAAGGTAAACCTCATAAAATTGCGGCAATTTTTACATTTGGAAGAGAGAATTTAATTCCAAACATGTTTAATGAAATTCTTAGAGAATTTGAAAAGAATGTTACTGAAGGAGATATATCTAAGTTGATATATTACTTTGAAAGACATATTGAATTAGACGAAGACGAACACGGTCCAATGGCACTTGAAATGGTATCAATGTTAGCCGAAAATGACCATGAAAAATGGAAAGAAATTGAAGAAATTTCAATTGAAGCACTTGAAAAAAGAATTCTCTTATGGGACGCTATTAACGAACAAATTGAAAATAAAACGTGGACTGATTTGAGGTCGTCTGAACAAGAGACATACTCTCACGATTATAAAAATTTAAATCCTGATTTTAAATTCTAATTCAGCTTGAATGTTTGTTTTTGAAAAGACTATTTAATAGACTTTACTACTGATCCCTCAGCTTTCTTTAATGATCCGTCAAATCCTGCAACCCCCGAAACAGTGGTGTATTTTAAAATGAACTTTTTATCAGGATTAATTATTTTAAATGCAGCTTGACACATTAATGCTGCTTCATGAAATCCACACAAAATTAAATTTAATTTTCCGGGGTAAGTATTTATATCACCTATCGCAAAGACACCTGGAATATTTGTTTGATAATCTAGAGAATTATTGACAACTATCGAATTTTTTTCAATTTCTAATCCCCAGTCTGAAATTGACCCTAGTTTAGGAGTTAAACCAAATAATGGAATAAAAAAATCAGCACTTATTTCAATTTCTTCATTCTCTTTATTTATCAAAACCTTTTCTAAATGTTTGGAGCCTTTTAATTTATAAACCTCTGCGGGGGTAATAAGATCTATCTTATTATCGTTTTTTAATTTTTGAACTTTTTCAACAGAATCACTTGCACCTCTAAATTCGTTTCTTCTGTGAACTAATGTTACTCTTTTTGCAATTTTTGCAAGCTCAATTGTCCAATCCAAAGCTGAATCACCTCCACCAGAAATAACAACATTTTTATCCTTATAAATGCTTGGCTCTTTGATAAAATAAGAGACTCCTTTATCCTCANATTCCTCAATACCNTCAAAATTCGGTTTTCTTGGCTGAAATCCACCTAAACCGCCTGCAATTACAACTATTGGTGCATTATGTTTTGTTCCCTTATTTGTGGTGACAACGAACGAACCATCAGACTTCTTCTCAAGTTTTTCAGCTTTTTCGCCCAGGGTATATCCTGGCTCAAACTGACGACCCTGCTCGATAAGGTTATTTATCAGATCACCTGCTAGAATTTCAGGGTAACCAGGAATATCATAAATAGGTTTTTTGGGATATAATTCAATGCATTGACCACCAGCTTTGGGGAGTATATCAATCAAATGACATTTCATTTTTAGTAAACCAGCTTCAAAAACTGCAAATAAGCCCACAGGACCTGCCCCAATAATTAAAATGTCCGTTTTTATCATTTAGACCTCTACACTAATTACTTTTTCAATTTCAGGTACGTGTTTTTTTATGATCATTTCCACACCTGATTTTAAAGTCATCTGATTAACAGTGCATGTTGAACATGCACCTTCAAACTTAACTTTTACAGTTTTGTTTTCAACACTTACTAATGAAATATCTCCACCATCATTATTTAGAAATGGTCGAATTTCCTCAAGAGCATTTTCAATATTATTTATTAATGTTTTTTTCATTTTATTTACTTACAGCAGAACAACCTGCCATTGTTGTAATTTTTAATATCTCGGAGGGTGGTAAATCTTTGTTTCTTTTTACCAACTCCGAAACTAAATTTTTAGAAATCTCTTCGAAAGTTAATGAAATTTTAGAATTTTCTTGTAATGAAGCAGGATGACCAAAGTCTGAAGCTTCTCTAATACTTTGTACAATTGGAACTTCACCGAGTAACTTAACATTCATATCCTGAGATAGGTTTTTTGCACCATCTTTTCCAAAAATATAATACTTGTTTTCAGGTAATTCAAAAGGGGTGAAATATGCCATATTTTCGACGATTCCAAGAACTGGAACGTTTATACTCTTTTGATTAAACATTGCAATACCCTTTCTTGCATCTGCTAAAGCAATATTTTGCGGGGTGCTAATTATTACACTTCCTGTTACCGGTAAAGCTTGCAGAATACTTAAATGAATATCACCCGTTCCGGGGGGCAAGTCAACCAATAGAAAATCAAGCTCACCCCAAGTAGCATCAAATATCATCTGATTTAAAGCTTTTGAGGCCATTGGTCCTCTCCATATCACAGCTTGATCTGGTTTTGTGAAAAATCCTATTGATAAAATTTTAACACCATAGCTTTCAATGGGTTTCATTTTATTTTTACCATCTACATTTACACTTAAAGGTCTTTCATTAGCTATATCAAACATGATAGGAATTGAAGGACCATAGATGTCTGCATCTAGAATACCCACTTTAAATCCCATTTTTGATAATGTAATTGCAATATTTGAAGTAACTGTAGATTTTCCNACTCCCCCTTTTCCAGATGCAATCGCGATAACATTTTGTATACCTTTTATTGGATTTCCTTTAATTTGATTTTGAGGTGATTCGGTTTTTTCAACCTTGAAATTAATCTTAAGTTCAACTTTTTCAATGAAATTTTCAGAAATAATTTCTTTTATTGAATTTTCAATGTTTTTTTTTGATTGTAATGTGGGATTATTAGTTTCAATATCTAATAAAATCTCATTACCAAAAATATTCAGATTAATTATTTTAAAATCTTTCTTCTTATTTTTTTCAATAAGTGAAAGAATATTTTTCTTAGATAACTCCAAAATCAAAATTTTTTACAAATATACGTTGAATAAAAAAAAATAAACAGAATTAATTTAATTCTTTGGATGGATCCCAAACAAGATTTTTGAAGTTCATGACTTGGTCATTTTTTACTGTAATTCCTTCACTTTCAAGAAGATTTCTCATAAGATTTGANCCNGCAAAATGATGTTTACCGGTTAATATNCCAAGCCTATTTACCACTCTATGGGCAGGAATAGTTGGGTTACTGTGAGAGGCATTCATTGCATAACCAACAACTCTGGAGCTGCTTATTGACCCCAAATATCTGGCAATTAATCCATAAGTACTAACCCTTCCTGGTGGTATTAATTTTACAACTTTATATACTTTTTGAAAAAAATCTTTTTTTGAATCCATCCTATATTAATTAACTCTAAAGCTGAGATATGTTATTGGCTTATCTTCTTCTAAAAATTTTGACTCATAAAATGTTTTAATTTCCGTTACATATTTTGGAGATCCAGTTTGTTTATATATGTCATGATTTGAATAGATTAACTCAAGGAAATCATTCCCGCTAATTAATCCAAGCATATAGCCGTGTAAAAATTCACTATCAGTTTTAAGATTAATTATCCCTCCACTAACCATTATTTCTCTGTACTGCTTAATAAAGTTTAAATTAACCAGTCTGTGTTTTTCTCTTTTAAGTTTAATTTGTGGATCAGGGAAGGTTATCCAAATTTCTGAGACTTCATTTTTGTTAAAAATTTTTTCGATTAATTCAATTTGGGTTCTTAAAAAAACAACATTGTTTAATTTGTTTTCAATTGCATCTTTTGCTCCTTTCCAAAAACGCGCACCCTTAATATCTATTCCGATGTAATTTATTTCAGGATTTTCTTTAGCTAAAGCTACTGAATACTCACCTTTTCCACATCCCAATTCAACTACAATTGGATTTTTATTTTTAAAAATTAGTTTNCTCCAATTTCCCTTGAATTTAAAATTGTTATTGACAATTACATCTCTTTCGGGTTGAATAACATTTTTGAATGTCAAATTTTCTGAGAACCTCTTTAATTTATTTTTACTACCCAAGACAATTNATTTATNGGACTTTTGATTTTTTTAAAGAAAAAGAAAATTCACTTCCAATACCAACGGTAGACTGTACGTAAATATTTTCATTGTGAGCATCAATAATATGCTTAACTATTGCTAAACCAAGCCCAGAACCACCTTGACTTCTACTCCTACTAANATCTACTCTAAAAAATCTTTGAAAAAGTCTTGGCATATTTTCTTCACTTATACCTTCACCATTATCATTTACTTTTACCATTATATTTTCTTGGTCAGATTCAAAACTTATCTCCGTTGTGCCTTTTTCAGCCCCATAATTNATTGAATTTGTTATNAGATTAGTCAATACCTGCTCAATCCTATTCCTGTCAGCATCTACTAAAATTTCATTTTCATATATTTTGTTGAAAATGATTTTTATGTTTTTTTTCGAGGCACTAATTTCCAAATCCTCGATTATCTCTTCTGTTAGTTTAACAATATCAAACGACGTGATTTGTAGTTTTAGAGTTGATGATTCTAATTGAGTTATAAGATCTAAATCTTTAATTATATAAGTGAGTCGATCAACACTTTTTTCAGCTCTTTTTAAATATTTTTTAAGTAATTCTTTATCATNCATTGCTCCGTCTAACAGATTTGATATATACCCTTCAATGGCAAAGAGTGGTGTTTTAAGTTCGTGTGCTACATTTCCGACAAACTCTTTTCTGTACAGATCTTCTTTTTTTAAGGACTCTATTTCGGACCTTTTTAATTTTACAAACTCTTCTAAATCCTTTGCAAAGGAATTCATGTCTGAGTCGATAACTGACGTTTGAATTAAAGAGTCGCTTTCAAATTCTAAATCCTTNTAAATTTGTCTGACTCTTTCAAAAAATAACTTTNTCACTCTTAACTGAATAACAAGAAAACTTAAAACAAAAATTATAAATGAAACTAATACCGACTTTAAAGAAATTGTTAAGTCATTATAGTTAATTACAAAATATGTACCTATTGAAATATATAAGGATGAAAGTAAAGAAAATTTATAAGGGTTAAAGTTATTTTCTGATGGCATTAATTTTGAAATTTATACCCAACTCCTTTAACTGTTTTAAAGCAAGAATCTCCAATTTTTTCTCTCAATTTTCTAATATGAACATCAATGGTTCTATCTCCAACCACAACATCCTTACCCCAAACTGATTCTAAGATAAATTCTCTTTTAAAAACTTTACCAGGCTTTGAGCATAACAAAAATAATAATTCAAATTCTTTTCTCGGCAAAGAAATATCTTTTCCACTGAGAGACACTTTGTATCCAGACCTATCAACAATTAAAGATCCTAATTTAATGAGATCTCCTTCCTCCTTGGCAATCCTTCTTAACAGGGATTTAATTTTACTTTTTAAAACCTTTGGTTTGATAGGTTTTGTAATATAATCATCTGCACCAGCATTAAAACCAGCTATCTGACTGTAGTCTTCCCCTCTAGCAGAAAGGAATACAATTAATGAATTTCCAATTTCTGAATCATTTCTAATAATTTCACATGCTTCAATACCGTCCATTTCCGGCATCATTACATCTAAAATTATCAAGTCAGGTTTTACTTTTTTTGCAAGTTCAATTGCTTTAACTCCGTTTTCTGCAGTATAAACAAGATATCCGTCGCTTTTTAATGTGTAAGAAATAATTTCAAGAATATCAGGTTCATCATCAACTAATAGAATTTTAAAATTTTCTGAACCCAAAACATAAGATTTGTTATTTTAAATTTAATAAAAAAAAAGGATAAAATCTCGACTTAACGTTTTAATAATATATTTTTAATCTATGCATAATTTTGAAAAAATTTTTGATATTAAAAATCACTCGGAGTTTAAAAAACAATGTTTAGATATATATAATTTCCAATATGAAAACAATATGGTATATCAAAATTATTGTAATATGATTTGTGAAGATCCAACTGATGTAAATGAAATAAATAAAATTCCATTTTTACCGATTTCATTTTTTAAAACAAAAAAAATATTATCAACTGATAACTTTGAAAAAGTATTTTACAGCAGCGGAACTACAACAAATTCAAGAAGCAAACATTTCATTTCCAGTCTTAAACTTTATCAAAAATCTTTCATTAATAATTTTAAGCTTAATTATAGTGACATAACTCAATATACAATTCTAGCTCTACTTCCAAACTATTATGATAATAAAGACTCATCTCTTATATATATGATTGAAAAATTAATCAAATTGTCAAAATCAAAAGAAAGTGGTTTTTTTCTTGACGACTATATTAATTTGTCAAAAAAACTAATCGAACTAGATACAAAAAAAGAAAGAAAAACAATCTTAATCGGTGTTCCTTATGCATTGCTTGATATGATTGATTTTAATCAATTTCAACTAAACAATACAATTATAATGGAAACTGGAGGAATGAAAGGAAGGAGGAAAGAAATGGTGAGAACAGAATTACATGAAAAATTAAAACGTGGTTTTGGGGTAAGTAAAATNCATAGTGAATATGGCATGACTGAATTACTCTCGCAGGCTTATTCTAAAGGTGATGGTATTTTTAAAACACCTTCATGGATGAAAGTAATTATCAGAGATATTAATGATGCTCAAAACTTAGATTTTAACAAAAAATCAGGGGCAATTAATATAATCGACCTTGCTAATTATAATTCATGTAGTTTCATAGCTACAGATGATATGGGTAAGTATATCAACNANNATGAATTTGAATTAATCGGAAGAGTTGACAATAGTGATATAAGAGGATGTAACTTATTAGTTTAAACTTTTGCTTTCAGTATGAAAGTTTTTTTCTTTCCTCGATTTATGATAACATATTTATTCCTTATCAAATCTTTTTCGGAAACAATATAATTTTGATCAACCTTATTTTTATTAATCGATATTGAATTTTCAACTAAAGCCCTTCTAGCTTCAGAATTTGAACTTAAAAATCCTGAGTTCTCGTGAAGTATTTTTACAATTTCAATTCCATNTTTAAATTCTTTTAAACTTATCTCACTCATTGGAACACCATCAAAAATATCTAAAAAAATNTCTTCATCTATCTCATTAATTTCTTCTAAAAAGTTCTTGCTAAAAAGAACTTTAGATGCTTTCTCAGCATTGTCAAGTTCATTTTGGTTATGAACCATAAGTGTTACCTCAGCGGCTAATTTTTTTTGAAGTATTCTTTGATGTGGCTCTTNGTCGTGTTGGGAAATTATTTTTTCGATTTCATCCTTTTCTAGAAAAGTAAATATTTTAATATAATTTTTTGCATCCTCATCTGAGCTGTTTAACCAATATTGATAAAATTTATACGCAGATGTTTTTTTAGCATCTAGCCAAATATTTCCACCCTCAGACTTACCGAACTTTGAACCATCTGATTTGGTCATCAGAGGACATGTAAGAGCATAACCTTTACCATTATCAATCCTTCTTATCAATTCCATTCCGGTTGTAATATTTCCCCACTGGTCACTACCTCCCATTTGAATTGAACAGTTAAAATTTCTATTTAGAAATAAAAAATCATATCCTTGAACAAGTTGATAAGTAAATTCTGTGAAACTCATTCCAGATCCTGATTCTGAATCAATCCTATTTTTTACTGAGTCCTTAGACATCATGTAATTAACGGTAATATGCTTTCCAATGTCTCTAATAAAATCAAGAAAAGAAAATTCTTTCATCCAGTCATAGTTATTTTTTATCATTGCATGGTTTGGAAATTTTTCATCAAATGATAAAAACNGAGAAAGTTGTTTCNTGATACCGTTTTCGTTATTTCTCAGGGTTTCTTCATCTAAAAGATTTCTTTCAACTGACTTTCCAGAGGGATCACCAATCATTCCCGTGGCTCCTCCTACAAGTGCAATTGGCTGATGACCACTTTTTTGAAAATGAGCTAATAGTATTATTGGAACTAAACTACCTATATGCAATGAGTCGGACGTAGGATCAAAACCAATATAAGCAGTTCTCTGGGAATCTTTTAAATATTCTTGCAATCCAGGTGTAGAATCATGAATTAAACCTCGCCATTTTAGTTCATCTATAAAATCTACCATTATAATTTTTTTACAGTTATCGAAAGATAGTTTAATTTTCTAAGATATTAGAATTTAAGTCTCCACTTAAAGTTGGTTTCGACAATTCATTGTTTTTTGGAGTCTCAAGATTAATTTCCTGACTTCTTTTTGCTCTATCTTTTTTATAATTTTCAATGCTATCCACTATAATTTCCCTATTCATTTCAAGTTTATTTAAAACCTCCTCATATATTTTCAAATATCTTTCTAAATCCTTCGAATAATACTCATTACTTAATACAAACTGGAGACTATCAATATTGTATTTTTTAAGTATGTATTTTTTTGGCTTCATTCCATTGTTTTCTAGTATCCTTTTATTGATCCCCTTTGAAACACTGATCAATGACATATCATATAAAATATCAACCATTTTTTCCTCTGCGATTAAATTATCTGGAACTAAATTTTCGTCATTGACAAATCCACAGGAACAAAAAATAATTAATATAAGAAGTGTTTTTTTCATCTTTCAAACATGATTTTCATTCCCTTACCAGATTCTATAATTTTTCCATGTGAGAAAACAAGATTACCGTTAACCAATGTGTGTAATATTCTAGATTTAAATGTCTTATTTTCAAAAGGTGACCAATTACATTTATAAAGTAAATTATCTTTTGATACTTTCCANGGGCTGTTGAGGTCAAATATTACTAAATCTGCATAAAAACCTTCTCTGATAAATCCTCTTTTTTCCACATCAAATAGAATTGCAGGATTGTGACACATTTTTTGAACTATTTTTTCTAAAGAGATTTTTTCATTATGATATGCTTCAAGCATTGAAACAAGCGAGTGTTGAACCAAAGGGCCACCAGAGGGACATGAGGTATATGGATTTTGTTTTTCCTCAATTGTGTGTGGTGCGTGGTCTGTTGCTATAACATCAATTAAATCATTATTTAATGCGTCCCATAATTTTTCTCTATCATTTGATGTCTTTACAGNTGGATTCCATTTAATTTTTGAACCAAACTTATCATAATCTTCATCACAAAAAGTCAAATGATGTATACATACTTCAGAAGTAATTTGTTTGTCTTTTAATTGAATTTTATTTGAAAATAATTCCAGTTCTTTAGCAGTGGACAGGTGAAAAACATGTAATCTTGCGCCCGTTTTTTTTGCTAATGCTACTGCCATACTAGAAGAAATAAAACATGCTTCTTCACTTCTAATTTTTGGATGGTAGTTGATTGGTATATTATCACCAAATGTTTCAATATGTAATTTTAAATTATCCTTTACGGTTTTTTCATCTTCACAATGAACTGCAATGGGAATATTAACATTTGAAAATATATTTTCTAAAGAATCANGATCATCTACAAGCATATTTCCGGTTGAAGATCCTAAAAATAATTTGACAGCTGGTACCTCTTTTGTNTTAATNTTTAATATTTCATCCAAATTAGAATTTGTTCCTCCAAACATAAAAGAATAGTTAGCTATAGAGTTTTCACTCGCGATATTATATTTATTGTTTAAAGCATCAATTNTTGTGGTGTTTGGTTGGGTATTAGGCATTTCAAAAAAAGAGGTGATACCTCCAGCCACAGCAGACCTTGACTCTGAAAATATGTTTCCTTTATGAGTTAGTCCAGGTTCTCTAAAATGAACTTGATCGTCTATTAGTCCTGGAATAACAAAATTTCCTTCTGCATCTATGATCTTTGTATTTGGAAAATTAGGACTTATTGATTTAGAAATTTTTGANATAAAAAAATCTTCAATTAAAATATCTGATTCAAATATTTTTCCCTCACTTATAATATTTGCATTTTTAATTATTGTTCTCCTCATATTTTAGTTAAAAAAACTCTTAAATTTCATAGAGATAACTCCTAAAACAGCTTCTCCTATTATAGAACTGTTCAATTTTGATTTGCCAAATTTNCTGTCAGTGAAAATTATAGGTATTTCCACNATACGTAATTTCTTCAAAAATAGTTTAAATTTCATTTCAATTTGAAATGCATATCCGTTAAACTTTATTTGACTTAAATCTAATTTTTGTAGTGATTTGATAGAGTAACACACAAATCCCGATGTGGGATCCATTATATTCATTCCTGTAATTAATCTGACGTACAATGAAGCAAAATATGAAAGAATAATTCTTTGAAGAGGCCAATTGACCACATTTATGCCTTTTATATATCTAGAACCAATACAAATATCATTTTTTTCATTAACACAACTTTCGTAAAGCCTAAGAATATCAGATGGGTTATGCGAAAAATCAGCATCCATAGAAATAATATAATTGAAATCTTTATTAATTGCCCAATTGAAGCCTCTCAGATAAGCTGTTCCAAGACCCATTTTTGATTCCCTGGTTATTAAATTAAGCTTATTATTGTATTTCGATATTAGTTCTTTAACTTTACTTGAAGTACCATCTGGTGAGTTATCATCAACAATCAAGATATTAATGTCTTGATGAATAGTAAATATTGATTCAATGATTTTGATAATATTTTCACCTTCATTGTAAGTTGGAATTATTACTAAAACTTCATTCATCAAGTTATTTTTTGCAAAAATATTATTTTTTAGTTTAAAAGATAATTTAATAAATAATTATGATTAGAGAAATAATTTCAAATGACTCACTGACATTAATATTATTTGGTTCTTTTTTTCTTATAATTATTTTAAAAAAAATTGATTCAAATATATTTTATCAAAATTTAAGTTTTTTTCAAAGAGATTCAAGAAATAGTTTCTCTAATAATCTAATCGGAATTAAATTTCCTGAAATTATTTATAATATTTTATTCATTTCGAATTTGTCATTGCTGATGACATTTTTTTATAATCAGAATTTTGATATTGCTGTTTATATTAAATACTTTAAATACCTTATTATTTTCTTTCTTTTCAAAATCCTATTTGACGTTATTATTGGGGGTTTATTTTCGGCAAAAAAAATGATGAGAAACTATATTTATCTAAAATTAGTTTTTAATAATTCATTAGGAATTTTGATTCTTTTTTTTAATTTTTTTATTNCCTATTCAATTTTTGATAATCANAATATTACTTTAATTTTTATNACATTATCACTACTATATTTTATATACAGCTATTTTTTAATTTTTTTTTCTATGAAAAAAGCTATATATAAAAATTGGTTTTATTTTATTTTGTATCTTTGCACACTTGAAATTATACCTTATTACTATTTGATTAGTAATGTTTTATAAAAATAGAGTGGCCAAATGAAAGTTAAAACAATACTTGTTTCTCAACCCCGTCCAAAGCTTGAGAATTCTCCTTTTTTGGATTTACAAAAAAGAAGAAAGTTAAAAATTGACTTTATTCCATTTATTCATGTAAAAGGTGCTACTGTCAAAGAAATAAGACTTCAAAAAATTGACTTAACTAAGTTCTCAGCAATAATTTTAACAAGCAGATATGCTGTTGATCACTACTTTAGAATTTGTGAAAAAATGAGGTTTAAAGTACCTGATTCAATGAAATATTTTTGTCAATCAGAAGTAGTTGCACTATATCTTCAAAATCATGTGGTTTATAGGAAAAGAAAAATTTATGTTGGGAAAAGGGCTTTCAAGGATCTTTGTCCTTTAATCGCAAAACATAAAAATGAAACATTCCTTTTACCTACCACAGATAAATTAAAACCAGAAGTTCCTAAACTTCTTGATGAATTAGAAATTAAATGGAGACAATCTGTTTTTTACAAAACTGTCATAAGTGATTTGTCTCATTTAGCTGATGTTACTTATGATGTATTAGTTTTTTATAGTCCTTCAGGAATCGAATCATTATTTCATAATTTTCCTGATTTTAAACAAAATAATACAAGAATAGCAGTTTTTGGAGCAATAACTAAAAAAGCTGTTGAGGAGAAAGGAATTAAATGTTGATATTTATGCCCCATCTCCAAAGTTTCCATCAATGTCTATGGCATTAGATAATTACATACTAAAAGCAAATAAAAAGAAGTAATATTTATTTCGTATTTGGAGCTCCTGATAAAATCTGATCATCTGCCTCATCAGAAAATTTTTCAAAATTCTTAATAAATGCAGATGATAACATATATGCCTTTTTATAATATTTTACGTCGTTGTTCCATGTCTGTCTTGGACTTAAAACACTGGTTGGTACATTAGGACAAACTCTTGGCTGCATTAAATTAAAAACCGAATGAATATGATAATTACCATTATTTAATTTGTCAAGTTCACCTGACATAGCAGCATTTATCATCGCTCTGGTATATTTTAGTTCCATTCTTTTACCAACTCCATATGGACCACCTGTCCAGCCTGTGTTTACCAACCAAACATCAACTCCAGATTCTTTCATCTTTTTGATTAACATTTTTGCATAAACAGTTGGGTGAAGTGGCATAAAAGGGGCTCCAAAGCATGCTGAAAATGAAGGAACAGGTTCGTCAACTCCGTCCTCAGTTCCAGCTAATTTTGAGGTGTAACCTGAAATAAAATGATAAGCAGATTGACTTGGAGTTAGCTTTGATATCGGTGGTAAAACACCAAAAGCATCTGCTGTTAAAAAGAAAATATTTTTTGGGTTATTCCCTATTGAGGGTTGCTTGATATTATTGATAAAGTAAATTGGGTAACTAACTCTTGAGTTTTGAGTTATTGTCTTGTTTTTAAAATCAACCTCACCGTTATTGTCAAGAATAACGTTTTCCAGTAAAGCACCTCTGCTTATAGCACCAAAAATTTCAGGTTCTTTTTCCTTTGAAAGATTTAATACTTTAGCATAGCAACCACCCTCAAAATTAAAGATGTTATCATCTTGATCCCAGCCATGCTCATCATCCCCAATTAATTTTCTTGAAGAGTCAGTTGACAGAGTAGTTTTTCCGGTGCCAGAAAGACCAAAGAAAATTGAGGTGTCACCATTCTCTCCTGAGTTTGCACTGCAATGCATTGGTAAAACATTTTTCTGTACAGGTAAAGTGAAATTTAAAACAGAAAAAATTCCTTTTTTAATCTCACCAGTATATCCAGTTCCACCAATTATTATAATTTTCTTTGAAAAATTAATAATTGAAAAATTCTCATTATCAATACCATCTTCTTTAGGATTTGCATGAAAATTTGGAGCTGATATTACCGTCCATTCTATTTTGAATTTCTCATTATTTTCAGGTCTTAAAAACATATTATGTGAAAAAATATCACTCCATGCATATTCACATATTGTTCTAAGGTTTAGTCTATTTTTTTGAGATGCGCATGCATAGCAATCTCTAACATACAGCTCTTTTCCACTAAGATGATTTATGATCTTTGTAAATAAATTGTCAAAAACATTTGAGTCGATCGGTCTATTTATTTCACCCCACCATACTTTTTCCTTTGTTATTTTGTCTGAAACGATATAACGATCTTTAGGAGAACGGCCTGTGAATTTTCCGGTGTTGATTGCTAAAACATTCTTATTGGTTAAAACTCCTTGATTGTTGTTAACACAGATATTGTAAAGAGATTCAACAGAAAGATTATAGTTAACTTTAGCATTTATAATACCATAATCTTCTAATGAAATTGTATGTTTTTCTAAATCGTTTGAGTTTCGATTCATAAATAAATTTTCAATAGAATGAAAGATTAAAATTAATCTAAATTATTTAATTAATAGTAATATTAATTTACTAATATTATATTTTAAATTTTGTCGTATGAGAAATATTTTAATCGTTGGTGCAGGAAAATCTTCTCCTTATTTGATTAAATATTTATTAGATAAATCTCAAGAACAAAATCTTTATTTAAACATCACCGATGTTACAATTGATCATTTACTNCATCATAAAAAAAACAATAGATGTACTGTTTCAACAATAAATATTTTAGATGATAAAGAAAGAGAAGGATATTTATTAAAAAATGATATTATCATATCAATGTTACCAGCAAGACTCCACATGATTCTTGCTAACTCATGTCTTAAGCTCAAAAAAAATTTAATAACCGCATCTTATGTTAGCGATGAAATGAGAGGCATCAATACAGGAGTTAAAGACAGAAATTTAATTTTTTTAAATGAGATGGGGCTTGACCCTGGCATTGATCATATGAGTGCAAAAAAAATAATAGATAAACTTAAGGAAAATAGTTGTTCTATATACTCTTTTAAATCATACACAGGCGGCTTAATTGCCCCTGAGAGTGATAATAATTCATGGAACTATAAATTTACTTGGAATCCAAGAAATGTTGTTTTAGCTGGTCAAGGCTCACCTGCTAAATACATTGAAAATAAAAAGTATAAATATTTGCCATACAATAGGCTTTTTGAAAATACTGAAAGAATAAAAATTAACGAATATGGGGGATTTGATGTATATCCAAATAGGGACTCGTTAAAGTATAGAGAAATTTATGATTTGAATGATATTGAAACAATGATTAGGGGAACTATCAGAAAAGTAGGTTTTCCAAACTCATGGAATATGCTTATAAGGTTAGGATTAACCGATGATAGCTTTAAGATGTTTGATTGTAAAGATTTGTCTTACAGAGATTTTTTGAATCGTTTTCTTCCTTATAATAAATCTTTAACAGTTGAGGAAAAGGTTAAAAATTTATTAAATATAAATGAGAAAGATATTGATTGGGTTAAACTCAATGAAATTAATCTGTTTAGTAATTCAGAGAAAATTCCTTTTGATAAAGCTTCTCCAGCACAAATTTTAGAGCATATATTAAAACAGGCATGGCAGTTGGAGGATAATGACAAAGATATGATAGTGATGTATCACGAATTCAAATTCAGGGACAATTTANANAAGGAAAAGACTATTGTTTCAACGATGGGATGTATCGGAGAGGACAGTACATTTACAGCAATGGCTAAAACTGTAGGTTTGCCACTTGCGATTTCATGTTTAATGATTTTAAACGGTCAAATAAATTCTCCAGGTGTTCAAACACCGGTTAATAAAGAAATTTACGAGCCAGTTTTGAAAGAACTAGAAAGTTTTGGAATTTTATTTAACGAAATATGATAAGTTGAAAAAAGATATTTTGAAATTAGACGGTATAGATAAAAAAATTCTAAAAATGCTTATGGAAAATTCAAGAAGACCCATTCTTGAAATAGCAAAAAATATTGGAATTTCGGGAGCGGCAATACATCAAAGACTTAGAAAACTTGAATCGCAAAATTTAATTATTGGCTCTAGTATAATAGTTAACACCAAGGTTCTTGGGTTTACTACCATGGCATTTATTGGTATTTTTTTAGATAAAGCAACTAACAATAAAACAGTGGTTAATCAGCTAAAAGAAATTCCAGAAATTTTAGAATGTCATTATACAACAGGCGATTGGAGTGTACTTGCAAAGCTAATCTGTAAGGATAATGAAGATCTAATGGAAATTCTAACAAAAAAAATCCAAACAATTCAGGGAGTTTCAAGAACGGAAACATATATTTCCTTAGAACAACAAATAAATAGGCAAATAAGCCTATAATATTTATTAATATTTAATTGAATATCTTAGCCCCTCTAAAATAACTTATGCTTATTCGAAAAATAACAAACTATCTATTTATTTCCTCTGTAATCTTTACTGTCATCAATTTACAAAGTTGTCAAAATGAGTCAATTGATCAAAATTATGCTGATAATGACAATGATGGATATTACGATTTGATAGACAACTGTCCTTTTGACTCAAATCCAAATCAAAACGATAGTAATAGTGATGGTATTGGAGATGTGTGTTCCGATATTGATGAAGACGGAATCATAGATGCCGAAGATAATTGTCCTTCAAATTTTAATCCGCTTCAGGCTGATAATGATGGTGATGGTATTGGTGATACCTGTGATCTTGTTGATTTTACTTCGTTACCATGTATCGATGGATTTGCCGGAAACTACCCATGTAGTGGTTATAATTTATTGGGTCATTTATCAATTGAAAACTTGAGCATAAATTTTCAAGAAAACACAAGAGTTAATGATTCATGGGGGTGGAAGGACCCTGTAACGGGAAAAGAATATGCTATAGTGGGACTCTCTTCACATACTTCTTTTGTTGATATGAGCGATCCTGATAACTTGTTGTTGATAGGAATCCTGCCTACTGCATCGGTTAATAGTATTTGGAGAGATATAAAAGTATATAATAATTATGCATTTATTGTTAGTGAAGCTTCTAATCATGGCATGCAAATTTTTGACTTAACCAGATTGAGGAATACTGAAAATATTCCAACTGTATTTAATTCTGATTCTCATTTTACAGATTTTGGAAGGGCTCATAATATTGTTATTAATGAAGAAACTGGATATGCATACCCTGTCGGAAATCAAGATCCTGGAAGAATTTTTTCAAGAGATCCTGGGCATGAAGGTGGTATGTTTGATGGAGGTCCTATTTTTGTTAATATACAGAATCCAACATCACCTATTTTAGAAGGAGGCTTCAGTGATACAGGTTATTGCCATGATGCTCAAGCAGTAATATACAATGGTCCTGACTCTGATCATGTAGGGAAAGAAATTATTATTGGAAGTAATGCACAGCANGTTGATATTATTGACGTTAGCGATAAAAGTAATCCAATTCTAATCTCTACAATCGTGTACGAAAATGTACATTATACTCATCAGGGTTGGTTAACAGAAGATCACAAATATTTTATAGTTGGAGATGAGTTAGATGAGGCTGCTGATGGAATAAATACAAGAAGCATAGTTTTAAATTTAACCGATCTTGACAATCCACAAATTCACTTTGATTACTATGGTCCTACACTTGCATATGATCACAATGGTTATGTTGTTGGAGATAAATATTATTTGGCAAGCTACAAAGCAGGACTTAGAGAAATTGATATAAGTCAAATTGAATCAAAACAAATGAATGAAACAGGCTTTTTTGATTCTTATCCTCAAGCAGATGGCACAGGTTTTAGCGGAGCTTGGAGTGTTTACCCTTTCCATGAAAGTAGAAACATTATAATTAGTGATATACAAAACGGTCTTTTTGTTGTAAAAAGAGGAAATTAAATTACTTTATAAATCTTTTATTAGAAATAATAATAAAATAAGGCCAAGGAATACAAACGGCGATAGCATAAATTATTGCGCTGGTTTCGATATTAAAAAATATAGTTGAAATAAAATAAATTATTGCTGTGTAAATTGAAACATTTAGCATAAATTTTCTAAAAAATTTAAGGTAATTTATTAAATCAAATCTATTTTTTTCGTCTTTTGACATTGTATTATAACCAGCCAATAAAAAATCTGCATTCTTTTCATTAACAATATAGCCGCTAAGGGATATGAGTAAAGATGTAAAAATCACAACAAATGTCATCATATAACAAAATTTATGATTTTTCCAGGAATAACAATAACTCGTTTTGGCTTATTTCCTTCTAATTTTTTTATAAAAATCTCATCTGATAATATAGCTGCTTCAATCTGTTCTTTAGACAAATCAGACGGTAATTCAATTTTGTATTTTAATTTTCCATTAATTGAAACAGGATATATTTTTTTACTGTCTTGCAAATAAGATTCAGAGTATTCAGGGAAAGATGAATAAACTATTGATTCAGTATTACCTATTCTTTCCCAAATTTCTTCGCAAATATGAGGCGCAAATGGGGACAATACTATCAATAGGGGTTCCAAGATTTCTTTACTTCTACATTTTTGTGCAGTTAATTCGTTCACAGTTATCATTAAAGTTGAAACTGCTGTATTGAAAGAAAACGACTCAATATCTGAAGAAACCTTTTTAATACATTTATGAAGAACCTTTAGGTTATTGTTGTTTGGTTTAGAATCATCAACTTTTAGATCATTAGAATCAAAATAAAGTTTCCAGAACTTTTTTAAGAAATTGTGAACTCCAGAAATTCCAGCAGTATTCCATGGTTTTGATTGCTCTAGAGGACCAAGAAACATTTCATACATCCTNAAAGTGTCTGTNCCAAATTTTTCACAAATATCGTCTGGATTTACAACATTATATTTAGATTTTGACATTTTTTCTACTTCCCGGTGAACTTTAAAAGTACTATCAAACTCAAAAACCGCTTTTTCAAATTGTGAGTTTTCTTTTCTCAATAATTCAATATTAAGTTCATTTTTTTCATTAACATACTTAATATCAACCAGAATTTTTTGTGTTGAATATTTTTTTTCAAGTTCAACGGAAACATATCCAGTCTGATCAGTTTTTCTAAAAATGTATGCACTGTTACCAAGTATCATACCCTGATTCACTAACTTTTTGAAAGGTTCTTTAGTATTCACAAAATTCAAATCATACAAAACCTTATGCCAAAACCTTGAGTACAATAAATGTAATACTGCATGTTCAGCTCCACCAATATATAAATCGACTGGCATCCAATATTTNATGCTTTCTTCGGATGCGAAGTTNAATTCATTTTTTGGGTCTAAAAATCTTAAATAATACCAACACGAGCCAGCCCACTGAGGCATTGTATTAGTTTCTCTTAAATATTTTTTTCCGTCTATTGAAACAGATTTCCATTCATCATTTCTTGCTAACGGTGACATGCCATCAGCTGTTGGTAAATATGAATCTACCTCAGGAAGTTCAAGAGGTAAATTCTTTTCATCAACCGATTTAGTTCCATTATCAGAATGTAAAATTGGGATAGGTTCACCCCAATACCTTTGTCTTGTAAAGATCCAATCCCTTAGTTTATAATTCGTTGTCTTTTTACCCATTCCTTTTTTTTCTAAAATCTCAGTAACTACAGCCTTAAATTCTAAACTATCAATTCCGTCATATTTGCCTGAATTAATTATTTCACCTGAGCCTGAATAAAAATCGTCTTTACTATCTATAACCTTTACTATTTCAAGATTAAATTTATTGGCAAACTCATAGTCTCTTTCGTCATGAGCAGGAACTGCCATTATAGCTCCAGTTCCATATCCATATAAAACATAATCAGAAATCCATATGGGTATTTTTTTATTTGACATTGGATTAATAGCATAGGATCCCGTAAAAACTCCTGTCTTATTTTTTTGATTTTCCTGTCTTTCCAAATCACTCTTTGAGGAAGCAATTTCTTTATATTTATTTATTTCTTCTTTTTGATTTTCAGCAACAATTAAATCAAGTATTGGGTGCTCAGGAGCAAGAACTAAATACGTAGCACCAAAAATTGTATCCGGTCTTGTAGTAAACACATCTATTTTATTATTGTTGTCTACTTGAAAACTGATTTCAGCACCTTCTGATTTTCCAATCCAATTTCTTTGAGATGATTTGATTGATTCAGGCCAATCGAGATCTTCCAAATCTTCTAATAACCTATCTGCATAGTCGGTTATTCTCATTACCCATTGTTTCATTGGTTTTCTAATAACTGGATGACCTCCTCTTTCACTTAATCCTCCTATTACTTCTTCATTTGCTAAAACGGTACCTAACTCTTCACACCAGTTAACATCGATTGTATCAATGTAGGCTAATCTTTTACTGTCAATGAATTTATTTATTTGATCATTTTCAAGTCCTTTNGGAATTTTCAAATCATNAATATTGACTGCTTTATTTTTTTCTTTATCAAAATATGAATTGTAGAGTTTTAAAAAAATCCACTGAGTCCATTTATAGTAACTNCTGTCACTTGTTTTTATTTCTCTNTCCCAATCNTATGATAAACCTAGTTTNTTCAGTTGTTCTTTGAATCTTACAATATTATTCTCAGTAGTGATTTTAGGATGTTGACCGGTTTTTATGGCATATTGCTCGGCAGGTAATCCAAATGAATCAAAACCCATAGGATGCAGTACATTAAAACCTTTTGTCCTTTTGTATCTTGAAATAATATCTGAAGCTATGTAACCTAAAGGATGACCAACATGTAATCCTGACCCTGACGGGTAAGGAAACATATCAAGAACATAATATTTTGGTAAGTCAGAGTTGTTNCTAGAACTNTATACTTTTTTTTCACGCCAATATCTTTGCCANTTTTCTTCTATACTTATAAAATTATATTCCATGATATTTATATTGACCAAAAAAACAAATTTACATTTTCTACTAACAATAGAAAATCTTTTTAATTATTGATTTCTTCATTACTTTTATGAAGAAATCAAAAGCGAGAACTATTTAATGGCAAATATTAAAAACAGAAGACTTTTTACATCATACATTTCAATAACTATCATAATGTCTGTAGTTTTATTTTTATTTGGTTTTTTTGGTATTTTCTTTATAAGCTCAAATTCAATAGCTAATTCATTCAAAGAAAACTTTTCTGTTTCAATTTTTTTTAAGGAAGATGCAAAAAACATTGAAATCACTCAACTACAAAATGAAATNTTAATGAGTGACTATGTAGAAAAACTAAAATATGTTTCAAAAGATGAGGCTGTACTGCTTATGAAAGATGAATACGGTCAAGATTTTATCAAAGAATTGGGGTTTAATCCTCTTGTTAATTCGATTGATTTTAATTTGAAAAGTGAATACGTAGAAGCGACTTTACTAGATAGTATTTCTAGACTTATTGAAAACAAAAATTATGTTGATGAAATTGTTTACGATAAGAATTTAATTAATATAATTAACGATAATATTAAAAGAATTTCTTTGTGGCTAATGCCCTCAATAATCATATTATTAATCATTACATTTCTAGTTATTAATAGTTCTATTAGACTGTCAATTTATTCAAATAGGCAACTTATCAAAACAATGCAACTTGTTGGTGCAACAAAGGCATTTATCAGAAAGCCATTTATAAAAATCAATATTTTCTTAAGTTTAATTTCATCTATTATTTCAATATCAGCAATAATTTTATTGATTTATTATATTGATTTAAATATCTCATTTGTTGATAACATAAGTATTGAATCTGTTATAACTTTATTCTTAATCATTTTAAGTCTTGGATTGTTTATTAGTTATATTAGCACATTCTTTGCAACTCAAAATATTTTGAAAATAAAAGCTGATAATTTGGATGTTTAATATGAAAAAGAAAAAAGATTTCTTGTTTGACAAGTCTAATTATAAGTATGTTATAATTGGAATTCTATTTATTATTATTGGTTTTTTACTTATGCTTGGNGGAGGAAGTAAAGATCCAAATATATTCTCCGAGGAAATTTATAATTTTCAAAGAATTAGACTTGCACCTGCTTTTATTTTGATTGGATTTGGAATTCAAGTTTACGCAATTCTAAAATCTCCAAAAAAATAAAAATGAATGAAATAGATGCTATTATCCTAGGTGTTATTCAAGGTTTAACAGAATTCTTACCAGTATCATCGAGTGGCCACCTTGAAATTACAAGAGAATTACTCAGTACAAATCAACTACCGTCTGATAATTTATTGATGACGTCTGTTTTGCATTTTGCTACCGCCCTAAGTACAATTCTGGTATTTAGAAAAGATATATATGATTTGATCAAAGGATTGTTTGACAAAGAAAATAAAACCAGTAAATCATATGTTATCAAGATTTTAATAGCCATAGTTCCTGCCGGACTTGTAGGGTTTTTGTTAAGTGATGAAATAGAGTTTTTGTTCTCTGGAAATATGACTCTCGTAGGTATAATGCTAATTATAACCGGAACACTACTTTTTCTGACAAAAATTTTAAAAACCAAAAATTTTAAAATATCTAAAGTTCATGCACTTATTATTGGATTATCTCAAGCATTTGCCGTTATTCCTGGAATTTCGAGATCTGGAGCCACAATTTGCACCTCACTTTTTTTAGGAAATAATAAAAGTGAGGCAGCTAAATTTTCTTTTTTAATAGTTATCCCAGTAATATTTGGAGCAATACTAAAAGATGTTTTATCAGGAGATATTTTTGACAATGAAATCAAAATTTCAATACTAATAATTGGGTTTATATCTTCATTTTTAACCGGAGTTTTGGCATGTAAACTAATGTTGAAAATAGTAGCAAATAACAACTTGATATATTTTAGCTTCTATTGTTTTGTTCTTGGAATAATTTCAATTTTTATAATTTAAAATAAATGAATTTAGATTTTCAAAATGGTGAAATAATTCTAATTGATAAAGAATTAAATTGGACTTCATTTGATGTTGTGAGTAAGCTCAGAAATTCGATAAAAAAGAAACTTGATTTAAAAAAAATTAAGGTTGGTCACGCAGGGACACTAGATCCTCTTGCAACTGGACTACTTATTATATGTACAGGGAAAATGACAAAAAGAATTGACGAATTTTCATGCTTAAATAAAACTTATACCGGAAAAATAACTATTGGGTCCACTACACCTTCTTACGACCTTGAAACCAAACCTAATGTATATTACCCAACGGATCATATAAATGACGAACTAATACTAAATACTGCAAAGAAATTTACCGGAAAAATATTACAAAAACCTCCCATTTTTTCGGCAGTAAAAAAAGATGGAGTAAGATTATACAAACTCGCAAGAAGAGGTGTAGATGTAAAAGTTGAAAAAAGAGAAATCACAATTCATGACTTTACAATTACATCCATAAATTTTCCAGAAATAGAGTTTTCTGTTTGCTGTAGCAAGGGAACTTACATAAGATCTCTTGCAAACGACTATGGAAAAGAATTAGGGTCTGGAGCACATCTTTCAGAACTTAGAAGAACATCCATAGGAGAATATTCAGTTGATAAGTCTTATAAATTGATGAGTTTTATCAGAAATATATAATTTAAAATTTAATTTCCTTAGAGTGTATTTGAGTTGATTTATCGTAAGAAATATTTTTCAATATCAAATTTATGGCATCAATTCTTGCATCAATCTTTCTGTCTGCGCTAATAATATTCCAAGGTGCTATTTTAGTATTTGTTTTTTCAAACATCTCATCTTTATAATTAGTGTATTTATCCCAAAGTTTTTGAGCTTTACCATCAACCTCTGTAAATTTCCATTTTTTTAATGAACTAGCCTTTATCTCGTTAAACCTCTTTTGCTGAGTATTTTTAGATATTGAAAAGTANACTTTTAATAATATAATATCATCATCAATTATCATCTGTTCAAAGGCATTGACATGATTCATAAAATTAGAATACTGCTCTTTTGAGCAAAAACCATTGACAGGCTCAACAACCGCTCTATTATACCACGATCTATCAAAAAAAACTATTTCCCCATGTTTAGGAAAATGTTGAACATATCTTTGAAAATACCATTGCCCTTGTTCAGTCTCAGATGGTTTTGGCAGAGCAACAACCCTAAGTTTCCTTGGATTAAGATTTTGAATTGCTCTTCTTATTGCTCCTCCTTTTCCAGCAGCATCTCTTCCTTCAAATACAACTATAACTTTTTTGTTTTTTTCATAAACCCAGTTTTGAAGCTTGATCATTTCCAATTGTAACTTTTTTAATCTTCTTTCAAACTTAACATAGCGTAGTGTTTTGATCAAAGTTGCATCATCTCTTGATAATAAATTAATTAAGGCTTTATCTTTATTTAATAATTTTAAATCTTTAGATGAATAGTTTATTTTTTTCTCGTTTTTGACAGCTTTGGGTTTCAATTTAATTTTTTCGGTTTCTTTGAATTTTTTAAATTTTGATAGTACGTATTTTATTGAATCTACTCTTGCATCTAGCTTATCATTACTGTCTATAATTTTCCATGGTGCATATTCCAAATTAGTCTTAGCAAACATTTTTTCTTTGTACTTAGTGTAAATGTCCCATCTTTTCTGACCCTCCATGTCAACATCACTAAACTTCCAAGTTTTTAGCGGATTTGATAATCGATTTATGAATCTTATTCTTTGTTCCTGTTTTGATATAGAAAACCATAATTTCAATAATATAATTCCATCGTCAACCAACATTTTTTCAAAATTATTGACTTGATTCATGAATAATTCATAATCGTTTTTTTTACAAAAACCCATTACAGGCTCTACAATAGCTCTATTGTACCAGCTTCTATCAAAGAAAACCATCTCGCCAGGATTAGGCATCTGCTTAAGATATCTTTGAAAATACCACTGACCTTTTTCTATATGCGTTGGTTCAGCCAAAGCAACAACACGTGAATTTCTTGGGTTTAAATGCTCGACAAATCTTTTAATCGCACCTCCTTTTCCAGCCGCATCACGACCCTCAAAAATTACACACAACCTTTTATTATTATTAANAATCCAATTTTGAAGATTAACTAGATCAGTTTGTAAGGCAACGATTGTTTTATTGTAATTACTTTTTTGAATAATTTTATTGTAGCGCTTTTCCGATAACTTTTCTTTGAGTAAAGACAAAAAATCATCTCTTTCATTGTGCTTATTTAATTCTTCAAATGATAACATAATTTAGAAAGGTAGATCATCTAAGTCTTCATCATTTGTTTCAGATGCAGGCTCAAATGGACTTAAATTATCGAGTGGGGGTAAGTCATCATCAGAATTAGAATTTTCTAAAAGCTCAATTCTCCACCCTTGAATCGAATTAAAATATTTTATTTCCTTAGTTTGTGGATTCTCCCATTCTCTACCCCTTAGATTAATACCAACTTTAACATTTTGACCAATCTCAAATTTATTTAATAGATCAGTTTTATCTTGGATAAATTCAATGGATAGTGTTTGTGGATATTGCTCATCGGTTGAAACAACTAATTCTCTTTTTTTAAATGTTGCACTGATTTCCTGAACTTCTCCTATAACCTTGATTGACCCTTGTACTTCCATATATATTAATTTTTATAGTAAATATGAAGATAGATAATAAATAAGAATTATTGAAGTTAAATTTATATATTAACTAATTATATTTAATATCACTAAGTCTAAATTTCAATGAAAAATAACAAAAACAAAAACTGGCTGATAATACTTTTATTGTCAATTATTGTGTCATTTATTTTATGGAATACTTATGTTTTTGTTCAGAACTTCAAAACTGAGGAAAGAAACAAGATGGAGTTGTGGTCATTGGCAACACTAGAGCTTATTGATATTGAGGGAGAAATTTCAAATCTAACATTAGAAGTTCTTAAAAAGAACAAAACAACCCCGATGATTAAAGTTGATAATAATGGTGACATTGAAATTAACAACATTATTGATTTAAATATTTCTGATTCTCTTAAAATAAATAATTTGATTAAAAAATTTAGCTCAGAGAATGAACCCATAAAAATTTATTTGTCTGGGAATCATATTTCAACTTTGTACTATGGAAATTCAAATTTGCTAAATAAACTCAAATTTTATCCTGCTGCTCTTCTAATAATAGCTGGAGTATTTGGTTTTATTGCTTTTTTATTTTTTAGAAGTTCAAAAATTGCTGAAATGAATTTATTATGGTCCGGTATGGCTAAAGAGACCGCTCATCAAATTGGGACCCCCCTTACTTCACTTATGGGTTGGATAGAACTTTTAAAAAATAAACCTAGTGAAAAAAAATACTTAAAAGAAGTTGAAAAAGATTTACAACGTCTAAATATTATTTCTGAAAGATTTAATAAAATTGGTTCAAAACCAAAATTGGATAAGGCTAACATATATGACGAAATTGAAAAAACAATAGATTATTTAAGAGCAAGATTAAGTAAGAAGATCAATTTAGAATTTGATAATTCAAAACAAGAAATCTATGTTTATTTGAATAAACAGTTGTTTAGTTGGAGTTTAGAAAATATCATAAAAAATAGTATTGACGCAATCAAAGAAAAAGGTAAAGTTAGCATTAGAGTTTCAAAAGTTGATGGATACGTAAAAATATTCATCTCAGACAATGGAGTTGGAATAAATAAATCTATAAGAAATAAAATTTTTAACCCTGGTGTCACAACAAAAGAAAGGGGTTGGGGATTAGGTCTATCGCTTACTAAAAGAATTATTGAGGAATATCATAATGGGGAAATAAAGGTTGAAGAATCCACAATCGGACAAGGAACAAAAATGATGATTAAATTAAAGGGAATTGAATGAAGTTGAAATCAACTTTGCAGTTTCACGAAAATCCGAATCTGATAATTTCACCTTATTGGAAAAGTTGGCATCTATCATTGTATTTATAGGAATTAAGTGGACATGTACATGAGGAACCTCAAGACCGATCACGGCAATTGACACTTTTTTACATTCGATGACTTTTTTTATTGATTTAGCAACTTTTCGAGAAAACAACATCAGATTTTTGTATGTTAATTCATCTAAATCAAGAATATCATCAACTTCAATTTTTGGAATACATAATGTATGACCTGTTGAATTTGGATTTATATCAAGAAAAGCTAAAAATTCATCGTTCTCTGCTACTTTATAACAGGGAATTTCACCATTAATAATTTTACTGAAAATTGTCGGCATTTATCGAGTGATTTCAACTATTTCAAAATTAATCACTCCACTAGGTACGTTTATTTGAGCAACTTCTCCAACAGCTTTACCTAATAGACCCTTTCCGATGGGAGAGTTTACAGAAATTTTACCTTTGGATAAATCTGCTTCACCGTCAGCAACAATCATATAGTCCATCACCATACCATTAACCTGATTTTTGATTTTAACCTTTGACAATACTAGAACTTTAGAATTATCAAGTTGAGATTCATCAATAACTCTAGCATTTGAAAGAGTTTCTTCTAGCTTTGAAATTCTCATTTCTAGCATTCCTTGGGCTTCTTTTGCAGCATCATACTCGGCATTTTCACTTAAATCTCCCTTGTCTCTTGCCTCAGCAATAGCATTTGATGCTTTTGGTCTTTCAACATCTTTAAGATGATTTAATTCATCTTTTAATTTTTTTAGACCTTCAGCTGTATAATATGAAATTTTACTCATATCAATGGTTTTTAGTTTGTTTCTCTTATAAAAGAAAAATCTCGCTTTCACGAGACCTAAATCAAATATACAAAATATTTAAATCATACTTATTTATTGTATTTTTATCAGGTGAAGCAAGTAAATTTATTATACTTTATCCTATTTATATTATTTGTAGGCTGTGCTAAAGACATTAATGATTCTCGATGTAATTTTCTTCTTGATTTGGATATATATTATGAGATAAATCTAAATTTACCTCAGTATAATGAACTAAATTTTATTAGCAATTCAGTTTATATTCCTAATGTAGGTAACGGTGGGATAATTGTTGTAAACTCTGGCACTGGTTTTCTTGCGTGGGATGCCGCGGATCCAAACCATACCAACCTACCATGCTCAATTTTAAGCATTAACGGATTAGAAGCAACTTCTAGTTGTGCTGAACAAAACACCTATAGTCTAATCACTGGACAGTCTATAGGTATTGCCTTGACATGTTCATTAAAACCTTACAGAGTTGAGGTNAATGGAAATATATTGATAATCACTAGCTTTTAAAGTTTGAATGTTAGTCCAAGTAAAAAATTTCTCTTAGCTTGAGGATAATAACCGGTTCCTTCAATAGTTGTGATTAAATTAGGATCTGACCATGTATCGTCATAAGTGTAATAATAACCGTTTGACACATATTCTTTGTTAAAAATATTATTAATCATAGCGGTAAATATAATTTCACTAAAATAAGCTGAGTTTTTTATCGTATATAAGATATTTAAATCTGTAGTAGAATATGAACTTAGCTTGGAGATATTCGATTCAGTATTACTCATATATTGATTTCCAACAAATTTATTCAATAAAGCAAAAGTTAAATCCTGAGATGCATTAAACTGAATACCAGCTGAAGAGATGACATTTGGTGAAAATGAAATATCTGTATCACCCCAATCTGTAATTACTCCATTGTAATTAGTCTTATAGTCTACATTTTTATTTTCGCTNAGACTAATGTTTGCAGAAATATTTAGTTTNTTGGTAGCCTTGTATACAGACTCTAATTCAATACCCATTCTGTAACTCTTGCCGCTGTTTTCTCTTATGGGTGAACCAACATCATCTAAAGCTCCTGTTAAAACTAGCTGATTTTTATAGCCCATNTAGTAGAGATTAGAGTTAAAGAAAAACTTTTCTGCGTTATATTTCCACCCTAATTCATAATCGATTAATTCTTCTGGCTGAATATTGATATTGTTTTCAAAATCACTTCGAGTTGGTTCTCTATGTGCCTTTGAAAGAGAAAAATAGATTTTATTCTTTTGATTTATATCATAATTTAATCCTGCTTTTGGATTAAAAAATGAATATTTTTTATCGACAACTAATTGATCAATATTTGAAGTACTTCCAAAAGTCTGATAATCAATATTTCTAAGTTGTAAATCTGCATAAATGCTAACATCATTAGAAATCTGATAAATTGATTTTATAAAATTGCTGAAGTCTTTTTTCAAACCATTTCCATTATAAAAAAGATCTGTGAACTCAATATCACCTGAATTTTGTGACCATATTGTTTCCCCAAAATGATCTCCATCATATTCACTGTATGTCGAGCCAAAAATTATATTATTATTATTTTTTAAATAATTTAACGTGTAATTAATAACATAAAACTGATTGTCTAGCCACTTTCTTGTAATAAAGTCTTCACTTCCATTTTCATTATACTGCTCATAATATCCCCTACCATTTGTTAGGTTTAAGCCTAAATTTGATGAAAGATTTTCAGAAAATGACTGAGTCCAATGAAATTGAAAATGATCTTGCTTATAATTATCAACTTCATTTTCATGAAACCTTTCTTCTCCATTTAAATCATAATAAAGACCTGATGGATTATAAGTTCTATTGTTTTCTAATGTCTGAAGATCAATACCATTCCAAGCTTGGTAGGTTATTTCATGTCCGCCAAAATTTAAAAACTTNAATAATGTTTTATTTTTTTTATATGAAAGCTGAAGAAAATANGATTTTAAATCTGATGAGGCTCTATCNATGTATCCGTCAGAATCTATTTTTGANAGTCTACCNGAAAATTCGATAGTNTCNTTTAANAANCCTGTNCTNAANCTAAAATTATTCTTTACAGTGTTAAAACTTCCTATTGTATTNGCNCTTTCAAAGTATGGGTTTTGAGAAATTTTATCAGTTAAAATATTAATACTTGCTCCAAAAGCACTTGATCCGTTAACAGAAGTTCCAATACCCCTTTGAACTTGTAAATTCTCAACAGAGGATGAGAAATCAGGTANATCGACCCAGAAGGTTCCTAATGATTCAGCATCATTATAAGGAATTCCATTGATAGTAACATTCGTCGACTGTGAGTTAACCCCTCTTATTCTAATTCCGGTATAACCGATGCCTGCACCCGCATCCGAAGTAGTAACTACATTGGGTAAAAAATTTAATAAAATNGGAATATCTTGACCTAAATTCCTTTTTGAAATTTCTTCTTTTGAAACATTATTAAACGCTATTGGGATATTGTCTTTAACCCTTACTGAAGATACAATTACTTCTTCTAGATTTTGAACCTCTAGNGAATCTAAAACNGATTCTTGTGCACTTAGCGATAAGCTAAAAGCCAATAGAACAAACACAAATTTTTTCATGAATATATAGTTTAAGTTAAGTGGAGTGTTTACAAAAACTACATTGAAATTATCAATTTCCTAAACAGCATTACCTGTTCCAGGTTCNATGGGTATAATCTCAGCCTTNAAAGCACCCCCTTATTATTTGANACAAANTTACAAATTTTTGATAAAATAGANTANTGATTTTTAATTGGCCAATTATCGTGCTGTGAGAAGTCTCCATTTCCCCAATCAACTAGTTCCTTTTCAGTTAACAGGCAATTTTCTAATACTTTTGTAATTGATTTTACATCTAAATTTTGACCAATAAAAACAAGTTCAATTTTTCTGTCTCCAAAATCAACATGCCATTCTGATTCAATTTGACTTTGATTATTCAAAAAAGATGGNTAGTTAATTCTTTCATTAAAAGGCATTGAATCCCACCACACTCCAGCAGGATCTGCTTTTATTGAACCACCAGCTGAGCTCCAAACAAGTGCCTGATTTGAACGAGATGCAATCCAAAATAATCCTTTACTCCTTATAATATTAGACGGAAAATTTTCTGTTACAAAAGAAAGAAATCGTTCAGGATGAAAAGGGGCTTTACTTCTAAAGACAAATGAACCAATTCCATATTCTTCTGTTTCAGGAATATGCTCATTTTCTAATTCTTTTATCCATCCAGCTGATGCCTCAGCTTTTTCAAAGTCAAATAATCCTGTATTGATTACCTCATTAAGGGCAACCTTTGAATGAGTTGTTTTAATTAGCTTGGCTTCAGGATTTAGTTTATGAATTATTTCTGACAGTATTTGCAATTCAGATTTAGAAACAAGGTCAACTTTATTTAACAAAATAACATTTGCAAACTCAACTTGATCAGTTAGAAGGTTAACAATAGTTCTATCATCTCCTTCAATATCAGTAAGACTTCTGTCAACAAGATACTCTGGACTTGAAAAATCTTTAATAAAATTAAAAGAATCGACAACGGTAACCATTGTATCAACATAACTAAATTTACTTAAATCAATATTTCCATCTTCACTTTCAAAACTAAATGTTTGGGCAACTGGGATTGGCTCAGAGATTCCGGTACTTTCAATAATTAAATAATCAAATCTATTTTCAGCAGCTAATTTTTCTACTTCAATTATTAAATCTTCACGGAGGGTACAACAAATACATCCGTTACTCATTTCCACTAATTTTTCATCTGTTCTTGAAAGACTATTTTCGCTTTTTACAAGTTCCGCATCAATATTAACTTCACTCATATCATTTACAATCACAGCTGCTTTTAAGCCCTGTTTATTATGAAGTATATGATTAAGCAGAGTTGTCTTTCCAGCACCTAAAAAACCACTTAGCACTGTAACTGGGAGTTTTTTTAAATTCATAAANAAGTATTAAATAATTAGTAATTATAACTAACTGATAGCATAATATTTCTACCCATTTCATGGGTAAAATATCTTAGTCTATTTAGATAATTTTTGTAATGATGATTTAATAAATTTTCAATCCTTAGATTGATTTTATAATTACCTCCATTTTCAGATTTGAATCCAATTGAAGATGCAAAGTTTAATAAATGATATGCACCTGGAGGAGTACTAGTGTCTAAAGTTGAATATATATCTTCGGTTGGTATAAAAACTTCAAAATTATTATTTGGATATTCGTTTTGTCTAAATACATATTCACTTTCTAAGGAAAGATTCAAGTTGTTCATCTCTGGAATACTATACGAAATCTGGTTTTTCAAATTTACTGGAGGCATATTTATTAAAGGTTTATCATTCTCTCTTTCATATCCTTTAATAATTGAAATCTGATGTCCAATAAAGAAATTGGTGAAGTATTGTCTGTCATATTTTACGTCAAACCCAAATAATTTTGCATCATCCTGTTTATATTCCCAATAAGGGAAAACTCCTGCAATTGTTGGCATTAAATCAACCGGAATTATATAAATAAAATCGTCAACATAATTGGCAAAAGAATTAACCGTTAAGTTAGATTTTTCATTAGCTACATTGTAGGTCAGAGAAAAATTGTGACCAACTTCTGAAGTAAAGCTTAAATCACCAATTTCAATTCTAGCCGAGGAATGATGTAATCCTTCGCTAAAAAGTTCTGAAGGATTTGGTTTTCTAGATGATATTGAATAATTAAAATAGATATTTTGACTTTTGTCGATTGAGTATCTAGCACCTAAGTTTGTAGAAATATTATTGTAAGTAAATTTTGGGTTGGTTAAGGTATTTAACCCCAAATCCTCAACAACGAATTCTGGGAATAACTCATCGTAATTTCTTGCTTCCCATAAAGATGTTCTGTAATACTTATAAGCATCAATATGAGAAAAATCATATCTAATTCCTGCTTCTAAAAACCAATTATCACTTAAGCTTTTGTCGTACACAGAATACAAACTAAAATCATATTTTTTGTAGTCAGGAATAATTCTTTTCACTCCAGTTGCTGGATCCGGAAAGTTCTTTTGGTATCTGGCTAAAATTCCAGATTTTAAGTTTGAGCTATTGTCAAATTTTGATTCAAGATCAAGTGCAATAGAATGTGTTTGAAGATTTAAGTCAAGTGCAGGGTTGTTTCTACCGCCTCTTCTAATATCATATTCTTTTCTATCATTTGACTGAAAATCATATCTCATGGATAGCTTACCGAAATCAAAGTTTTTGAACCCCCTTACTTTAATTAAATGATGACTTATTTTTTGACTTGGAATGTTGATGTTATATGAAAAGTCTTCAATTACANCTGGCACCTCATCTTCAATCGCATTTATGACATCAATAGCGGTGTGAGCGTGTGAGGATCTAAGTATTCCAAGACGATTACTNAATAAAGAATANTANANNTCAAATCCATGGTCAATTCTATTAAGGCCTGCTTTAAAGGATAAATTATGCTCTGAAAAACCAGTNTTTGTCATCACATAATTTGGGGTTTCAAAGTCACCCATCCGTTTTAAAGTCCCTTGTAGCCTGTAGTACCAACCATTGCTATTTGTTTTTGTAAAATTAGTTGATAGACTACCTCCTNTTCCATTTGATTGAAGATTTGTGGTTGCGTTTCCATAAACAGTATCTAATAATTTTTCTCTGGATGTATCAGCAATAATAACTCCACCAAGTGCATCACCTGCATATTTTAAAGCACTTGCACCTTTGATGATTGAAATTTTATCAATGGAATTGATATCAATACTTGGGGCATGTTCAATTCCCCAATCCTGGTCTTCTAATCGAACTCCATTATTGATTAAAATAACCCTACTACTATGCAAGCCGTTTATCACTGGCTTAGANAAATAACTTCCTGAGTTNANANTACTNANACCNGTNACNGTTTTTANNACNTCNCCNANAGTTCTNCTNTTGTAATCNTCAAGNACTTCTTTAGATATTTTATTTTCAAAAAGAGTTCTGGAGTTATTTCTATTATCTGAAATAACCATAATCTCCTCTAACTCATTTAAATGATGTTCTAATCTTATTTTACGGAAGGTATCTTTTTTTATATCTACAGTTTGCACTATAGATTCACAATCCTCATGGGAAATTGTTAACACATAAGTATCNTCACAAAGATTTTCAAAAATTAAGTTACCATCAAAGTCAGTTGTACCCTTTAAGCCATTAGTCTGAACGGTTGCATTTTCTAGTGGTGTCCCATCGTGTAAATCAATTACCTGAATCGATAATCTTTTATTACAATTTTGGGCAAACGAATTTATGCAACATAATGAAAAGAAAGAATACAAGACCAGTGCTAATTTCGATGTGAAACTAGCACCACATTTCTTGCATTTACAATTCATTTNTTTACTGTACAGTTACNGAAAAAGTAGTTTGAATATCTATTTCTCCACCAGCAGTATCTAAACCATCATTTGGTTTATTTGGTTCATGAANTAAAGTAATAGTAAGNGAACCATCNCCTTGNGAAATAGGAGCAAGAACAAACTGAGTACCTAATGGATTTCCATCTCCATCAAAATCCATGTAGACAAATTCCATAACTACACCAGAAGCACTAAAAAATACCTGATGCTCATCGTCTTCCTCTAAAATTTCTTCGGTAATATCCTCAGCTGGATCTTCCATTTCATTTAACCATTGAATAGATCCTGCATATGATGTTCCGGCAGTTAACGGACCTGAAACAGTTACAACAGGTTCATTAGGGCCATCTCCGTCTAAATCTTGTGTTTGCATAGTAATAACATCACTCCCATTTTGGTGATTTACTAAAGTTACTGTCATTGTAGTAATTACTTCTTCTTCATTGATTGGTTCTGGCGTATCGTTATCGTCATCACATGAGAAGTATAAAAAAGGTATTGCCAATAAGGCGTATTTGAAAATTTTCATAATTTTTAAATTNAANGTTTAATTANNNTTAATTGTGTNGCGATNNGTATCGCTNANNGAAAGTGNAAGNAATTCATCAAACAACTGGCGGAGCTCTTAAATTAAAAGTTCTTAAGTTGTTTGACTTATGGTTTTCATAAAGATCAATGACTAATTCATCTATTAAAACCAAATTATAATTAAACTCTGTGTAGCTAATAAAGCTATTATCTGTNTTANTTAATACGAAGCAGGTAGAACAGTTAATTTCATCTTGATGAAAATGAATTTCAGTTTCAGTACAGACTTTATGCTCTTCAAAAATGTGATGAGCAAAGCTTATNATACTAGGTAGTATTAGTAAAACTGAAAGAAAAAAACTGTAGAATTTTTTCACGAGCTAAAAATATAAAATTTATATTATTTTNTTTATACAATTAATTGCTTTTTTTAGTCTTTCAATTCTAGTGCCATTTATCAATTCAAAGGGAATATTATTCTTGATTAGTTCGTTTTTAAAAATCTCAAAAGATTCCTCTCGTTCGTTAGGNTTGTCTCTTAAATCATCTTTTTCCCATGGAATATCAATGTCCGTTAAAAGATATAAATCATAATTATTTTTTAGCGCATATTTTTCTAGAAGTGGATCACAGTTTCCTCCGTAATAATATTTTGAATAAACCATTGTTTCGAAAAGATTAGTGTCGCAAATTATAAGTGAATCAGACTTGTTCACATACTGGTTCTCTAACTCCATTTGACCAAACGCAATTGGTAATATATCCTTTGGTTCACAAATTCTTTTTTCGCTATCCCAAACTTTCTGTAAATACTCTCGTGCATATTCAGGGACCCAGTGAACATTGAAATGTTTCGCCAATTCAATTGATAAGGTTGTTTTTCCAGTTGACTCTGGTCCATAAAGGACAACCCTTTTACAATTAGATTTTATTTGCTTAAGCTTTTCTTCCATTCTATATATGCCTGAATTGCAAGTATGGTAAAAATAACATATTGAATTGATAATATAATCTTATCACTGGAAAGATATAGAGGTATAGTTATCACATTTCCAATTATCCATAATATCCAATTTTCTAATTTTTTATTTGCCATTAACCACATTGCGGTTACAAAGATTCCAGATGTTAAAATATCCAATTCCTTTATTTGACCTTCAAAATTAGTTGCAAAGAAATNGTGTGCAAAGTAGGCAACAAACACAATAAAAAAGAAAATTAATAATGACTTGGTNAGGTCATTAGAGGTGAATTTTGAAACCTTGACCACTAAATCATTATTCTCTCTTCTAGACCAATTCCACCATCCAAAAAAGCTAATAATTGTGTAGAGTAAATTAACAAGAATATGACCCAATAAACTTACCTTATACATCAGATACATTGTGATTATAGTACATATAATACCTGTTGGATACACAAGTATGTTTTGTTTTTTAGCAAAAACAACACTGATAATTCCAAACCAAAATGCAAGGAATTCTAAAATAATATCAATCCNAGAATAGTCAGNATATGAACTGAGAAAAAAATCGTAAACTTCTCCCATTAATTTTTAATTACAAATGCTAAGGTATATTTTTTAGAAATTTTAAAACGGGTGTCAAAAGAATAAATTTTATCATCGTCGATATACCAACTTTTCAACACATTTTTTTTCATATCTAAGGGAGGAACAAGAATATTTTTTTTAAAATCAANTCCAGGTTTTTCCACTGCTTTGAATACACTCTCTTTAATATTCCAATAAACAAGTGAAGTTTCTGTATTTAATTCCATTGGATAGTTAAGTTCGGTTTCCAAAAATTTACTTTTTATTTTTAAAATTCTGTCATTAATTGTTTCAATATCAATACCAACAGCAGAATCACTGATGATTATCGCAACATAAAGTCCAGAATGTGAAATTGAAATTTTATAATTATTTTCAAAAAAAGGTTTTCCTAAACTATCATAATTTAGATTATGTAAATCAATTGATAAATACTTAAGTAAATATCTTACAGCCAAAAATTGATTTTTATGAGTTTCTNATTTTTTTTGAGANAGCAGCTGCTTAGAGTTTAAGTCAAGCTCAATACCAGAAAATAATGTTTCATAGTTNTCTGTTATTTCCCACAGTACATATCTTGTCTTGCTTGATACATTAAAATCTTCGATAACTGGCATAAACATAAAGTTAAAAAAATTGAACCATAGGAAATAAAAAAACCCCTTCGAATGAAGGGGTTTTATTTAATATTTTAGATTATTGTTAAGCAGGAACAATAGAAACAAAAGACTTATTATCTTTTTTCTTTGTGAATTTTACAACTCCGTCAACTCCTGCATGAAGTGTGTGATCTTTTCCTAAGTATACATTTTCACCAGGATTGTGAACTGTACCTCGTTGTCTNACAATTATATTACCAGCTTTNGCAAGCTGTCCACCAAAAATCTTAACACCTAATCGTTTCGATTCTGATTCTCTACCGTTTTTAGAACTACCAACTCCTTTTTTATGTGCCATTTTTTATAAAATTAACTTAATGCTTTTATTAAATCCGCTTTTTTCATTGAAGAAATACCTGTTATGCCTTTATCTTTAGCCAAGGTTTTTAGTTGGGCTACGGACATAGAAGAAAGATCTTGTGATTCCTTTTTGGCAGAAGCTTTTTTAGGTTCCACTTTCTTTGTAGCTACAGTTTTCTTTGCTTCNGCTTTTTTTGGAGCNTCNGCTTTTTTTGCNGTANTCTTCTTTGAAACNCCAGTTAAAATATCACTTATTTCAATTTCAGTAATAGCTTGACGGTGTCCATTTCTTACNTTGTAACCTTTTCTTCTTTTCTTTTTGAANACAATTACNTTNTCTGATTTNAGGTGCTTTAANACCTTAGCGTCCACTTGAACTCCAGAAACATTAGGAGTGCCAACAGATGATTTTGAACCATCATTTACCATTAAAACGTTATCAAATGATATTTTTTTACCTTCAGCAACATCTAATCTGTTGACGAAAAGCTTTTGCTTTTTCTCAACTTTAAATTGTTTTCCTGATATTTCTACTATTGCGTACATTTTTATCTTTAAAAGCGAATGCAAATATAAAGCTAATTAGCAAATCAGCAAATTTTTATAAAAATTAAATTTTAAGGCTAAATCTANNAATTTTTTAAATTTTNTTTAACAAAGATTAATAATGAAAAACTTATATTTAATGTTTTATTTAACCTAATACATGAACTAATGAATAAATTTTTAAGTCTATTTATAATTTTTCTTTATACCAGTTTTGGGTATTCACAGAATATAGAATATACTGAGTATAAACTTGAAAATGGTTTGAGTGTAATAATTCATCAGGATAATTCTGCACCTGTTATTGCCACTGAAGTTATGTATCACGTTGGAAGTAGAGATGAAATCGAAGGTAAATCAGGATTTTCTCATTTCTTTGAGCACATGTGTGCGTCATCATCTGCCAATACACCCAATATAGAGAAAAGGAAGTGGAAACAAATAATTGCATCAAAAGGTGGCGTAGCTAATGCAAGCACCTGGAAAGATAGAACAAATTATTTTAATTTTTTTCCGTCTAATAATTTAGAATTGGCCCTATGGCTTCAAAGCGAGAGAATGCTTCATGCCATAATTGATCAAGATCAGGTTGATACTCAAAATGAAGTCGTTAAAGAGGAAAAGAGAGATAGAATTGACAATTCTCCTTATGCAAAGTTTCTATATCGAGAAATCGACAAATACATGTTTACAAATCACCCTTATGGTCAGTCAGTAATAGGATCTTTCGAAGACTTAGATTCAGCTACCCTTGAAGAATTTCAAGAGTTTTATAAAAAATGGTACAATCCTAATAATGCAGTTTTGGTTATTGCCGGTGATTTAGACACTGAAAAAACTAAAGAAATGGTTCAAAATTATTTTGGAGATATAAAAAACAATAATGAAAAACCATCAAAACCTGATATCATCCAGGATCCAATAACGGAGACTATCAAGGTTACTGAGTATGATGCAAATGTTGAAATTCCAGCAAAAATTTTATCATATATCACACCTAGGAATAATAATAAGGACTCATATGTTTTAAACTATATTGCCCAGATTTTAACAGGTGGTAAAAGTTCTAGATTATACAAGAAAATGGTAGACGAAGATAAAATTGCCTTAGCTGTTCAAGCCGGAGGTAGATACGATCAATCATACGGTACGTTTACAATATTTGCTCTTCCTTTAGGGGAAACATCTCTTGAAACCCTTGCAGAAGAAATAGATAAAGGAATTAAGCAGTTACAAACTGAGCTAATTAGTGAAAGAGAATTTGAAAAAATTAATAATCAAATTGAAACAGCTTTTGTGCAAAAAAATACTGGTATCTTGGGAATCACAAGTAGTTTGGCATCATATCACCTACTGTATGATGACACNTCCCTTATTAATGATGAAATTGAGATATATAGATCAATTACNAGAGAAGATATTATGGAAGTAGCTAATAAATATTTAAATCCAAATCAAAGACTTGATATGGATTATGTAAAAAAACAATAAGATGAAGAAAAATATTATTTTATCAATACTAATAGTTTTTGTCTTTAATCTGAACTTTGCTCAGATAGACAGAACAAAACAACCTGATTCTGGTCCAGATCCTGAAATTAAATTTGGTACGCCAAAAACATTTAAGCTCAAAAACGGAATTCAAGTTTTGGTTGTTGAAGATGATAAACTTCCAGTAGTTACCTATAGCCTTAGGATTGACAGAAATCCAATTTTGGACGGAGAAAAAGTCGGAGTTTCTACCCTTTTGAGTGCTATGCTTGGAAATGGAACAACNACNATTCCTAAAGACGAGTTNAATGAGGAAGTAGAATTTTTAGGTGCATCAGTTTCTGTAACATTCAGCGGTGGCTCTGCNAACACATTGACAAAAAATAACTCAAGAGTTCTTGAATTATGGTCNGATGCTATCATTAATCCTTTACTAACAGAGGAAGAATTTGACAAAGAAAAAGATGGATACACAA